>WNGI01018423.1_pt1 | contig 10515 bp, 9 predicted proteins | sample 5400621 | NCBI WGS metagenome assembly WNGI01 (sample SAMN13153374, study PRJNA577476) | soil metagenome | isolation source: 20 cm soil or saprolite under Garry oak tree replicate 1 | place: USA:California | collected 2016-06-15 | reverse complement strand
GGCGACACGTGGTCGAAGCCGATCACGATCGACAAGGTGACAGAGGTGCAAACGAGGATCCCTGACGGGTCATTCCCCGTTCGCGCGGGTGGCGACGACATCGCCGTCGACCCGGTGACCGGCGCCCTCTACGCCGCCTGGACCGACTCCCGGTTCAACGACGGTTCGCACAACGACGTCGTCATGTCGAAGTCGACCGACGGTGGGCTCACCTGGTCGGCGCCGGCGAAGGTCAGCAAGAACCCGGTCGGAGTCGGAGCGTTCACGCCGTCGATCCACGTCAACGATGCCGGTGACGTCGCGGTCACGTATTACGACTTCCGCAACGCGGTCGCCGGACCCGTCGTCGCCACGGATTACTGGATCGCGATCTCGTCGAACGGCGGCGCGACGTGGACCGAGAACCGAATGACCGCCACCTCGTTCGACATCACGACCGCGCCCGTCGCACCGGCGTCCCGCGGCTATTTCCTCGGTGACTACGAGGGTCTGTCGAGCGCCGGATCGACGTTCCACAACCTCTACGTGATCACGACCGGTAACCCAGGTAACCGCACCGACGTGATCTTCCAGAACGTCGTCCCATGACGAGCGGCGGCTACATCGGATAGCTGCCTGAGTTGACGGTCGCCGCGGCTGCGGCGACCGTCGGCGACCATTCGCGTCATCGCCCCGGGCCTGTCGATTCTCGCTGGGCTGATCGTCGTCCTTTCGACAGCGGCGAGGTCGGAAATGGCCGGACTCGCCCGGATCGTGGAGGACACAGCGATGGTTCGGCAGTTCAGCGCGCAACGTGGATTGAGGAATGGAACGGCCGGGGCTCTGAGAGTGAGCCGCCGCTGGGTCGCCGCCCGGGTGGGCGCTGCGGCGATCCTCGCGATCGCCGTCGGGCCGGGGATCGGGTCGGCGGTGGGCGGCGTCCGCGCCGCCGCGCCGGCCTTCGGGGACGTGTCGGTGTTTGCTAGCGCGCCGGCGCCCGGTCATCCATTCGGCATCGCCGTCGGTGACGACAGGGTTTACGTCTCGACGAGCGCCGGCGACTTCTTTGCCGGCCACCAGAACTCGGATGACGAACGGGTGTTCACGTACGACGAGGCCGGCACGCTGGTCGGCACGACGGTCATCGACACGGCCGAGAACTCCGACATGGGCCTGTTCGGGCTCGCCCTCGACGGCAACCCGACGGCGACCCACAAGCTGTACGTCGCCGACATGAACGGCCGGATCCTGCGCGTCGATCCCGGCAAGCATCCGGCTGCACCGGAGGTCTTTTCCCAGGTCCCCGCGAACACTGGCCTCGCGGGCGACTGGATGAAGGCGATGTGGAACGATCTCGTCTTCGACAAGTCCGGGAACCTGTACGTGCCGGACGACAAGCCGCGGATCTGGCGAGTGAGCCCGGACGGCACGGCGTCGATCTGGTTCACCGACACTCGCCTGACTGGCTTCTTCGGCTTCGCCGGCGGACCCCTCGGCGGACGGATCGACCCCTCAGGTCAGTGGCTCTACTTCTCGATTACGGCCGCAGCGGATGTGCCGCTGACGGCGGCAATCTGGCGGGTCCGGCTCGTCGATCATCCGACGGCATCGGACCTCGAGCTCGTCCACCGCTTCCCGTTCGACCCGAGTCAGGCGCCGCCGCAAGCGACCGGTCTCGCCTTCGCCAAGTCGGGCAACCTCTATGTGAGCCTGCTCGGCCCGAACCAGGTCGCTGTCCTCGACCCGGCCGGCAATGAGATCAACCGGATTTCGGATCCGCGGTTCAACTCGCCGTGGGGCCTGGCGTTCGTCGGGAAGTCGCTGCTCGTGACGAACGGCGACCTCGAACCTGCGACCAACCCCGATGCCTGGAAGATCTTCAAGGTCTACGTCGGCGAGACGGGCCTGCCCCTCAATCGACCGAGGGTCCCCGTCAACTGACACTCAGCCTCCGGTAGGCGACGCCGGTTGAGCCGCGATGAGGGCCGAAGCTCGACGCTCGAGCTTCGGCCCTCGACCACGTGGTGCGCGCGAGTTCAGGACGCCCGTCGCACGGTCGAACGGCCGGATGACGATGGTCGCCGCTGCGGTCGCGGCCGATGATCCGAGTGAGGGACGGAAGCCCGTCCACACGCGATCGACCGACTGGAGTCCACCGTGTTCGCACCTTCCATGGCCATCCCGAGGTTCGGCCAGGGCCGTGCTTGGCGGCGCGCGACGAGGGTCGCCACGGTCGGCATTCAGCTCGGGATGCTCTTCGCGTTCGGCGTCGCCGGCACCGTCTTCTTCGGGCTGACGATCGCCTCGCCGGTCGCGGTCCCCGTGGCCGTTCGGAGGGGTATCGAACTGTCGGCCGCCGACCTCGCGACAGCTCAGCACCTGGCTTCGATGTGGTGGCTCTTCGCGCTCGGCGCGGTGCTGAGCTTTGCCGCCGCCCTCGCGACGATCGGAAGCCTGATCCAGCACCTGGCCAGCTCGCCGAGGGAGTAGCAGGCGCCTCGGTCCCTCGTCCGGAGCGACTTCGCCGGGTTCCGGCGCGGCCGCTCCTCTGTTCCTGGGCGAATGGATCCCGCGCGTCGATCCCGTCGAATCGCCGGAAGTCTCGGTTGCGCGTGTAGACGAGGCGAACTCCATGCTGGCACCTCAGCGCGGCGAGGTGAGCGTCGGGCACGCCATTGCCACGTGGCTGGTCACCGGCCGCGGCACCATGAAGCGGCGATCAACGAGGTTCGACGCCGAGCGGTCTTGTCACTCGATGAGGACGCATGTCGCGCCGGTCCGCGGCCGGATGACGATGTCGCCTTGGCCCTCGGTGGGAGAGGATGCAGATCACGGACGGAGACCCGTCCACCAATCCGAACTGGAGTCCCATCGTGACCGCAGCTTCCAACATCACGCCCGCCCCGCGCGGCCGCTCAGGGCTGAGCTCCGCCGCCAAGGCGGTACTCGGGACGGCGCTTGCGCTGTTCCTCGCACTGGTCGGAATCTCATTCGTCGCGTTGGCGGGCGCGTTTCCGATCGTCGTGCCGATGATCCAGGAACAGCACCTGCCGGTGTCGGCCAAGGACCTCGAGCTGGCGAAGGCCTTTGCCTCCGTCTGGTGGATCTTCGCCGTCGCCGGCTTCGCAACCCTGGTCGCCGCGCTGGTGACCGCCGTGAAGCTGGTCCAGCATCTCGATCCCACGCCTGCGGAATAGCCCAGCGGAGCACACCCGACAGATCGGCCCCGGCGGAATAACCGCCGGGGCCTTTGTTTGCGTGGCACAGGCCTGTGATCGGCGCAGGCCTGGCGTCTCAGCCGGCCGGGTTGTTCATGTCCATCCCGGGCGGCAGCTGGACCAGGTTGAGGATGTTTCCCTCGCTGTCGACGAACCAGGCCGCACGGCCACCGTTCGGATCCGTGGCGACGCCGTTCTCCGTGTTCGGGCCCTGGTCGCCCATGGCGTAGTCCTCGAACTTGACGCCTCTACGGCGGAGTTCGGCCATCTCCTTGTCGAGGTTCTCGACAGCCCAACCCGCGAGCGTGTGCTTGCCCGTGCCGGCAAACGGGGTCGGATAGATCACGAAGAGCGTCTTGCCCGAGGTGTAGAGCTGGCCGCCGGGGCCGAGATCCCTCGTCGGCTTCAGGCCGAGCTTCTCTTCGTACCAGGCTTTCGCCCGATCGATGTCATGAGCGGGGAGGCTGGGAAAGATCGGGGCGTCGGCGAGCATCGCTGCTTCCTCCTGGGATAGTGGAGCGTCATTCTGCGCCGCCGGCGTCTCCGAGCCGTCGCCTTTCGCCGATAAGAGCCAAATCCTCAGGCCGCGAGGAAAGTATTTCGGGCGCCGCTCGAATCGGGACAATCGAATCGTTTCGCCAAGGGTGACCATGTCCCTTGCTCGGGTTCTTCTCGGTCGGAGCCGTTGCCACACAGGAGGAGCCTCATGAATCACGATGAGACGATGCACGTGCTGAAGTCGATTACCGCGGCCTTCGACGAGCACGATCTCGATCGGATCCTTGTCCATTTCGCGGACGATGCGATCTTTGAATCCCCGCGCGGACCGGACCCGTGGGGTCAGCGACATGTTGGCAAGGCCGCGATACGCGGCGCGTTCGCGGGTCGCTTCTCCGGAATTCCCGACGTCCGCTACCAGGATGACGAACACTTCGTCGACGGTGACCGGGGCGCCTCGGAATGGACCCTTTCCGGTACGTCCGCCGCGGGCCAGCGAATTGAGATCCGGGGCTGCGACTTGTGGACGCTCCGAGACGGCAAGGTGGTGAAGAAGGACTCGTTCTGGAAGATGCGGACGACTGACTAGCGGCCAGCTTCGGTGGGGCGAACTGGTATCCCGACCTGCGACCGAACTGGATCTGCCCGGAGGACCTGTGGTCGGGCACAGTACGACTGAAGAAACAGCCCAAGGCCTGAGGAGACGCGATGGCGACGTGGTCCGAGTTCGTGAGCGCCGACCCCGACATGGCCGCCGAGGCGCGTCGGCTGCTGTACGCCCGCGGCGACGGCGAAGCTCTGCTGGCGACTGTTCGCGACGACGATCCGCCGCGGATCCACCCGATCAATGTCGGCGTGGTCGATGGCCGCCTGTATGCCTTCCTCCTCAGGTCGGCGAAGCGCATCGATCTCGAACGCGATGGTCGCTATGCGCTCCACACCCACCAGGATCCAGCCGATCCGGGCGAGTTCTCGGTGCGTGGGCGGGCACGACTCATCGACGACGATGGCGTCCGGGCCGCTGTCGGAGCGTCCTGGTTCTTCACCGTCGACGAGACCTATGAGCTCTTCGAGTTCCAGATCGAGTCGGCGATCCTGGGACGCAGAGGGCCCGACGAGTGGCCACCTCGGTACTCGCGATGGACGGCCCAGGATGAGCAGGCGACGGAGTCGCGCGCCTGAATGACCCAGCCGGAGTCCACGCTGACGTGAACGGCCGGGGGTTCAGAACGTCGGCAACGGCTCGAACGACGGCGCGCCGGATTGGCGCGCGCGTGGGCTCGACGTGACCACCGGCGCCGATCCGGACGGGCCCGATTCCGACGACGGCGCCGATGAAGCAGGCGACTCGGCAGGCTGAACCGACGACGGCGACTCGATCGGGATCTCGGATCCGGACGGCGACTCGGATCCGGAAGGAGGCTCGCTCCCGAGCGGGCCTTCGGAGCCCGTCGGCTGCTCGCCCCCTTGGGCCGGAACCGCCGCGGCCGCCGCCGAGACCCCGAGCCCGCCTGCCGACACGGTGAACGCCAGGCCAGCCAGGCTCAGTACGAACACGCCGGCGATGAGCGACCGGTTGGCTCGCACCCCGGCCGGCACCGTCCAGAGGACGTCGAGCCCGCCACCGATCGCGCGATTTGTCCGCTCGAAAGCGCGTTCGAGGCCGCCACGGCCATGCGCCGGGCGCGACGGCATCGGGGCCGGCCAGGTCGGCCGTTCGCTCTGCCCGCGCGTGACCAGGTCCGTCGGCCGGCCGACCCCGATGACCAGCAGCCGGACATAGATCGCGATCGGCGCCACCGCCCCGAGAACGACGAGCCAGCCGATTGGCCCGGGCAGTGTCAGATTGACTAGGGTTGCCCGCGCATCCCAGGCGAGGAGGCCCGGCCAACCGATCCCGGCCGCGGCGATGATGACGAGGCCCACCCCGAGGAGCGGCGTTCGCAGCGCCCAGCCCCGAATCTCGCCGATCCGTCGCGTTCCGTAGGCACCATGCACGGCGACAACCCAGCCGGCGAAGGCGCTCCGGACCATCGCAAAGACGAGGATCCAGCTCCGTGCCGGCTCCCAAGCGGCCGGGTCCAGCGCTGCCAGGCCGAGGATCGCAACGCCCGCATCGGCCACGATCGTGTAGCCGACGACGTGCTCCAGATCGTCCTGGATCCACGCCGCGAGCGAGCCGAGAAGGATGCTCGCGACGCCGACAATGACGACCAGGCCACGCTCGAGCGTGAGCGGCAGCAACAGGGGCGCGACCGACTGGTCGGTCCAGGCGAGGGCGACGACGGCAAAGGCCGCCGGCCCCCAGGCCATCAGCATCGGCAGCGTCACTTCGGGCGCGGCATCGGCCAGCCTGGCCGCCCAGAAGTGGAACGGGATCGCTCCGAACCGGATCGCAACAGCCGCGGCGAAACCGAGGTAGGCGAGTCCGAAGACCTCCGGCAGCGCGGCCAGCTCACCGAGCGGACGAGCGAGCCACGCAGCGGCAAGGATGCTCAGGAACCCGGCGACGGCGACGGCTCGCAGCTCGCGCACGGCGACGACGACAGACGAGGCCGTCGATGGCGAGACGACGGTCACCAGGATCCCGGTCAGCCCGCCGACGGTCGCCGCCATGACCGCGATCCGGGCGTCCGGGAGGGCAAGCGCCAGCCCCGCGGCGCCGATCCCGGCGAGGAGCACGCCGGGCGCGTGGCGGTGGGACGTCGTCGCCAGCCCGAGCGTCGCCAGGACGAGGGCCGCGACGGAACCCAGGAGCGTGAACAGCCGCAGGTGTCGCGAGGACGAGGGCCGCGACGGAACCCAGGAGCGTGAACAGCCGCAGATAGTCAGAGCCGGCGAGCTGGCTGCCGCCGATGACGAGGGTGTCGCTTCCCCGAATCGTCGCCGCAGCGATGGCCGCCCCGGCAAGCCCGACGATCCCGACGACTGCCGACAACGCGGCGTTCCGCCGACCGAGCAGCGACGCCGCGGCCGCAACGAAGGTGATCGCGAGCGGGGCGGCCGACCTTCGGTTCGATCCGGGGTACCGACGGCTGGTCGTCGGTACCGGCCCCGGTATCGGCGCCGGGCGCCGAGGCTCGGCCGGCGCCATCGGCGCGAGGCGGCGAGGCCTGACCGGCGCCGTCGGCGCGGCCGCTGTCCGCGTCGTCGCGAAGCCTCGAAGCCTGGCCCGCGCCCCCGACTCGTCCGGCCCGGCCGATGTGGATCGACGAGCCAACGGCCGGTCGAAGAAGCTCCGGGGCTGGTGTGCCGTCGAAGGCCAGGTCGCGGATTGCCTCGCCGCTGATCACGAGGTCGCCGCTCGCGGCTCGTGCCCCACCGACGATGATCGCGATCGCTCCACCCAGCCCGATGACGAGGCCGCTCTCCACCAGCTGCTCGAGATCCGACGGCGTGCCCGCCAGCCCGACGCGGACGAGCGACGCTGCGACGAGAAGGAGCATCGCCCCGACCCCCAGCCGCAGCACGTCCCGGCCCGACACGATCGGCGCCACGGCCAGCACGCCGACCGCGAACCCCGCCGCCTGGGCTGAAACGGGACCGGCCGGCGTCGCGCCGAGACCGTGCGTCCCGACGCCGACCAGCAGTGCCGCGGTTGCGCCAAGAAGGTCGACGGGCCAACCGAGCCGGCTGCCGCTGGTGAGCACGTCGACACCGCGGATCGCCACGGCGATGAGCCGGCAGGCCAGGAAGGCCGCTGCCATCCGGGCCGCGATCGGCAATGGGCCGGGCAGCGGATCGGCGAGAACCGCGGACCCGAGCAGGACGACGAGCAGGCCGAGCAGCGTCGCCCGGGCATCGCGGGCCGTTACGGCGACGACCGCCCCGCCGACAACCACCGCGGTGATCGCTGCCAGGGCGAGGTTCACGGCGCGGCTGTCTGAAGCTCCGGGTGCGTCGGTGTCGGCAGGATCTCGAGGGTATTGAGCGGCCAGTAGCGCAGCCAGGCCCGGCCGATCACCTTGTCGACGGCGACGGTCCCGAACTCGCGCGAATCGGCGGAGCTCTGGCGATGATCGCCCATCAGGAACAGCTCGCCCTGGGGCACGACCCACTCACCGGTCTGGAGGACGTCCTCGGTCTCCTGGGGCTTGCCGTTCTCCTTGAAGACGTAAGGCTCAACGAGCGCGGTGTCATTCACGAAGACCTTGCCATCGTGGATGGCGATCGTGTCGCCGCCAATGCCGATGACGCGTTTGATGTATGGCGTCTCCGTGGGCCCCGATGCCCAACCCTTCGGCGGGGTGAACACCACGATGTCGCCGCGCTTGTAGGTGTCCCAATGAGGGGTCAGCTTGTCGACGAGGACGTACTGGTCGGGTTCGAGCGTCGTCTCCATCGATTGCTGCTCGACCCGATAGGGCTGGGCGACGAAGGACTGGATGACCCAGAAGATCAGGAGGGTCAGGACGAGCGTCTCGACGATTTCGAGAATGCACCCGAGGGCGGGCCGCCGGGTCACGGAGCGGTTCGTCTGGTCACAAGTCCGGCAGTATAGGTGGTGGGGCTTTCGCCCGCGCCGGGCCGCTCGAGATGGTCCGGATAGGGGCGGTCAGGGGTGCATAGACCCGGCATCTCGTGCGGTTTGACCCGAACGATTCGCCCTTGTTACACTCGCCGCCGGCCTGAATAGTTTCAGCTGCCGCGTCAGATCGGTTTGCCCATCGACATCCCCCGGATCCGCGGCACTCTTCGCGCGCGGACTTGTCTTGGGCAGCCAGTCGCACAGTCGCACGTGGAGGAGCCGCAAGACCCGATGAGCGCCCAAACGCTCCAGCTGATCATCCTGCCGGCCGGCATCATCGCCGTGCTGTTCGCCGTGTACCTCGCCCGCGACGTGCTCTCGCGCGACACCGGGACGAAGGAGATGGAAGACGTCGCCGGGACGATCTTCGAGGGCGCGGTCGCCTTCATCCGGCGGCAGTACACGACCATCGGCATCCTGGCCGTCGTCGGCGCGTTCGTCATCGCCGGCGTCATCACCATCTTCGAGACCGAGAAGGTCGCCGACACGAAGACGTTCGGCCTGGATCTTGGCTGGCGGACCGGCCTGGCCTTCCTCGTCGGAGCCGCGTGCTCGATGGCCTCCGGGATCATCGGGATGTTCATCAGCGTGAAGTCGAACGTGCGGACCGCGGCGGCCGCCAGGCGCAGCCTCGTCGAAGCCGTCCAGGTGGCAATGCGCGGTGGAGCCGTGTCGGGCTTCCTCGTCGTCGCCCTGTCGCTCCTCGGCGTGTACGGCATCTTCAGCCTGTTCGGTGGGCTCGGCGGTGGCCAGGCCACCCACGACGCGCCGTTCCTCATCGTCGGCTTCGGGTTCGGTGCCTCCTTCGTCGCCCTCTTCGCCCAGCTCGGCGGCGGGATCTACACGAAGGCCGCCGACGTGGGCTCCGACCTCGTGGGCAAGGTCGAAAAGGGGATCCCCGAGGACGACCCGCGCAACGCGGGCGTAATCGCCGACCTCGTCGGCGACAACGTCGGTGACTGCGCCGGCCGTGGGGCGGACCTGTTCGAGTCGACCGCCGCGGAGAACATCGGGGCGATGATCCTCGGGGTCGGCGTCTATGCAATTGCGCTGGCCGCGGGCTGGCCGAATCCCGAGGCATGGATCTTCTTCCCGCTCGTCGTTCGCGCCTTCGGGCTGCTGTCCACGATCGTGGCGATCTTCTTCGTCCGCGGTCGCGAGGACGAAAACCCGATGAACATGCTCAACCGTGGCTACTGGGTCACGACGATCCTGTCCGCTATCGCCCTGTTGCTGGTAACGAACGTGATGCTGGCGACGAACGGCCCTGCTCCGTCCGGCCTGCCGGTCTGGGTCTACTACTTCGCTGCCGGTGTCGTCGGCCTCGCGACGAGCGTCGCCTTCGTCTACATCACGCAGTACTACACGGCCGGCACGTTCCGACCGGTCCGCGAGATCGCCGAGGCGTCCCGGACCGGTCCCGCGACGAACATCATCTCCGGCGTCGCCGTCGGTTTCGAGACGACCTTCGTGACCGCGATCACGATCGGCATCGCCCTGTTCGCCAGCCATTGGCTCGGCTCCGAGGCGCACATCCTCAACGCCGACGGCAAGGATGTCGGTGGCATTTTCGGGACCGCCGTGGCCACGATGGGCATGCTCATGACCACCGCCTACATCCTGGCGATGGACACGTTCGGTCCGATCACCGACAACGCCGGCGGGATCGCAGAGTTCAGCCGGGCCGAAGCCGGTGCGCGTGAGATCACCGACCGGCTCGACGCCGTCGGCAACACGACGAAGGCGCTGACGAAGGGCTACGCGATCGCGTCGGCCTCGCTGGCCGCATTCCTCCTGTTCAGCGCCTACATCGACAAGGTCAACCTGATCCACACGAACCGGGGCGAGGCGCTCCTCACCTCGGTCAACCTCGCCAACGTGAGCGTCTTCATCGCCGGGCTGATGGGCGCGATGCTCGTCTACTTCTTCTCGTCGCTCGCCATCAGGGCGGTCGGCACGACGGCCCAGGCGATCATCGTCGAGGTCCGCCGCCAGTTCCGGGAGATGCCCGGGATCATGGACTACACCCAGCGCCCGGACTACGCCCGGGTCGTGGACATCACGACTCGCGCCGCGCTCCGGGAGATGATCCTGCCGGGTGTCGTCGCGGTCGCCACGCCGATCATCGTCGGGTTGCTCCTCGGCGCCGAGGCGGTCGCCGGCATGCTGATGGTCGGGACGATTGCGGGCGTTCTGCTCGCCACCGTCCTGAACAACGGCGGCGGCGCGTGGGACAACGCCAAGAAGTACATCGAGTCGGGCAACCTCAAGGACGACGCCGGCAACATCCTC
>WNGI01007698.1_pt1 | contig 10515 bp, 12 predicted proteins | sample 5400621 | NCBI WGS metagenome assembly WNGI01 (sample SAMN13153374, study PRJNA577476) | soil metagenome | isolation source: 20 cm soil or saprolite under Garry oak tree replicate 1 | place: USA:California | collected 2016-06-15 | reverse complement strand
CTCACTCGTACTCCTGAGGACCTGCTTCGTCATATTGGCAGCCCTTTTGCGCCCGATAAGCGTCCCACTCAGTCACAGGCACTTGCCGCATAATCAACTTGGAAGCATATAGGTTCTTGGAATAGCTACTTGTCCAGAAACGTAGCTTGTTAATGTTCGACGGGAGATGCCTATTTCATCGGCAACTTCCTGAAGCGTATATCCCTGCCGTTTAATGCACTCCTTGACACTATTGGGATACAGTTTTGTTGATTCCGTATCCTTTGAGTCTTGCATGGTGTTCTCCTTTACCTCTAGAGGTATAAGGAGGAGTCTCTCAGAGAACTGATCACCATCAAACAGTAATTTCCCAGACTCTATAACCCGTCTCGGTATCTTCAACGAGCACATCTGCTGGTTGACGGAGCAGTCTCATCACACTCCATACATCGCCTGCCGCACCGGAGAAATTGCCTATCGAGGCAAAGAGAGTATACGAAGCCATGACAGGGTTTACAAGCGTGAAGATAACCGCTGCCAGGCTGATCACCACAAGGGGAGCGAGGCCTACTACCAGGTACTGATTGCGGCGGAACAACTGGTTTTTGGCGCCACAATAGAGCGCTAGAGGTAACTTCGCCCCAAAATAGGGCTTACCACCCTACTCAACATCACCATTGGACCTAGTTGCTGTGGATCAAGCAACGCCAACTCTTCACGCTTGCGCAATTTACCCTCATCTATCGCCGCCTGCTGCTTCTCGCGTAAATGAGGGTGAAAGCGATCAATCAAGGTTAACGGCTGCATGTATTTACTACCTTCGTTAGATTGTTCTTCATCAATGATATATACTGTTTGCTGGAGCATGAGTTGCAAACAGGAGGGAACTGATGAGACGGTTACAGGCCTGGCAATACCTTATCGGCATATTTGCCGTCTTCTGGGTGATTTTTGCCGTGGTACTCATCTTCTTCTCAGACTTCCCTTTCTATATCATTAGTATGGCACTAACCACTATCACTATGCTTTCATTGTTGATTATTGCCCTGGCCTGGGCGTATACTCACGATTACTGATAAAATTGGAAGTAGTGCCTCAGCCATCCCTTGAGACAATCACGCTCTGGATCGCCTTCACAGGCTGCATTTCGCACCGCAAACGAGTACCACAGGTTCCATCACGTTCTATGATGGCTCTTATCGTGCCTGGTAGCGCTCTTCCAACACATTCCTGAGCGCTGCCAGTTTCATGTGTTCCTTACATGTCTATGCAAATAGCCCTGGAGAAGCATGGCTATGAATTTGACGTCTGGCCTCGGGCCAAAAATACATCCTCAGAACGCACTAATTTGGGACACTGCGCGTGGCGAAGCAGACAAAGTAGCAGGTTTCTCTAGTGTATTTACACTACCACTGCTGAAAGTAGGGCGAGCGGTGGGGGAAGTAGCACGTATGCAGGGTCAGTTCAATTGGCACCAGGACGTTGGACGCACGGCTGCGTTGCTACCCACAGGCATGGCTATCCGCATCTATCTGGTCCGACAGCCTATGAGTTGTCACCAGCCATCGCACGAACTCAAGGTGACGCCGGTCTATACCAGCCCGATCCATCTCACTTACAGTATATTTTCGACAAAAACCACATAACCGGTCTATTTGAGGCGTGGTCAACCCGGCTCTACGTAACACTTGATGGGCTTCATTGTAGTTGATATGGTTCATGAAATCCTCCGCAATTGCTTTCAACCAGCAGTTAATTTGTCAATCACTACTTACATTGTACCGACCAGGGGGGCGAAACGCATCCTTTAAACACACTATTGTTGAGCACTGAATAGAAGATAACTCGGGTAGTATATGTACACTAATACGCTGTTCAATAAGCCCGTGATCCTACTAATGGAAACACACCCAAAAATAGCATGTTCTGATGATGTTTTTTCATCTTTGGACAGCTACACTGATCATGGTTCTCAGACCGTAACAGCTTACGTGACACTGGGCCTGCATTAGTTGGGGAATTCATCCTCAACGGGCAGAACCCATTCGTCATACACTAGGGGAGGTCTTTCTGCGCCGGGAGGCGCTCACTCGCCAGGGCAATGATCAAGGCGAGCGACCCCAGCGCGTCGAGGTACACCTCGGGCAGCGGCTCTCGAGCGAAGAGCGCCAGGACCCCCGCCACGCGGCCCTCGGCCAGCAACGGATAGCCCACAAAGACGCTCATTCCCTCGCGTTGTGCCCAGGCGCGTTCTTGGGGATGCAGGAGCGGGTCGCGCTGCACCTCCTGGCTCAGCAGGCGTTGCCGCAAGTCGGCGATCCTCCCCACGGTCTGCGCTCCTACCGGCAGGTCGTACTCCCCGTTATGCGCATTCGGAGCACGGGAAGCGCGAACCTGCGGAATGAACCCGTGTCGGCCTGGTTCGTGCAACCAGATGCCGACCCAGTCGAGCGGGAGATGTGCCAGGAGCGCATCAACGCAGTGTTGCAGGAAGACCCGTAAGAAAGGCTGCCTGGCGAGGGCCAGGCTCACATCCGTACACATATTGGCAACGTGTGTCTGCTGCTGCAGGCGCTCGGTCAGGCGTTTGTTCTCGCTCAGATCGATGTGCCAGCCTCCCAGGCGGATCGGTTTACCTGCCGCATCGCGCAGGATAGCCCCGCACGAGCGAACCAGGCGATAGGACCCATCTTTGTGCCGCAGTCGGTACTCGATCTGATACTGCGAGAGCGCCCCGGCAAGCAGGCGGTGCGTCGTCGCCGTTGCCTGCTCCCGATCCTCGGGATGCAGCAACTCGACCCAGGTCTCGAAGCGATTGGGCAATTCTGCATCGCTATAACCGATAAGCTCCTTCCAGCGCGGGGAGAGGTACACCTCGCCAGTAAGGAGATCCCAGTCATAGTAGCCGTCGTTGGCCCCATGCATCGCAAGCAAGAAGCGCTCCCAGGCGGGCTGAGGAGCGTGAGATTCTGGAGGAGCATCGCCAGGAGAAGGCGTCTCGGGAGTTGTTGGCCTGTCCGAGTTCATAGTGACTTCCCTCCATGATGGCTCCTGGCTATGGTGGCCCGGGGGGAAGGGAAACCAGGAGCACAGGTTGTCTCTAGTAGTTTCTTATAGAGTTAAACGTATTACTCGTGAAAAAGTTTCATATGTGCGAAGCAAAGTGCCTCATGCTATTTTGCTTGCATGGCACATTCGCCCGGCAGGCCATTAGCATGAATATACTATACGATCCGTTTCTCCCGTGATGCGATAGAGCATCGCAGCGGATAAAAATAGCTCATTCTGGGGATGCGTCTTTGTCGATAAACCAGTACACTTAGAAATAGAGAGTCATGGTGAATGAGGCCACACCAGGCTTTGAATCATTCCTACAAGTCAGTGGCTATCAAGGATAGAAGCCATGCAAACGCAGAAACCTACAAGGAGAACCAGCGCTAGCTTGGAGCTTGCTGATAGCATCCTGGTACAACAAGCACTGGCCGGTGACCAAGATGCATTCGAAACCCTGGTACATCGGTATGAGACAGCGCTTTTTCAGATGATTTACCACTATGTGGGAGAGTATCACGAAGCATGGGATGTCTTGCAACAGGTCCTGCTCCAACTCTACCTTTCCCTGGCCACGCTGCACCTGCAGGCAGAAATCAGGCCATGGCTCTTTACGGTTGCGCATAATTGCTGCGTGAATTTCCTGCGTCGCAGGCGTCCTACGTATTTTTCTGAGTTAGAGCCGAGGGACAATGCCCTGGACGAGACAACTGCTTTGGCAGCTCTACCAGATACGAGTCCCCAGCCAGAAGAACTTGCAGTGCGCCTGGAGTTTCAGCAGTGTGTTTACCGTGCAATCGAGGCCATACCTCTCCAATACCGCCCGGTCGTTTGGCACCGCTGTGTCGGTAACCTGCATTTCCCTGAGATTGGACAAGTCCTCAATATTCCTACGTCGACTGTAAAAAACCGCTTCTATCGAGCCAGGCCCTTGCTGCGTGCCGCATTAGTAGCGCAACTGGATATGGCCGCTGCCAAAGTATAACGTCACCCCTTAAACATACTATTTTGCGCATACACAATAGATGAGGGCATGGCCCTCGGCTGTTGAAAAGACGCAAAAGTAGTGTGTTTACGGGGTGCATGATTGTCTCCGGACGGGTACACTGGTGATAAACTTAGGCTTCACCGGTACCAGCTGCAGCCGGCGCCGCTTTTGTCCCGGCTTCCCCACTGCCGGCCGACGGTGCGCGTTTCGGCAGCAGGGGCGTGAGCGCCTTCGATACCAGGAAGCCTGTAACGGCCCCGATGGCAATCACTGGTAACAGGTCAGGTTGCCCTCCCATAAGTCCGAGCAGCAGGGCCACTGTCAAGGGAATGGGGAAGCCAGCGCATGCGACGCCTGCCATCCCTGCGGTCACCGCCACGCCCTGCGGAATGAATGTTAAGACCTGGGAGATCGCCAGGCCCAACGTACCGCCCATGAAGAGTAACGGGAAGACGGGGCCACCGTCGAAGCCCGTGGCAAAGGACGTGCTGGTGAGCAAGGCCTTGACGACGACCAACAGGAGCAGAAACCCCACGCTGTAGGCTGCCGTGTTGGCGGCCGAGTTATGGATGAGCTGTTGAAGCTGATTCTGGCCGGAGTAGAGCGTCAACGGGAGAAACGAACCGATCAGGCCGATGACCACGCCGCCTACAATGGCACAGACGAGAGGACGCGACTTCAGCGGGGCAAAGACGAGGTGAACTATGCCGAAGATCACTTTAAACAGGATCCCGATGACCCCTGCGATGACCCCGACCAACAGAGCAAACCCCAGGTCGACTACCCTGGGAGAGGCATAGCTCGGGAAAGCGAAGATCCCTAAAAACGACGTGTGCAAGAGTGCAAAGTAGACGCCGTAGCCAAAGGCAGCGGCGATGAGCCCGGGGATCAAGTGGCGATAGAAATCGAGCTCACGGATGAACATATACTCCAAGGCGCCGACCGCCCCCACGACGGGTGACCCGAAGAACCCACCGAAGGCACCGGCGATGGCACTATAGACGAGCAGGGGTACGTCGTCTTTCTCGAGCTTGAGTCGATCAGCGATGAAGCTTCCAACCCCGCCGGACAGAAAAACAAGCGGACCCTCAGGGCCAACGGCAGCGCCACTCCACAGCGCTATAAATGCCTCGAGCAGGATGCTGGGCACGTAGCGGGGGGTGATGCGGCCCGTCTTGGCATATTGGGCCTGGGCAACTCCCAATCCCGCATGCTGTCCAAAGAACGTGATAGCGAGGCCGATCAGCACGCCACCCACTGTGAGTAGGACCAGCGGCCAGAAGCGGCCGATGTTGAGTCCGAAATGGCTCGGTTGCTCGAAGAACTTGATGCCCTGGCCGTAGAGCGTGATGTATGCCGCCGCGAGCAGCGAGGCACCGGAACCGAATAGTGCCGCGTAGACCATCAACAGGTAATAGCCGGTCTTCACCGGTGTCTCCGGTTCGCCGCTTGTTGAGATCGCCACCTTCGCCTGCTGGTCCACTGCACCCTCGACGGGCGCGTCGGCCCGAGAGATCGAGTTATCTTTGGGCTGGTCTGACATCTGTTAAATGCTCCTAACGACACAACATTCTTGAAAGATTGTACCACCACTTTAGGCTGACTATCTTTGGATAGTGTTCTCTAGCCTTCGACAGCACGAAAGACCCAAAACGCCTACACCCCATCTATAGTGTGCGGGATGAGGTACGAAAATACATCCTGTAATTGCACTGTTTTTGCACGCTTCTAAAACTGGCATGGGGACAACGTATTCAGTTACCACGGCAAAATTGTCGCTGCCGCAACGATTATGCGCATATGCATCAGCCTGATAGTCATTGATCCATGTCCCATCACACCAATAGCCCCTCTAGTGTAAGCACACTAAGTAATCAGTCGGTTCATGTCCATATCAGTTGTCAGGACACACGAAAATAGCGTGTTTTAAGGATGCGTTTTCGTTACCTGAAATCTATACTAGAGGCAGCGGCCAGATGAAGGAGGCGATGGACAGCCAGCAGTACAAAAGTGATTCAAATTATCATCAATCAAAAGGAGTAATACAGTATATGCAAAATACCATCACGAGGACCGCACCCTCCTCTATGTCAATACTTCTCCCGCTTGCGCTTGCCCAGTTCATTTGTAGTTACGCCGCCTCCAACATGAACGTCTCCATCAGCGTCATAGCCAAGGACCTGGGAACGGATGTGAGCGGTATTCAACGGACCATCACCTTCTTTACCCTCACCATGGCGGCCTTGATGATCCCCGGCAGCAAGCTGACGGATATCTGGGGCCGCAAATTCTGTCTCATGCTCGGCCTCACCGTTTACGGCCTGGGAGCGCTGATCGCCGCGTTCGCCCAGGGTTTGGGCCTCTTGACTTTTGGCTATTCCTTGCTGGAAGGCGTGGGCACGGCGCTGCTGATCCCGCCCGTCTATATTTTGGTCACGGTCTTCTTTACCGACCTGCCCTCCCGCGCTAAATCGTTTGGCATCATCAGCGCAGCAGGCGGGATCGGAGCCGCAGCAGGGCCACTGATCGGGGGGGTCATTACGACGGCGATCAGCTGGCGCGCTTCTTTCATCCTGCAAGTCCTGGTTGTCGCCTTGATTATTGTGCTCAGCCGCCGCATCCCTGATCCCGGGATACAAGGCGCCAAGCCGCGCTTTGACGTCATTGGAGCCATCCTTTCGGCAGCCGGCCTGTTCTTTGTGGTGCTAGGCATCCTTCAATCGGGAACGTACGGCTGGTTTACGGCAAGCAAGGATTTTGTTCTCGGCACGACTGTGCTGATCCCTCAGGGCGGGATCTCACCCGTCTGGCTCTTCGTCGGGATCGGAGCCCTCTTTTTAGTGGGGTTCTTCTTCTGGATCCGATCCCGAGAACGGGCAGGCAAAGATCCGCTCTTATCCATCCGCTTGTTCCGCAACCGCACCTCCAACCTCGGGCTGGTGACCCAAAACATCCAATGGCTCATCCTGCAGGGCAGCTTCTTCGTGATCTCGGTCTTCCTGCAAACCGAGCGTTTCCAGACCACACCGCAACTGGCCCCCATTCAAACCGGCCTGAGCCTCACCCCCGCGACCATCGGCATTCTGCTCTCATCAGCGATTGCCGGCAGGCTGGCGAAAAGGCGTTCGCAAAGAACGCTCATCCGGGCAGGCTTTCTCGTCACCATCGTCGGCATGCTCCTGTTGTTCTTGAGCCTTCTCACCACAAGCATCCTCGCCTTCATCCCCGGCCTGCTGCTGATGGGTCTGGGAGTGGGAGTCATGCTGACCTCCTCAGTCAACGTCGTGCAGTCCAGCTTTCCCGAGAAAGACCAGGGTGAGATCTCCGGCCTATCGCGCAGCGTTTCGAATCTGGGATCCTCGCTTGGTGTGGCCATTGCCGGCTCGGTGTTGGTCACCTCACTCGTCCCGGAAATTAAGAGCTACCCCCTGGCCCTCATTACGCTTGTCGTAATAGCATGCATTGGCCTGATCGCCGCACTCCTCCTTCCCCCCAATCCTGTTCAATCTGGTACAGCCACACAAACTGGTGAAATAGAGGGAAAGGCTTGAAATTGGTGAAGGGGCACAGTTACTTTCAATAAAGGAGCCATCAAAGAGATGAAAGCAGTTGCAGTTTTTCCAGGAACCAGAGAGGTCAGGGTCATCGAGCATGAAGCTCCCCGCATTACAGAACCCGACCAGGTGAAACTTCGTATCCTCGACATTGGGATTTGCGGCACAGACAAGGAAATCTGCGCCTTCGAATATGGGACTCCCCCTCCAGGCTCCGACTACCTTGTGATTGGCCACGAGTCACTCGGTGAGGTGATTGAAGTTGGCCCGGCGGTGAACCGCGTGAACGTGGGCGACCTGGTCGTGCCGACTGTGCGTCGTCCTTGCCCCCACCCGGAGTGCCGTCCTTGTCGTTCAGGGTATCCAGACTTTTGTATCACTGGTGATTATACGGAGCGCGGTATCAAGGAAGCGCACGGCTTTATGACCGAGGAGGTGGTTGACCACGAGCGCTACATGCATGTCGTGCCGCCCGAACTGCGTGATGTCGCTGTTCTGACAGAACCATTGACTATCGCGGAGAAAGCCCGCGATCAAATCCGGCAGATCGTGCGTCGTCTGCCATGGCTCATTCCCTATATCCAGGAAGGTACGCGGCGCTTGCCCCTGACAGCCGTGGTCCTCGGTGCCGGTCCCGTCGGGCTGTTGGGCGCGATGACATTGATTGTAGCAGGCTGTGATACCTTTGTGTACGCGCTGGCGCCTGCTCCAAATCCGAATTCAAACATCGTCGAGGCGATTGGAGGGAAGTACTACTCCCAGGGGAGGATACCGGTGGAGGAGCAAAAGGCACTGTTCGGTCACATCCACCTGATATACGAGGCGACCGGTGTCTCGCGCCTCGCATTTGAGGCGTGGAAGCTGCTTGGCCCAAACAGTGCCTTCATTTTCACCGGCGTTCCCAGTCTGAAAGGACCAACCGAGGTCGATACCGATCTATTGATGCGTAACATCGTTTTGAAGAATCAAGTCGTTTTTGGCACTGTGAACGCCAGTTCTGAGAACTTTGATGAGGCCATCAGGGACATTGGCGTCTTTCACCGGCGCTGGCCTCAGGCACTAGGCGCGCTCATCACGAGTCGTACTGCTCCTGAAGAGGCCCCAGGCGTTCTGCTTGGTAACATTGGTGGCATCAAGAATGTGATTACCTTTGAGACGTCCGGTAGCGCAACTGAGAGGAAGCAAAGCAGATGATACACGACTGGATTGACGTTTCTGTACCACTTCATTCTGGCATGGTGCACTGGCCCGACAACCCACCAGTGCGCATTGAATACATGTTACATATGAGTCGTGGAGATGTATGCAATGTCTCGACGCTGTCCATGGGTTCGCATACCGGCACCCATATGGATGCCCCGTTTCACTTCCTGCCACAGGGCAAGGGGCTTCATGAGATGCCTTTTCACGCTGCTATTGGACGAGCACGAGTCATCGAGATCCGCGACCCCGAGTCGATTAAACCAGGCGAACTGCGACCCCACAACATCCGGCAAGGCGAGCGCTTGCTTTTCAAAACGAAAAATTCTACCCATTGTTGGAAGACCGATACGTTTGTTGAAGATTTCGTCTATATCTCGCAGGAGGCAGCGCGCTACCTTGCCTCAGTTGGGGTTCAAACCGTAGGGATCGATTATCTCTCGGTTGGCGGGTACACGAAGGATGGCGTCGAGACCCACCGGGCGCTGCTTGAGGCGGATATCTGGATCATTGAGGGTCTCGATCTCTCACAGGTGGAACCTGGGATGTATGAGCTGATCTGCCTGCCGCTCAGAATTGACGGTAGTGATGGTGCGCCCGCGCGCGCGATCCTGCGTAAGGCGGATGAAGAGGACGGTGCTTAAACAGCACAACTCAAAGAAGCCGTAGAGCGACTGCAAGAGGTGCCACTTCGCGTCCATCTCGCTTTCGCTCTGGTTTTTGCAACACAAGCACGATGTTTTGCCGACATCCAAGAGAATGAAAATGGCTATTTGCGAGAGAACCCCAGGAAGGGTATGAACTTCACAACTCTTCCGCCTGCGGAAGCCCTGCTCTTTGAAGGCGGGGAGGAAGCAGGCGTTCCTTGTTTCGGGGCAGAGGACGGGTTCCCATGTACCTGCTGACAAATTTCATCCAACGTGATAGACTCAATACATGAAACAAACGATGCTCTTGAAGCTTGCACCGACAACTGAACAGGCTCAAGCCTTGCTTGAAACCATGCATACCTTTGATGCCGCCTGCAACTATATTGCCGAACAAGCTTACGCGGGGAAGGTTGTCAACAAGTTTGAATTGCAGAAGATGACGTATGGCACTTTGCGTACCATGTATCATCTGCCTGCACAGCAAGCGATTGCTTTGGAAGACTTAAGGCACATTCGGTCGCGCACCGAGGCACGGTTAAGAAAGTCGCAGCGTGCAAAGCATTCGTCCTGGTCCTTCTGGCAACTCCGTTTCTTTCTCCAATATAAAGCTGCTCTTGCAGGCGTCCTGCTCCACACCGTTGATCCTCGCAATACCTCTCGCGCATGTTCTCAGTGTGGCCATTGCGAGAAGGCGAATCGCAAGAGTCAGGCCCACTTTACATGCAAGAACTGTGGCTATTCCTGTAACGCTGACTGGAATGCCGCCAAGAACATCTCTGTGGCTGCCGTCATGCAGCCTATTGTCTCGCTCGGTAGCCAATCTGGATCCAATCAGATCGGTGCGTAAAGGCAGGGACAAGCTCCGTCGCTTTAGCGCGGGGTTCATGACTGGAAATGCAGAGATATGCTCTCTGCATTTCCGTCATGTTGACGACACTCGCGAATCCAGCAAAATGCTTTGTCAATCGCCCAGTGCTTCATTGAGGAGGTAACAAGCCCGGATGAGCGCCAGGTGGGTAAAGGCCTGCGGGAAGTTCCCCTCCGCTTCCCCGGTCGGACCGATCTCCTCGGAATACAACCCCAGGTGGTTGGC
>WNGI01006668.1_pt1 | contig 10515 bp, 9 predicted proteins | sample 5400621 | NCBI WGS metagenome assembly WNGI01 (sample SAMN13153374, study PRJNA577476) | soil metagenome | isolation source: 20 cm soil or saprolite under Garry oak tree replicate 1 | place: USA:California | collected 2016-06-15 | reverse complement strand
GCTTCGCTCGCATTGCGGGTGATCGCCATCTCCTCCGGATCGCAGCCGAAGCTGGCCGCCAGCCGGCGCCGTACCGCCTCGATCTCCGGCTCGATCCAGGCCCACATCGTGATCGCAGGCGCCTGATTCGAGACGGCGAGATAGCGTTGAAACGCGGCATTGACGACGCGCGGGCTCGGCGCCACCCCGCCGTTGTTGAGATTGACCATGCCGCGATCGATGTCGAACGCCTGCTGGATCTCGCGCCAGAAATCCTCGTCCTGGGCGATGTCTTCGGGCGTGCGTCCGTTCAGGCCACGCACGGTGGGCGTGATGCGCGCGAGTGCGTCGCTCTTGAGCGCGGCCAGGGAGGCGCTCGCGGCAAACAGCGACTGGAGGAAATAGCGACGGTTGGGCATTAGAGGCCTCGCATCAGACGGCGGACGAGGACGGCGTACGTGATAACGTTGACGACGAGCACCGCGGTGCCGAGCACCACCTGAATCCGCGGCGTGAGACCGGCCGGGTAAATCGCCGGCAACAGATAATGCTCGACAAAGCCACCACTGTAACCCTGCTGCCCCGCCCGCATCCGGAGGGAGTTCTCCAGCGGCGTAAGCGGGCAGATCCAGCCATTGTACTCGATCAGCACGCCCCACACCGCGCAGGGGACGTGCAGCACGGCAACCCAGCGCCAGCGCCATGCAAGAAAGCCGCCGAACACAATGAAGACAATGAAGAGTGCGTGGACGACGACGACGGCGTTCGCGAGCAGCCGATAGAGCACGTGTAGGTAATAAAACAAACCCCCCCGTCCGGCCAGAGCCGGACGGGGGGGGGAAACTGCTGTCGCTTGCGAGCCTGTTTAGGCGCCCAGGACCCCGATCGCGGGACCGAGGATCCCCTCGAAGATCGAGGTGACGCCGCCGGCCGCTGATCCCAGTGCATCCAGGGCCGCGTTGTCGTCGGCACTGAGGCCGTCGGCGTCCGCGCCCTGGCAGGTGAGGGTATAGCTGTTTGACGTGCCGGTCAGGCTACACGTCGCGTACAGGCCGCCGTCCACCTTGGACGTGACCGTGCCACTTACTTCGACGCCGTTCACATCCAACGCGCCATCGAGCGTAATTACTTCGCCGGCGTGCTCGAAGCGGAACGAAATCCGCAGGCTCAGCGCTGTCTGATTGCCCGACTGAGTGATCGTGACGCGCTGCCAGTTGCGAACGTGTATGTCGTGGGAGTTGACGTCGAACGAGACATCTTCGGTGACGCTGACGCTGGTCGTTGAGCCGGAGGCCGAGATCGCGCCGCTGAAGCGGAGCGAATCGGGAGACCCCGCGCCATTCGTGATGTATCCGGCAGTCGTGATCTTGATCGACGAGGCCGACTGGTTCGTCAGGGTCACGGTGTAATCGACGTACACCGGTGCTCCACCCACGCCGGCCACGATGACATGCACCTTCGGCTGGCTGGCGCTGCCCTCATCCTTCAAATCGATGTACCCCACCTCCGTGCCCGGTGCGGGGCCGGCCGGCTCGAGCGTGAGCGGATCGATCGCATACAGGATGAACCGCACGCCGTTGCTCGGGGCTCCGGTGCGCGCTGTGGTGTCGTATTGGAGCGCGGTGAAATCCCACTCGAACGTCTTGCCTAAGAGCGCCGGCGGGAACAGCGCCGCGACGGCATTCACGCTCATCTCCGGCTTGAGCAGCCGGGCGAACACGCGGGCCGCATCGATCCGGCGCGCATACGGCTGCAGCCGCGTCGAGTGGTCCAGCGGGTTCGTGGCGCCAGCCAGCGCGAGCGCCGCGAGTGGCGCCGGAGCCGACGGGGTGATCGATGTTGACACCGAACTCAGGCTCTGCAGCGGCGCCGCGTTGAACACTGTGCCCAACGCCGCGAGCTCCGCGGCCGTGGCCTGAGGGTCGGCAGGCGACTTCGGAGCGACGGAGTTATCGGAACACGCGGCAGCGAGTAAGGCGAGCGCCATGCCGCCACCAAGGAGCAACCGCATACGGCCTCCAGACAAGAAAGTGGGGACGAACGTGAACTCTGCATGTGTTGCGACCGGGATCGCTGTGACCTCCCGCACGCCGCGTGAGGCTAGGCGATTACTCCACCACCGAGTAGGCGTTCACCGGCGTCGTACAGCGCGCCTGACTGCCCCGGGGCAATCGCCCGAACCGGCTCCGCTAGTCGAAGCGCGATGCGGCCGTCGCCATGAGCAGCAATCGTGCCGGGCACGGCACGCGCGCGATAGCGACACTGCACCCACACCACGTCACCTGGCGCGAGCGGATCGGCGAGCCAGTTGACCTCTTCGAGGGACACCTCGTGTCCGAACAACTCCGCGCTGCGTCCGACGACGACCTCGCGGGTCGCGGGGCGGATCGCGACGACGTACAGCGGCTCCGCATATCCGCCCGGCAGGCCGCGGCGCTGGCCGACGGTGTAACGCGCGAAGCCGTCGTGCTCGCCGATGACGTCGCCGCTCGTCGTGACCAGCGGCCCGGGCGTGAGCGCGGGCGCATCGGCCGGAAGATGCCGCTCGAGCACGGCGACGTAATCGTCGTCGGGCACGAAGCAGATCTCCACCGACTCGGGCTTCTCGGCCGTGACGAGTCCCAGCTTGCGCGCGGCGGCGCGCGTCTCTTCCTTGGTGAGCGCTCCGACGGGCGTGAGCATGCGCCCGACGACGGCGCGGTCGATGCCCCAGAGGAAATACGACTGGTCCTTGGCGCGGTCGCGGCCGCGGTACAGCGCGCCGCCCTCCGCGATCGCGTAATGGCCCGTCGCGATTGCGTCGCAATCGAGCGCGTCGGCGTGATAGAGGAAATCGCGGAACTTCGTGAATGAATTGCAGCGCACGCAGGGAATCGGCGTGCGGCCGCGCGAGTATTCCGCCACGAAATTGTCGATCACATCGTGCCCGAAGCGATCCTCGAGGTTCAGCACGTAGTGCGGGATCCCGAGCTTGTGCGCCACCAGCTTCGCGTCGGTGATGGAATCGAGCGAGCAGCACGGCCGATCGGGGACGCTGTCGCCGTAGCAGAACAGCTTCATCGTCGCGCCGATGACCTCGTGTCCCTGCTCGACGAGCAGCGCGGCGGCGACCGAACTGTCGACGCCGCCAGACATTGCGACGAGAACCTTCATCGGTGCAATACGGTCGAGAGTGAGCGGACCTTCTCCACGATCTTGGGCAGGGCCGCGGTGACAGCCTCGACGTCCTCGATCGTGCTGTCCTTGCCGAATGAGAACCGCAGCGCGGCAACGCCCAGGTCGCGCGGCACGCCCATCGCCGTCAGCACGTGGGAGGGTTCGACCGCGCCGGTACTGCAGGCGGAGCCGGAGGAGCACGCGATCCCGGCGAGATCGAGATGCATCAGCAGCGCTTCGCTGTCGGTGCCGGGAATCGACACGTTCGAGACGTGGGGCGCGCGCTCCCCCTGCCAGCCGTTGATCACGGCGTCCGGCACAATTGCCAGGACCCGGCGTTCCAGCTCATCGCGCAGCTCGCGCAGCCGCGCCGCCAGGGACTGCTGCTCTTCCGCCGCCAGGCGCGCCGCGGTGCCGAGGGCGATGATCCCGGGCACGTTCTCCGTCCCCGGGCGGATGCCGAACTGCTGGCCACCGCCGTGGATGATCGCCTCCACCGCCTTGCGATCGCGCACGATCAACGCCCCGATGCCCTTGGGAGCGCCGATCTTGTGGCCCGAGATGGTGAGGAGTGTGCAACTGATGTCGCGCAGCGATACCGGAACCTTGCCGAATGCCTGAACCGCGTCGCAGTGGAACAGCACGCCGGCCTCGCGACATCGCTCGGCGAGCTGCCGCACCGGCTGCACCGTCCCGACCTCGTTGTTCACCCACATCACACTGACCACGGCGACGCCGCGGTCGATCGCCTTGGCGATCTCCGCGTCCTCGACCAGGCCGGATGCCGTCACGGGCAGGATGATCTCTTCGCCGCCGAGGTGCCTTACGGCATGCGCAGCGGCCAGCACCGCCTTGTGCTCGGTGGCGGAGACGGCGACGCGGAACGGGCCACCGCGATCCCGGGCCGCGAGCGCGGCGCCGATGATCGCCAGGTTGTCCGCCTCGGTGCCACCCGACGTGAATACCACCTGATTCGGCTCGGCGCCGACCGCCTCGGCGATCGTGCGCTTCGCCTCTTCGATGCCGGCGCGCGCCGCCCGCCCAAACCGATGCGCGGACGACGGATTGCCGAAGGCTTCCTTCCCGAGGTAGGGAAGCATGGCCTCCAGCACTTCCGGCCGCACCGGCGTGGTCGCCGCGTTGTCGAGGTAGGTGACGCGCTTCATGAGGCTCGCAATGTAATCTAGATCGACTGAACGCCAAGCCGTAGCACGTCCTCAACTTCCTGCGTCTCGGCCGTGTAGAACGGCTCCCCATAGCGGCGTCGAATCAACGACCCGTAGTGCGCCGACTGCACGCGAATCAGCTCGTACAGGTCCTGGCCGGTCGGGTAGACCTCCCCCGCGGCCTGGGCGCCATCGAACTGTGACCCATAGCAGCGAATCGCCTGCATCTTCGTCTCGAAGACCTCGGTGATGTCGACCACGAACGTCGGTTTGACCGGGTCTTCGCGATACGCGAGCGCATATAACAGCTTGTAGGGTCGATGTGCCTCGCCGCCCTTGTCGGGCTCGTACTTCGCCAACCCAGCCAGATAACAGGCATCCCGGCCCAGCTCTGAGGCGATACGGTGGTCCGGATGCCGCCCGACGGGGAAGGGAAGTATCACGACACGCGGCCTTGTTCGACGAATCAGTTCGACGATTCTCTTCCTCGACGCCTCAGTGTTCTCCAGGTGCGCGTCGCGCATCCCTGCATTGAGCCGGATCGTCACGCCGAGGGTCTTGGCGGCCTTGTCGGCTTCCGCGGCCCGCGTGGCGGCGTCGCCCCGCGTCCCCATCTCGCCCTCGGTCAAATCGAGAATCCCCACGCGGTGACCCGCGCGCACGGCTTTCGCCAGCGTGCCGCCACACGTCAGCTCGACGTCATCGCGGTGAGCCGCGATCGCGAGGAGATCGACTGCATCACTCATAGCGGAGCGCCTCCACCGGATCGAGCCGCGCCGCCCGCGCCGCCGGCGCGATGCCGAAGACCAGGCCGACCAGGATCGACGCCACGGTCGCGACGGCCGCTGGTACGACGGGTACTGTCGTGTTGAACGCGAGCAACCGCTTGAGCACCTCTCCGATGCCGAGCCCCAGCACGATACCGATGACGCCTCCGAGCAACGTCAGCGTTGCCGCTTCGACGAGAAACTGCCAGAGGATCGCGCGCCGCGTGGCGCCGAGAGCCTTGCGCAAGCCGATCTCACGGGTGCGGCTGGTGACGGAGACCATCATGATGGCCATGACCCCGATTCCTCCGACCATCAGTGCGATACTCGACAGCACGAGCATCACAAAGAAGAACGCCCCCGTCAGGCTATCGAAGATACCCAGGACCTGATCGGAGGTGAGCAGGTCGAAGGTGTTCGTGTCGCCGGCCCGCAGGCCGCGCAGCCGCCGGAGAGTCACGGTAGCCGCATCCATCGCGCGGTTGACGCTCACGTCCGGCTTGGGCTTCACGAGAATGATGAGGCTGTTCCATTCGTCGATGATGAAGCTGCGGTGCGCCGCTTCGAACGGCACAATGGCCGCGATCTCCGGCGTCCCGGGCACCTCGAAGATGTTCGTTGGACGCTGCCAGATGCCGAGGATCTTGAACGGGTGCCCGCCGATGCGCACGATGCGGCCCAGCGGGTTGATGGGGCCGAACAGCCGGTCCACGGTTCGCTGCTCGATGATCGCAATGGGTTCTCCACCGCGCAGCTCTGCCGCCGTGAAGGACCGCCCGGACGAGATGCCTCCGCCCAGGATCTCCATGAAGCGGTCATCCGCGCCGAAGACGCCGAGGATGCGCGTGTGATTGCCGCCATACTCGAAGCGCTGGAACACCTGGGTCCAGATCGCGGCGTAGTGGATTTCCGGCAGCCGGGCGATCGCCTCGGCGTCCTGCGGAACCAGCTTGGGCCGGATGCGTACCTCGCGAGGCACGGCGTCGGGATTCACGCCGGTGGTCGAGAAATACCGCAGCACGCGGAACGTGGTCGGTCCCACGACTTCGAGGGTATTGACGATCTGTTCGCGGAAGCCCGCGACGATGGACGCCATCGCCATGACCGTGGCGATCCCGATGACGACACCCAGCACGGTCAGCCCGGAACGCAGCTTGTTGGAGCGCAGCTGGTCCACGGCGATGCGCCATCCTTCACGCACCGATTGCAGGGTCATTTATTCCTGGCGGAGCGCCTCGATGGGATCGAGGCGGGAAGCGCGATGCGCGGGATAGACGCCGAAGACCACGCCCACGACGATGCCGAGCGTGAGTGCCACGGCGATGGACCACGTGGTCACGCGGGCGGGCAGGGGCGAGGCGAGCTGCACCAGCCCGGCCAATGCCGCACCGGCGGCGAGCCCCGCAAGTCCGCCGAGCAGCGAGAGCGTGAGCGCCTCAGCGAAGAACTGGCGCCGGATGGCGCTGCGCGAAGCACCCAGCGCTTTGCGAATGCCGATCTCGCGCGTGCGCTCGGTCACGCTCATGAGCATGATGTTCATGATCACGATGCCGCCAACGACAATGCCGATGACGACGACGGCCGGGACGACGGTAAAGATCACGCGCGTGAGCCTGCTCCAGAACGCGATCAATCCTTCGCCGGTATCGACCGTGAAATCGTTGTCGGCGCCGGGCCGCAGGTGGTGCGCGATGCGCATCGCTTCCTCGGCGCGCAGCATCGCCGCGCCGACCATGTCGGCCGCCGGCATTTTGACGGAGATCACCATCGTCTGACGGCGCCCGTACATCGATTCGAACGTGGTGAGCGGCAGCATCACGAAGCCGTCCCAGGACTGCCCGAGCACCGTGCCCTTCTTGGCGATCACGCCCTTGACGGTGAGCTGCATCCCGCGCACCCGGATGTTGCTGCCCACGGCGGCGTGCACATTGCCGAACAGTTTCTCGGCGACATCATAGCCGAGCACGGCAACGTAGCGGCGCTGATCGAGATCGATGTCGGTGAGGGGCTCGCCGGCAGCGAATTTGTAGTCCTGCACGACCACGAACGGAGCGGTGACCCCAAAGATGAAGACATCGCCGGTGGTGCGGTTGCGCCACTGCACGTCCGCCATCGGCGTGGGCCAGCCCGACTGCAGCGAAATCGCCTCGGCGTCCGGGACGGCGCGCGCGATGAACGCGACGTCCTCGGGCGCGATAATGGGCCGGCGCTGGATCTGCTTCCACGCCTCATCGTCGATGAAGCCGACCTGAATGGGATCGCGACGAATCTGAAAGGCGTTCACCCCCACGATCGCGCCCGCCAACCGCTCGCGCACGTACGCGTTCATTCCCTGAATCACCGCGACGACCGCGACGAGGAAGGCCACGGAGACGATGACGCCGAGCAGCGTAAAGAAGGACCGGAGCTTATGGCTCCAGACGGTCTGGAGGGCCAGGCGTAGGGCTTCGTAGAGGGGCATGGCGGCTGAAAACTAACGGGAAACGACTATTCGTAACGCAAGGCTTCAACCGGATCCAGCCGCGCCGCCCTGCTGGCAGGATAGAGCCCGAATCCGACGCCCGTCAGCGCCGACGCGGCGAGGGCAGCCACGATCGACCAGAGCGGCACGTTGGCAGGGATGGGTGTAACACGCGAAATGACGAACGCGAGCAGGCCTCCCACGAGCATTCCGATGGCGCCCCCGACCAGGGTCAACGTGGACGCTTCGACCAGGAACTGCCACAGGATCGCGCGTCGCGTCGCGCCGAGCGCTTTGCGAACGCCGATCTCGCGGGTGCGCTCGGTGACCGAGATCATCATGATCGCAACCACGCCGACGCCGCCGACCATCAGCCCGATCGACGAGAGAACCAGCATGACGAGGAAGAACATCCCCGTGACCTGATGCCAGGAGTCGAGCAGCTTGTCCTGCGTGACAATCGAGAAATTGTTGTCCTGACCGGGCTTCAGTCCCCGCAACGAGCGAAGCGTGGCTACGACCTCGTCCATCGATTCCTGCTGGGTGTAGCTGGGCTCCGGCGCGACCGCGAGGCGCATCCAGCCCTTCACGTACGGCACGTGCTTGACGAAAGCCCCGTGCGGCATGCCCACGAACGGCGGGGTGCTCCCGGAGAACAGGCTCGGCGGGGGTGTGTATACGCCGATCACGATGAAGGATGCGCCGGCGACGTGGATCGTCTGGCCGATGGGATCCCGGCCACGGAACAGCTGGTCCTCGAGCTTGCGGTTGATGACCGCCACGGGGCTGTTCGAGAGATCCTCCAGCCTGGTGAACGTTCGACCCGGATAGATGTCGCCGCCGTTCACCTCGACCCACTGCGCCGACAGCCCGGATATCTGCACGGATTCCAGACGCCGATCGGCGTATTCCACGGTGGCCTGGCTTTCCTCGCGCCTGGTCACGAACCGAACGGACGTCAGCAGCGCGATGCGATCGGCCTCGGCATCGCTGATGATGGGATTGCGGCGCCAGGGACTGCTCTCATCGGATCCGTCCGACACGTTGACGCCGGCTCGAAAGAACCGCCACACCAGGAACGTTCGCGGCGCGAGCGATTCGATCACGTTCGACACACTCCGATTGATGCCGCTGACCATCGCCGCGATCACCATGACGGCCACGACGCCGATCGCGACGCCCAGGATCGTCAACGCGGCGCGCGCCTTGTTCGCGCGGAGGGATTCGAGGGCGATCCCGACGCCTTCGAAGGCGGGCGTCATGTCTCTTGCCGCAACGCGGCGATGGGGTCGAGACGAGCGGCGCGCGAGGCCGGGTAGACGCCGGCGATGATGCCGACGCCCGCGCCCAACAGCACACCGACGACGATTGACCACGCAGCCACCGCGGCGGGAAGCGGCGTCGTCGCCGCGACGAGCGCCGCGAGACCGATCCCGAGGGCCACGCCCGCACTCGCGCCCACGGTGGCGAGTGTCGTGGCTTCGACCAGGAACTGGCGGAGGATGTCGCGCCGCCTGGCGCCCAGCGCTTTCCGAATGCCGATCTCGCGCGTTCGCTCGGCAACGGCCATCAGCATGATGTTCATGATCACGATGCCACCGACCACCAGCGAGATCGCCACGAGTCCTGGCAGGGCAACGAACAGGATCTTGCTGATTTTGCCCCAGAAATCGAGCACTTCGTCGGCGGTCTCCATCGCAAAGTTGTTTTCATCGCGCGGGCGCAAGTGCCGGCGGCTGCGCATGACCGCCTCGGCCTCCTGCATCGCCTCGCGCATCTCGGTGATGGAGCTCGCCTTGACGGCGAGGGCGTCTATGACGCGTGGCGCATTGACGTAGCGCTTGAGCGGCGCGCTGGCGGGCGCCACGGCGAATTTGTCGAGCGAGAGGCCGAACAGGTTGCCCTGCTTCTCGACGACGCCGATCACGCGATAGGGGATGTCGTATACCTTGACCTCGCGCCCGATCGGTTCCTGGCCATCGAAGAGTTTGTCCGCGAGCTCGTGACCGAGCACGAGGACCGGAAGGCCGGCCTGTACCTCCTGGGTCGTGAACGCCCGGCCGTCCTCGATCGTCAGGGAGCGAATCTCGAAGTAGAGATCGGTGGCGGCAGTGACCTGCACGTCCTTGACCGAGCGGCGGCCCGCAAACAGCGCGGTCCGGGTCGAGGACTCCCACGCGGTGAGCACCGGCACCGTGAGGCCGCGCATGACCGCTTGCGCGTCATCGTAGGTGACGCGGGGGCGACGCATCCACGAGCGCCACATCGAATCGGTGACGTTGCCGATCTGCACGTCCGGAAATTGCCGGAGCCGAAACGTGTTCACGCCGAGCAGCGTGCCCGCGAACTTGTCGGTCATGTAGCGATTCATCCCCTGGACGACCGACACGACCGCGATGAGGAACATGACGCCGATGAAGACGCCGATGATCGAGAAGGCGCTCTTGAGCTTCTGGGTGCGGATGGTCTGAAAGGCGAGGCGAACCGCCTCGATAAACCTCATTCGTACCGGAGTGCCTCGACCGGATCGAGCCTCGCCGCCTTACTCGCCGGGTAGATGCCGAAGAGGAGTCCCGTGAATCCGGCCATGAGCAACGCCACGAGAATCGACCCGAGCGGCACGTACGCGGGCACGGGCGTGAAGTTGTGCAGCAGGAACGCGATGCCCCACCCGAACAGCATGCCGATGAAGCCCCCGACGAGCGTCAGCGTCGCCGCTTCGACCAGGAATTGCCACATGATCTCGCGGCGCATGGCGCCGAGCGCTTTGCGCACGCCGATTTCCCGGGTGCGCTCCGTGACGGAAATCATCATGATGGCGATGACGCCGATCCCGCCGACCATCAATCCCACGAACGACAGCGCCCACATCAGCATCCGCGCGACTTTCGTAAAGTCGTCGATGGCCTTGGTATACACTTCCTGCGTGATGGCGTCGAAGTTGTTCTTCTGGCCGGGCCGCAGCCCACGCATCGTGCGCATCGCC
>WNGI01047990.1_pt1 | contig 10516 bp, 10 predicted proteins | sample 5400621 | NCBI WGS metagenome assembly WNGI01 (sample SAMN13153374, study PRJNA577476) | soil metagenome | isolation source: 20 cm soil or saprolite under Garry oak tree replicate 1 | place: USA:California | collected 2016-06-15 | reverse complement strand
AGACTCTTTCATACGTCTCATGATCTTCGAGCGGAATGTCCTCCAGCTTTAGATTCGTCCCTTTCTGCGCGATCAGTTTCAACGTGTCGTCGAGGATGGTCAGCGTCGTCAGCCCGAGAAAATCCATCTTCAGCAGGCCCATTTTTTCGATGGCCACCATGTCGAAGGCGGTGACGATTTCATCGTTCTTGGTTTTGTGCAGCGGCACCAGCTCAATCAGCGGCCGCGGCGAAATCACCACGCCCGCGGCGTGTACGCCGGAATTCCGCACCAAACCTTCAAGCTTCCGCGCCGTGTCGAGCAACTGCCGCACCTGCGGATCTTTCTGGTAGGCCTCCTGCAGCGCCGCGGACTGGGTAAGCGCGTCCTCCAGTTTGATGTTCAGCGTCGTCGGCACCATCTTCGCGATGCGGTCCACGTCGCTGTAGGGCATATCCATAACGCGCCCGACATCCTTGATCGCCGCTTTCGCCGCCATGGTGCCGAAGGTGATGATCTGCGCGACATTTTCCCGCCCATACTTATGAGTGACGTAGTCGATCACCTCCCCGCGCCGGTTCATGCAGAAATCGATATCGATATCCGGCATCGAAATACGTTCCGGGTTCAAAAAGCGTTCGAATAGAAGTTCATGCTGCAGCGGATCGATGTCCGTAATCCCGAGCGAATACGCAACCAGTGCTCCCGCCGCGGATCCGCGCCCCGGACCCACGGGAATGCCCCGTTCCCGCGCGTAGCGGATAAAATCCCAAACGATCAGGAAATAGCCCGAGAACTTCATCTGCTGGATGATGCCGAGCTCGCGCGCCAATCTCTGTTCGTAGTCCGCCAGCGAATGCTTGAGCCGACCGTTCGCCGCCAAGGTCCGCAGGCTCTCCATCCGCCGGGCGAATCCTTGCCGCGTGATGTGCTCGAAATAACTGTCGAGAGTAAATCCGTCCGGAACATCAAAGTGCGGAAATGGGCTGGGAACTTTCTCCAGTCGCAGGTTGCAGCGTTCGGCAATATCGAGCGTGCGCGACAGTACCTGAGGCGCGTCCTTGAACACGCGCAACATCTCGTCGCCGTTCTTGACGTAGAACTGCGTGCCCTCGAACTTCATCCGGTTGGTTTCCTGGATGGACTTCCCCGTCTGAATGCACAGCATCACATCCTGGGCGTGGGCGTCGTCCTCGCAGAGGTAATGACTGTCGTTGGTCGCGACCATGGGCAGCCCGAGATCTTTTTCCAGACGAAATAAATCGGAATGGATGCGGTGTTCCATCTCCAGGCCCTGGTCCTGAATTTCAAGGAAGAAGTTCCCTGCGCCGAAAAGGTCGCGGTAGAATCCAGCCGCCGACCGCGCTGCGTCGTAGTTCCCTTCCATCAACCGCTCGGCCACTTCGCCCTTCAGACATCCGGAAAGCCCGATCAGCCCCCTCGAATGCTCAGCCAGAAATTTCTTGCTCACGCGAGGCTTGTAGTAGAAACCGTGCAGCGAGGCTTCCGACGTGATCTTTACCAGGTTCCGATAGCCTTCTTCATTTTCGGCCAGCACCAGCAGGTGGTTATAAGTGTCGCCGTCGGGTGGAGTCCGCGTGATGACGTGGTCATCTTTCTTGCAGATATAGAGTTCGCAGCCCACGATCGGTTTCACCCCGAGCTTGTGCGCGGCATTTACAAAATGCACCGCGCCAAAAATGTTGCCGTGGTCGGTCATGGCCACCGCGGGCATGCCGAGTTCATGAACCCGGTCAACAAGTTTCTCGACGTCGCAAGCGCCGTCGAGCAGTGAGTAATCACTATGGAGATGCAGGTGGACGAATTGGTTTTGAGTCATGAAGACAGCACTTGGCAGTTAGTAGTTAGCTCTCGGAAAACCAGAGCCGACCTCATTCTAACGTTTGGAGGAATTCGCGCAATGACAGAAAGTGGTGCAACTTTCAGTCGCTGGTCGACGGTCGTAATTGTTAGTGTACTTGCGCCGCGCGCAATGCTGACGACCAACGACTATCGACCAAGGACTGCCTTATTGCGGCACCTGAAAATCCACCCCGCGATCGTCGTTCGTCCTGGCAGTAGCCGCCAGATCCAACTGGGCGAGTGGGATCTTCTTCCCGGCTTGGTGGTCATTGAGCACCCATAGCGTTCCACCCGCGATCGCATAATTCCGCACTTCTTCAACATGCTGGTCGCGAAAGACCAGCGCCGTCGCGGGGACGGCAACGGCCCGTTCTTCCTCGCGCGCCTGCAAGCGCCTCGCATCCTGATCCCGCTCTCGCTCCCTATCGTCCTGCTCGCGCAACCTCTGTTCTTCGACGCTCACCGCGTTCATCTCATTGGCCAGCGCAAGTTCCCGCTCCTCGTCATAGTCGTACGAAGAAGACGAATCCCACCACCAGTACGGATCGTAGTAGCCGCCATAGCCATATCCGGCATACCACGGATACCCGAAACCCCTCCGGCATCCGAAGCAGTGATGAAAACCGTGAGAGTGAAAGCGCCTGCCGCCAAAACCGTCTCCGCGAAAGGAAGGACGAGCGCCGATTCCGGTATGCAGCCCGGCGTGCATTCCGCCAAAGGAGTGGCCGCCCGGGGTTCCTCCAATGGAGCGTCCCATGGCAATGCCGTGACCGCCGCCCGAAGGACGTCCAACCGCGCCACCGCGACCGCCACCGGAACTCCGCATGCCACCACGCTTCTTCTTGGCGGTGACCTTCCCCTTTGTCCTAACGGCCGGCTTCTCGGGCTTGGCAGGTTTACTCGGCTTCTTCACTGCGGGAGCCTTGGCTGGTTTGCTCACTTTGGCAACTACGGCAGGCTTCGCAGGCGCCACCGGCTTCGCAGCAGCAACGGGTTTCGCAGGTGCCGCAAGCTTCGCCGCCGGGACCGCCTTCCCTTTGTTAACCGCGATCGGGACGACCGGTGCGACCGGAGCCGCCGCAGCTTTTGCCTTGCCCTTAGCGCCCGCCTTGCCGCTCGCCGCCACGGGCGGAGCAACAGCCGCAGCGGCAGCCTTGGCTCCCCGGCCCCGTTTGGCTGGCGGAGGCGGTGGAGGCGGCGGAGGCGGTGGCGCCAGCGGCTTCAGAAACTTCAGCGTCTCCGTCCGCGAACGCAGCTTGCCATCCAACAAAAGTAAAAACACGTCGTTCGCTATCTTTGGATATGTCGCCATCTGCGGCGTGATGCGTAGTTCCGTCATTTCCGGCAGCGGAATCTTCTGTTGTACCTGCCGCCATTTCGTAAAGAAATTCTTGATCTTCTGCGCCACCGCCTGCTGCCGCGCCGTGATCGCAAGAAACAGAATCATCTCCGGACGCGCCGACGACAGCAATTGCCAAGTCCTCGAAGGCGTGGCCGCTTCCTTACCCGACAAGCGTTTCGCCAGGCTATGGGCGTTCGAATCCAGATCCTTCCAGGCCTCGACCAGATCCTTGCGCGGAATCGCCCGGCGCAAATCCGAAATATCCTTGTCGCCCAGCCGCTCGGTCAGAAAATACAGCACCGCCGGCGCAACCTCCGGCGTATAGCCAAGCTCGTTCATTTGCTGCCGGGTCTTCATCAGCGCGCCCAATCCCGCCGTGTCAACTTTGGCCGTACTCCAGTGCGCGTTCAGTACTTTCAGCCATCCCTCTTTTTCATACGCCTTCAGAACACCGTGCGGATCGTCCTCATACGCCAACTGTTCGATCTCGTATCCGATGCTCGAACTCCGTATGTGCTCGATGTATCCGTTTTCCTTCCCCGATTCGTAACGCACGCGGATCACTTTCGCTTCGATGTCAGCCACACCGTTAAACGGATCCATCAGCAGCCCGCGCGATCCCTCGTTTAGCGACAGGGCCATAGCATTCACCGTGAAATCGCGGCGGCGCAGATCCTCGATAATCGTAGCCGGAGCCATCTGCGGAGCTTTCCCGGGCTTGTCATAGTGCTCCGAGCGCGCCATCGCAATTTCGGCGCGAACCCCTCCGGGCAAAGTGAGCAGCAAGGCCTTCGTCTCGGCATCGGCGTCACCCACTACCGCTCCCGCCCGCTCCAGATCTTTCTGCAGCTTGAGCGCGTTGCCCTGGACCGTGAAGTCCAGATCGCGGATAGGAAATCCGGTAACGATGTCGCGGATAGCGCCGCCCGTCAGATATAGGTTCATCCCCGCCGACTTGGCGGCGTCCTGGACGAGGGTTACTGCCTTTTGTTGGTCCGGCGAGAGCCGGGTTTCCAGCGTATATATGTAATCGGCCATGCCTTCCTAGTCGCCTTGCGGTGGCCCTTCGGTGGGCTCGCTCGGGGCGTTATTCACAGGTTTTCCACAGGGAACCCGGCTCGAACCCAGTTCGAACCTACTTCGGACAACGACGAGCTGCTTTCAGATGGAATCTAACTCTCTCTAGACATTAGAGTTATACCGCAAGCTTACAGTTCCAGCAAACTAGAGAAAATAACACAAGGTTTACCGTTTGGCTACTGAGAAGGCACAAACTGCACGAATTCACCAGGAAAGTGCGAGAATCCCATCTGGAGCTTCCATCCCGCCACGCCCTACGCGCGATCGGGGTTGAAGTGTCCCTAGCCCCATGCCCTCGACCCACAAAAAAGTAATCGTGCGGAAACAGGACCGCGACTCCGTCAGCGGCTACGTGGCTCCCGCCAACTTTGTCGTGGAGGGCAAACTAGAACTGCTAAATACGTCCGGCAACGTAGTAGCCATCGACCTGCGCGACATCAAAGCCGTTTATTTCGTCCGCGAATTCTCCGACACCGACCTAATGCTCCGCAAGACCTTCACGACCCGTCCCCGGACCGAAGGCCTGTGGGTGCGCCTGAAGTTCAAAGACAACGAAGTGATTGAGGGCATCCTCCCCAACGATCTAACGCAAAATCCCGCCGAAGGATTCCTAATGAACCCTCCCGACCTGCGCTCAAACACGCAGCGAGTCTTCGTCCCTCGGGAAGCGCTAAGCTCGGTCACCGTCTTAGCGGTAATAGGCGCAGCCAACCGCCGCCGCAAAGGCGGCCAACCCGACACCAGGCAAGTCACGCTGTTCGAGCAGTAGAAAACCAGGTGCCAGGTGTCAGGTTTCAGGTGTAAGGAATAGTTAGGATTCACGGTGAAATGGGTTGATCTTGATTTTCCTGAGACCCGACACCTAACACCTGAGACCTAACACGCTACAATTCCCCCGAGACCGCCATGAAACTAGCCGACATAGCCAAAGCCCTAGACGCCCCCATAGACAATGCCCAACCAAACACCGAAATCACCGGAGTAGCCGGAATAGAGCAAGCCGCCCCAGGCCAGCTAACCTTCGTCTCCAACCCCAAATACAACGCCGCTGCGAAGACCACAAAAGCGTCAGCCGTAATAGTCGCCGAAAACTTCCCCTCCATTAACACGGGAATGCTGCGCAGCAAGAACCCATATCTAGCCTGGGCGAAAGCCATAGAACTTTTCTATAGAAGGCGCACCTGGGCCCCTACGTAGTGATCGACGAAGACGCCGTCATCGGAGACAACGCCGTCCTGCTAGCCCACGTAGTCATCTATCGCGGAGCGACCATAGGCAACAATTTCTTCGCCCACGCCCACGCCGTAGTGCGAGAATTCTGCCAGCTGGGCGACAACGTCCTGCTCCAAAATGGAGCCGTAGTAGGCTGCGACGGCTTCGGATTCGCGAAAACTGACAACGCCCACTGGCACAAAATCGTCCAGTCCGGAAACGTAGTAGTCGAGAGCGACGCCGAGATCCAGGCCAACGCCTGCCTAGACCGCGCCAGCATAGGCGAGACTCGCATCGGCCGCGGCACAAAAATCGACAATCTCGTCCACGTAGGCCACAGCTGCACCATCGGACACGACACGCTACTCTGCGCCCAGGTAGGCCTCGCCGGCACCACCGACGTAGGCAACAACGTAATCCTAGCCGGACAAGTAGGCGTCAGCGGCCACGTAAAAATCGGCGACGGCGCGATAGCCATAGCCCAAAGCGGTATCCCTCACGACGTTCCCGCCGGAGCCATGGTCAGCGGCGCTCCCGCCATCGATCACCGCTTGTGGTTGAAGTGCTGCGCCGCCTACGCCAAGTTGCCAGAGATTGCCAAAGCAGTAAGAAAGTTGTCGGAGCGCGTGTGACTGCCCAGATGTTGTGTGGCGCGGGCGCCCTCGCCCGCGGCTCTTGCCGCTACTCCCGTAACTCCGTCGGAAGCCCGCTATTAATCGCGGCGCGCACTTTGGCCATCAGGCAATCGCGCTCTCCAAAATTGGAGGGCTCAATCGGATCGTGAAATTCGACCGTCACCATAATCGGAACGACTGGCACGTTGCATTCCCGCGCGAGATAGAACGGGCCTTTTTTGAAGGGCAGCAGCTTGCCATCGAAGGAGCGCTTCCCTTCCACGTAGGTGGTCATGTTCAGTCCCTGCTCGAGGGCTTTGACTGCGTCGCGAACTGCTGCGATACCGGAATCGCGATTGCCGCGGTCAACCGGCACGAGCGAACCGATCAGCATGATCTTTCCGAGAATTGGAACCCGGAACAATTCTTTTTGGTTCGTGCCGGATCAATTTTCTCCAGCCCGAGCGTCCGCACCTTCACTCCCGCGATGCGCACGCCGCTGAATGCTGCCCACATGCAACTGTTGTACAAGAAGGTAATGTCTTTGGTCAGATAGGTCCAGGGAATCCCAATAAGCGCGGCGAAGGGTAGCGCAGCGGCCCAGAACAGCAGCATGAGAATGGTGCGAAACACCGAGGCTGGTCTCCAGTTTGGATTCGTCGCTCGCTACTTAGTTGTCATCCTGAGCGAAGCGAAGGATCTGCATTTTGCGGCGAACAGCAGGTCCTTCGCTTCGCTCAGGATGACAATTCATAAAGGGTATCGACTATGGAACGAGGCGGACCCCACTGTTACAACGCCATTACGTTTGTACCCCGAGCCCGCGCAATCGTTGGGGTAGCTTCTCATAGATGCCGCCGAATCCGCCATTGGAGAGAATGGCAACCACGTCTCGCTCGCGGAGTTCGGGCGCGATCGCGTTCACGATGGCATCGGCGTCGGCGAAGATGCGTGCTTGCTTTCCGCGCTTCTGAATCTCGTCGATCACACGCTGCAGATCGAGTCGCTCGGCTTCGGGGATCGCCTCCGACTTGAAGATGGACGCGACGATTACTTGATCGGCGAGCGCGAGGCTGCGAGAGAGCGCGTCCTGGAGTATGTTGCGGCGAAGAGTGTTCGAGCGCGGTTCGAGCACAACCCACAGCCGCGATTTCGGATGCCGCGCCCGCAACGCGAGAATCGTCTGCTCGATGGCTGTTGGATGATGCGCAAAATCGTCGATGATCGTGATTCCGTTCACTTGCGCTTTCACTTCCAGCCGTCGCTTCACGCTGCGAAATGTTTTGAGAGCTTGCTCTATCACGTCTTTCGAGATTTCGTAATTCGCCGCGAGCGCCGCTGCTGCGGTCGCATTCCAGACGTTATATTCGCCGCCGAGAGGGAATTCGAAATCGGCCCAATGTTTTCCATCGCGGAGCACCGACCACGAAGTTCGATCTTCGCCCAGCTTAAGATTTGCGATTTTCCAGCTCGCGCGATTCGAAGCACCGTAACGCTCGACCGGACAGAAGGCTTTCTGCAGACAGCGATTGAGGCTTTCACTCGAGGCATTGCCCGAATCAAAGGCGACAATCCGCCCGCGTCGCGGGACCAGATTCACCAGCCGCTTGAATGCCGTTTCCACGGCGTCCAGATCTTTGTAGATATCCGCGTGATCGAATTCGACCGAAGTAAGAATCAGCGAATCCGGAAAGTAGTGTAGAAACTTCGGACCCTTATCGAAGAATGCGGTGTCATACTCGTCGCCTTCCAAAACAAAGTGCTTGCCATCGCCGAGCCCAAAACTGCGGCCGAAATTTTCCGCGATGCCGCCGATCAGGAACGAAGGTTGAAGACCAGCGGTTTCGAAGATCCAAGCCAGCATCGAAGTCGTAGTCGTCTTGCCATGCGTTCCAGCCACGACGAGAACCTCTTTGCCGACCAGGAACTCATCGTGCAGAATCTGCGGCAGCGAGCAGAATGGAATCCGCTCATCGAGCAGGTGCTCCAGTTCGACATTGCCGCGAGAAAGCACGTTGCCCACGACCACCAGATCGGGACGAGGATCGAGGTTCCTTTCAGCGAACGGCTGCGCGACAGGAATACCCAACGATGCGAGAAATGTCGACATCGGCGGATATGCCGCCGCATCCGAGCCCGTAACGCGAAAGCCACGCTCTTGCAGCATGCCAGCGAGCGACGCCATCGCCGTTCCGCAAATGCCGATCAGGTGAATGTGCTTGGGTTTGGTCATTAAAGGTTTCTCGTCAAAGGCTTCTCGTCGAGATTGCTGATGCGAAGTTGCTCATTGGCTAGTTGCGGACTCCAGAATCTTCAGCTTCACTTCACCGCTCACTTCGAGCTTGGCTCTCACGCCGATCGGCAGCGTGATGTTCGCGCGCGAGACATGTCCCGAACGAAGGCCAAACGCCACCGGAATTCCGAGATCGCCAACCACTCGCAGGACCACTTCTTCGAGCGAGTAATCCTGAGTTGGACCTTGTTGGCAATCCAGCATCTCGCCGAAGATAATGCCGCGAACGTCTTTCAGCTTGCCCGCCAGTTTCAACTGCATCAGCATGCGATCAATCTGGTAAGGCTTGGCCGCGATGTCCTCCACGAAAAGAATTGTGCCCGCGGTTCGGATGTCATAAGGCGTGCCAAACGCGGCGACCAGGATGGAAAGACATCCACCATAGAGAATTCCTTCCGCCTCTCCCGCTACCAGCGGCTTCGCGCCTGAGTCGGTGCCAATCTCCCATTCTGCCGCTCCGCTCACGGCGGCGCTCTGCCACGAAGCCAGGTCCACTCCATCGGCGCCCGAGAAATCTTTGGCCACCATCGGACCATGAAAGGTGACAAAGTTGGCGGAGTCCGCGAACCGTGTCAGCAGCGTCGTCAGGTCGCTATAGCCCACAAAAATCTTCGGATGCTTGGCGATCTTTTTCAGGTTAATCGCCGGCAGCAGGTAGTTCGATCCATATCCTCCTCGCGCACAAACGAGGGCGCGGATATCGTCGCGCACGAACATGTCTTCCAGTTCCCGCGCCCGTCGCTCCGCCGACCCGGCAAAGTACAGGTCGCGTTCCAGGATCGACTCGAAATAAAACGGCTCGTAGCCGGCACGACGAAGACCGTCGCAGCCCGCCTCCAGCAATTCGCGCTTCACGTTCGACGCGGGCGCAACGATTCCCACCTTGTCGCCGGGACGGAGCGCGCGCGGCTTGATTCGCGAATTCTGGGAAACGGAAGGCATCTTGACTCGATCTTAAACGAAGAATTCTCCGCGGCAGATGAGAGTCGCCGGACCCCGCAGATAAACTTGATTCTCCCAGCGCACAATCTGCGCGCCTCCAGGCGCAATCACCGTTACCGGAGAAGCGACGCGCCCGCTCGCAACCGCAGCTACCGCCGACGCGCACGATCCCGTACCCGAAGACTGTGTCTCTCCGACGCCCCGTTCAAACAGCCGGATTTCGATTTCATTCGCACCTCGCACCACCACGTACTCCACATTCGTCCCTTGCGAAAATTGAGACTGCGTCCCGATTAGTGCGGCCTGCCGCTGCCAGTCATCCAGAAAGTTTTCCACGAATATTACGAAGTGCGGATTCCCCATCGAAACTTTCATCCCCACCGCCCGCACCCACATCGTCTCAATCGACAACTGGCTGCCGACCTCCGGCTGGCCCATGTCTGTTTCGAACTCAAACGTGGAACCTTGCCGGCCGTCTTCCCGGCCGTCTTTCCGGCCTATGAGCCGGCAGGTCTTCAGTCCGGCGCCGGTGCGAACCACGACTTTTGTCTTGTTCTCTCGCGAGCAAATCTCCGCCGCCACACAGCGCGTGCCGTTGCCGGAGAGTTCCGCCTCCGAACCATCGGCATTGATCAGACGCGCCTTGACGTCAGCTTCCGCATCCGGAAACAGCCATTCCACTCCGTCGGCACCGACTCCGCCATGGCGATCGCACAACCGGCGGCTGAGCGCACTGAGAGCGCCAGAAGCGTGCTCACCTTCCACCAGCAGAAAATCGTTGCCGCAGGCCGACGCCTTGGTAAAAGGAATTCTCGTGCTCTGCTGAGCATCATTCTGCGGAGAACTCATTCGTGTTCCGTGGTTCCAAGTATCGTTACGCTGGCAAACGCGGTCGATTCGTGCAACCGGATGGAAAACACTTTCTGCTGTTCATGCTCGCCATTCACCGAGAACACCATGCGGAAATCCGGATCAGCATCGGCGATGTGCACGCTCTCCATGGTAAGTTGCTCGGACTCTATGATGCGGTTTACTTCCCGCAACATCCCGTCGACGTTGCGGCCGGTCACTTCATAGGTGGTCCCAAACTCTTTCAGCGAGAACGCGGCTTCCATTCGTCCGAGCAGCACCAGCGAAATTAGAATCATGACGGTGGCGAAGAACGCGATCAGATACAGGCCGCCGCCCGCC
>WNGI01013093.1_pt1 | contig 10517 bp, 10 predicted proteins | sample 5400621 | NCBI WGS metagenome assembly WNGI01 (sample SAMN13153374, study PRJNA577476) | soil metagenome | isolation source: 20 cm soil or saprolite under Garry oak tree replicate 1 | place: USA:California | collected 2016-06-15 | reverse complement strand
CCGGCGGACCCGCCCCCCCCACCACCGCCGCCCGACGGTCCCCCGCTTCCCCCACCACTTCCCGCGGGCGGAGGCGTGTTGCTCGCGCCCCCGCTGCCACCGCGGCGGCGCCGCACGGCGAGCTCGAGATTCCACTTCGCCGCGGGGTTGCGGGGCCGCAGCAGCAGGGCCTCCCGGCAGGCCCGGTCGGCGTCGGCAAGGTGGGCTTCCCGGTGCGTGCTGTCGGCGTCGGCCGCGCGCAACGCGAGGACCCCGAGGTCGTAGAGGGCGCGGAATCGGATGTCGGGGTCGAATGACGTGGCCGCGTGCGCGAGCGCCGTGCGCGCGGCCGCGTGGTCGCCTGCGGCGAGCGCCGCGACACCGGCGTTGTACCATGCCGTGTCGTTCGCCTGGTGACCGCTCAGCTCCTGTTGATAGGCCACGCGCGCGCGCTCCAGCTCACCTCGGTCCCACGCTCGCTCGGCGGCGCTGCGCAGGCGACTCGAGTCCTGGCCGCGCGCCGGAACGGCGCCTGCGAGCAGGGCGAGGCCGAGCAGGGCGGCGGTGCGCCGCAGCCCCGCCTGCCCGATGAGGAGAGCGACGGCGCACAGCACGGGCAACCATGCCCGCGGCCGGCCGCGCTCGGTATGCGCCTCGCTTGCCCGCGCCCGCTTGTAGGAGGCGACCAGGTCCCGCACGGCCCCGGCCTGGTCGGGAAGGTCGGCGGCGACCTGGGCGCCCTGCGCCGCGTCCGCGACCGCGGCGAGCACGTCGTCGCGGCGCGCCGTCTCGACGGTCGTGCCGTCGTCATCCTTCTGGTAGCCCTGCAGCGCGCCCTGCCCGTCCCGCACGGGGATGCGTGCCGGCCCGCGCTCACCCTCGGCGACGAGGATCACATGCACGCCGGCCGCGGCGAGGCGGCGCGCTTGGGCCAGGACGCCGGCCAGTGAGTCCTGTGCCTCTCCGTCGGTGAAGACGACGAGCACGCGGTCCGCGAGGTCCGTCCCCGCGCGCAACAGCTCTCCCCCTTGCCGCAGGGCCGGCGTCAAGGCGGTGCCTCCCTCCGACGCGACGTCGGGGTCGAGGGCGTCGAGGTACAGCGTCAGCGCCGAGCCGTCGACGGAGAGCGGCGAGAGGATGTAGCTCGAGCCCCCAGCGCGGGCCGGCGAGGGCGATGGTGCCCAGAAACGCCGCCACCGAGAGCGCCGTCGGCCCACCCCGGCCGGCGGCGCGGGCGAGTGCCGCGGTCGCCTCCGACCACAGGGCCGCGCGGCGAATCCGCACACGGCGCGCCCAGGCGGCGCCGAACCACACCCCCCCGCCCACCAACGGGGCCAGCGCCAGGACGAACGGTGCGTCGAACGTGATCACGGGACGCGTACCGCGAACGTCGCCGAGACGACGATCTCGAGCGCGAGGCCGAGCAAGCCGAGGCTCAGGGGCACGCGATAGGCCTCGTCGAAGCGGCGATAGATCACCCGTTGCAACGTCGTCTTCTCGAGCAGGTTGATCTCGGCGAAAATGTGCTTCAGCGACTCCGAGTCCGTCGCGCGGAAATAGCGTCCGCCGGTCATCGCCGCGATCTCGGTGAGCAACCGCTCGTCGATTTGGACGGGGAGCGACTGGTACCGCAGTCCCTCCGGCCCTTCGCTCGTCGGCACCGGGGCCTCGCCTTCCGTGCCGACGCCGATGGTGTAGATGCGGATCGCGAACGCGGCGGCCGCCTGGGCGGCGGTGCGCGGGTCGACGGTGCCGCGGTTGTTGACCCCGTCGGTCAACAGGATGATGACCTTGGTTTTCCCGGGCGCCCGCCGCAGCCGGTTCGCGGCCGTGGCGATGCCGGTGCCGATCGCCGTCCCGTCCTCGAGTATCCCGATACGGAGCCCCCGCAGGCCCTCTTCCAGCACGGCGTAGTCGGTGGTGATCGGCACCTGGGTGAGCGCCTGCGCGGCGAAGGCCACGACGCCAATGCGATCCGAGGTGCGCGCACGGACGAAGTCGATGGCGGTCTGCTTCGCAACGTCGATTCGGTTGGACGGCGCGAAATCCTCGGACAGCATGCTGCTCGAGACGTCCACCGCCAACACGATCGAAATGCCTTCGCTGCGCACCTCGGCGCGGGCCGCCCCGACGCGCGGCCCCGCCGCCGCGACGATCCAGGCAGCCAGGCAGACACTGCGCAGGGTCACGGGCAGCCGGGCGATCCAGAGCCGCTCGACCGCGCCGGCGGCGGGACGGATGTCGCTCAACGACGTGCCGGGCAGCCGCGCCAGCCGACGCGCCCGCAGCCACCACCACAGCGGCACCGCCGCAAGGGCCAGCAGGACGAGTGGCCGGGCGAAGCTCACGGCGCGAGCTCCCGCACCAGCGCGCGCGCCCGCGCCGCGAGCTCCGTGACGTCGCTGCCGTGCGCCGACGCGAACGCCACGCGGTCGAGCTGCTCCAGCACGTCCGCCACCCGGCGCAGCGGCGCGCCCGGCATGCGCCGCTCGAGGACCGCCAGGCATTCCGCCGTCGAGAGCGCGGTAGCCGCCTCCGGCTCCGCGCGCGCGATGGCGGCGCGCAACCGCCCCGCCGCACGGGCGGCGACCGCCTTCGGCTCGCCCGCCACGAGCCACCGCGTATCGGGGATCTCGGGCTCTCCGGCAACCGGAAGACTCGCCGGGACGAGGCGCTGGCCCCGGCGACGCCAAGCGACGCCGGCCGCGCCGAGCCCCAAGGCCACCAGGATCGCGCCCAGCGGGATGAAGGGTCGACGGCGGTCGGGTCGGAGGGGGCCCAGAAAGGCCTTGGGCTCCGGATGCGCCACGCTGTCTCCGGGTAGTGAATCGGTGCGCCCGTCCGGCGCCAGCCGCCACACCGGGGGCAGCGCGACCTGATGCGCGCCGGGCGACCAGACGACGACTGGGTAGCGGATCACCCAACCGCCGGGCGCCCGCAGCACCGCCGCGTCGCCCAGCGGTTCGACCTGCCCCGTGCTCTCGAGCTTCCCCGGACGCAGGCGCCAGCCCCGCGGCGCGACGGCCTCCCGCGACAGCCAGATGGTGTCGCCGACGGTGGGTCGCGCCGGCGAGGTCAGCCATTCCCCCACACCGCTCTGCCCCACCACACGACGCCACGACGGCACGACGGCCAGGACCAGCAACACACCGAGTCTCGCCGCGCCCCGTGCAACGTGGCATCGTGGCGTCCGGTAACCGGCGTCTCTCATCGCTTCAGCCGTCGCGCCCGTTCCGCGAACGCGCGGCGCAGCGCGACGCCGTATGGCAGGTGCGTCTGCAGCTGCACGCGATCCACACCCGCCTGTAGCAGCTTGCGGGAGCGCTCCTGGAGCTGCCGCTCGGCCGCCACGCGGAACCGGGTGTGCGCCGGCCCGTAGCTCGAGTCGACGAGAATGCGCCGCCCCGTCTCGGCATCTTGGAGGTCCACCCACCCTGCGTCGGGAAGGTTCCGCTCGCGCGGGTCGTCGATCGTGATGGCCACCACGTCGTGCGCTGCGGCGAGACGGGCGAGCGGATCTTCCCATGCCTCGGCCCGGAAGTCCGACAGCACGGCGACGATCGAGCGGTGATGCAGCAGCCGCATGGCGTAGCGAAGCGCCTCCGCGAGGTTGGTCCCCCGGCCGCGGGGGCTAAAGGCGATCAGGTCCCGAATGACGCGCAACGCGTGCGGCCGCCCCTTGGCGGGGCGCACCACGAACTCCACCTTGTCGGCGAACATCAGCGCGCCCACGCGGTCGCTGTGGCGCGCGGCGGCGAGCGCCAGCACCGCGGCCACCTCGACGGCGAGCCCCGCCTTGGTGTGCGGGCGGCCGAACTGCAGCGAGCCCGACTGGTCCACGACGAGCAGGAGGGTGAGCTCGCGCTCCTCCATGAAGGTCTTCACGAAGGGATGGCCCATCCGCGCCGAGACGTTCCAATCGATCGCGCGGAAGTCGTCGCCGTGCTGGTAGGCCCGCACCTCCGCGAACTCGATGCCCTGGCCGCGGAACACCGAGCGGTACTCCCCCGTGAACAGCGAGGTAACGAGAGCGCGGGTGCGGAGCTCGATCCCCTTGACCTGCCGGAGGACTTCGGGGGTGACGGTGCGCCGGCGCGCCTGGACGGGGGAAGCCGCGGCACCCCGACGCTCTTCTCCCGCGTACGTCACGGCACGTCCACGGCCTCCAACACCTTCGCGATCACCCGATCGGCCTCCATGTCTTCAGCCTCCGCTTCGAACGTGAGCAGCACGCGGTGCCGCAACACATCGAAGGCGATCGCTTTGACGTCCTCCGGCACCACGTACGACCGGCCCCGCAGGTACGCGTGCGCGCGCGCTGCCTGCGCGAGATAGATCGACGCCCGCGGCGACGCCCCGAAGGCGATGAGGGGCTTAAGCTCCGACAACCCGACCGCCTGCGGCTCGCGCGTCGCGCGCACCACGTCCACGGCGTAATCCACCACCTTCTGGTCCATGAACAGCTCGGCGATCGCGCTCCGCGCGGCGAGGATGTCCTCCGCCTGCGCCACCCGTTGCACCTCGATGGGACGACCGGAGGCCATGCGCGCCACGATCTCCTTCTCGGCGTCGCGCGACGGATACCCGACGCGCACCTTCAGCATGAATCGGTCGAGCTGGGCCTCGGGGAGGGGATAGGTGCCCTCCTGCTCGATGGGGTTCTGGGTGGCGAGCACGAGGAACGGCTCGCCGAGGTAGAAGGTCTCGCCCCCGATCGTGACCTGCTTCTCCTGCATCGCCTCGAGCAAGGCCGACTGGACCTTGGCCGGAGCGCGGTTGATCTCGTCGGCGAGCACCAGGTTCGCGAACAGCGGGCCCTTCTTGGGATAGAACTCCTGCGAGCGCTGATCGTACACCATCGTGCCGATCACGTCCGCGGGCAGCAAGTCGGGGGTGAACTGGATCCGCGAGAACGAGATCCGCAGGCACTCCGCGATGGTGCGCACGACGAGCGTCTTGGCGAGCCCGGGCACCCCCTCGAGCAGGATGTGTCCGCCGGTCAGCAGGCCGATCAGCAGGCGCTCGACCATCATCTCTTGACTGACGACGCGTTTCGCCACTTCGCGCCGGATGGTCTGCGCCAGCGCGGCGTCACTGGTGTCCTTCGCCCGGGCGGTCATCGCACCGCCAACCCCGCCATGGCTGCTTTGCGCACGGCCGGCTCCTTGTCATGCGAGTAGAGTTCCAGAAGTCCCCGCGCTTCGGGACCCGTCAGCCGGGCCAGCCCCTCGACCGCTGCGGCCCGCGCCGTCGGCGAGCGGCGTTTGAGCATGCCGCCGGGCTCGGCGAAACGGGCCAATACCGTCAGCGCTTCCTTCGCGCCGAGGCGGCCGATTGCGCGGAGCAGCTCTGCCACTACCCCCTCGTCCGTTTCCTGCTCCACACGGCGCACGAGCACCGTGGTGGCGGCGGGGTCCCCCCCCACCGCGATGGCGCGCGCCGCCGCGGCGCGCACCCCCACGCTCTCGTCTTTCAGCGCCGGCATCACCGGCCGGCAGATCTCCCGGCCGCCGATCTCGGCCAACCCCGTGACGGCCGCCTCGCGCACGAACTCCGACGGCTCGCGCAGCAGCGGGATCAGGAGGGCCACCGCCTGGGGGCTGCCCGTCAGTCCCACCAGCTCGGCGGCGGCCGCTACGATGGCGCTGTCCCGGTCGGCCAGCCTGCCCTGGAGCCATTCCAGCGCCCGCTCCCCGGCCCGTCGGATCACGGCGCGATAGGCCTCCCGCTGATCCACCGGCGCTCCGACGTATGCGTGGACCACCGGCTCGACGGAGAGCGACGCCAGCGCTCCGAGCGCGCCCACCAGGGCCTCGCGCTCGACCGGGGAGACCCGCGGCTCGCGCAGCCGCCCGACCATCCGCTCCACGGTCGCCTGGTCGGCGAGCGTCCCGGCCACGGCCCCGATGCCGGCGACGAGATCCGCATCGTGGACGACGTGGAGCAAGCCGTCGAGCGCCGCGATCGCCTCCGCCACGACGATCAGATCCCGCAAGCCCAGCAGGCTGGGCGCGAGCGCCTGCAGCTGCTCCACGGCAGCCCGCTGCGCGTCGACCCCGTCGGCCTTGAGCGCAGTGATCGCGCGCTTCACCTGTACGTCCACAGGCACCACATCCGGCCGGAACGCCGCGGTGGCGCGGCGCGTGGCGGCGTTCCCCCCCCGGGACGCGGGCGGTAACCCTACGGTCCGCCCCCCCGTGGCCGGTGAGGGGGTGGGGGGTGGGGGGGGCGCCGCAAGATCGATGGCGGCACCGCCCAGCGCGGGCGTCGCGCTCGACAACCGTTGGGTGCGGCGGCCCAGACCCAGAGAGATCTGGCCCAGCGCCGCGTCGTCGGGCTGCACCGCGCCGGTCGCGACGCCGAACACCGCGAGGATGTGCTCCGCCGCCGCCCCTGGGCCGACCTTGATACCGCGGACGCCGCGGGCGTACAGGAGGCCCGCGAGCTCCGCCAGCTGCGCGTTGCGCGGCAGCAGTTGCTGGCCGGCCCAGTGGAGCCCGGTCGCCCCGACCTTCAACTCCAGCGTTCCAGCGGCAGCCAGCGCCGGCAGGGCCACCGTGACCTGCCGCAGCGCCTCCATCACGGCCGGATGCGTGGGCGGATAGAGGCGCGCCAGCCGGAACGTCGTACCGATCGCCCCCAGGGCGCGCTCAACGCCGGGCGTGTCGCTGGCCATGCGAGAGAATATGGCGGTGCGGCGGGGCGTCGCGCTCGATCACCGCGACCTCGCGGGGCGTGAGCGTGCGGTAGCGCGCCTCCGGGAGGGACCCGAGCCGCACGGGGCCGTAGGCGACCCGATGCAGCCACTCCACCTTGAGGCCAACCGCCTCCGCGAGCCGGCGCACGATGCGGTGGCGCCCTTCGGCGAGGGTGAGCTCGATCTCGACGCCGCGGCTTCGGCCGGCGCCCGGCCGCACGCGCAGGCCCGTCACATCCACGGGGCGGCCGTCGATGACCACGGGCCGCTTCAGGGCACTCTGGACCGCCCGTGCGTCGAGCCCGTGTGCACCGAGCCGATAGGTGCGCGACACGGCGAAGCGCGGATGCGTGAGGCGGTGGGCCGCCGCCCCGTCCGTCGTGAGCAGCAGGAGGCCGGAAGTCATCACATCCAGGCGTCCAACGTACGTGAGACCCGGCACCTTGGGGAGGAGGTCGAAGACCGTCTTGCGGCCCGCGGGGTCGCCGCGGCTCACGACGTAGCCGATCGGCTTGTTGAGGGCGAGCCAGGCGGTGGCGACCGGCCGCACCGCCCGCCCGTCCACCGTCACGCGCTGCCGCAGGGGATCGACGCTCATTCCGAGCGTGGCGGGCGCGCCGTCGACCTGGACGCGCCCCGCCCGGATCAGGTCCTCCGCCTTGCGCCGCGACGTGACGCCCGCGCGCGCCAGAGCGCGCTGCAGGCGCATCGCCGTCATTCGGGTTCGGAGGGCGCCGGGGGCCGGAGGGCAACGGACAGCTCTTCCAGGCGCGGCAGCTCGTCCAGCTCGCGCAGCCCCAGAATCTCCAGGAACTGCGGCGTCGTGCCGTACAAGAGCGGCCGCCCCAGGCCGTCGCCCCGCGTCACGACCTCGATGAGGCCCCGCTCCACGAGCTTGTCGAGCACGGCACCCGAGTCGACCCCGCGGATCTCCTCGATCTCGATCCGCCCGACCGGCTGGCGGTAGGCGATGATGGCGAGGGTCTCGAGCGCCGCGGGCGACAGCCGGCGGGAGCGGACCGCGAACTGGGCGCGCTCGATCGGCTCGGCGTACTCGCGCACCGTCAGGAACTGCCACCCTTGGGCGATCTCCACCAGCTCGACGCCGTGCTCTTCGGCGGCGTAGACGCGGCGCACCTCGTCGAGCGCCGCCCGCATCGCTGCCTCCCCCGCCTGCGGCTCGAGCGTCGCAAGCTCGTCCACGGTCAACGGACGCGAGGCGGCGAACAGCGCCGCTTCAAGCAGCTTCGCGAGGGGGCTCACGCCGGATCACGAGAGGTGCGAACGGCTCGCGCTGCCGCACGCGCAGGGTGCCCCGTTTGGCGAGCTCGAGCAGGGCAATGAAGGCCGACAGCACTTCCACAAGGCCGGCGCGGTCGTCCACGATGTCGCGCCACGCCAGCTCCTCACGCTCCGCGAGCAGGGCTTCGATCCGCGCGGTCGCGCCCTCGACGTCGAGCGGTCGTGGTACGACGCGATGCAGCACCGGCTCCGGGATCAGCGCGATCACCCGTTCCGCGGCGCCGAGCAGATCGTTGAGGTCGATCACGAGGTGCGGCTCGGGCCCCGGCGCGGGCTCGGGCGCGAAGCCCCGACCGAACTGCTCGGCCCGCCGGGCCGCCGCCCGCCCCAGCCAATCCACCAGCTCCCGGATCTGCTGGTATTCCAGCAGGCGGCGCACCAGCTCGGAGCGCGGGTCCTGCCACTCGTCGTCGTCCAGGCGCTGCGGCAGGAGCAGCTGCGCCTTGATGCGCAGCAGCCGCGCGGCCATCTCGAGGTAGTCCGCCGCCTGGTTCAGGCCGAGCTCGTTGATCACCGCCAGGAACTGGTCCGCGATCTTTGCGATCGGCAGGTCGGTGATGTCGAGCTGATCCTCGCGGATCAGGTGCAGCAGCAGGTCGAGGGGCCCCGAAAACTGCTCCAGCTCGACAACGAAGCCGGCGCCGTCCTCGACCATCGCAGCCGGGCTCGTCATCGCGGGAACACCCCCGGCGACACTGCGAACCCGCCGACCAGCGAGAGCGCGACGTGCATGAGCTGGGTGGCCGGCCAGAGCAGCACCGTCACCACCCCCGGCAGCAGCCATACCACGAGCAGGACCGGCAGGAAGCCCAGCAGGTAGAGGCGACGGTACTTGAGGCCCGCGTCGGGCGGCAGCAGGTGATAGAACACGTGGCTGCCGTCGAGCGGCGGCACCGGGATCAGATTGAAAAAGGCGAGCACGAGATTGAGGAACATCCCGTAGAACAGCATCCGCTGCAGCACCTCCACCGACCCCGTGAGCTGCGGCAGCATCGCACCCACGAATCCCACCACGGCGAACAGCACCGCGCTGGCGACGTACAACCCCAGATTCGCGCCGATCCCGGCGAGCGAGACGATGATGTCCCCCCGCCGGTAGTTGCGGTAGTTCCGCGGGTTTACGGGGACCGGCTTCGCGGACCCGAACAGGAAGCCGGCGTGCGAGACATACAGCAGGATGGGGAGGAGGAGGGTCATGAAGGGATCGATGTGCTTCAGCGGATTCAACGTGAGCCGCCCGAGCATGTAGGCGGTGTCATCGCCCTGGCGATAGGCGGCCTCGGCGTGCGCGTATTCATGGGCCACGACGGAGAACAGCAGCACCGGGGCCCAGACGAGGAATTCGAACGAGATAGCGGCGCCCTAGGGTCGGTAAGGGCCTAAGATAATGAATCCAGCCACCCACGGTCAACGTCGTAGCACCTTGACCACTCTGCACTTACCGCCTATGTATCCGGCGCCCCTGATCTGGAGGCCGTTGTGCCACGCATCAAGTCCGCGAAGAAAGCCATGCGGCAGGCACGCAGCCGGACGCCGCGCAATCGCGCCCAGCGCTCGGCCCTGCGCACCGCCCTGAAGCGCGTGCGGCAAGCCACCGGGGCCGCTGCGGCCCAAGCCTACGCCGTCGCCGCGCGCCTGCTCGATCGTGCCGCCCGCAAGGGACTGATCCATCCGAATAACGCGGCGCGCCACAAATCGAGATTGGCGAAGTACCTTCAGAAAGCGTCGAAATAAAAGCGAATAAGACGTCGAGCGAATAAGACGTCGAAGGACCACGTGGAGGAGAATCGTTGAGAAAACACGTGAGGGAACGTCGATTCTCAACGCCTCACATCGAGGCTAATTCCCCTCCACACTGCTCGCAATACCACTCCGTCGGCAGGTTCATCGTGCCGCACGCCTTGCACTTGAGGGTGCGCTGCTCCTCGAGCTCTTCGTCGGGAGCCTCGGGCGTGGGAGTGGAGGGCAACAACGGATTGGGAACCGCGGGCTGAAACTGAGCGCCGCTCGCGCGCTTGGGCGACGGCGCCGTGTCCTTGTCGTCCTCGGTCACCGACTTGATGAACGCCAGCTCGTCCTCCGCCCCGACCTTCTCGGGCTTCGCCGGCGCCTGGCGCTGAGGTGACGCGGGCGCGGTTCTTGGAGGGGGGACTGGTCGCTGGCTCACCAAGGCGTCCAGCTCCTGGAGCTTTTGGATGTCCACCTCAACCGACTGGAGATCTTCGCGCACCGAGATGAGCTCGGCCAAGACGTCTTTGTGCACCTGCTCCCATTGCGACTCGTCATACTCCCCGACGGCGTGGCGCAACTCGGTTTCGGTGAGCTTCTCCGCAGCGCGGGCTTCCTTCTTCTGGAGCTCTCCGCGCAGGTACCGCTTTTCCTCGATGGCAAGACGGGCGCTGTCGGCGTGGGCCTTGAGCTCCTCCGTGACGGCGGCGAGGCGTGCCTCGTAATCCGATCGCACGCGCGCCCGCACTTCACCCGGGGTCGCGTCCGCCGAGTCGTTCAGCCGCGCGAGCCAGGCTTCGTACTGGCGCCG
>WNGI01006666.1_pt1 | contig 10517 bp, 7 predicted proteins | sample 5400621 | NCBI WGS metagenome assembly WNGI01 (sample SAMN13153374, study PRJNA577476) | soil metagenome | isolation source: 20 cm soil or saprolite under Garry oak tree replicate 1 | place: USA:California | collected 2016-06-15 | reverse complement strand
CCGGGGTGGCGGCCATGCCGACCACCGGCTTGTTGAGCCGAAGCGATGCGGCGGACCCGTAGAAGCCGGTGTTGCCGAAGGCGAACACGCCGCCGTCGGAGGCCACGAGCCAGTAGCCCTTCCGATCCGGCGTGGCAACCACACCAACGATGGGCTTGCGGAGCGGGAGCGACCCGGCGGACCCGAAGAAGCCGGTGTTCCCGAGGCCGAACACGCCGCCGTCGGAGGCCACGAGCCAGTAGCCGCCCAGCGCCGGATTCGTGAGCGTCACGCCTTTGACCGCCGTCTGGGGTGACGACGTGGCGACCGTGATGGTGAAGGCCCCGTTGGCCGTCTGGGCCGTGGGGGTGGTCGAGTCGGTCACGCGGACCGTGAACGTCGAGGTGACGGGGGCGGTGGGGGTCCCCGAGACCACACCGGCGGAGGAAAGGGTGAGGCCCGGGGGCAGCGTGCCGGTCGCCAGCGCCCACGTAGAGGGCGGCATGCCGCCGGTGGCGGCGAGCGTGGCCGAGTAGGGACTGTTCACCGTGCCGGCCGGCAGGGAGGTGGTGGTGATCGAGAAGGGGACGGGGGCCGGATTGATGGTGTACGGCACTGCCTGCGAGGTCGACCCGCCGAAGGCGGCCGGGTCGGCCGGGGTGAAGACGGCGGTGAGGCTGTGGGTCCCGGTGGCCAGCGAGTTGGTGGAGGTGGTCGCGGTGCCGGCGGTGACGCTGACGGCCGGGCCGAGGTTGGCGGCGTCGGACTGGAACTGGACGCTGCCCACCGCGGCGGTCGGGGCCACGCTGGCGGTGAGGTTGACGGTCGTGCCCGGCGGCTGCGGGCTGGGAGGTGCGGCGGTGAGGGTGGTGGTGGTGCCCTGCGCCTGCGTCGCGGGCGGCGGGCACCAGGTCTGGGTCCAGGTCGTGCCGCTGACCTTGATGGCGGCCCGCCAGTAGAGGGTGTCGGTGCCCGTCGTGGGGCCGGTGGTGATGAACCGGAGCTGGTACGCCCCGTCGAAGGCGGTGCCGGCGTCGCTGGCGGGATGCGGCAGGTTGGTGAGCTCGGTGGCGACGCTGGAGTCGCCCGCGGCCGCGATGTAGAGCGCGTTCGGCTTGTTCCGGAGGTTGGCCGGCGTCGTCGGGTCGGAGCTCGGGTAGGCGTTGCCGGCGGACATCTGGTCGGTCAGCCAGCTCTGGCTGGGCTGGCCGGCCTCGGGCTGGGCGGCGTAGAGCGTGCCGAAGATGTCGCCCGCCCGGGAGGGGCCGTCGCCCATGGCGAATGCCGCGATCGGTGAGTCGTTGATGCTGCCGCTGGTCTTCAGGTTGCCGTTGGCGTCGTAGAAGTTCAGGCAGCCGCGTGCGGCCGGGTCAGGCTCGAACGGCGGGGGGGTCGTGGCTGCTTGCGCGACCGTGGCGTAGCCCAGCATCCCCGCCACCATCCCGGTGGTGACCAGCGTGGCCAACACCGACTTCAGCCGTAAGCGCATTCAGAACCTCCCATTTCGCGGTTAACCAACAGGTCGAACGGACGGCTCATGGGTTGGCGAGCCGGATCTAGCCCCACACACTCAAGCCGTGAACGACAAATGGGTCAAGGGAAATGGAGCAAAGTTCCATGAGTGTTCATGGTGCCTTCACATTTCATTTCTTCGGCATTTCTGACCAATGCCAAGTGCCTCATATTCCTTGTGAACACACGCTTTCATGGGCCTTCGGCCACCCGCGCGCGTTGAAGCAAACCCCCTGATCTAAGGTAGGGATCCTTCGTGGCTATTGCGCGACAGAAATGTGAATGAGATATGAAATCTCTCTCCAATTCGTCCAGGTGTTGTGTCGCCTGCTAGCACGACGGGTAGTCCCAACTTTCCCTCAATAGGATGGAATTTCTCACCCACCCCCGAGAAAATCGCTCGACTCGCACATGCTGGGAGAGGTCTGGCGACTTATCCGTGTCCACCACGGCGACCTCGCCGGACCTCTCGCTGGAAGTTCGGAACGCTCTCCGTGGGTGCCACGGATTCCGTTCCCAACTTCCGGACTGGCGGCGCTGGCTCAGTGGTGGGTGGTTGGTCAGACAGCGTCGGCGGTGCCGGTGCCCGCCAGCTCGACTGGCGGGGTCTCGGGCGCTCGCTGTGTGGCCCGGAAGACTATCCTGCGCTTGCCCTCCTTCTCCGGGTCTGGCTCGGTGTCGACCACTCGAACTCAGCCCAGCAGGAGTGACGAAATCCGATCCACCGTCCGATCAGGACCAAGCGCTCAGCGCCTGAGCCCGCGGCCCTCGAAGGTGTAGGCGAAGGGCTTCGGCTCGCCTTTGAAGTAGTAGGTATCGAGCTGCTCGACGGTGAACCCTGCCTGCTCGATCGTCTCGGGGATCTTCCGAGTGAGGTGACACCCACCGGCGAGCCGCTTGTTGAACGGTTCGAGGCGGCGCTGCCAGCGCGCTACCGGCGGATCGGGGGCATGCCCATGCTCGACGAAGTGGAACCAGCCGCCCGGCTTCAGCACGCGTCGCAGCTCCGCCAGCGCGTCGGTCAGATTGGGAATCGTGCATAGCGTCCAGGTCGAGAGCACCGCATCGAACGCCTCGGACGGCAGGTCCAGCTGCTCGCCGTCGAGCCCGGCCAGCTCCACCGTGGTCGACGACCGGGCGATGCGCGGTTCGGCGATCCGCATGCAGACCGCCGAGGGTTCGATCGCCAAGACCTTCGTGACCTCGGGCGGGTAGTACGGCGTGTTGAGTCCGGTGCCAAACCCGATCTCGACGACATCGCCGCGTAGCCCAGCACAGACACGGGCGCGCACATCGCGTGTCGCCCTGCGGTCCATGACCTTGTCTTGGAACCGCGGCAGAAGCTGCTTCTTGTAGAAACCCACCCCCACCTCCTGGGGTCAATCTTAGGTGAGTGTTCTTGCGCACCGACTGTGCGCTCTTTCATGACCTCGACCCCACGGATCGCCTCGGGCCGTGGGAGTGTCCGTCAGTGGCTTCTCGGTGCCATTGCCTTGAGCCCGTCGGAACTGGTGAGTAGGATCGCCAAAAGCTTCCTGTCCTGAGGGTGAGAGTTGTGGAGAACGAGCGCCTGCGGGCGCAGCGCAAGCTTCGGGGCTGGTCCCAGGAGGACGTGGCCCGAGGTCTCGTCGGCGCCGGCATCGAGATCGGCGAGAGACAGCTCGGCGTGACCCGCCACCTGGTCAGCCGGTGGGAGCGGGGCATCACCTCGCCCCGAGCGCCCTACCCGAAGATCCTGTGCCGGCTCTTCGACACCACCGCTGAGGAGCTCGGCCTGGTTGGGCCCTTCCGGCATGTCCCCATATCCGTCACAATCGAAGGGACCACGATCGAGGACGGGGAGGGTGTGGAACGACGGGACTTCCTGGATCTGTTCTCCTCGGCGGCCAGGGCGGCGGCCGTGTGGGCCGTCCTGCCCCCATGGATGAGGTCACGAGCAGTCTCGTCAGCCACCCGTGCCGAGTTGCACGAGAGTGGAACCCTTGAGGCCCTAACCGCCATCACCGCAAGCTATCGGCATTTGAACGACGGCACCCCCTCGCGCCAGCTTCTCGGCCCCGTCCTGGCCCACCTCGACCACGTCCGTCGCCTGATCGACGAGTTCGGTTGGTCGCGGGAACTCGCCGCCACCGCTGCGAACACGTCGCTGCTGGCAGCGTGGATCGCCGATCAGTTGCGTGACGACCGCTCGGCCGGGGAGCACCATCGAGCGGCCGTTGCATACGCGCAGCGGGCGGGCAGCCCGGTGCTCGAGGCCTACATGGCGGGATGCATGGGCTTCTGGGCGGGCCAGGTCCACCTGCCTGATGACGCGGCGCGCTGCCTGGTCCATGCCCGCAGCGTCGCCCCTCCGGAGGCGCAGGCCAGGCTGGCCATCCTCGAAGCCTCCGTCCAGGCCTGGGCTCGACACACGACCGAATGTCTTCGTTCGCTGGAGCGTGCCCGGGAAGCCACCGCACTGGACAACGACCCCCTCTGGCCCGAGGCATTTGGGTTCGATGAGGCCCGAGTAACGCGGTACCAGGGTGGCTGTGCCTCAGATCTCGGGCTGGTGGACACGGCCCGCCCGGCCCTCGAGCAGGCGCTTGTGGCGGCCCCGCCGGGACTCAGCAAGCTGCGAGGGCGCATCCTCGCCGACCTGGCCATGACCCATGTGCATGGCGACGAGATCGAAGAGGCCTGCCGTCTCACCGGAGAAGCCTTCGACATCGCCGCGGGTATGTCCTACGCCCGGCTCCTTGGCCGAGTGGGGGAGATAAGGAGGGCATTTCCAGAATCCTGGAAGGGCACCGAGGGCGTGAGGGAGCTTGATGCGAGGATGACGGCAGGGCTATGGGGAGTCTCATAGACGACGGCGAGCAGGGCCCCGGACGCAAAAACCATGGGCGGCCGGCCTTCTCTGCGAACTCTGCGACCCACGTTGCGGTTTCCGGGACGCCATACGAAAAGAACCGAGCCACAGCCCGAACGAGACAGCGCCCCCCGAGGGGGGCGCTGTCTCAATCGTGGGTGGGTTTGGTCAGACGGCGTCGGCGGTGCCGGGGGTGCCGGTGCCCGCCAGCTCGACGGGCGGGGTCTCGGGCGCCCGCTGCGTGGTCCGGAAGACGATCCTGCGCTTGCCTTCCTTCTCCGGGTCTGGCTCGGTGTCGACCACGATCGTCTGGCCGGCGCCGAACTCCTTCCAGAGGATCTTCTCCGACACCGGGTCCTCGACCAGGCGCTGGATGGCACGGCGCAGTGGCCGGGCACCGAGCGAGGGGTCGTAGCCCTGCTCCGCGAGGAGGTCCTTGGCGCTGTCCGTCAGCTCGATGCCGACGTCCTGGCTCTCGAGCTGGTCCCGGACCCGCTTCATCATCAGCTCGACGATGTCCTTCACGTTGGCCCGGGACAGCTCCCGGAACACGATGACCTCGTCGATGCGGTTGAGGAACTCGGGGCGGAAGGAGTGCTTCAGCTCCGCCATGACCTTCTCCTTCATCCGCTCGTACGTGACGGCGTCGTCGCTGGGGGCGAACCCGAGCGAGGCCTTGCGCAGCGAGTGGGTGCCGAGGTTCGAGGTCATGATGATCACGGTGTTCTTGAAGTCCACCGTGTGGCCCTGGGCATCGGTCAGGCGCCCGTCTTCCAGAATCTGGAGGAGGGTGTTGAAGACGTCCGGATGGGCCTTCTCGATCTCGTCGAAGAGGACCACCGAGAAGGGCCGGCGGCGGACCGCCTCGGTGAGCTGCCCACCCTCGTCGTAGCCGACATACCCGGGCGGGGAGCCGATGAGGCGGCTGACCGTGTGCTTCTCCATGTATTCCGACATGTCGAGCTGGATGAGGGCGTCGTCGTCGCCGAAGAGGAAGGCCGCGAGCGCCTTGGAGAGCTCGGTCTTGCCCACCCCGGAGGGACCGAGGAAGATGAACGAGCCCGCGGGCCGCTTCGGGTCCTTGAGGCCGGCGCGGGTGCGCCGGATCGACTGCGAGACCGACCGAACCGCCGGCTCCTGGTCAATGATCCGGTGGTGCAACTCGTCCTCCATACGGATGAGCTTCGCCGTCTCCTCTTCCGTGAGCTTGTAGACCGGGATGCCGGTCCACGTGGAGAGAACCGCGGCGATCTCCTCCTCGTCGACCTGGGCGAGCACCTCGCCCTCGCTGTCGCGCCACTCGGCCTGCTTGATGTCGCGGTCAGCCATGAGCTGCTTCTCCTGGTCCCGCAGCCGGGCGGCCCGCTCGTAGTCCTGGGCCTCGATCGCTGCCTCCTTGCGCACCCGGACCTCGGCGATCTGCTCGTCGACCTCTCGCAGGTCGGGGGGAGCGGTCATCCGCCGGATCCGAAGGCGCGACCCGGCCTCGTCGATCAGGTCGATCGCCTTGTCGGGCAGGTAGCGGTCGGAGATGTAGCGGTCGGCGAGGTTCGCTGCGGCGACGACGGCCTGGTCCGTGATCTGGACCCGGTGGTGCGCCTCGTAGCGGTCCCGCAGACCCTTGAGGATCTCGATGGTGTGGGCGACGGTGGGCTCCTTCACCGTGATCGGCTGGAACCGGCGCTCGAGGGCCGCGTCCTTCTCGAGGTGCTTGCGGTATTCGTCGAGTGTGGTGGCGCCGATGGTCTGCAGCTCGCCCCGGGCCAGCATGGGCTTCAGGATCGAGGCAGCGTCGATGGCCCCCTCGGCGGCGCCTGCGCCCACCAGGGTGTGGAGCTCGTCGATGAACAGGACGATGTCGCCGCGGGTGCGGATCTCCTTCAGCACCTTCTTCAGGCGCTCCTCGAAGTCACCCCGGTACCGGGATCCGGCCACCAGGGCGCCGAGGTCGAGGGTGTAGATCTGCTTGCCCGAGAGCGTCTCGGGCACCTCGCCCTTCACGATGCGCTGCGCGAGGCCCTCGACGATGGCGGTCTTGCCGACGCCGGGCTCGCCGATGAGGACAGGATTGTTCTTGGTCCGGCGGGACAGCACCTGCATCACCCGTTCGATCTCCTTCTCGCGCCCAATGACGGGGTCGAGCTTGTTGCTGGAGGCGAGGGCGGTCAGGTTGCGACCGAACTGGTCGAGGATAGGGGACCCGGTCGGGGTGGCCTGCTCGCCGGAGCGCTGCTCCTGCGTGCTGCCATAGCCGGACAGGAGCTGGATGACCTGCTGGCGGACACGGCCGAGGTCGGCGCCCAGCTTCTGGAGGACCTGAGCGGCAACGCCTTCGCCCTCCCGGATCAGCCCGAGCAGGATGTGCTCGGTGCCAATGTAGTTGTGGCCAAGCTGCAGGGCTTCACGCAGCGAGAGCTCCAGCACCTTCTTCGCCCGAGGCGTGAAGGGGATGTGGCCCTGTGGCGAGGAGGAGCCGGTGCCAATGATCTCCTCGACCTGCTGGCGCACGGCCTCCAGGGAGATCCCCAGGGACTCCAGCGCCTTGGCAGCAACACCTTCCCCCTCGGAGATCAGGCCGAGAAGGATGTGCTCGGTGCCAATGTAGTTGTGGTTGAGGAGTCGCGCCTCTTCCTGAGCCAGAACCACGACTCTCCGAGCTCGATCCGTGAAGCGCTCAAACATGCTGGCCGTCCTTCTGACTGACGCACAGTCCTTGTTGGCCGAATGCTGCCTGCCTGGTGCCTATTCCTGTCACCTTCTCCATCCGGCTTCTCTTCAAAACGCCTTGCGGGCGCCTCGGGTCTTCGTCTCCTCGTCGGCTCTCCACCGAACAGAAGGTGGTCTGGGATTGTCCCCGCCGAGAGGTCTCCGACTCAATCCCCATTATACGGAGCACGGATCCGCTACCGTTACCGGTCGGTTAACTTCCCTTCCGGGTGCTGACAGCGTACCCGCCCACTCGGACTTCCTATCAATCAGTATCGGTTCGGGAGGGCGTTGACTGGATACCGAGGTTTGGCCCCTTCCCAATCATCATTGTATGCCTGATTGACGCGAGCGCGAACTCCGAGATCGTGAGACGCGGTAGGATTTCGATGCTCTTACCAAGGGACAGGCAGGTCCAGCTAACCGTGCCGACCGAGATCGTCATCGAAGCCGAGGACCGCCCGGGGATGATGGCCTCCCTGGGTGAGCTGTTGGGCGAGGCCGGCGTCAACATCACGGCCGCCGCCGCCTTCACGCACGACGGCCGGGGTTTCCTCCACTTCGTTGTGCAGGAGGCTGACCGGGCCGTATTGGCCCTGCGGGAGGCATGCTGGGAGATTGTGGGAGTGCAGGAGGTGCTCACGATGTCCCTCGATGACCGCCCCGGGGAGCTGGGCCGCTTCGCCCGGCGCCTGGCGGATGCCGGCATCAACATCACCAGCCTCTACATCGCGGGGGGCAGGGCCGGGGACAAGGAGATGGTCGTCGCCGTCGACGACCTCCACAAGGCGCGCCGGCGCCTGTAGGGCCGGGAGCAGGCCGCCGCCTGGGATGCTCGAGGGGGGTCAGTCCTCGGGGCGGAGCGCAGGGAACAGGATGACGTCGCGGATCGAGGGCGAGTCCGTCAGCAGCATCACGAGGCGGTCGATGCCGAGGCCCAGGCCCCCTGCCGGTGGCATCCCGTACTCCAGGGCGGTGAGGAAGTCCTCGTCGAGGCGATGGGCCTCGTCCTCCGGGCCAACGGTGCCCCCGGCCTGCGCCTGGAACCTGGCGAGCTGCTCGACCGGATCGTTGAGCTCGGAGTAGGCCGGGGCGATCTCCATGCCGCCGATGATCAGCTCGAGGTGCTCCGTGAAGCGGGGGTCGGAGCGGTGGGTGCGGGCGAGCGGCGAGACATCGCGGGGGAAGTCCAGCACGAACGTCGGCTGGACGAGGGTGTGCTCGACCTTCTTCTCGTAGATCTCGACGAGCAGCTTGCCCCAGGGCCATTTCGGGTCGAAGGGGACGCCGAGCCGCTCGCATTCGGCGGCCAGATCGGCGTCGGGGTCCGCTCCCGCCTCCCGCACGAGGTCGACGAGCCGAGCGCGCCGGAACGTCCCGAGGTCGATGTCGCCGTCGTGCCAGGGAACGACGAGCCCACCGGTGACGGACTGGGCGACGTCGCGGATCATGGCCTCCAGCAGGTCGGCCATGTCGGTGTAGTCGCCGTAGGCCTGGTAGGCCTCGAGCATCGTGAACTCGGGGTTGTGCTGGGTGGAGACTCCCTCGTTGCGGAAATTCCGGTTGATCTCGAAGACCCGTTCCAGGCCTCCGACAAGCAGCCGCTTGAGGTACAGCTCGGGGGCGATTCGCAGGTAGAGGTCGACGCCGAGGGCCTCGTGGTGGGTGACGAACGGCCTCGCGAGTGCCCCGCCGGGGATGGGATGCAACATCGGCGTCTCGACCTCGATGTAGCCACGGTCCGACAGCCACCGCCGGATCTCGGCCACCGTCTTCGAGCGGGCTGCCAGCACCTCCCGGGCGCGGGGGTTCGTGGCGAGGTCGAGGTACCGCTGGCGGTGCCGGCGCTCGATATCCTGGAGCCCCGAGCGCTTGTCCGGCCACGGCCGGCGGGACTTGGCGAGCAGCTCGAAGCCGTCGACGAGGATCGACAGCTCACCGGTGCGCGTCGTCACCACCTCGCCCCAGGCCCCCACCCAGTCGCCGACGCCCAGGCCGAGGAAGTCCTCGAAGCGGTCCCCGAGGCGCGTCGCCTGACCGAAGAGCTGGATCTTGCCGCCCCAGTCGCCGAGATCGGCGAATGCGACCTTGCCGTGGCCGCGGGTCGTCTGGATGCGCCCGGCGACGCGGTGGATCTCACCTGTCGCGGCACCCGGCTCGAGCGAGCCGTACTTGGCGACCAGTTCCCCTGGCGTCGAGGTCCGGTCGAAGCGCAGCGGGGCGCCGTCAGACGGGGCCGGCATTGCGCTCGTACACGAGGCGGAGGCCCATGAGGGTGAGGTCGGGCTCATGGCGGATGGTGCTGTTGCACGCGGGGAGGATCCTGGGCGCAAGCCCACCGGTGGCAAGCACCGAAGCCTGCCCTCCGAGGGCCTTGGACATCCGCTCGATCATCCCGTCCACCATCGCCGCTGCGCCGAGGAGCACCCCGGAGCGGACCGCCTCCACCGTGGAGCGCCCAATGACGTCCTCCGGTGCAATCAGCTCCACCTTCTGGATCTGGGCGGCCACCCGGGAGAGGGCGTCGGCGGAGACCTCCAGGCCGGGGGCGATGGCACCCCCCAGGTACTCGCCGCGCTCCCCGACAGCGTCGAAGGTCGTGGCCGTCCCGAAGTCGATGACGATCAGCGGCGGCGCGACGAGGTCGAGGGCCGCGACGGCGTTGACGATGCGATCCGCGCCCACCTCCCTCGGGTGGTCGGTTTTCACCGGCAGCCCGGTCCGGATGCCCGCCGCCACCACCACGGGTTCGAAATGGAAGTACCTGGCAACCATTTCCCGGAGGGCGGTGGTCTGCGCCGGGACAACGCTGCCGAGCACCACCCCGGTCACCTCGCGGGAGAAGGAGAGGCCGACGAGGGCGAGGAACTGCTGGAAGATCAGGGCAAGCTCATCCGCGGTCCGGCCCGGGTCGGTCGAGGTGCGCCACTGCGCTACCAGGGCATCCCTGCGGAAGATACCGATATGGGTCTGGGTGTTGCCGGTGTCGACGGCGAGCAGCATGGGCTAATCGTACGCTGCGAACTTCGCCTCGCTTGGACCGGCATCGTCGGAGGGTTCCGTGATCGGCCGGTTGGCCCCATCGACCAGGACCACCCTGGGCGTGTGGGAACGAGCCTCCTCCTCCTCCATCTCGGCGTAGGCGACCACGATCACCTTGTCGCCCGGTGCGACGAGCCGGGCGGCGGCACCGTTGATGCACACCTGGCCCGTCGAACGCTCCCCCTCGATGAGGTAGGTGGTGAGGCGGGCACCGTTGTCCACGTCGAGGACCTGCACCTGTTCGTAGGGCAGCATCCCGGCGGCTTCCATCAGGTCCGGGTCCAGCGTCAGGCTGCCCACGTAGTTGAGGTTGGCGTCGGTCACCGTCGCACGGTGGACCTTGCCCAGCAACATCATTCGTCTCATGCCGCTCCTCGTTTCATCCCGGCTGCCTGTTCCATCCCGGCCCCCACCTCCGTTGCGAATC
>WNGI01011742.1_pt1 | contig 10518 bp, 11 predicted proteins | sample 5400621 | NCBI WGS metagenome assembly WNGI01 (sample SAMN13153374, study PRJNA577476) | soil metagenome | isolation source: 20 cm soil or saprolite under Garry oak tree replicate 1 | place: USA:California | collected 2016-06-15 | reverse complement strand
GAAGCCGACCTGGTCGACGTAAAAAGATTTGGCGCGGTCGACATCGGTGACCGGCACTGCCACAAGCTCCAGTTTCATTTCCATGCGATCAAATGTAGCCCGCAAAGTCGCGAGGGGAGGTCAGCGAATATCAGGGCGTGAGGGCCCTATCGCGGAAGCGTCTGACGTCTGCTCGTCGTCCAGGCGCTCGTGATGCCTCCGCAATCGGTCTCTCCGCCTTGCTCTTCGGCGTGGTCGCGTTTCCTCTGTTGATCGTGTGGCGTGCAGCCAACCCGCGGCCGGTGCGGGTGACAGGTTGAGTGCTGCTAGGAGCTGATCCGGACCGATGTACCGGCCAGGGGACCATCGCCGACCATCGGGATAAGGACGCTTCGACCACTCGCGAGATCGACCGCGACTCAGTGCTGCCCTCGACGCCTGATTGGCGGCTGATCACGACAGCCTTCCCGTCGGCGCGGAAAGCGAGCGTGGCAAGGCGGTCGGACGAGGCCTTGGCAGCCGGCAGCGCTATGGTTCGCCGCGCACCATTCGCGTCCCAGAGCTCCAGCCGGTCACCGTGAAATAGGACGCCGACCTCCGCCGTGCCTGGTCGCCATGCGACTGTGGCGACGTGCTCGTCGGTTGTTCCGCGAAGCTCGACTCCACGGTCGTAAGAGTCGATGGGCCAGACGCGGACGACGTTGTTGGGATCCCCGTGACCGAACACGTGCTTGCCGTCTTGGCTGGCCGCGAGGATGTATAGGTCGGTCTTTGCATTCGTGCGCTGGAACGTCCCGCTTTCCGCGACCACGTCGTAGGCACCCGCGCCGCTCTGGGTTGCCTCATAGGCCGAGATCAGATGCGCCTGACGATCCCACGCGAGCGGCACCACGCTGGCTTGAGGGATGCTGATGACGTCGCGCGAAGCGCCGCCTGCAGCATCGACAACGCGGAGTTTGGTGTAAGAGGGCAGCCCTTCGTTGACGGGTGCCAGAGGACCGGTCACCCCGACGACGAGCCCGGTGCTGTCGCTCGACCAGGCGAGGTACATCGCGCCTTCCTTGGCGCCCAGTGCGAAGAGCGTGCGCGGCTGAGCACCGGAGGCGATATTGATGACGTTGAGCTGGTTGTCGGCCAGATAGGCCAGGCGCCGGCCGTCGGGCGAGACGACGCCGGCGGTGTCGCTTGGAATGGCGAGAACGAAGAGGGGCCTGGCGCCGCTCTCCACGCGCACGGAATTGCCGGCGATGAAGCCGAAGTGGTCATCGAGGACGGCGGCCGGGCTGGGACTTGTCGTAGCGACTGTCGAAGGCCCGCTCCCGCAGGCGGTGGCAACAACGAGGGCCATCAGCAAGCGAACAACGCCGCTCGTTCGTATTCTCATGACGCGGTAACGGGCCGATTGTGCGGACGTTACGGATTGATTTGCGGCGCGTCGATGAAGCGTTGCTCGGCAATGACGCACCCTTGATCTGCGTCATCCATAACCGAACCGATGCTCGACCGTTTGCAGGGTTGGCGACCCGATGAAGAAAGCCCAGATTCTCTTCCTGGCAACGCTCCTGGCGAGCGCGTGCGGGTCGAGCGCCGGCACCGCGCAGGGTTCGCCGGCCGCGGGCTCCAGCCCGTCGGAGCGGACAAGTCCTTCCGCCGCAGTGGCCCCCTGGACTGGGTGCGGCGGTGGTGACGGGTCGACCCCTGCGGCAGGGCATTCGCTGCAGGCGTCTCCAGCGTCGACCGTATCGCCTTCAGGCACCTCAGGAGCCATCACCGGAAGCGCCGGCTTTCCGCCGCCCAATGGGGCTGCTCCGCAGCTGGTCTACGCAATAAGCACGACCGGAGCTTCCGCCTACTCGGCCGAGATCGTCGCCGGCCAATACACGTTTTCGATCAAGGGAGTCGCACCTGGCGCGTACCACGTGTTCGCCGCAGTAAGGCCCCTGGTCTGCAAGGGCAGCGGAACCGTACTTGGTGCCGCGTATTCCGACTTCTGGAAATGCGGCGGTGACCCTGCATGCGCTCATACGCCAGTGGAAGTGATCGTCCAGGCGGGGGCAACAACGGACCGAGTCAATCCCGGCGACTGGTTCACATCCGACAACACCGTCCCCGCGCCGCCCGTGGAGATCGTCCGAGGCGGGCAAACGCAACCCACACTTAAGGCCTACGCCTCCGCGCGCGACGCGGCAGTCGCAGCTGCCAGTGCGCATGCGTCGGCGATCGTGGTGGAAAACATGGCCGTCTGCCCGATCAACCGCGCTTGCGTAACCATCGGATTGCAGCACGATGGAACTCAGGCCGCCTACTTCAACGGTGAGGGCGGCTCGAACGCGGATGTTCTTGCCTGTTTGACCTACGTCGTCCATGACCCTGCGGGTTGGCGCGGGGTACGTTCGCAGTGCCCCGCGGGCTTCCCGGTGGTCGGGCAGAGCGGCATGGTCTGGCTGGGCGGTGTTACCGCCGGCAGGTGCGGCGCCAACGTCCGCTCCGCGCCTGGCCCGACGGGCACGGTCGTCGGCTGCCTTCAACACCACACAGGTGTCAGCATCGACGGTGGTCCGGTCTATGCACAGATGTCGTCGGTGGACGGTATTTGGTGGCACCTCGCGGGCCGGGGCTGGATGGCCGATGACTTCCTGATCTTTCCGGAGATATGCGGGTGCGACTGAGCGATTCGGCCGTTGGCGTACGCGACAGATCCAACGGCCGTCGGACAGCTGTCTCATCTAACTTTCAGCGCATGGACGAACAGTCCGGAACCTGGCACTACGGCCTGATCGCTCGATGGTGGGTCGAGTTCAACAAGGCCGAGCCGCACGAGCTCGACTACTACAGATCGGCTATCCGAACATTCGGCGAGCCGGTGGTCGACCTCGGCTGCGGGACCGGCCGGTTTCTTTTACCCCTCGCCGCCGAGGGCTTCGACATCGACGGCGTGGATGTCTCGGCGGACATGATCGCGGCGGCCAGGGCACAGCTGGCGAAGCCGAGGACTGGGCAACTCATCGCACAGGGTCTGCACGAGTTGAGTCTCGACAGGACCTATCGCACCGCGTACATGTGCGGGGTGTTTGGGATCGGCGGTCGACGTGACCGCGATCAGGAAGCGCTGCGCCGGGTTTACCAGAGTCTGGAACCGGGCGGCGCGCTGTTGATCATCCACCAGCTGCCCTATGACGACGATGAAGGTTGGGCGGAGTGGCTCCCCGGGCATCGTCCTGCGTATCCGCGGCCTTGGCCCGAGGAAGGCGATCGTCGCACGGCCACTGACGGAGACGATATGGAGCTCCTGGTCCGCGTCGAGGAATTCGACCCGCTGGAGCAACAAGTTGTGTTGGGTATGCGCGCGCGCCTGTGGCGCAACGGGTCGGTCGTTACGGAAGAGTCGTACAAGCTCAAGTCCTGCCTGTACTTTGCGCAGGAGATTGTGTTGATGCTCACCGAGGCAGGCTTTCGCGACGTCACTATCGAGGGCAACTACACGGGTAGGCCGGCCACGGGCGACGACGGAAACGTGATTTTCGTCGCGCGACGGTAGGTCAGCCGCTCAAGGGCGACTCTACAGATTCGCCTGGCCATCTCAGTACCAGCATGTCCAGGAGGTCGAGATCCCGGAGTAAGTCGTCGGCATTCATCCACTCAGTCGCCTTCCTGGTGGCGGCCGAGGTGGAAGCGGTACTCGAGGACCGTCTCCGACTCGAAACCGAGCTGCCAGAAGAGCGTCGTCACGTCGCCGTGGTGGCCGCGCTCGTGCAAGAGCAGATGGATGACCAGCTCGCCCCGGCTGTAGGGAAGAAGCTCGCCGTCGACGTCGACCTGGTGTCGTTGGCGGAGGTCGGCGTCGGACCACGCTTCGAGGTGGGGTTGGAGCGCCTCACGGGTGCGGCGTCGCTGGGCTTCGATCTGCGGCCAGGTCAGGAAGTCATCGGCCGCGAGCTCTGGCAACGGCTTGCTCTGAAGATCGACGATCGCGGGCACCCAGCGGTCGTAGGCCAGCACGATGTGGGCCAGGCAGTTGCGGATGGCGGGCCACCCTGAGCCGGGTGCCACGGCGCGCAGGGTCTCATCGTTCGGGACCGCCGACTTGATCTGATCCCACGCCCAGCCCGTGTAGGCGTAGAGGTCCAGCAATGCGGCTCGGTCCATCGCCTAACTCTATGGCGGGGTCGATGCCGGCCGTTGTAAAGAGCGCTGGCTTGCGGGTGGATCTTCCGTCAGACTCCGCTGAATGTTCGCGGAGGCAGAGCGAGTTCTGCGTGAGGTCTTCGGCCTGGATGCCTTCCGGCCCGGGCAGGGAGAGGTGGTGGAGGCGATGCTCGCGGGACGCGATGTTCTCTCCGTCGCGCCCACCGGGTCTGGAAAGAGCATCAGTTATTGGGTGCCGGCAGTAGTCGACGGTGGCCTCACGCTGGTTGTCTCGCCGCTCATCGCCCTTATGAAGGATCAGGTCGATCGCCTCACCGAGCGAGGCGTCGCCGCGACGCTCATCAACTCGTCGCTGGACCGGCCCGAGCAGATCGATCGGCTGCGCAGGGCAATCGCAGGCGAATATCGGTTGCTGTTCGTCGCCCCCGAGCGACTTGGGCGCCCCGGTTTCATGGAGCGACTGGGCGACCTCCGAGTTCGCCGATTGGTCGTCGACGAGGCTCATTGCATCTCCACCTGGGGACATGATTTCCGCCCTGATTACCGTCTCCTGGCTCCGGCCGTGGTGGCCTGCGGACGTCCCCCGGTCGCCGCGTTTACCGCCACCGCGACGACCGAGGTTCAAAAGGACATCGCGAGCTCGCTTGACCTGAGTGACCCCTTCACCTCGGTCACCGGATTCAACAGGCCGACACTGAGACTCTCAGTCGTGCGGTGCCGCGGCGACCGCGCCAAGCGTGAGCAGCTGCACGGTCTGCTTGCGGATCGAGGGCAGCGCACCCTCGTCTATGTGGGCACAGTGAAGGCGGTCGAGGAGGTGGCGGCAGACCTGGGCGCGGCTTGCTACCACGGGCGTCAGGACGCGGCCGTACGGCGCCGCGTCCAGGAGGATTTCACGGAAGGGCGCACCAAGCTGGTGGTCGCGACTTCAGCGTTTGGGATGGGCGTCGACATCGCCGACATCCGTCGTGTCATCCACTACCACACGCCCGGAAGTCTCGAGGCGTATTACCAGGAGGCCGGTCGCGCGGGCCGCGACGGGCGGCCGGCGGACTGCACGCTCCTGTACAGCCCCGCGGACCGGGACCTGCAGGCGTTTTTCATCGAGGAGTCGGGCCTGGACGACGGCTCGCCGCTCAAGGACCATGCCTACGCGCGCTTGGCGCAAATGATGGGTTACGCCGAGATGCGCGACTGCAGGCACGCCCGAATCGCCGATTACTTCGGCGAGACCGACGTGCCGCGGCGTTGCAGTGCGTGCGACAACTGCCTCACGGCCCGCCCTCCAGATGAGCGCGCGCCGGCTGAGGCGGTCATCGCCGGGCTCGCGGCGGTCTCTCGTTTCAGCGGACGGGTCGGACTTGCCAACGTCGCAGGGGTGCTGGGCGGCCGGCGCACGCGATGGTCGGGGGAGCAACCATGGGTCCAGGAGCTCTCGTTCCATGGCGCGCTGAAGATGTGGAGCGACACGCGGGTGAGACAGCTTCTGGCCGGACTGGTTGAAAACGGGCTCGCACGCCAGAGTGCGGGCGCGTATCCGGTTGTCGAGCTGACTCCGGCCGGGCGAGAGGCGATGAGCCGTGGGACGCCGCCTCCGCTGATGCTGCCAGCCGAGCCCTCGATCACCAGCCGCCGAGCCCCGACGCAAGCGGACGCGGACGTTGAGACGCTGGACCGCCTGAGGCGATGGCGCCTCGAAACCGCCCGCGCCGCGAGCGTTCCCGCTTACGTGGTCTTCCACGATTCGACGCTGACCGCAATCGCGGTGGCGCGACCCGCCACCATGGCCGAGCTGCTGCAGGTGTCCGGCGTCGGTGATGCGAAGCTGCGCAAGTACGGCGATGAGGTCCTGGAGGTTTTGCGCTCGCCGTTGGCTTGAAGCGAGTGTCAAGCCTGTCGGCACAACTGCGCGGCCCGGTTTGGTCCAGGCAGGCAGCGCCCGGGCGCCACTAGCCCCGGGAGTGTAGAGATAAAGAAACTGAGTCGATGATTTTGGTGGGGGAGTAGAGATATGCAGGTCACGAAGAACAGCATCCAGACCGCAGGAGGGTCGAGCGACTGGTTCACCGGCGCCGTGTACATCGACGCCGTCGCGTCCCCGACGGGTGTCTCGCGCCTGAGCGCAAGCAGCGTCCACTTCACACCCGGCGCGAGGACACATTGGCACACCCATCCCAACGGGCAGACGATCTACGTCACCGAGGGTGTGGGCCTCGCACAGCATCGCGGTGGACCGATCGAGGTGATCCGCCCGGGCGACCGTGTGTTCTTTGAGCCGGGCGAGGACCACTGGCACGGAGCCGCGCCGACACGCTTCATGACGCACATCGCGATGCTCGACGTCGACGAAAAAGGCAACAACGCGACGTGGGGCGAAGGCGTCAGCGACGCTGAGTACGCGACTGCGCCGTCGATCGAGGTCGCATAGTCCGTGCGAGCAGCAATCTTTGACGGACCGCACTCCATCGCGGTCGGAGAGCGACCCGATCCCGTGGTTACGGCTCCGACCGACGCCGTCGTCCGCGTCGTACTTGGTTGCGTTTGCGGGTCGGATCTCTGGTACTACCGCGGAGAGACGCCCCACGCCAAGGGTTCGATCGGACACGAGTTCATAGGCGTGGTGGAGGAGGTCGGCTCTGATGCGCGCGGCATCGCCGTTGGCGACCTTGTGATCGCCCCGTTCAAGTTCTGTGACGGTACGTGCCCACATTGCCGCGCCGGCGTCTCCTCGCAGTGCGTCGCAGGGGGCGCCTTCGGGGACGGCAAGATCGACGGAGGCCAGGGGGAGGCTGTCCGTGTTCCTCTCGCCGGGAGCACGCTCGTCCCGGTGCCTGGCACCCAACACTCGGACGAAATGATGCGGTCGTTCCTCGCGCTGTCCGACGTTATGTGCACGGGACACCACGCCGCCGTAAGCGCCGGCGTCAGATCCGGCAGTGTCGTCGCCGTCGTTGGGGACGGCGCGGTGGGCTTATGCGCGATCCTTGCCGCGCATCGGATGGGCGCTGCACGAATTATCGCCCTGAGCCGGAACCCTCCTCGTCAGGAGGTCGCCCGTTTGTTTGGCGCCACGGACATCCTTGCCGAGCGCGGCGACGCAGCGATCGAGGCAATCCTCGAGCTGACGGGTGGCGTAGGCGTCGACTCCGCGTTGGAATGCGTCGGCACCGGGCAGTCGCTGGCGACGGCGCTGGGAATTGCGCGACCCGGCTCAGTCGTTGGAGTTGTCGGGGTTCCTCATGGTGTGGAGAACCCGATGGAAACCGTGATCTTCCGCAACCTTGGACTGCGAGGTGGTGTCGCTCCGGCGCGCACCTACATCCCCGAGCTGCTAGACGATGTGCTCGATGGCCGCATCAATCCAGGTCGCGTCTTCGATTTCGAGACCGACCTCGACCACGTGGCGGAGGCATACCAGGCAATGGATGAGCGCCGCGCGATCAAGTCGCTCATCCGAATCGCGGCGAAGGAGGCGGGCCGATGACCCAGTGGAACAGCGACGAGCTCGCCAAGATCGGAGCGGCGGAAGAAGTGCAGATCGCGTCCGTGCGGCGCGACGGCACGTTGGGAAAACCCGTAACGGTGTGGGTCGTGCGTCACGGTGACGATGTGTACCTTCGGTCCGTCAGAGGGCGCAGCGGACATTGGTTCCAGGGGACCCAGGCGAGGCACGAGGGTCGGATCCGAGCAGGCGGTGTTCAGCAAGACGTCACATTCGTCGACGCCGACCACGACCTAGACGACGAAGTCGATGCCGCCTACCGGGCCAAATACCGCCGCTACGCCGGGAGCATCCTCAACAGCGTGCTGACTCCTGAGGCGCGATCCACGACGATCAAGTTAGTGCCGCGCTCCGCAGGGTCTTAGTCAGCGGCGGTTGCGTGTACATTGCGCCACGAAAGACTCAGGTGCCTGCGATCATGCAACCCGCCGTTCTGTGGCTGTCGGTGGTGGCCTGCCTGGCGCTGTTGATCGCACAGGTCGGCGCGTACCTGGAGTTCGCAATGGTGCCCGCCCCGACGGCAAGCACAACCGGTCCTCAGAGCACCGCTGACCTGGTGTTCGGCCTGATGGCGATCGTGGGCGGCATCCTTGGTTTTCTTTTCACGGGTGCAGCCGGAGTGGTTGGCCTTGTCGTGGCTGCCATTGAGCGACGCAACTCGTGGGTCGTGGCGATCTGTGTAGCGGGCGCCCTCACGGTTGGCGCATTGGCTGCGTCGGCTTTCATCCTTCTCGGATTGCCTTGCCTAGAAATCCGTACCACCCATTGATGGTCTTGCTGTTCGTCCCGCTGACCACGTTGGCGTTCTACTTGCGGCTGCGACGGACAGGATCGCGTTCGGCTGTCGGATCGCCGACCCGAAGCTAGTCGCCGACACGGGTGCCGATGCCTGGCCGGCTGGCGGTGATCAGCGTTGGGTTGCTCGCCGCCTCAGCAGCACCGGCCTTGGTCATGCGGCGCCGCTACGGGACTAGGGCGGCTGCGCGATTCGCCGCCGGGTCAATGCTTGCCACGCTGGCTCAACAAGCGCTGGTCGGTATGGCTGCGTCGCGGAAGAATGCAAGCCTTTCCGCGGTGGACGCGATGACCCTCAGTCGGGGTGTCGCATCGGCGGTGCTCGTCGGCCTTCTGGTCTCGGGCGTTCGCCGCAGGAACAGCTTGGCGGGATGGCTTGGCTGGGGTTCGCTGGTCTACGGATCCATCGTGTGCGACTGGCTCGACGGACCGATCGCGCGGCGCGTCGGCGCGACAAGCGAGCTCGGTGCGGTGCTCGACCTGGAAAGCGACTCCTGGCTCACCCTGGCCGCCGCCTCCTCAGCGGCGACGTGGGGCGGGCTGCCTGCTTACTGCATGGCCGCGCCGCTTGCGCGGTACGCGCTGATGGTCGCCGCACTTCGGCGAATCCCGTATTCGCGGGTCTACTCAGACGAACCTCCGTGGGCGCGGCCGTTTGGGATCGCCCAGATGGCGCTGTTCACGGCCGCCACGGCTCCTTTCGGTGCAGAGGGGACGCGCCTGGCCGTCAGGCTGGCGGCCCCGCTGGTCGCTCCTCTGCAGCTGGTTGGGATGCTGCTGTTGTATCGACGTTCCCATCGGAGGGTCGTGGTGTGACTGCCCGCGCCGCGCCCTCCCGACGTGGGGAGGTGATTGGATGGGCGGGGTTCTTGCTTTTCGTCGCGATGGTGTTCCGACTCCGGCGCGTGCTCGATCGCCGTTGAGCAGGTTGGCGGGCCGCGTGGCGTGGATCGTTGCGCCGGTCCTGTTGGCAGGGCTCGGACAGGTCGTCGTGTTGAAGAGTGGGTTCCTGGGTTCGCTCGCGGTTCCGATCGATGGGAGCCTGCGATGGCGCGGAAAACCGGTGCTTGGGCCTCGCAAGACCTGGCGCGGAGTGGTTGTGATGAGCACGCTCTCGGCGCTGGTTGCCGGTGGGCAGGCATCGGCTGCCAGGCGCAGCGCACGCGTGCGAGCATTGTCGCCTTTCGATTACGGGCGGACCAATCCATGGCTTCTTGGTTTTGCTCTGGGGCTTGGATACTGCCTCGCGGAGCTTCCGAACAGTTTTGTCAAGCGGCGGCTCGACATTGCGCCTGCGGGTGTTGGCGATCGGTGGGGGTGGTTTCAGTACATCGTCGACCAGTCGGACTCGGTGGCCGGCTGCCTCGTCGCGCTCCGGTTCTTTTACAAGCCGAGCCGGCTGGAGACGGGCCTCGCGTTCTCCACGGGGCTCGCCTTGCACGTTGGAATCGACCAGTTGATGCATGCATGGGGGGTCAAGCGCAGGGCCTACAGGCCGAGCATTGAGATCCCGAGCAAGCTCCCGACGGCGGGCACTGGAATGTTGTCGAGACCGTAGCCCAGGCTGCCCTCGACGAGGGCGAGCACCGCAGCGGCGCCAAGCACGGAAAGAATCCGAAGATCACCTGTTGCCAGGCTCATCGCGAGACCGATGCCAACCGTCAAGGCGGCGAAGGTCAGGCTTCCGGCGAGGGTTTTGTGGCCGCCAACGACCGGCCACTCGACACCCTGTATGCGCTTGCCGACCTGAGCCGCAGCGGGGTCTGCCAGACCCAGCACGAGCGCCGCGTACGCGATTGCGCCGGGATGGTTCCACCCGATCAACACGGCCAGCAGCAAGCCGGCCGGGAACACGAGGGCACCCACGCTTACACGTTGGATGCCGTGCACGCTGCTCAGAAGGTGGCGCGAGCGGGTCCAGGCCAGGAGCGCGGTGAAAAAGGCCGCGAGGATGATGAGCTCGGGCAGCCGGAGAAAGAGCGGCAGCACGGCTACCGAGGCCGCGCCTATGACGTGCGCGATCTGCCTGGTGGTTTCCGGGCCGAGGCCGCGTCGGAAACCGATCTCGACCGCGACGAGCAGACACGTTTGTGCAG
>WNGI01017859.1_pt1 | contig 10519 bp, 8 predicted proteins | sample 5400621 | NCBI WGS metagenome assembly WNGI01 (sample SAMN13153374, study PRJNA577476) | soil metagenome | isolation source: 20 cm soil or saprolite under Garry oak tree replicate 1 | place: USA:California | collected 2016-06-15 | reverse complement strand
ACGGAAACAAGATATCCTTCCCCGACGAACAGATGGGTCTCGCCAAATGCGATGCTGTCGCCAACGAGTTGAGCGGTGCGCGCCACGATGAACAGCCCGTCGCCATATTGTTCGATCTTCGGTCGCTGGTGGGCGTGATCCGCGTCCTCGATGGCGAGATCGTGCAGCTGGAATTGCCGCTGCACAGTGGTCAGGAGAGCGATATCAGGTTCGTGCAGCCCAATCCACACCACATGGCCCGGCCGGCTGCGCCAGCTTGAAGCTTCGTCTATGGCGATATTGGCGACGCGCCGGCCATCAACATAGGCGCCGGCTGCGACGACCGCTTCGGAGTTGACGGGCTCCGTCGCCACGACCGCTGATGACGCTAGGTTCATGATTTCCGTCCCAATGACTGCTGTTGCTTTGCTTCGAGGCACAGCTTTTCGGGCGAGGCTAGCACTGGAAAACCCGCCGTCAAATGGAATGTCAGGACTCCAGTGGCGAAGAATCGCCGATCTAGCCTCAATCTTGCGGCCCGCCGACTCACATCCGATGCCTGCTCTCTTCCCGGCGGGAACCATCTCTATCCGCAAAGATTATTTTTCAGCAACTGGGAGGATAGTCATGGCAAGGAAGTATTCGAAAAAGGCATCGGCGAAAGTCGGTCGGGCGATGAAGAAGCGCAAGTCCGGCACCTTGAAAAGCGGACGATCGGCGAAGAAGGTCAAGAGCCGCAAGCAAGCGATCGCGATCGGGCTTTCCGAGGCGAGGGCGGCAGGGGCGAAAGTACCGAAGAAATCATCCAGGAAGAAGACTGCCAAGAAGCGTAAAGCGAACAAGTAGCGGCACCGCTTCGAACAGCTACTGACCCTTCGCGGCCGCAATAAAAATCATCGTTCCGGGGCGTGCCAACGGGTCCGCGCAGGTACGGCCCGATGACAGGCTCCGCGCGCGAGCCCGGAATCCATAACCACGATCGGGAGTATGGATTCCGGGCCTGCGCCAAGAGAGGCGCATCCCGGAATGACGAGCGCTGGACTAGTCCAACTCGAGAACTATCAACTCGCCTTGCGCGCTCGCGCAGCCGAACGATGCGCCTTCTTACGCGTCCGCTGTGCCGCCCGCCGCGACGATGAGTGGGCTGCGCGCTTGGCGGAAGCCTTGCCCTTCGCGGAAGCCTTGCCCTTCAGGCTTTGCTGCAGCGCATCCATCAGGCTGATGACATTGCTCGGCCGTTCCTCGGGTTCGGCGGCCTTGACCGGTTTGCCGGCGGCCTTGCGCTTGACCAGCGACTTCAGGGCGTTCTCGTATTCGTCCCTGAATTTCGAGGGATCGAAATGCGCGGCCTTGGTATCGAGGATATGGCTTGCGAGTTCGACCATATCCTTTGAAATCTTCGGGGTCTTGATGTCATCGAAATAATCGCCCTCGTCGCGCAGTTCATACGGATAGCGCAGCGTGGTTCCGAGCAGGCCTTTTCCCAGCGGTTCGACCGCGATGATGTGCTCGCGGTTGGTGAGCACAATGCGCGCCAACGCGACGCGGTCCTGGTCCTTCATGGCGTCGCGGATTACCGCGAAGGCGTCGATTCCCGCTTTTCCGTCAGGGGCGATGTAATAGGGGTGATTGAGATAGCGCTTGTCGATCTCGTCCCTGGGCACGAAACTGTCGATGTCGATGGTATGGTTGCTTTCGATCTGGACGGCTTCGAGCTCTTCCTTTTCGATCTCGACATATTCGCCCTTCTTCAATTCGAAGCCGCGGGCCTTCTGATCGCTTTCGACGACGTCGCCGGTTTCGGCATCGACCATCTGCTGTTTCAGCCGGTTGCCGGTTTCCTTGTTGATCATGTGGAAGCGGGTTTTGTCTGTTGTCGTCGAGGCCGGATAGAGCAGGACCGGGCATGACACGAGGGAAAGCTTCAGGGACCCTTTCCAATAGGCGCGAACGGCCATTACAATCTCCGGCTTGTCATCCGTTGAGGGTTCGGGAACTTTCAACGGCTGCCGGGGGTTTTGGTTCCGGGCGCTTGCTGGCGCTGCTACGCCGGGACCATTCGGCAAGTGCGGGATTTGCAGGTTTAGGATTTGTAAGCGTGGGACCTTAATGTGTCTTTGAGAAACCTTTCCACCTATCGAAAAAAACGCGATTTCGAAAAAACCGCGGAGCCGAGCGGCGAGGGCCAGGTGGCGCCCTCGAAGCAACGGCGGTTCGTGATCCAGAAACACGACGCGACCCGCCTGCATTACGATCTGCGGCTCGAGTTCGACGGCGTCTTCAAATCCTGGGCGGTCACGCGCGGCCCCTCGCTCGATCCGCACGACAAGCGGCTGGCGGTGGAAGTGGAAGACCATCCGCTGGATTACGGCGATTTCGAAGGCACCATTCCAGAGGACCAATATGGCGGCGGCACCGTGCAGCTCTGGGATCGCGGCTATTGGGAGGTCGACGATCCGGAGCGCGGCTTCAAGAAGGGCGACCTGAAATTCACGCTACACGGCGACAAGCTTCACGGCAGTTGGGTGCTGGTGCGCATGCGGCGTGATCGCGACGGCGGCAAACGAACCAACTGGCTGCTGATCAAGCATCGCGACGATTTCGCCAAAGAAGGCAGCGCCAACAACATCCTGGACGAAGATCGTTCCGTCGCCTCGGGGCGGTCGATGGAGCAGATCGCCGAAGGCAAGGGTAAGGCGCCAAAACCGCTCATGACGGCCAAATCCGGCCGCGGGAAGGCCGATGCGGTGTGGCATTCAAACCGGGGCGATGCGGCGCGAGCAAAAAATAAGGCGGCGGTATCGCGATCCGCGCCGGCTGCAACGGAGCCGTCCAAAGCCAGGAAGGTCGGCGCGCTGCCGGATTTCGTCGCGCCGCAGCTCTGCAGCTTGGTCGATCGTCCGCCTGCAGCAGATGGATGGTGCCATGAGATCAAATTCGACGGCTACCGGGTGCAATTGCGCGTCGAGCGCGGCGAAGCCACGGTTAAAACTCGCAAAGGGCTGGACTGGACCGAGAAATTCGAGGCGATTGCGAAAGAGGGAAGCGCGTTCCCCGATGTGCTGATCGACGGCGAGATCGTTGCGCTCGATCACAATGGCGCGCCGGATTTTTCGACACTGCAGGCTGCACTTTCCGACGGCAAGACTGATGACCTCATTTTCTTTGCGTTCGACCTGTTGTTTGCCGACGGCGAAGACCTGCGCCGGGTGCCGCTCGGAGAGCGCAAGGAGCGATTGAGGAAGCTGCTGGAGGCGCGGACAAAAAACAAAAGCAAACTGATCCGCTATGTCGAGCATTTCGAGAGCGGCGGTGACGCCATTCTGCAATCGGCTTGCAAGCTGTCGCTGGAAGGCATCGTCTCGAAAAAGCTCAGCGCGCCCTATCATTCCGGCCGCTCCGAGAACTGGACCAAGGCCAAATGCCGCGCCGGGCATGAGGTCGTGCTGGGAGGCTGGAAAACCACCAACGGAAAATTCCGCTCGCTGATGGCCGGTGTCCATCGCGGCGGCCATCTGGCCTTTGTCGGCATCGTCGGCACCGGCTTTGGCCAGGACAAGGTGAGGCGCATCATGCCGGCGCTGAAGGCGGCAGCGTCAAAACAGAATCCCTTCGGCGGCAAGGATGCGCCGAAGAAGACCCGTGACGTGCACTGGTTGAAGCCCGAGCTGGTGGCCGAAATCGAATTCGCCGGCTGGACCGACGGCGGCAATATACGGCAGGCCGCGTTCAAGGGCCTGCGCCAGGACAAGCCGGCCGATGAAGTGGAGGCGGAGAAGCCCGCCAAGACCGAGATCGCCGAACCCACCGCCGGCAAGGCCGCCTTGAAGACGAGGTCGGGCGGCTCGAACAGGACGTCGTCGAGGTCGGCAGACAGCACGTCCGCCACCGTGATGGGCGTGGTTATCTCAAAACCCGACAAGGAGCTGTGGCCGGACGGCGGTGATGGCGAGGGAGTGACAAAACTGGATCTCGCCCGCTATTTCGAGGCGGTGGGCGGCTGGATGATTGGTCATCTGAAGGGACGGCCGTGCTCCGTGGTGCGCGCGCCCGATGGCATCGGTGGTGAGCGATTCTTTCAGCGTCACGCCATGCCGGGTACTTCGAACCTCCTCGAACTGATCAAGGTGTCGGGCGATCGCAAGCCGTATTTGCAGATCGATCGCGTTGAAGGGCTTGCCGCCGTGGCGCAGATCGGCGGCCTGGAGCTGCATCCGTGGAATTGCGCGTCGGATACCCCTGATGTGCCGGGGCGGCTGGTGTTCGATCTCGACCCCGCGCCGGAGGTTGAATTCGCCGATGTCATCGAGGCCGCCAGGGATATGCGGCAGCGGCTCGCAGATCTCGGCATGGAGAGTTTCTGCAAGACCACCGGCGGCAAGGGGCTGCACGTGGTAACCCCCCTGGCCCACGGCGCAAAAGACAGGGTGAGCTGGAAAGAAGCCAAGGCCTTTGCGCAAGGCGTTTGCCAGTGGATGGCCGACGAAGCCCCCGAGCGCTATCTCGTCAACATGTCGAAGAAGCTGCGCAAGGGAAAGATCTTCCTCGATTATCTCCGCAATGACCGCATGGCCACGGCCGTCGCGGTGCTGTCGCCGCGGGCGCGCGAAGGTGCCACGGTTTCAATGCCGCTGACATGGGCGCAGATACGCGGCGATCTCGAGCCAAAACGCTACACGGTGCGCACCGTGCCGGCGCTGATCGCCAAAACCAAGGCGTGGGAAGGCTATGATGACGCGGCGTCATCGATAAAGCCCGCGATCAAGAAGCTCGCGGCACGGAAATGATGATGCTGGGCGGCGGCAATTGCCGTCGGCGCATCAATTAACGTTGTCATGCTCCGCGAAGGCGAAGCATCCAGTATTGCAGAGGAACGGCGATTTTATCACCGGCGCTGCGCCTACTGGATCGCCCGCCTGCGCGGGCGATAACAGCCATGGTTAACAACGTTCAATGAAAGCGATCGAGACCCGGCATCGCCAGTCCCGAACCATCTTGAATCTCGCGACTTAAAGTCTTCCAAGTAACAGCAGGATTAGAAGGATCACGATGACGAGGCCGAGGCCGCCGCCGCCATAATATCCGGTGCCGTAGAAAGGTCCGCCGCCGACGCCGCTGAAGCCGCCAAGCAGGGCGATGACAAGAATGATAAGGATGATAGTTCCGATTGACATATAGTGTGTCTCCTCCAGCCCGGCAGTCGGCACTGTTGCTCTGCCATCAGCCGAAAAAACCAACCGGAACCCATAAGGTTCCAGTTTTTGCAACCGCATTTATTGGGCTTGCTCTTTTTTTCGAACCACGCGCAGTTACATGGTGTTAGGTCAACCCGGGATCTTGCAATGTCCGCACCTCTTGTCGTTTCGATTCCGCATCGCCTTGGCCGCGAAGAAGCGAGCCGCCGTCTCAAGGCCGGATTGACGCGCGCCGCGTCGAGCGTCCCGGTGCTGAAAGTCGATGAGGAGCGATGGGAGGGCGATCGCATGGTCTTCCGCGTCCGCGCGCTCGGACAGGCCGCGTCGGGTCATCTCGATGTGGCGGACGATCATGTCCGGCTGGAAGTGACGTTGCCCTGGCTGTTGCAACGATTTGCGCAAGCTGCCCAGATCGCGATCAAGAATCGCGGTAACCTCCTGCTGACCAAGCGGAGCTGAGCGGCTCGCGATCAGGCGCGGACACGCTTTCGTACCGGCTTCAAGGCGCCTTCGAAGCTTGCTTTCAACACCGCGACCGGAAGATGCCGGAAAAGCATGGAGAGTGGCACCTCCGATGCACCGCCGATGCCTTCCGCGGAATAGCCGCTGAGCTGGAGCGCCGCGTCAAAAGCTTCAGCGCCGGGCCAATCCCGGCCGCCGCGCGACAAGGCGGCATATGATTTCGCGACCGCGATGATCGCCGCCTCGCGGCCGCGACGGCGCGCGAAGGCAACGATGTGGTCCCGGCGCGGTCCGGTAACTTCCAGCGGCTGGTAGTCGCCATGCGTGAGCACATCGGCGAGTTCGGTCCGCAGCTTCAGCAGGCTGCGGGTCCAGGCCAGCTTGAGATGACCATTCGACCAGTTCCGCGTCAGGCTTTGCCAGTCTGGATTTTCGACCGACGGCAGTACTGCGGCGCGCTCCGCAAAATCTACCGGCCGGCGGTTATCGGGATCGACCAGCGAGAAATCCCAAAATTCCGTTCCCTGATAAAAATCAGGCACGCCGGGCATGGTGGTCTTTAATGTGATCTGACTGAGCGAGTTCAACGCCCCCAACAGCGAAACACGCTGCGACAACGTCTCAAGCGAGCTCAGGAATTCAGCCGAGACCGAACGATCCAGAATGCGTGTCAGGAACGTCTGCAATCCCGCCTCATAGGCTCGGTTGGGATTGAGCCAACTGGTCTCCTGCTTACCCTCGCGCGCCGCCTTCAACGCATAGGCCTGCATCCGCTCCAGAAATTCGCCGTCGCGCGGGCCCAACGGCCACGCGCCGAGCAGCACCTGATACAGCATGTATTCGAATGTCGCGGAGGGCGCTCGCATTTCGCCCTCGATGACGAGCTGCGACGCGTTCAATAGTTTCCACCGGGCCACGGCGCTGGTCCATTGTCGCCGTCGCGGTCATGCCATGCGGCCATTCCTTGGCGCGAAGTGTCATCGCCTCGTGGAATGCTTCGACGGGCAGCGCCCGGGCTGAGGGATCGCCGCCGACCTCGTTGAGCGCGAGCAGGCGATGATAGCGATAGAACGCGGTATCCTCCAGCGACTTGGCCATTACAGGCCCGGTGAATTGTTGCACCTTCAGTGCGAAGCGGCGCACGCGCGGTGCACTGTGTGCAGGGCCGCCCGGCTTGATCAGGTCCATGGTCAGTGCATCGCGCAGGAATTCGAAGATGCCTTCGTCGGCAGCGAACCAGTTCGCGCGTGCCTTCTCGATCGTCTCTGCGATCAGCGTGCGGTCGTGAACGTTTGGACCCGCCGCGGTCAGATAGGTGCGATAGACCGGGAAATGCAGCACGTAGAGCTCGAGTGCCTGCCGCAAACTGTCGGCGGAGTAGTCGCGGGTAGAATAATGTCCGCTAGCGATCCGCGCCAGCAGGCGCGCCAGCACCGTGAACTCGCTGGTCAACAAGGTTTCCAGAACCCGGCGCTTGGCATCCCTCAGGATCGGCTCCAGCTTGGGAGGCAGGTTGCTGATCTGCCGCCACACCTCATCGAGGGGATCGAGGCCGCTATCGTCGACCAGAACCTGGGTGATGACATTCAGCCATTCGTATCCGGTGGTGCCGTGCACGCCGGCAAACGGGTGCAGCGCTTCATGTTCGCCGAGAATCTTCTCGACCACCAGGTAGAACGGCTTCGCGTCTTTTCCCTGCGCATCGCGGATCAGGCGGCGCAGCCGCTGGAAATATTGCGCGGGGTCGCGCAGGCCGTCGATGTGGTCGAGCCGCAGCCCCTGCAGTCTGTCCTCGGCGATCAGCTTCCTGACCAGGCGATGGAGGGCGTCGAACGTGCCGGTATCCTCGACCCGCAATCCCGCGAGCGTGTTGACGTCGAAGAAGCGCCGATAGTTGATGTCGCTGGAAGCCAGCCGCCAATGCCCGAGCTTGTAGTGCTGGCGTTCGAGCAGATGATGCAGGGCGAGGATCTGCGCGGCACGATTCGGTCCGGCGCGGTAAGCCTCGAGCCCGCGCCCGATGATGTCCGCGCCTCCAGCGATGGCTTTCAGTTCCGCCTTGAAGGCCGGCGCTTCCTTGCGATTGGGATGGCGTAATCCCTTGGAGCGTGATGCTAGTTCAAGAATGCGCTGTCCCGCCGCGCTAGCGTCAGCGCCGGCTTCCCTTACAACACTGCGCAATATCTCGCTGTAGCGTTCCGGCGCGATCGGCAGCCGGTGTTCGAAATACCAGGCTGAAAAGCTGCCTTCGCTCGTGTCATAGCGAAGTTCGATCTCGCCATTTTCCAGCGCCTGCCCATAGGACGAACCGATGATCGGCAGCAGCACGCCGCCGCGGGCCCGGTAGGGCAGCAGGTCCCAGTCAATGTCGAACGATACCGCATGGGGCGAGGCCGGACCCCATTCCAACACATCAAGCCACCATGGATTATCGGCGAAATGCACGCCCACATGATTTGGCACGAAATCGAGGATGAGCCCAACGTCGTGCTGCCGCAGGGTCCGGCTCAATCGTTCGAAGCCGGCCTCGCCGCCGAGTTCCGGATTGAGCTGGGTGTGGTCGACGATGTCATAGCCATGGGTGCTGCCCTTGCGCGCCTTCATGAAGGGCGACGCATAGAGATGCGTGATGCCGAGCGCCTTCAGATAGGGAATGACCGCGGCCGCCGCGTCGAAATCGAAGCTCCCAGTGAGCTGCAGGCGGTAGGTCGCGATCGGAATGGCCGGCGGCATTATGGCGTTTCCAGACGCCAGAACACCGACCATGGGCGGAGGCGTTCGCCGGTCTCGCCGCCCCAGATCGGCCTGCCAATCGGCTCCCCTTGCCGACGGGCGACTTCATTGGCAGACAGGTTGGCCAGTAGCCCAAGCGCGGCACCATCGCCCATGCGCCAATTGGCCGTCAGCAGACCATCGTCGGCCGCCCGCGCGTCGCCAAACGCTGCACCCGCAAGCCGCGGAACGATCTCCCGGTGGCGCATCGCGAGCAGGTCTCGCACCAGCGCCAGCCGTTGCCGTCCGGGCGGTTCGTTGCACGATTGCCAATCCAGGATGGCGGATTGAAATGTCGAGGGATCCAGCGGGTCGGGAATCTCATCGCCGTATTTCGCATAGGCCCCGGCGAATTCCCTCCGCCGGCCATTGCGCACGGCTTCCGCCAGATCGCCCTCGAAATCGCAGAAGAACGGGAACGGTGCTTTCGATCCGCATTCCTCGCCCATGAACAGCAGCGGAACCATCGGCGCCAGCAACGTGATCGCCAGCGCGGCTTCGATCGCGGCGGCGTCTACCTGGCTTCCGAGCCGGTCCCCGAGCGCGCGGTTGCCGATTTGGTCGTGGTTCTGCAGAAAGCTAATGAAGGCCAAGGGAGCGAGCTTGCCGCTCGGTTCGCCGCGCAACCGGCCGCCGCGATGCGCGGAGGCTTCGCCCTGATAGACAAAGCCCGAGCCCAGGGCGCGCGCGATATCGTGGAGCGGGGAACGCTGATAGTCGCGGTAGTAACCATGGGCCTCGCCAGTCAGCAGCACATGCCAGGCATGGTGATAATCGTCGTTCCATTGCGCGCGGTATTTGCCGCAGGGCGGGTCCTGTTCGGCATCCAGCGCGCTCGCGCGATTGTCGTCGTTTTCGAGTATCAGATGGATATAGCGGCCGGTATCGGCGGCAAGCTTGCCGACGGCATTGCTGAGATCGTGCAGCATCGGGATCTCGCCCAGTTCGGGGATGGCGTGCACCGCATCCAGCCGCAGCCCGTCGAAGCGATAGTCGCGCAGCCAGTGCAGCGCATTCTCGATGGCGAAGGCGCGCACCTCCGGCACCCGGTAGTCGATCGCGCTACCCCAGGGCGTCTGCGCCTCGGTGAAGAAACCTGGCGCATAGCGGCCGAGGTAATTTCCCTCGGGGCCGAAATGATTGTAGACGACGTCGAGGAACACCATCAGCCCGCGCAGATGCGCCTCGTCGATCAGGACCTTGAGATCGTGGGGCCGTCCATAGGCGCTGTCGGGCGCATACCACAGCACGCCGTCATAGCCCCAGTTGCGCGAACCCGCGAAATCCGCCAGCGGCATCAATTCCACCGCGGTGATTCCGCTGGCCGCCAGATGATCGAGCTTGCCGATCATGGCGCGGTAGGTGCCCTCTGGTGTGAAGGTGCCGACGTGACTTTCCAGCACCACGGCCTGTTGCCACGGGCGTCCGCGCCAGTCGGCGGCGCGCCAGTGATAGCTCGTGTGATCGATCACCTCGCTCGGGCCCCAAACGTCCTCGGGCTGAAAGTCGGACGCCGGGTCGGGCACGTCGAGCTCGTCATCGATCCGGAATTTGTAGCGCGTGCCCGCTTTTACGCCGGAGACGTCCGTGAAAAACCAGCCATCGTCGCCGCGCCGCAGGGGCTGGGGTTTTTCGAGCAGCAGATCGACACGCTTCGCCGCCGGCGCCCAGAGTCTGAAGGCCGCGCCGTTGGTTGTCAGCCTTGCGCCGAACTGCCGCCCATTCATGCCGACCCCGCAAAGGCAAGTACCGAGCGGGGAGGCGCGGTCGCGTCGCTTCCGGACGCGAAATCCGCAGCCATCTGCTGGCTGTCCACGGTGTTCAGCACCCGGTGCCAGCTCCTGTATTCCGGCACCTTCGGCATTTTGAACGCGATCGATTCGGGGGCCGCGTTCAGCACGATGAAGACCGGCTGCTGTCCGCGCTCGGTCGGGCCGAGCACATAAGCGAGAAAACGGCTCTCGGGGAAATTCCAGTCCTGCTCCTTCATCTCCTCCGCGGCCGGCGTCAGCCACAACACGCCGTAGGATCCGTCGGGGCGCCGGCCATCGAGCCAGCGGTGCGAGCGGATCTGCGCGAACCGCCGGCGTAAGCCGGTCATGTGGCCGATG
>WNGI01006662.1_pt1 | contig 10519 bp, 7 predicted proteins | sample 5400621 | NCBI WGS metagenome assembly WNGI01 (sample SAMN13153374, study PRJNA577476) | soil metagenome | isolation source: 20 cm soil or saprolite under Garry oak tree replicate 1 | place: USA:California | collected 2016-06-15 | reverse complement strand
GCAGCCAAATCGCGGAGCCGAGCAGCTTCCTCGGTATAACTCCGCAGCACCTTTTCGTTCAGGTTCGGGCTGACGGGTCTCTGCAGGCGGAGCGGCATGCAAGGAACATGCATCCAGGGGCTTAAATTTGCGGTTAACTCGAGCGGTCGAGAGCAAAGCGATATGAGTGAGGAGTTCGCCGCGAGTTTTTCGTGGGTGATATGCTAGCCCAAAATTGCGAGGAACTGATATTCTAATACGGTGAAGAGCGTAGCTAGCGATGTTTGGCCGCTCGCGTTCCCTGCACTTGGCGATCCACTAATCGACCGGGTGTGGTGCTGGCGCATCTTTGTCGATCGCGAAAACGCAGCGCTGGAGCGCCGCCTCGGTAGCTTGCTCGATGACCGCGAGCAAGGGCTGGCTGCCCGGTTTGTCCATGCCGCCGATCGTCACCTTTATATCGCTGCGCATGCCGGGTTGCGCCTGCTGTTAGCAGCCGTGCTCGGGTGCCGTCCGGTGGGGGTTCGACTACGTCGCGGCCCGGCTGGCAAGCCTATGGTCGAAGCAGATAGCGACATTCAATTCAGCCTTTCTCACTGCAGGGATGTTGCACTTATTGCGTTCACGCGTGGCGTGCCAGTTGGCGTCGATGTGGAGCACGTGCGCCCGCTGGCAGACTGGAAACGAATCGCCGCTCGTTACCTCCACCCGGGTGAGAGGATGGAGCTAATGGCGTTGAGCGAGGAAGAAAGGCTGACTGCATTTTTCCGCTGCTGGACGCGCAAGGAAGCGGTTGCGAAAGCCCTTGGGGTTGGTTTGTCTTTACCACTCAATTGTTACCAAGTGTCCTGCCGGCCAAATGCCCAGGCGGCACTGCTTGCGATGCACAGCGCAGCCCCGCCGCCCGCTCTCTGGTCTTTGCAGGAGCTAACCCCGATGCCACATTACATTGCCGCTCTGGCGATGCCCGGCCAGGTCGCATCGATTGTCTGCCGAACCCTCGCGTGGCCGGACTGAGCTTTACCGCGTCGGGTGCAGCCAAATCGAGCTTTGCTCCTCTGGTCCTGATACAATAGAGTTAAAGAGTAACTACAGTTGTTGCGCTCCAGCCGAGCGCTTGGCGGGACCATGGTGTGTGCTCACTGCGGTCAGAAAAACCGGGCGGAGGCGCGTTTCTGCGATCAATGCAGAAAGCCGCTAAGTCCCTGCAATAATTGCGGACACGCTAACCGCCCTCATGCCCGATATTGTGATGAGTGTGGCGCTACTCTTGCGCTTAGTTCCCGGGTGGAAGAGCGATCGGCCATACCGCCTTCTTATGCTCCGCGCTTAAATGCCGAGCAGACCCTGAGCCGGCGCGGCGCTCGAGAAGGCGAGCGCAAGCTAATCACCGTATTGTTTGCCGACATAGCTGATTCTTCGGCTCTCGCCCAGCAGCTCGAGCCGGAAGCGCTGCGTGACGTGCTCGATGGTGTGCTGCGTCTGCTTGCCGAAGTCGTGCACCGTCATGACGGAATCATCAGTCATTACCTTGGCGACGGCTTGATGGCGCTGTTCGGCGCACCGATCGCGCAGGAGGACCACGCCTTGCGCGCGGTCGGGGCCGGACTGGAGATGCAGGAAATGATCGGAGCGCGAAACGATGAGCTTCATCGCGAGTATGGTGTCACTATCAGCTTACGGGTCGGTCTCGATACTGGGCAAGTTGTCGTGGGACCGATTGGTGATGACCTTCGTATGGATTATACCGCCACGGGCAACACTGCCCATTTGGCAGCCCGGATGGAGGCCTTAGCGGAGCCTGGCACCGTGCTGATTACCGACGCGACCTGGCGGGTGGTTGCGGCGGGAGTGGAGGCAGAACGGCTGGGCCCCGTTTTGGCTAAAGGACAGCGTCAGGCTGTCGTCGTTTATCGCGTTACCTGCCTCAAACCCTTGCGGCGAGGGTTAGGACACCGCACGGCCAAGCACTTGACGAAATTGATTGGCCGCGGTGCAGAGCTAGCGCTAATGCGCCAGCTGCTCGCCGAAGCCGCTTCAGGGCGGGGACGCAGCGTGGCCATTGCTGGCGAACCCGGCCTCGGGAAGTCCCGTCTGATGCACGAATTTCGGTCAGACCGTGGAATCGTCGAGGCCGAATGGTTGGAGGGGGGGTGCGTCGCGAATGGTCAGGGCGTCCCGTACGCGCCATTCCTCGAAATCCTCGGCAGCTTATTCGATATTGAAGAGAAAGATCCGCCGTCGGTAATAGGTATTAAGTTAGCCGCTGGCGCCACCGCCCTTGGCTTCGCGAGCGAAAAACTACCGTTTCTCGAGTTCCTATTCAGCATTCCCGGTCATCACGATGAGTTGCAGGCTCTCGGCCCGAGGATCCGGCGCGAGCGTATCTGGGAAACGATCATAGAATTGTTCGAAGCCGCCAGCCGGCAGCGGCCGCTTGTCCTTGCTGTCGAAAATTTACACTGGGCGGATCAGAGCTCGGAGGATTTCGTCGGTTGCCTCGCCGAACGGGTGGCCGTCATGCCTGTGCTGTTGTTGACAACGCATCGGCCTGGCTACCGGTCGCGGTGGGCTGGATCCCCCGGCTTCGTCCAGATCGATCTCGAGCCTTTCCGCGACCAGGAAGTGCTCGAAATGCTCTCCGCTCTGCTCGGCAGCGAGCATGTCGCTGCCCCCTTATTGCGCTATGTTGTCGAAAAATCAGGGGGCAATCCGCTGTTCATCGAGGAGATTAGCCAGGTTTTACTCGAGCGTGACTTCGTAGTACGGACCACGGGGCGGTTGGAATTGGAGCGTGCCGCTGAGCTTGAATTGCCACCCACGGTGCAAGGGATAATTCAGGCACGAGTGGATGGACCGGGCGACGCGGTCAAGGAGACGCTGCAGATAGCCGCGGTGATCGGACTCGAGTTCGACCTGCGCTTGCTCGCCGCTGTCTCGGAGACTCCCCGGGACGTTCCGGCTCACATCGATGAGTTGAAGCGGCTAGAACTCATTCTGCCGACCGGTTCGTCGTCCCTCGACGAGTACCGATTCAAGCACGCAATCATACGAGACGTGATCTACGCCAGCCTACTCACCCGGCGCCGACAGGCATTGCATATTGCGGTCGGCCATATGATGGAAGCATTGGGCCGCCGCGAGGAAGCGCCGACCCTCGCTCGTCATTTCGCCGAGGGCGCTGACCGAAAACGTGCGATCCCGTATGCGCTGACGGCCGGAGATCAAGCGGCTCGAATGTTTGCCAACACCGAGGCCGCAGCCTTTTACGAGCAGGCGCTCCATTTCGCCCGATCGCTCCCGCAGGAGCCGGATGCTCAGCGCGCCGAAATCGATGCGGCGGTGAAGCTCGCTGGCGTATCGCGCTCCCGTGAGGCACGTGTACAGGATCAGCAGAACCTCGAGGCTGCGCTTGCGCTCGCGGACGGACTGAACGATGAACCTCGTCAGTCCAGCGTGTTGTACTGGCTCGGCCGCATCGCCTACGTTCGGGGTGACTTCCGGCGCGCAAGCGAATATTCCGAGAAGAGTCTCGTCGTGGCGGATCGCTGCGATGACGAAGCGCTGGCGGCGCCTCCCACGAATTTGATGGGCCGCAGCTGTTACCTCACAGGCGAGTGCGATCGCGCCGCCCAACTGCTCGCACGCAGCGTGGAGCAGATGCATGCGATTGGCGATGTCGCTGAAGAAGCGACTGCCGCGGGTTATGCGGGCGTGGCATTCGCTGCGATGGGCGCGTTTGATGAGGCCTTATCGTACGCGGACCGCGGTATTCGTTTGGCTTTGGAGCTGAGAAATCCATACGCGGAGGCAGCCGCCTATAATTATCGCGCGGTCGCCTATTGCCAGCAGGGATCAACTGCGGCCGCTATAGCCGATTGTGAACAGACGCGTCAGATTGCCGAGCAGATAGGCGATCAATTCCGTATCTACTTAGTCCAGTTCTACGAAGGTCAAGCTTATACGATGACAGGCAACTTTGCTCGGGCTCGCGAATTGCTCGAAGACAGCATTGCAAAGGCCGGGCAGATGGGCACCACCACGTTGTTGGCCTGGGGACAGGGCCTGCTCGCGACCGCGCTGTTGGAATTCGGCGAACGCGATACCACCGTACTGCTGTGCCGTGAGGCGATAGCGCTTGCTGAACAGACCGTTGACTGCGCGGCGAAAGCGCTAGCTCAGCGGACGCTGGCGATGGCGCTAGCCTCCGAGCTCACAACGCGATCCGAAGCGCAGACCACGATCAGCGAAGCGATGAAGAGCCAACGACAGTTTCGCTGCGAGCCGGAACTCGGACGCAGTCATATAGCCTATGCCCAAATGCTTGCCGCTTGGGGCCGGAACGACGAGGCGGCGCGGCATCGCTCTGAGGCGCTTGCGACCTTCCGTCGACTCGGCATGTTGGAGGAGGTGGCGCGGGCCGAGCGGACCCCGATGTGGAGCGAGACATGACGGAGACAAAGCGGATCGGGCTGGTGCTGAGCGGTTGGGCCCCCGCTATGACACTAATGTCTGGTGCGATGCTCGGCTTCATGGAGAAGGGAGTCGAATTTGAGGTCATCAGCGCCTCCGGCACCGGCGCGCTTATAGCTCTGCTTGCATTGGCGCCGAAGGGCAAGAGCCGGAAAGACGCCCTGGAGCAGCTGCCGAACCTGTACGTCTCCGACGCCCTGTATTCTGTCCTGCCCTTTAACGTCAAACTACTCGCCCGGAACACCCCTTTTTTTGGCGGAGCACACAAAATACGCCAATGGCTGCCGCATATCGATGTGGCGGCCAACGATCGCGCCGTATTCCAGCGGATTTTCAACGAATGGATCGATCTTGCTTGCGCCGCATTCACGCCGTCCCTCGAATGGAGCACGGAAGGGTTGCTGGCACACTCACCGACCATCGACGAGATGATAGATTTCGAAAACTTGAAGCAAGCACACACCCGGCTTTATGTCTCGGCGTTCGATCTGAATGACAAGACCCTAAAAATTTTTGAGAACAAGGATATCAACGCTGACGTCTACCACGCCGCCGAATCGCGAGCCTTATTTTTTCCGCCGCAGCGGGTAAAAGGGGGTGACCTCTATTATACCGGCCTCACTCACGACCCGACTGGTCTGCAGCCGATCTGGTTAAAGGAGAAGGACAAGGGGCAGGAGCAGAAACTCGACATGGTTCTCGCGTTGGATCCGTTGAGTTCGGCATTCTGGCGAGAGCCCACCGGCCTCAAAGACGCTTTCGAATTGATGCTCGCCAACTCCAGGAAGGCGCTTGAGGTATTATTGTTGGCCCTCTATGCACGCATGGATGGCGCCGATAAAGCCTTGCCCCCCCTTTATCGGATCCCCGTGCCGCTAGGGAATTACCCGCCGGCGTCGCTGTCGAAGTGGTCGCATTCCAATGCGATCGCGTTGCAAGATATCGGCCGCCGTGCGGCTGCCGACTTTGCCGACGTGCTGGCGGGGCCGGCGGATAAGCTCGAGGAACATCGCTTCAGTAAGTCGCTCAATCCACGGGCCGCCGACTTCATCAAGGTAATCGATAAGCTGTTCGCCGACCTGTACGTTACCAAACCCAGGACAGAAGAAGCGCCCCAACCCACGGCAGAAGAAGCGGCCAGACCCGCCGCAGAAGAAGCGATCCAATCCGCGGCAGAAGCATACAAGCCCGGAACACCCGCTGGTGCAGCAGGGAGGACGGCCGGCGGCACCGGTTGGTGGTCGGCACCGTCGCGAATGGCTGTGCTAGTGGGCGGCGGCGCGCCGGAACTGCATTTTTCGGCAGGAGCGCTCTGCGCGTTTTTTGAGCATGAGATAAGCTTTGATATCATCGGTGCATCGGGAGCTGGCGCGCTGGCCGGGCTGCTGTACGCGGCTCCGAAGCAAGCAGAAGGGCAGGTTAAGGCCCTGCGCGGGTCGGTCAACCTGAACATCTCCGACTACATCGAACGCCTCTTGCCAACGAACCACAAGGTGTTCTTCAAGTACGGACCGTTCGCTGAGCCGGCATATCGGCTCGGGCAAGTGCTGCCGCGTTTTCAGCTGCGCTCCGACGAGCGATTGGATAACGAGCTGAAACGCCTCTACAATGATGCGCTTGATTTGATGATCGCGATGCTCACCCCGACGACGCTCAACCCGTGGTCGAAGGGCATGTGCACACGCGTCAACATGCTCGACGACGTGATCGACTGGCATCATCTCTCGAACTACCCAAAGCGATTTTATGTCAATGCCTTCAACCTGACGACGCGAAAGCTGGAAAGGTTTGACAAGGGAAAGCTCAATCAAGAGCGGTTCTGGGCCGCACTTGCCATGCCGTGGTTGTTCGAACCGGTCAAGGTGGGCGGCGACGTCTTTACCGAAGGGGCATCGCACGATCCCACCGGTCTTGAAGCGCTGGGACTGGATTGGCTGCAGACTGGAAAGGATGGGGTAGACAAGATCATAGCGTTCCGTACAGTCGGGCCTGACATGTGGAGCAGTCCCGAAAGTATTTATGACGCGCTGCATATGACGGTCATAGAGCCGATCGTGTCACTCGCCGAATTGGTATTGGGGACGTACGGAATCGTCGAGTATGTGATCAACCGCCAACAACCCGGTGCGTTGCCGAAGTTGTACGTGTTGCCATTTCCGGTACCACCCTGGGAGGACGCGAGAATCTTCCGTTGGAATTACGGGAATGCGCTGACGATGTGGAACACTGGGCATCGCTCGGCCGAGATATTTATAGACAGATTAGGGTCCGACAAAATCGAGCGCTATCGGTACTATCCGAGACACAAGAACAAGAAAGACCCGCGTCTCCGTGACATGCTGGCGCTCTTTAGCAACATGCCGCTAATTGCCGACGAGCTAAAGGGGTGGAGATGATTGGCCCCTTGCGACCGCAGGACTTCATCGCGGCTCAGCTCGCCTACCTCGATGCATATGAGCGCCTGTTGGCGGAGCATCCCTGGAACGAAGCGAAGTTCAACGAGCTGCTGAAGTCTGTGATACTCAGCTTGTTGCCGCTCCTACGGGCGCAGTCCGCTATGTGGGAGCAGCTGCTCGCGAGCCAGAGGCAATTTATCGAGCTGTATCGGCAGGTCCTTCACACCGGGCTCAACCAATCGGAAGCCGCGCCCGAAGAGAGCGCCTCTTCTCCTACGATGACCGGCGACGCGCGCGAAGCCGCCGAGGACGCGGATTCGTGAGGCATTGGCTGTACCAACGGCTGCGGTCCTCAGGTGACCGTGAAGCGATTGTCTGCGGCAATAATCGGATCTCTTACGCATCTCTCCTCCAACAGATCGAGAATTGGTTTCGCGTCTTCGACGCCAGAGCGCTCCCAGCAGGAGCCGTGGTTGCGATCACCGGCAGCTATTCCGCCGATGCGTGTGCGCTGTTTGTCGCGCTTGCAGTGAGCGGTCGGGTGGCAACGCCATTGCCCAGCGACGAAGAGGCTGCCCGTTACCTCGCTGTATCCGGTGCCGTGGCGCTCGTCGAGTTCGATGATCTGGGCGCGTGGTCGTGGTCGGCGCCGCCGCCGCGAACTCGGCCGGCGCTTTTGCAGCGGCTGTGCCGACATGGTGGGGTGGTCGTCTTCACCTCCGGAACGACCGGACAGAGCAAGGCGGCTTTGTTCGACTTCGAAGGATTGACCGCGCCTTACAAAAAACCGCGGCGCGGATATCGAACTTTGGCTTTTCTTGCGCTCGATCATCTTGGCGGCATTCACACCATGCTGCACACGCTGGCGCACAGCGGTGCCTTGATCATCTCCGGCGATCGACAGCCTGAGGCGGTTTGCCGTGCGATCGAACGCGAGCGGGTCGAGCTATTGCCAACGACGCCGACCTTTCTTCGGTTACTGCTGATCTCGGGTCTGCATCGCAGCTACGATCTCTCTTCATTGCAGCTGGTGACGTACGGGACCGAACCGATGCCGCCCGCGACCCTCCGAGCTCTGGTGACGGCCTTGCCGGGCGTGCGTTTCAAGCAAACCTACGGCCTGTCCGAGCTGGGTGTGTTGCCGACGCGGTCAAAGGCATCCGACTCGCTGTGGCTTGAGATTGGCTGTGACACGCGCATTGTAAACGGCGAGTTATGGATCCGCTCCGATACGGCGATGCTTGGCTATTTGAACCTGCCGAGTCCGTTCCACTCAGACGGCTGGTACAATACCGGTGATGCCGTCGCGGTGGACGGCCGGTTCGTGCAGATTCTGGGCCGCAGAGGCGACCTGATCAATGTCGGCGGCGAGAAGGTCTACCCGGTCGAAGTCGAGGATGCGCTCCTTGAGCTGCCTAATGTCCGCGATGCAACTGTTTGGGGCCAGGCGAGCCCGGTCACCGGGCAGATCGTCGCCGCTCGGGTGACATTGAGAGAGGCGGAAGCTTCGGCGGTTTTCGAGCGTCGTTTGTATGATTTCTGCCGGTATCGACTCGCCCCGCATAAGATCCCGCTCCTTGTCGAGATCGTGGCCGGCGACCAGCACGGCGAACGTTTCAAGAAGATCCGCCCCCGATGACGACCATGCCGCATCAAGTCGTGATGATCAGCGGCGGCAGCCGAGGGCTGGGTGCTGGTATAGCGCGGCTGTGCTGGGAAGAGGGCTGGTCTGTGGCCACCTTCAGCCGCTCGCCGTCGCCTTTTATCGAGGAGGCACAGCAGAGCATCGGTCAGGACCGGTTCTACTGGGCGCCCGTCAACGGCCGCGACGTTGCCGCCCTCCAGCGCTTCGTTACTGCTGTCGACGAGCGCTTCGGCGGGATCGATGCATTAATCAACAATGCCGCGATCGGACGTTTCGGTACGTTTCCCTTGATGCGGCTCGCCGAGATCGACGATAGCATTGCGGTGAATTTGCAAAGCAACATCGTGCTCACTCGGCTGGTGGCGCCCTCCCTGGTGGCGCGCGGGGGCGGTGCGATCGTGAACATCTCGTCAGTAAACGCGCTGCGCGGCAATTCCGGTGTCGCTGTGTACAGCGCGACCAAAGCCGGCCTCGACGGCTTCACCCGAGGACTCGCTCGCGAGCTCGGACCCAAGAAGGTCCGCGTCAATTCCTTAGCGCCGGGATATTTCGAGTCCGACATGGTGGCGGACCTCAATGAGGCGCAGATGCGCCGTATCGTGCGAAGTACGCCGCTCGGCCGCCTGGGCACGATCTCCGAAATCGCGGCGGCCGTGTTATTCCTGATCTCGCCCGCTGCTTCCTTCATCACTGGACATACCCTCGTTATCGACGGAGGCATTACGTGCTGACAGGCAGGCCAACGCCAGCCCAGATCGAGGAGTTCGTTCATCGCACGATCGCCGAGCTGCTCGAACGGGCCGGCCGACCGGGGAGCCAATTCGACAATGACACGCCGTTGGTGGCAACCGGGCTGACGTCGCTCGATTTAGCGGCGTTAGTGGCAATGCTGCAACGGCGATGGAATGTCGACCCGTTCCTCGAGGCGGCGGCGATTACGGAAATGCGCACCGTGCGTGATCTCTGTCGGGTTTATCGGGATTTTCTGGAGCGCGGCTGATGGCTGTGCTCGTCCCCTGGGACATCGCGATCATCGGCACGGCTTGTCGCTTCCCGGGTGCGGCAAGCATCGCAGATTTTTGGAACAACCTCGCTGCCGGTATCGAGTCGATCACCACGTTTTCCGAAAGCGAGTTACTGGCCGCCGGCGTTGCCCCGCTCACGCTCGCTCAGCCCCACTATGTGAGGGCGGCGCCGATCATCGATGATCATGACGGGTTTGATGCCGCGTTCTTCGGCTATTCACCGCGGGAAGCACGGCTGATGGACCCTCAGCATCGGCTACTTCTGGAGGTGGCTTGGGAGACTTTCGAGGACGCCGGTTACGATCCCCTTGGAGCGAAGAAGGGCATAACCGGCATCTATGCCGGAGCGGGGGGCATTGTCTCGAGCTACATGCTGCGCCATGACCACCCGGAGCTACGCGGTCAAACCGGCGATATCGGCCACATCGGCAATGATCGAGATTTTCTGCCATCCCGGATCGCCTTCAAGTTCGACCTGAAGGGTCCCGCCGTCAACGTCCAGACCGCCTGCTCGACCTCGCTCGTTGCGGTTCATCTTGCTTGCCAGGGACTCGCTCAGGGCGAAGCGGAGTTAACGCTAGCTGCTGCCTCGGTCGTGCGAGTACCGCACTTCGCGGGGTACTTAGCCGAGCCGGGAGGCATCTATTCGGGCGATGGCCATTGTCGACCATTTGACATCAAGGCCGATGGAACCCTCTTCGGGAGCGGAGTTGCCGCTGTGCTGCTCAAGCCATTGCCGGCGGCATTGGCGGCCGGCGACAGGGTCTACGCGGTTATCAAAGCCTCTGCGGTAACCAACGATGGGGCCGCAAAGTTCAGCTATACCGCCGCTTCCGCCGAAGGTCAGGCGCGCGCGATGAGCGAGGCGTTGGGCCGCGCGGAAATTTCACCGGATTCGATCGGCTACGTCGAATGTCACGGCACCGCCACCGCGCTCGGTGATCCAGTAGAGATCCAAGCACTGACGCGAGCTTTCGGTGGGCGCCAAACGCGGTGCCCCA
>WNGI01006661.1_pt1 | contig 10519 bp, 12 predicted proteins | sample 5400621 | NCBI WGS metagenome assembly WNGI01 (sample SAMN13153374, study PRJNA577476) | soil metagenome | isolation source: 20 cm soil or saprolite under Garry oak tree replicate 1 | place: USA:California | collected 2016-06-15 | reverse complement strand
TGGAGCAAATTCTTGTCGCGCAGCAATTCAAACGGTGTTTCCGCGTCCTCGTCACGGATAATTTCGCTGAACTCTGCCGAATCATCGTCCCCAATTGCGGCGTCGAGCGAAGTCGGGCGGATCCCGAGACTTTTTAATTGTGCAACTTTTCCACTGGCGATGCCGATTTCTTCACCAAGTTCCTCATCGGTCGGCTCGCGGCCAAGCTCATCGCTCATCTGCAAGGAGAGGCGACGAACCTTCGCAATCTTATCGACCAGATGAACCGGAAGCCGGATCGTTTTGCTCTGGTTGGCCAGAGCGCGCTTGATTGACTGTTTGATCCACCACGCTGCATAAGTGCTTAGCTTCGCCCCTTTCGTCGGATCGAACCGCTCGACCGCTTTGGTCAGTCCGACGTTTCCCTCGGAGATCAGGTCGAGCAGCGACAGACCGAGATTGGCGTAATCGTGCGCGATGGTGACAACGAGCCGTAAATTCGCGAGAATCATTCGCTCGCGCGCTGCCACGTCGCCCTTCTTAATTTTTCCTGCGAGCTCGATCTCTTGTTCCGGCGTCAAGAGAGGAATCCGCCCGATCTCTTTCAGGTATCTTTCGAGTCCGGTATCGCGTTCATTCATGGCTAGAAGGTATTCGACGGAGCGAATGCGCTGCCATTGCGCAAGCGTGGGATTTTGCGATGCCACCTACGAGTTGGTGGCGGCTACCTCTTTGGAGATAGGATCAACTCTGCTCAATTGCGGGCTTCTGCCAGCGTTATGTCAATTACCCAGGCGGCGACGTGTCACACGCCCATGGTGAGAACGACGCGGAAGCGCACTTTGCCGCTGCGCATTTGTTCGTAGGCTTCGGCCACGCGGCTGAGAGGATATTTCTCGATCATCGGGTGCACGCCAGTCAAGGCACTGAATTCCAACGTGTCCTGCGAATCTTTCGCCGTGCCAGAGTACCAGCCAGCGACTGATCGCCTTCCCGCAATCAATGGCATCATGCTTACTGCCAGCGGTTCGTTAGGCGCGGCGGGCACGAGTAGTTTGCCATCAGTCGACAATCCATCTACCAATGCGGAAATCGCTTTTGCGTTTGGGGCCGTCGCCAGGATCACGCGCGCGCCGCCAAGCTTCTGCAATTCCGCCACCGCATCGTCGGCGTCCGAATCAATGTAATGATGCGCGCCCAGTTTTTTCGCCAGCGGTTCCTTGTCCTTTCCTCGGCCCAGCGCCACGGTTTTGAATCCCATCTGCCGCGCGTACTGAACTCCGAGATGCCCCAGTCCGCCGATGCCGTGCACGGCTACTACCTGGCCGCCGCGCGCGCCCGAATTGCGGAGCGCGTTGTAGACCGTGACGCCCGCGCACATAAACGGCCCCGCTTCTTCCGCCGGCAATTCGTCGGGAATCGCGGCCAGCGCTTCCGCCCGTGCGATCATATACTCGGCATATCCGCCATCGGAATCGAAGCCGGTGACTTTGCGATTGACGCACATGGCGAAATCGCCGCGCTTGCACGGTGGGCAGACAAAACAATGTCCGCCATGCCAGCCCACACCGACGCGCTGATCTTTCTTCCATTCCCTGACGTCGTCGCCGACCGCATCGACACGTCCCCCGATTTCATGACCCGGCACACGAGGATACTGAAGCCCGGGCCACAGACCCTCTTTGACGAACATATCGCTGTGGCAAATACCACACGCATCCACTTTCACCCGAACCTGACCAGGCCCCGGCTCGGGAATGTCGCGCTCGACCAATTCCCAATTCCCGCCGGGTTTGCTGATCTGCGCTGCCTTCATTTTTTTGTTCTTGTTCATAAGATGCTCCGCGTTTTACGAGATTGTAGTTGCGCGCGCTGGTAGGCAACTATTTCGCGTCGGTAGAATTTTCCAATATCGCTTGCGAGGTGATCTGCACTCCCTCTTTCGAGAGAGAGTATCCACGCAGGTCGTGGGGCCTCTCGGACGATTCACAGACCGGCCCCTTCTCCTGCTGCTGATCGATCCTTCGTTCAGGTCGCGCTTGATCGCACCGGCGGCGACACCCACGTTTATTCCTCGAGCGAAGCACGCAAGGTCGCCATTAGTAGCGACGGAGAACGCTGGCATGCATGCATCTCAGCCTTCTGGCAAGCTCGGTGTAACGACTCTCCTGGAGCGGCCGTTCCTCTCTAGGTAAGCCTGGTCAGAGTTTTTCCAAAACGCGGTAAATGCGTAGGTCATGCCGGGTCTTGCGTTAACGCGTCGGTGAGTCGGCGGTTCATACATATAGGTCGTTGGAGTCGTGGTTACCGACAAGACATGCTGCCCGGGGGGCAACACTGCATCGTAACTCTGATTAAGCCCCAAATCCGCAACGTGTACACCGTCGACGAACAAGTTGAGGTACTGGAAAGTCCCAAATTTGGCTTCCCTGGTCACAACCAAACGAGCGTCATCCTCAGAACGGGCCGAGGCAGAGTTCAATCTGGCCCCTCGCGCCTGAATGGGTGTGCTTGCAGCAAAGCTGCATGCGATTGCAACCATGATTAGTTTACCTGAAACGTAATTTAATATTTTCATGCTCCACCTTCCCGCCGAAATCCTGGGCGCGCCCAGTACGCGCTCGTGGGATTTTCTTCTGCTGCGGGTGAGGGAATTGGCCGTGCCACCTTTGAGGGAGGCTAGGCGAGCAGAACGTCAGCTAAATCAATCTCACCATAAATATTGGTGCCGCGATAGTATGGGGCATAGGGCTGTTTGGCCGATTCGTGATGCCGGTAGAGGCAAAGAATGTTCGGGACCAACGTTGCCCGCAGATGCGCCGCCGCCCCAACGATACTACTGTAGTGAAACGGAGAGAATTCTTCATGAACCAGTCACAAGGGGCGGAATTCGATTGGCAAAGCATTTCTTTGCATCAGGAGAATTTGTCCATTATCGCAATCTAGAAGTGGACGTTTCCAAGGGTCCCGATTTTGGCACCACATCCATTGGTTTGGATCCCCATACGGAGATGAGTTCGTCGCCGGGTCGGCTTTCGATTTGTTCGAATCCAGCTCGGTTTAGATATTCGTATAACTCCTGCGGGGTCGAGCAAACGGTGATATGGTCGGGCCGTTGAGCGGGCGGAAACTTCCGGTGCGTCTCAAAAATCGACCACCCCGCGTCGCTGCAAAGATTCACGTTGTCGACGTAGAGTTTCCCGCCGGGGCGCAAAACCCGAAAAGCTTCTTCGACGTAACTGTACCGGTCCCAGCCCTCCAAATGCATAAAGACCACTGTGCAATAGGCCACGTCGATTGAGTTGTCAGAGAGGGGCTGCAGATCATTTCCCGACAGTTCAACGAATTCCACGTTCGAAAAATTGCGGAGCCGCTCAGCTGCAAACCTGAGCATATTACGGGAAACGTCAGCTCCGATCCAACGGCGGCAGCGCCCAGCCAGATGTTTCCCGACGCGAGCAATGCCGCAGCCGATTTCCAGAACGACATCCGTGGGATCAATGCCGATATTGGTTAGAAGAAATTCGCTCGTTCCGGCCCCACTTGCCTCCAAAATGGCTTCATCCTCGGTACCGCTGACGTGCATCTTCGCACTGGAAAGTGATTCCGAGAGTGTCATCCAAACGCGCTTGTAGTCTGAACGCATCGCTTCGGTCGCGCCTAGTGACAACGTGAAGCAATGGCTTCACATAGCCTTTCCCCCACGCCCCAACGCAGCCGAATAGCGATACTGAGGGGCCAGCTCTGTGTCAAGCTTCGGTGTCGACCGCCGCAATTCCCCGAGGAGGAGTGAAGGACCCGCGCGGCCAGTCACCGTGCCGCCATCTGCCAATCGGACTCAGAACAAAAAACGGCTCGACGCCGTAAAGCCATCGTGCCCGAACAAGCCGAACCAGGACGGCATCTGCGGATAGAGCAGCCCGAATCGTGGGCGAAAAGAACGCCGGAAATGGCCAGCGCGCGGAGACCATCCAGGCCGAAAACGCGGCTCGTGCTGCGGTGCGTCATCGATAGGTCCGCGGGGGAATTGCCAATGTGAATCCCGGCAGATCGAGCGATAGGTTGGGATTGTAAAACGGATCGCGGTCGAACAGATCGCCCCATCGCGCCTGCATGTAACTGGCTTCCTGCGACGAGGCCGGCTGTTCCTTCATCCCGGAGTCACCTAACGTTAGATTGGCATAGGGCGTCCAAACGATTTGCAGTTCGCGCTCACGAAGCCGGAGGCAAAAATCGACGTCATAAAAATGATGCGGCAGATTTTCCATGTCGAATCCTTCGAGTTCCTGGAAAATTTCTCGTCGAACGGCCAGACAGGTGGCGGAGAGAGCGGAATAATTTTGCTGTAGCCAGGCACGATTGAAATAGCCGGGATGTTTTCGTGGGAGCCCGCGAAAGGCGGGCGCCGCGATCCCGCTCAAGCCGAGAATCAGGCCGCCATCTTCCAGCGTGCCTTCTCGGGACCAAAGGCGGACGCCGACCCCGCCGACCTGTGGCCTAACGACGTGACTAACGATCTCGCTCAGCCAGCCAGGTTCCGTTGCTTCGATTTCGCGTTTGGCAAAGAGCAGCACCTCTCCCTGCGCGCGTTTCGCGCCCTCATTCGTTCCCGCTGCTCCAGGTTGCACGTGAATAATTTCCACGGCTGGATAATCCGTTCGCTCAAGCCGATGACCCTGCGCTGTGGTGACGATGGTGACCCTCGGCAGCGGGTCGGGAGGCTGATAGACAACGCGATGCGATTCCGCATTTTGCGGGCAGGCTTCCGCATGCGCCGCGATCCCACGCTCCTGGAGATAACTATTGAGCGCCCGGCGGGCGGCGTGCCGCGCGTACGGTTTTGCGTTCGGCTCATCGGCCAGGCTGCCCTCGACCATTCGCCAATGGTAGAGAAGACGCGGGATGTGGCGGATTTGACCTGGCCTGGAGCGGGCGACGCAGCGCAGGGCGAGATCATAATCTTGCGAACCTTCGAATCCTTCCCGAAATCCGCCGATCTCGCGGAGCAGCGAGGTGCGATAAACCCCGAGGTGATTCAGGTAATTTTGCGCCAGAAAAAGCTCCGGGTTCCAGTCCGGTTTGAAAAACGGATTTGAACGTTTGCCGTTGGCATCGAGAAAATCTTCGTCCGAATAGATGATGGCGACATCCGGGTGGCGGGCAATCTCGCAGGCCACCTCCGCGAGGGCATTCTCCGCCAGTTTATCGTCTTGATCCAACAGCGCACACCATTCGCCGCGGGCGAGCGACAAGGCGGAATTTGAGCAGGCAGAGATATGACCGTTCTGCTCGCGAAAGAGGACTTTGATGCGGCGATCTTCGCGCGCCAGGCCTTCGAGGAAGGGTCTGATTCGAGAATCCGTGGAGGCGTCGTCGGCCAGGCAGAGTTCCCAGTTTTCATAAATCTGCCGGCGCACCGAGGCGATGGCTATGCTGAGGAAGCTCAGGTCGCCGTTGTAGACCGGCAGGATGACAGAAATGATGGGCCGGTGGGCGAGCGCGAGAATTCTTTGGTGAAGATTCGCGCGCGTCTCTGGCGTAAGGGACGCGAAGCGCTCGAGCCACTCGAGATACGTCATCGGGCTTTCTCCTTCCACACGCGCTCGATCAATGCGCTGAAACGCTCGCCCAGCCGGTCGATGGAAAAATTCTCTGAGAATGTCCGGCGAGCATTCCCGCCTAAGGACGCGATCAAGCCCGGCTCGTCGACGCAACGGCGGAGTGCCTCCGCCAGCGCCAGGCTGTCCTCGGCCGGAACGAGCAGCGCGTTCACTCCATCGTTGAGCCATTCCTCAACGCCGCCGACGTTCGTCGTGACGATCGCTTTTCCCAGGCTCATTGCTTCCAGAATCGCGATTGGCATCGTTTCATCGCGGGATGCACAGACAAGAACATCGGCAGCCGCACTCGCCTCGAGCGCTTCGCTGTGATCGAGCGCATCCCGTAGCTCGACGTTCGGCATCTGTCCGGCCTGTTGCGCGAGTCGCTCATAAAAGGGGCGATCCAAAATCCGCCCGGCCATTTGAAAAACCGCGCGTGATTTCGCCGTGGTGCTGAGCTGATCGATGGCCTGAAGGTAAAGGTCCTGCCCTTTCCGCGGCTCATAGGTCCCGAGAAGGAGGAACCGGATGAGTTCCGAATCCTTTGCCGGTTTTCCCGGTGTCGCCTTTGCCGAAGGGATTCCATACGGTACCACTTCGATCGGTCGATCGGTCCAGGTCGCGTAGAGCTGGGCCGTCCGCCGCGTTGGCATAACGAGAATATCGGCCAGGCCAAGCGCAGGTTTGATTTCCGGAATGTGCGTAATCAGGTGATGGGCTACGAGGCTTTCGTGGATGTACCAGATTGCCGGAACCCCTTGTTCGTTAGCCTCGCGGATTGGCGCCCACATCACCAGAGTGTTGGCCACCACGACGTCGAATCGCGCGCAGAGCGCTCCAAGTTCTGCCAAATCCGGTGGAGCTGATAGGTCGATTACTGGGAAAACTTCCACGCCGATTCGTTGCAACTCGCCGGAGATTGGGCCCGATTCCGCGGTATTCGGTTTCGGCGCCGCGACCGCGATTTCCCAGCCTTTGCGTTTGAGCCAGCTGAGCAGGTGAAAAAGCTGAATGGGAGCCCCGCTCCAGGTCGTTTCGTGAGCGAAAAACAGGACGCGGGCCCGAGATTGGGTAGTCATACGATCTGACTAGCGGAATTTGAACGCCTCAAACACGTAACGATAGCGGCGGTAGACATCGCAAGCACACGTCCACAGCAAGGAAGATCCTGGAATATATAACGATATCTGGTTCCGGAGGCGGTCGAGTCTCTTGAGTTCCGATAAGAAGCCCACTCTAGTCTGGTGATGCTATGGTTTTTTGCTCTCACTGAGGATTCGACCGCCTTTCGGCAATATGCGGAGATGCTCATGGTGGCGGTCCACACGGCGAGAAAATTTACCTCACTCGTCCCCTACTTCATTTATGACGGCAGCGACAATGATTTCACCGTCTGGTTGAGAAAGCACGACGTTCGGATCATTCGGCACCGCAGTTTGTTTCGCGATGCTCTGGCGGAGTTAGGCCGAAAAAAAGGGAATCCGCATTTCGAGGCAGCGCTTTCCGGCGCTTTTTCCCGCGTGGAAGTGCCGGAGATCGTGGCAGGTTTGGACGGCGCCGAGCGCGTGCTCTATACGGACTGCGACGTGATATTTGTGGCGGAGGTCGTCCCCGAATTGGAGGCGAACCCATGCCAGTATTTCGCAGTCGCTCCAGAAGGGGTGCTAGACGATTACGTAAATATGAATACGGGCGTGATGCTCATGAACACGAAACGCTTGCGTGAAAGCCTGCCGGAATTTCGCGAATACATTGCGAGGAATCTGGCAGTACTCGAAAAGGAATCCTGGGACGAAGCCGCCTATCGCTGGTTCTACCGCGATAGCAATGGCCCTCTCTGGGACAGGCTGCGGCCGGAGCTGAATTGGAAGCCGTATTGGGGAAAATGCGCCGAAGCAAAGATTATCCATTTCCACGGACCGAAGCCGTATCAGCGAGACCATATTGAATCCACCTGGCCTGAGTTGAAGCCATTTACCGGTGGCGATTATCGCGCGGTGGTCGAACGGTGGTCCCAGGTGCTGCGGGAATGTCGCTAGAGAAGTCGTCGATTAGCGGAATTTAAACGCCTCAAAGCCCCTCCAGCCCATCGAGGAGTTCGTGCGCGCAAGCCTGGACTCCGGAAAGATGTTAGACGATGAGGGTCGCGATTTTTCCATGGGTATTGTGCTTGACTCCTGAGAAGGCGCTCGCCACGAGAGTTCTCCACCGCCCACTCCGACTCAAGCGGAAATCGCTTGGACCTAATTTCGCCCTCGCAATCGAGGGGCAATCTCCGCTTGCGCAACGACGGGGGAGCTTGAAGTTGCCCGGTCATGACCGCTCCTGAGACGCTGGATCGTTCCCTGGCTTTGTCTGCTTCCGAGGAGCCGCGCTTTTGGTGGCATCGGTTGCCCCGGAGCAATTACGTCCCGCCGATCTATGCGAACCTGACCGATCAGGAATGGCAACTTCTGCAGGACTGGTTTCAGGAAACGACTCGCCAGAATTTGATCGGCGAATGCGTCGTTCCGATCATGTCCGTCCTTCACGGATTGATCATGGGCAGCGAAATTCAACGCATTGTGCAGCTAGGCCCGCACGCTGGTTATTCCGCTTTGCTCCTTGGCTTTTCGCTGCGGCAGATGCACGCGCAGAATGGCCTTTTCAGCTTTGAAATCGACGAGTTCCTTTACCGTTTTGCCCGCGCATGGCTCGAGCGAGCCGGCCTCAACTCCGTCGTCAAAGTGGAGCTGCGGAGTTCGCTTGATCCCGCTTCACCGCAACTTGCCCGGGACTATTTGGGCGGTGCGCCGGAGTTGATCTTCCTCGACAGCCCGCGTAACATAAGCAGCCGCTCGACGAAATCGACGCCTGGTACCCGGTCTTGGCGCCAGGTGGTTTGATTGTGCTGCATGACACGAGTGAGTTTGCCGCCAGCTTTGATGTCACCCAGCAAGGTGGCGTTCACCGCGCGCTCCGGGAGTGGCGTGAGGCGCATCCCGAGATCGAGGTGATTTCGTTGAACCGAAAAGTGCTCGCGATGGAAACGCCCCAAATGATCTACCAGGATTTCTGCGGCGCCGGCCTGATCCAGAAGCCGGTCTAACGAACATAGCAGCGAAGCGATGCACGCGAGTTCCTATGATCGAATGGCGGAGTTTTGCCACGACTATCTCGCGGCGCGCCAGGACGAGCCGCTCACGATTGTCGACCTGGGCAGTTGCGATTACAACGGCTCGTATCGCCCCATTTTCGCGAGAAAACCGTGGCATTATCTCGGCGTCGACCTTGCCCCAGGCAAGAATGTCGACCTGGTCTTGCGCGAGGCCTACCACTGGCGCGAATTGCAATCGGACAGCGTTGACGTGCTCGTCTCCGGTCAGACCTTTGAACATACGGAGTTCTTTTGGGAAACCATCCTTGAAATTACTCGCGTTCTGAAGCCCGGTGGCCTCTGCTGCATCATCGCGCCGGCGAGCGGCCCCGAGCACCGCTTCTCGCTCGATTGCTGGCGGATTTTTGCAGACGGCTTTCGCGCGCTCGCGCGCTACTCCGCGCTGGAAGTGCTGCACGCGCACACTCACTGGGAGGAGCTGGCGAAATACAACGACGAGAGCAATAAATGGCACGAGTCAATCCTGATTGCGCGGAAGCGCCCAGAGTCGTTAGGCGAAAGAATCCGGCGCCGGCTTTTCGCTGCGGCGCGACGCCGGCTGCACCCACTGCCTCAAAGGGACGAGACCCTGATCCAGGTCTTTTTCTCTTCGGATGGTGTGCTTCGGGAAGAGGCGTCGGTGGTGGGGGGCGTCGAGCAGGGCGACTGGCGGGAGGTGCGGATCAACCTGCCGGACCACGCCCGCGCCTGTCCTTTGCGGATCGATTTCATGCGCACCCTCGCTTTCGTCGAAATTGCAAGGCTGAGCGTGAGCGCGGCGACGCGGGAGTATTTTTCAGCGGCAAGCGCGGACGAGTTTAACGTCGTCTCAGTGCAGGGGGATGCCGAGCGCCTGCCGCACCCGGAATATCTACGCCTGCGGATCACGGGAATCGATCCACAACTTGTCTTGCCAGTGCTGGAATCCGGCCGGGAGGAAGGGAAATTGCGAGTAGAGCTGCGGCTACGCGTCTTTGGTGAAGGCTGACGGACGAATGGAATCGGTCACGCCGTTGAGTGAATCCCCGACGAGTCCGTACACTCGCTTCACGCCCGCCGCGACGAGCGTGTCAACCAACACATCCGCTACTCGTTTTCTAGCCATGGGGTTTCTCCTTGCTTTTCACTTGGGCGCTCCAACGTGAGCTTCTTGCCGTAAAGGTGCGTGCGAAGAGAGGGTCGCTGTCCATGCACTTTAATCCAGTCAACGCTGGAATCGATTTGATTCGTCACGCGAGTTCGACTCGAAGCCGAAGAGTAAGACGGTCAACGCGCAAATGATTACGATCGGAGTTACCATTACAGTTAAATACTATTGGTCTGTCAATTGCACTGCCATGGCCCGAGAGTGGGATTTTAAACTCCCTCGTTCGAGGCAGATTCGTCTGACTCGATCCGGCGAATCTGGTCCGCCATCGCCTCTTCTCCGAGGGTTTTCACTTCTTCGGTTGTGCTTCGAGGTAATGCTTCACTTTCGCGAGCATCCGCCGAATTTCGGGCGCGATGGCCAGCTTTGGAACGAATCGTCGTCACGATCGCGATAGGGGCAAACCTATTTTCGCGAGCAGGCCGTCGTAGCGGGCGTCATGGTGCAAACCATGCATTAGCGGGTCGATCAAAAGGCTCAGCATTCCCCGTGTCATGGTTATCAAAGGCGATTTGTAGCCATTCGAAAGCTTTGTCCTTTTCGCCTCGCCAGGCATAAACCTCGGCAATCTGATACGCCAAAAGGTTTCTGTCCTTCGCGATAAGCTCGGCTAGAGATGCCTAGTCGTCAGTAAGTTTGAAGACATTCCAGGCGGCT
>WNGI01040318.1_pt1 | contig 10520 bp, 10 predicted proteins | sample 5400621 | NCBI WGS metagenome assembly WNGI01 (sample SAMN13153374, study PRJNA577476) | soil metagenome | isolation source: 20 cm soil or saprolite under Garry oak tree replicate 1 | place: USA:California | collected 2016-06-15 | reverse complement strand
TGGCTCGGAATCGGACTGACAATTTACTTTCTCTACAGTGTGCGGCACAGCAAGCTCCGTCGCGGATTGGACACGGGAATAACCGAAGACGTTCCCCCTCCGCTGATCAAGACGTAGCTCGAGGGTGGAACGCGTTGTCCTTAACGCGTTGGCAAAATGAGTGCGGCTCTGTCGCCTGATTCTAATTTTGCGCCTTCGGCGAATTATTTTCCGTGGTCTTCCGGAGAAGCTGATTCACCTTACTAAGGTTTGTTTCCGGATGGTTGTAGAGACTGCTGGCCTCCACTTCGTCAGCCCAGCGTTCGATTTCCTCCTGCGTTTTCTCTTCGCCGGCTTGGTTGAGCCATTCGACCATTTCCTGGTCGCTTGCGCCCTGCTCGATCTGCGCTTTGAAATCGTCTCCCTTCACACCTTTGAAACCAAAGACAATGTTATCGAGCGGACAATCGAAGTGATATTCGCCAATATTTCCCGCTACCAACGCGCGACATTTATCGATTGTGCGGCCAAGAATTGCGTAACCGCCAATGCGAACCCGTGGACTGCGTGGCGCTTCTTTCGTCAGATCTTTTCCGGTAATTTTCTTTTTCATATCGTACGTGTTTCGAATAAGGGAGAAGATTCGGTTGCCAATTTGGCAGGCGAACCGTGCGCCTTACAGTTGTGCGGTGAAGGCAATTCACCTGCTGCTGGCGACTTGTGCTGCAACACTGCACGCACAAGACGTTCATGTTGCGGTCCCGCCGGCCGGCAAACTCTATCACGGCTTGTATTGGGGCGGGGTTGGGACTGACGAGCACGACCCAACTGAGCACGATGTTACGCCGAATGATGTGGCGCGGTACGAGCAAGCGGTTGGCAAACAAACAGCGTGGATCTATTTCGCAAACAACTGGTTTGAGTCGCGGAAATTTCCAGCGGAGATGTGCAACTGGATTCGTGATCTCAGAAAAATTCCGTATGTCCGGCTGATGCTTCGCTCGGATGTTGATCAGAAACATTCGGAGAAATTTTTTTCACTCCAGAAGATCATTGCCGGCGAGTTCGACGCCGATCTTCGCGCATGGGCACGCGAAGCGAAAAATTTTGGATCGGCGATTTTGATCGAGTGGGGGACCGAGCCGAACGGAGACTGGTTCAGCTGGAACGGCAAGTGGAACGGTGGCCCCGGAGAAGGTCCATTACGCTACATCGCAGCGTACCGGCATATTGTGGATCTGATGCGCGCCGAAGGTGCCGATAATTTACAATGGGTTTGGCATGTGAATTGGCTCGATGAACCAGAGAAAGGTTGGAATCGTTTCGAGAATTATTTTCCTGGCGAAGACTATTGCGACTGGGTCGCTCTTAGTGCCTATGGACCCACCACGCCTATGACAACGGACGGCACCGAGAGTTTGGCGTTTAAAATGCGCGAGGCCTATCCACGTCTTGTGAAACTCGCACCTGGCAAGCCAATCATCATCGCTGAGTTCGGTTGCGATCTGCACAATCGGCGAGTCAGTGCAGCAGACTGGGCGAAATCGGCGCTCGAAGATCTATTTGCAAGCCGATGGCCCGGCGTGATCGGTTTCTGCTGGTGGAACGAAGGCTGGCAAAACGACGATCACAAAAAACACGACACCGACATGATCGTTCTGCACGACGTTGATCTCACGCGTGTGTTTCGCGATGAGCTTGCAAAGCATGCAGACAAAATTCAGGAAACCCCAATTGAAATGACGAAATCCGAATGACGAATGACGAATGACGAATGAAATCCGAATGACGAATCGCGTAATGGGGTTTTCGGCATTCGGGCTTTGTCATTCCTTCGTCATTCGTCATTGGTGCTTCGTCATTTTAGAGATGTCTCGACTTCGCTCGACATGACAAAAGAGAGGACGCAGCACATAATTCAGCATGGTTAAAGTTTCCGTAAATTATACCGGGGATTTGCATTGCGACGCTGAGCATGGTCCGTCGCAGTCAAAGATTTCCACAGACGCGCCGACCGATAATAAGGGCAAAGGTGAAGCGTTCTCGCCGACCGATCTCGTTGCTACGGCTCTGGCTACGTGCATGAGCACAACCATGGGAATCAAGGCGCAGGAACTGGATGTCGATCTGCGCGGAATGACCGTGTCAGTGCACAAGGAAATGTCCAAGGACGCACCGCGCCGGATCGTTGGATTGCCTTCGGAAATACATATTCCGCTGCCGAAGGATCATCCGCAGCGCGAGGTACTGGAACAAACGGCGCTGAATTGCCCCGTCCACAAGAGTCTTCCCCCAGAAATCCATCGTCCGACGAAATTTTTCTGGGAGGGGTAGCTCACGCGTCTCGCGTGTTGGTTTCGGCGTCGCGCCGAAACAATCTCTGCTTAGTGCGCGAATTTTAAGCGGTAGTATAGCGCCAGAAAAGTTCGCGATCGCGGGACGCGCTCGCCAGCACAAGAGACGCGTGCGCTACCCGGGATACACCCACTGCATGTAATCGCGTACACCCTCTTCCAAGGGAAACTGTGGCTTATACCCCAGCGCGTTGCATGCGTTCGTGAGATCGGCTTGTGTGAAATTCTGATAATGTGCGTGCGGATTGTCGATGTAATCGGGCTGGAAATTGGTGCCCAGACATTTGTTTAGAACATCGACCAGCTCGTTGAAGGAACGCGCCTGGCCCGAGCCGAGATTGTAAATTCCGCTGGCTTGCGCATCGAGAGCGCGAATGCTGCCTTCGACGACGTCTTTCACATAAACAAAATCCCGTTTCTGCTCACCATGCTTGAAAATACGCGGCCGCTGACCGGCTTTCATTTGCCGCGACAAATGATAGACCATGCTGGCGGGCACGCCCTTGTGTGCTTCGCGCGGTCCATAGACGTTGAAGTAACGCAAGCCGACGATGACCCAATCGGGCGATTCGGCGGCAGAGCGCCTGGCGATATTGTCCATAATCACCTTGGAAAACGCGTAAACGTTTGCTGGCGCAGGGCCATTTGATTCTACACTCGCCTCAGTCGCAGGACCGTAGGTCGCCGCAGAAGAAGCGTAGATAATTCGCGTCTTCGTCGCGCGCGCAAAATTTAGAATCCGCCGGAAGCTTTCCACGTTGTCGTGCACTTGCTCGAACTGGTCGTGATTCGTTGTGTCTGTGATTGATGCGAGGTGAAAAATGGCGTCGAACGTGTCATCAGCGAATTGCTCGCGCCAATTGAGAGTTGCCAGATTTTGCCCCACGAAATCGCCGCGGTATCCGGCGAGGTTCTTAAAATCACCAGAGCGGAAATCGTCAATTACGGTCAGACGCGCCTCCGGAAATTTTTCCTGCAACGCCAAAGTGAGATTGGAGCCGATAAAACCGGCTCCGCCGGTGATGATGAAATTGGAAGAAGAAACGAGAATTGGCGAGAGATAGATAAATCTTGAGCCAGGAAGCGCAAGCAGCGAGTTAAAGCCTACAAGAATGCGATTCGAAACGCGTTACACATACGATTTCGTCAAGCGATTTCTTCCGCCAGGTTGCCACCGGATTTTGGAGGTCGGCTGCGGGGAGGGCGAGGTGGCGGCGTGCCTGATCATTCGCTCGCTTCACCACATTCATCCACTCGACGAATCGATAAGACACGCAGCGACTGGTCTGGTCGAGGGTGGATTGATCATCGTCGATGATTTCGCTTATGAATCCACGGATGAAAAAACGTTGCGCTGGTTTAGCAGCGCGATCCGTTTGATCGAAGCGACTGGTTTGCTGATGGTGAGCGACGAGTTTCAACACAGGGTACTATCAAAAACCGAGACACTGAAAGCGTGGCGTCAAAGTCACGAACAACAATTACACACAGCTGCTGAGATCGATGCGCACCTTAAGAGAGTGTCACGCCGCGTGATCAGAGAGAACGCGGCCTATTATTTTCGGTACATCGCCAGCGCGATCACTGCGGTGGAGAAACGCGATGCAATCCTTCAAGCTTTCGCCGAACAGGGCAAGCCGCTACTTCTCCATCCAGTTCTTTGCGAGCTTGGAAAAGTGGATCGGCGCAAGAAATCCCGTGCGAATCGGGAGCAGTTGCGCTGCTGTAACTGGATACGACTTCCCAATTGGGCCAATCCTCGAAATTTTTCGGGGGTGAAGGCGGGGAGAAGGTGATTCCGACCGAGATCGGAACATACGCCAGGAGCCAGAATATTTGTCCGGTCCACCTCATTCGGCTGTAGCCGCGATCAGAACCGCCAGTCCGGCTCGGACTCGCGGCAGCCGGGATCACCGACCCCGGCAACAACGCAGACCGAAAAAACTTCTTCGCAAAAAGGAGAATGAGAGCTGGATGATGCGCCTGCTGTAGCGGAAGTCTGTGACTCCCGAAACAATCACGGCCTAACAAGTCCAACTCTCGGAGTTGGAGGTAACTTGTTATGCAAAATCGTCCAGTTTGGTTCGTTGGAATTCATCCGGGTGGCGCACCCGTCTCGGGTGCAACCGCCAGTCCGGCTCGGATTTTCGGCGTCGCGCCAAAACAGTCTTTTCTTAGCGCGAGAATCTCGGCCAGTGGCATTCGAAAGGGAAAGTTCGCGATCGCGAGACGCGCTCGCCAGCGTCCGAGACGGGCGCGCTACGCAATGCGGCTCGCCGCGCTTCTAATCTTCGCGCCAGTTGTTTGCTTCAGTCAGCAACCGACGCCTACTCCTTCGCCAGTTGAAGCGGAGGCCGAGCAAGTTGTTGTTACTGCAACGCGTTTCGATATTCCGCTCGATCTATCGCCAGCCAGCGTGAGCGTGATTAACTCAGAAGATTTCGAGCAAAAACAAATCGAACGCGTCAGTGATGCACTTCGTGAAGTGCCTGGTCTGTCCGTTGTTCAAACCGGAACAGCCGGCCAGTTGACCTCGGTGTTTACTCGCGGATTGCGCAGCGAACACACGCAAGTTTTGCTCGATGGCATCCCGATCAATCAGGGTTTGCAAGGTGCCTTTAATTTCGCCGATCTGACCATCGACGATATAGACAGGATCGAAGTTGTGCGCGGGCCGCAGAGTACCTTGTACGGACCGCGCGCCCTCGCAGGCGTTATCCAGATTTTTACCAAACAAGGCACAGGGGCGCCAGGAGCGATGGTCGCCGCCGAAGGCGGATCATATGACACCTTCCGCGAATGGGGCGAGAGCGACGGCAAGATCGGCAACTTCGATTATTCAGTCGGCGCAAGCCGCCTCGACACAGACAACGCCCGCCCAAACAATAATTACCGCAACACTGCTGCGATTACCGACGTTGGCTGGTCGCCGGACCAACAATTGCGGATCGGCAGCTTGTTCACTTACTCGGTTAGCGACACTGGAAATCCAAACACGATCTTCGATCCACGTCCCATTGATCACTTTCTTACAGAGCGTTGGTTAATTGGCCCTCATATCGATTGGAAAGCGACTGACTGGTGGGACCACAAATTTATTTTCAGCTACGATCATGAGCGACAATTGAACAATCCGAACCAGGATGGCTTTGTCGGCCCGACTCGGGCCCTCTTTGAACGTACGCAAATTGATTATCAAAATGATTTGCGTCCAACCTCGTGGCTCACGCTCACCTCCGGCTTTTTCTACAGCCGAGTCAACGCCGGACAGGAGCGCCCATTTGTTCTGCAGATTTTTGGACCGCAACCAACATTTGTAAGCGATCACACGGAAGAGATCGCCGGATTCTTGCAGGCGACGCTGACGCCGATTGAGAATTTGATCTTTGTCGCCGGCGGCCGCTTCGATCACTTCAATCAGTTCGGCGGCGTCTGGACTTATCGCGTCGCCGGCACTTACAAGATTGACAGGACAAACACAATTTTGCACTCCAGTCTGGCGACCGGATTCAGTCCGCCAAGCAGTCAGGACAAAATTTTCGGAAATAACTTCGGACTCAAACCCGAACGAGACCTGGGCTGGGACATCGGGGTCAGACAGGAGCTCTGGCAAAACCGCGTTGGCGTCGGCCTGACTTATTTTCACAACGATCTGTCGAACGCGATTGGGTCCAACGGTCTTTTTCAAACATTGAACCTCGGAGCCGCAGAGACGCAAGGGCTCGAAGCGGAGCTGCGCGCGCAACCGATTGCCAATCTCGTGCTCACGGCCAGCTACACATATCTGGAAGCAGAAAACACTTCCTCGAAAGATATTACGCAATTGCAAGGCGCGCGTCTGCCACGGCGGCCGCGCAACGAACTTTACGCTTCAGTTTCGTATCTTTGGTGGAAAAAACTGCGCACAGTGGTCGAAGCAAAGTTCGTAAACGCGCGAGAAGAACTAAACTTTGGCGGACCAAATTTCGACATCGAAGATTACAGTTTTGTGAACGTCGCGGCCGAATACGAAGTCAATCCGCACCTTTCGATCTTCGGTCGGATTGATAATCTGGCGAACGAACATTATTCGGAAGTATTCGGTTTCCCCGCACTCGGCCGCGCCGCATACGGAGGAGTGAAACTCCGCTTCTAGTCTCCCTTGTCATTCCGAGCGAAGTCGAGGAATCTCTGGATGGTAAGGGCACGGGAGATTTCGCCATCAAAATGAACACTGCTTATCTCGTCATCGGCGCGCTCGGAGCGGGCCTGCTTGTCGCAATCGTCTTGCTGTTGGGACGGCGCGGCGCAACTGAGGATGGGGGGATTGCCGGAAAGATCGACTTACTCGAACGCGCCCAGGAGCGAAGCGAGCGGATGCTTCGCGAAGAGATGGCACGCAGCCGCGAAGAGGGTGCGGGTGCCGCAAAAGCGCAGCGGGAAGAATTGACCAAGTCTCTCGAAGGCATGCGATCAACTGTCGATCTGCGCTTGAAACAATTACAGGAGGACAACGCAAAGCAGATCGACAAAATGCGCGCGACTGTCGATGAGAAATTGCAGGGCACGCTCGAAAAACGCCTAGGCGAATCGTTCAAGCTGGTAAGCGATCGGCTTGAGCAGGTACATCAGGGTCTCGGCGCGATGCAGCAACTGGCCAGCGACGTGGGCGGATTGCAACGTGTGCTCACGAACGTAAAAACGCGCGGCGGTTGGAGTGAATGGCAGCTCGGCGTCTTGTTGGAAGAAATGCTGACGCCCGAGCAGTTTGCCAAGAACATGAAGACACGCGATGACACCGATGAGCGCGTTGAGTTTGCGATCAAGTTGCCCGGCGACGAGAACGGCGCGCCAGTTTGGCTGCCAATCGACGCCAAATTTCCGATGGAACATTATGAGCGCTTGACGACGGCGCAGGAAAATGGCGATTCGACATTGGTGGAAGCGGCGATGAAAACTCTGGAGACGCAATTGAAGCGCTGCGCAAAAGACATTTGCGAGAAGTATATCAATCCGCCAAAGACGACCGATTTTGCGCTGTTATTTCTGCCGAGTGAAGGTCTTTACGCGGAAGCGATCCGTCGTGTGGGCTTGGTCCAAAACGTTCAGCGCGATTGCCGTGTCACGTTCGTAGGGCCGACTACGCTGGCTGCGTTACTTAACAGTTTGCAAATGGGCTTTCGCACGCTCGCGATCCAAAGGCGTTCAAGTGAAGTCTGGAATCTGTTGGCAACCGTGAAAACCGAGTTCGGAAAATTCGGTGACGCATTGTCGGCTGTGAAAGAGAAGATCGATCAAGCTTCGCGGAAGATGGAAGATGTCGATGTTCGTTCCCGAGTTATCACCAAAAAATTGCGCGACGTTGAGGAATTGCCCTCCAATCCACAGCCAATGTTGAGCAACCTGTTACCAGGCGAGGATGACGACGGCCGGGCTGAATAAGAGTTGGCGAATCGCCGCGCATGAAGAACGTATTAATCACAGGGGCGAATAAGGGGATTGGCTATGAAGTCGCGCGTCAGCTCGCGGGAAAGGAATTTCACGTCTTCATCGGCGCGCGTAATCAGGACGCCGGTCGCAAAGCGGCGGATGAGATCGCGAAGAAAGGCGGGAAAGCGACCTTTCTGGAGATCGATGTCGCAGAGAATGCAAGCGTCACGGCTGCCGCGCGCAAGTTTGCTAAAGCTGCTGATCATTTGGATGTGCTCGTCAATAACGCGGGGATCATTGTTGACGGAGACAATGGAATTCTGGAGATCAGCGACTGATGGTTGGTCGCCGGCTTATTGCATCTCGAAAACCGCACTCAACGGCGTAACATCTCAGCTCGCCACTGCGTTGCCGAAATTTGCCGTGAATTCCGTTTGTCCCGGGTGGGTACGCACGGATATGGGCGGCCAGGGTGCTACCCGCTCAGTGGAGGAAGGCGCGGACACGATTGTGTGGCTTGCTGCCGATGCGCCGCAGAAGCTGACTGGAAAATTTTTGCGTGACCGGAAAGAGATTCCGTGGTGAAGGAAAGAGTTAAAAGAGTTAAAAATGGAAGCCACTGCTTCGCCCTGAACTTTTCGACTTTTTAACTTTTTTTAACTCTTGCTCAGAGCACCTGGTCCCATTTGCTCTGGTCTTTAAGCATGATTTCGCGAAGGAGACGAATGGGTGGCATACCGTGATTGAGCAGCTCGTTGTGGAATTTTTGCAGTGAGAAATCGTCGCCCTGCTGGGCTTTGTAATCGTCGCGCAACTTCAAAATCTGCAATTTGCCCAGGGTATAATTGAGATAACCGGGATCGAAAGTGCCGCGCATCGCTTCCTGGCGCGCCGGTTTTTCCTCGTAATAACAATTGTCCCGGAAAAACTTGGTTGCCTCGTCGAGCGACATCTTCTGCGTGTGCATCTTGATCGACACACATAACCGGCAGAGACGGAGCAGTGCTTCGTCGGCCTGAGCCATGCGATATTTAGCCGCGCGTTTCACATCGTCTTCGCTGGGGGTAGAGTTGGTGGAACTGCCGTAGCCTTCGTCGAGCATCATTTTTTCGCAGTAATGCGCCCATCCTTCGACGAACGCGTAGCTGCCAAAGATTTTTTCAACCTTGCTCGCCGGCGATGCGTTCAGGCACAGGAACTGGACATAATGACCTGGGTAAGCTTCGTGAATCGAGACAACATCGGAGGTGTAATAATTGAAGGCGGTGAGCCATTCTTCTTTTTGTTTTTCCGGCCAGTTGTTCTCCGTGGGCGTGACGTAGTAATACGCCTCGTTGGCGCGTTTCTCGAATGGGCCGGGCGTGTCCATCGAAGCAAAAGAGGTGGCCCGGAGATATTGCGGCGTCTCTTTCACCTTCGCTCGGACATCCGATGGGATGCTGACCAAGCGACGGGTTAAGACGTATTTGCGAATTTTGTCCAGATCTTTGGCCACATCGGGAATGAGATTTTGCGGTGTGGGATGTTCGCTTTGGATTTGCTTGAAAACTTCGATCGGCGACTTGTTGGAATCGATTTTTTTTGCCGCTTCGGCGAACTCTGTTTGTTCGGCTTTTAGTTGCTCCAGGCCGATCTCAAGGATTTTTTGCGGAGGAAGATCGACGAGTTCCGTCTGCGCCAGGAAGCGCCTGAATTTTTCTTCACCCAACGCGAAATCCATGGAGGCTTTCGGAAGCTTCTCCCGCTCCAGCCACGCGGCATAATCGTTCAGCGCATTTGCGGCTTTGCGGTTGGCCTCATGAAAGGCGACGCGAAGCTGTTCGTCCTTGAGGGTACCGACGGCGGCAACGAGATCCTTCTTCAGAAAATCCGCGGAACCTTTTGCGATCTGAATGGCGAGCTCCACATAAGGTTTGGGAATGACGTCATTGAGGTTCGTCCTCGCGGCAATGAGAATATTTGGGATTTGAGATTCGATCGCGACCAGGCTGCGAACTCGATCCTCGAGCGGTGCAAAATTCCTCTTGATGTAAACATTTACATCCGCAGCGCGCGCATAAACCATTGGATTCCGTTCGAATACCGACATCTCCTGCATTTCAAAGAGGTCCTTCTTGACTGCAGCCTGGAGAATTCGCAGATCGACGGATTGGCGAGAACTCAGTTTGGTTCGATCGAACTTGTTCAGCCGATCGTCGAAGCGCCGCAGCCGCGAAAGTTCGGCGTCGAGCGCGAGGCGGCTGTAGTCGGTGATTTTACCATCATATTCATGAAACCCGAGAGCGGTCCCCTCCAAGGGGTGAGCGCCTAGATAACCTTTAATGTATTCCTCGGCGACGGCCTCATACTCGCCGTTCTCTGTTTCCGCAGCGAAACCTCGAATGCCTTCAGGGAAGACACAGAGCGCGGCGAGCAAAAGAATGAACGAGAAAGCCTTAACGCGAGAGACTGGTTTCATTGGCGGCGGAACATTAAGACAACGGCTTGCGTTGGATGTTGCCAAAAATTCGCTGTGAGCGATGGTGAGCCTGTTCTTCCAATTCGGATCGAAGTATGAGGCGCTTCATGATTTTGCCGTTGTTGGCTTGTCTCTTGCTGGGTCTTCTCCCCGCAGTGTTCGCGCAGGAAGAGCAGCCGGAAAAGAGTGAAGACGATAACGGCTACGCGCAAATTTCAATTTTCGCAAAAGCGCTCGAATTGATCCGGCAGGATTACGTGGATCAGAACAAGACAAGCTACCACGATCTCATCAACGCGGCGATGAAGGGGATGCTTTCC
>WNGI01006660.1_pt1 | contig 10520 bp, 9 predicted proteins | sample 5400621 | NCBI WGS metagenome assembly WNGI01 (sample SAMN13153374, study PRJNA577476) | soil metagenome | isolation source: 20 cm soil or saprolite under Garry oak tree replicate 1 | place: USA:California | collected 2016-06-15 | reverse complement strand
ATCGGTGATGTATTTGCTTAGCCTAAGCAATTAAACACGATAGTGAGAAGGTGTCGCCATGGCAAGCGCATCCGAGGACCTGTTCGCGGCGATCGATGCCGGGGACGTCGATCGCGTCCGGGCGACGCTGGACGCGGACCCGTCTCTCGCGATGGCGCGGGATCACGAGGCTGTGTCCGCGTTGCTCCGCGCCCGGTATCGCCGCGACCGCGCGCTCGTCGAGGCCGTCAAGGCTCGGGTCGCCTCACTCGATGCCTTCGAGGCCGCGACGTTCGGCGACCTCGACCGGCTCGCCGTCCTCCTCGCAACCGACCCGGACCTGACGGAACGCCGGAGCGGCGACGGGTTCACGGCGTTGCACCTCGCCGCGTTCTTCGGGCAGGACGACGCCGTCCGCCTGTTGCTGGCGCGCGGCGCGGATCCGGACGCGCGGGGCACGGGATGGATGACCGGCACGCCGCTCAACGCGGCGGCGAGCGCCCGGCACGCGACCGTCGTCGCACTGCTCCTCGAGGCCGGTGCGGACCCGGACGCCGTCCAGCGGGGAGGGTGGACGTCGCTGCATTCCGCCGCGCACAACGGCGATGCGCGGACGGTCGAGCTCCTGCTCGTCCACGGCGCCGATCCGAGCGCGGTCGACGACGACGGCCGGTCCGTCGGCGACATGGCGGGCGAGAGCGGTGACGCCACGACGATCGCTGCGATCGGCGCGTCACACGCATGACGTTGGCTCGCACGGGTCAATGGAGCCCTGCGGGTTCGCGCTCCATCCCTTCCTCCAACGGGAGAGGAGACAGGTCCTCGACCGGTGGTGCTCGACGCCGTTTCCGCACCAAGGAGACGGCAGCCACGATCAACGCCATGCCGATCGCGATCACCGCCAGCAGATCGATGAACAACCGTCTTGTCCGCGCTCCGTCCGCTTGCGCGTCAGCGAGCCCGTTCCGCACTCGTTCGAGTTGAACCGCCAGCTCGTCGCGTGTCCTCTGCATGGTGACCAGTTGCTGCGCAGCAACTTCCGACACCCGATCGGCCTTGTTCACCTTGCGTCTCAGACTCCAGATCGTTCCTTGCAGGTTCTGTTCCTTGACCAGTAGTTGCCGTTCCCGCGCGGTGTGGACGATGGAGAAGAACCCGGTCAAAGGCTCACGGAAGCCCGAGATCGTGCACGGATCGTTGCAGATCTGCACGCTGTAGTTCCCGCCGGGGAGTTCTGGCATCACGAACGTGACGTCGAGCCTCGTGTCGTTCTTGCGCATATGGATCGTCATCGTGCCAAGCTTTACGGCCCCTTCGGGGATGGGGTGCCCCTCTTGGAGCACTGACCCTCTCGGGACGACGAACGCGAAGAAGGGCCCCCGATCAAGGATGAACTGCTTCTTCTTCGGGATCAGGACATAGGCAGAGGCGACTGCTGTTTGCCCAGGGATGTAGTACGTCCGGTCGAATTCGATGAAGGCCCCGCCATCGGCGCCGGCTGGCATCGCCCCCCAAACAACGGAACCGGCCAACACAAGCACCACCAGCACGCGGAGCCTTCGCATTCCGACCTCCTCCTCTCCCTTCATCTCGACAGACCGTCCTTCGAGGCCGCCGGTTCCCTCGTCGGGGAACTTCCCGGCGTGTCGGCCGGTATGGAGGGCAGGAGGGGCACGGTCCGAGCACCCTCCGGAAGGAGTTCGCCATGCGGACCCGCATGTTCGCCGGGGCTCTCGCCCTCGCCACGCTCTTCGCGTGCACCGGTGGAGGTTCCATCGGTAGCGCGCCGTCCGTTTCGATCCCGCGCGATGTCCTGGTGCTCGACACGACGGAAGGATCCGTGGTCGTGGACACCGACGGGGGCTCGGTGCTCGCGGAGGATCCGGGCGCCGTGGTGGATCCTGCGGGCACCCGCCTGTACGCGACTACGACGGGAGGGGGCTTCACGACGGTCGAGACGCGCGACGGGCTCGACGGCCGGCTCATCTCGAGCGCGTCGTTCCGGGGCACGCTCGACGTCCGGAGCGCGTCGCTTTCCGGCCGCGCCGTGGCGATGATGGCTCCGCTCGCCGAGAACGGCGATCCGTGGGTGCCAGTGCCGCGTTCACGTTCGACGATCGTCGTTGCGGATCCGGGGATGTCCGGCGGCGCGCGTACCTATCGGCTCAGGGGCAACTACGAGCCCGAGGCGTTCTCGATCGATGACGGGCGCTTGTTCTTGATCCAATACCTGCCCGCGGAGAACCCCACCGCGTATCGCGTGACGTTCCTCGACCTTGCGACGGGTCGGGTGAACCCGGTGTTCGGTCGGTTCAAGACCCAGCCGGAGCGGATGCCGGGAGATCGACTCAGCCAGGTATTCGATGCGACGACGTCGCAGCTCTACACCCTCTACACGAATCATTCGAATGCGTACGGCGATGGCTATTGGAACGCCGACGAGGGCAAGGACCTGACGTTCGTTCACGTGTTGAACCTCCGCGAGGGTTGGGCCTACTGCGCGGGTCTCCCGCGCTCGCTCTGGAACCATCCGGCGAACGCCGAGGCGATGACGCCCTCTCCGGACGGACGGACGCTTTACATCGTCGATTCGGTGCGTGGCGTGATCGCCGAGATGAACACGCGGACGCTGAAGATCGTAAGCACATCCCATGTAGATCTTGGATCCGGTGCCGGGGCGACGACCTCCGCGGTGACGAGCTCGGATGGAGCGACCCTGTTCGTGTCGTCGTCGGCTGATCCCGAGGCGCTCTACACGATCGACGCGAAGACGCTTGCGGTCACGGCCCGATGGTCGGTCGCCGGTCCCGTATCCGACGTGGGGCTCTCGAATGACGGGGCGCGTTTGTACGCGGCGCTTGGCGATCACATCGCACTCCTCGATCCTGCGACGGGCTCGGAGCTCGGGTCCCTCCCGGTGCCGGGTGTCGCTTCCATCCTGGATGTCGAGACGCCGGGCCCCTGATGGGGGTGCGCGTGGATGCGTACGGATGCCTAGGCTCTCGTGGCGGAACCATCTGAGAGGGGCCGGATGCGAGATCTGGATCCGCGCACGCTGGACCGCGCGCGCTCGGGCGATCTGCACGCATTCGAGGAGCTCGTTCGTGCGTACCAAGCCGAGGTCTTCCGATTCGCCTGGCACCTCACGCGCGACCGCTCGCTTGCCGAAGACGTGACCCAGGAGACGTTCCTCCGCACCTTCCGCTTCATGGGCGGGTTCCGGGGAGAACAGCGTTTCGGTTCGTGGCTGTTCTCGATCGCGCGGAACTGCGCGATGGACGTGCTGCGGAGGACTCGGGCGTCCCTCCCTGAAGATGTGCCGGCCGGCACCGTTGCAGATGCATCAGCTCGCGCCGAGCTCAACGCCGCGCTCCGAAGCGTGACAGCCGAACACCGCGAGACCTTCCTCCTCGTTGAGGTGTTCGGCATGTCGTATCAAGAAGCGGCCGATGTGCTTGGTGTGGCCGTGGGGACGGTGAAGAGCCGGATGTTCCGCGCGCGAAAGGCACTCTGCGCCGCGATCGCCGATGAGGAGGCAGGGACGTGAACTGCGAACGCGTGCAAGCCCTGGTCTCGGCGCGGATGGACGGCGCCTACCTTACGGCCAGTCAGGCAGAGGCAACGGACGTGCACGTCGGGGGTTGCGCTCGATGTCGGGCATTCGAGGAGCGGTCGGCCCGGGTTCGCACGGCGGTACGGATCCGCCCGGCGGAACAGGTCCCGGATCTCACCGCAGCGATCATGGACCGGGTCGTTCGAGAGCGGTCGCGAGCAAGGCGAGGGCATCACGCGAAGCGGCCGGGCTCGTGGCCGTTACGACGACGACGGAGCCGTGGCCGAGGAACCCTGCTCGCCGCCGCCCTCGTCGGAGCGTTGATCGGGAGCTTCTTCGTTGGAGGACCGTGGCAAGGTTCTGCGTCCCGATCCGTCGCGGTAGCGGCGGTGGCGCGGAGCATCAGGGACGCCGCTCCCTCGATCGATGCGTTCCAGGGGACGTACCGGATCGACGAGCGAGGCCTCTCGCCCGACGTGCCCAAGCGCCATCTCGAGATGGACGTCGCCTTCCTCGCGCCCCAGCGATTCCGACTGGACGTCCACGACCTGACGAGCTACCCGACGAGCGCGTGGACTCCCACCGATCTCACCTACATCGAAGACATGCCTTCCACGTACCAGTCAGGCCCGACGGGTTGCCCGGGAGATCTGCCGCCCGACGTCTGCCCGCCGACGAGAACGACCGTGAGTCGCGCTTCTGATCTCTCGGTTGCCGCGCCCTTGCCTGCCGACCTGATCCTTCCGATCGCGACGTTCGGGTCACCGCACGGCGTGCAGGTCGTCGGTGAGGAAGAGCTGGACGGTCATCAGGCTCTCCAGGTGGAGATGTCGTTCGCCCGCGCGGCGCCATTGTTCCCCTTCCTTCGACTTGGCGGCACGTGGCGCCCGTTCTTCGCCGGTGATCGTGTGCATCTGTGGCTTGACATGACGAGCTGGGCTCCGATCCGGTACGACGTGACTCCCTCGAACGACCCCGCGCGTCGCGCCTGGGAGATGCGGTTCGGGCTGCCGCCCGAGGCACCGAACGAGTCCATCCTGGACGTGACGGCGGAGTCGGTGAGCGAGACACCGCCCGCCGCGTCCCTGTTCGAGATCCCCGGCCCCGGGACCCCGGAGCAGGTGCCGCTCGCCGACGCGGCCCAGCGTCTGGGGTACGTCCCGTCACTCCCGACCGAGCCCGGCGGCCTCGGTCTGGTGACGGTGGTGGTGTCGGGTAGCTCTGCGTCGCGTGTTCCGGGGTCCGTCGTGGTCTATGCCGCCGGTCTCGACTACCTGCGCCTTGGCGAGGATCCGGGTTGGAAGGGTCCGGGTCCGTTCGGCCCGCTGGACGAGAGCTCACAACGGGTCGTCCTTCCAGGAGGCGGGGTCGCGTTCTACGAACCGGCGGGAGAAGGACTTGGCAGGCGACTCGCGATCCATGGTCCCGGGACGGATCTCTACCTCGAGACGAATGTCCCGCTTCCCGAGTTGTTGTCGATCGCCTCCTCGATCCCGGTCCGTGGTGAGGACTTCCCCGGGAGATGGCGTGTGCACAGCACGGGCGGGCTCACCGTGGTTCGGATCTCAACGAACGACGCGCTCAAGGTCGCCGGTCTCTCGGCCCTTCCGCAGCTCCCTGCCGGTTACCGAGTGGAGAGCGCGGAGCGTGAATCGCTCCACGGGACGCTGACGGGCGTCACGATGAGGTTCCGCGAACGCGACACGGATACGGCCGGTCCGCCCCTCACCCTCCACGTCGAGCCGCGTCGTCCGCTTCCACCTCCGTCGTCCGCCGCCCAATCGCGCGTGGAGATGGGAACGATCACCGGGAGATGGACTCCAAGTCGGTCGCTCCTCGAATGGGCGGATCGTGGCGCGTATTGGTCGTTGCAGGGGGACGTCGATCTTCGAGCCCTCGTGTCCATCGGATCGTCGATCGCGCAGGAGGCGTCGGGATGAGCCGAGGGTTGCGTCTCGCGGGCGCCGCCGTCGCAGGGATGCTCGTCGGGGCAGCGCTCACGCTCGCCGTGCAGACCTCGGGGGGACCGGAGCAAGGAGCAATGTCCGAGCGGCCGGCGCTTCCCGCGATCCGCTCCGTTGCACCCGAGACGTTCCTCGCGTGGATCCCTCGTGGCCTGCCTCGCGGGTTCCAGAAGGCGGTTCGACATCTCCCCGACGTTGGCGCCGTGACCGCCGTCGCCGAAGACGACGGCTGGCTTCGGCGATCGTGGAGCGATGCCGGGGAGCTGATCGATTCCCCTCCGCGCACGTATCGGATTCCCCTGGACACCGCGGCCGTCGATCCGGCGACCTTCGCACCGTTCGTCCCGCCTCCAGACCGGGTGAGCCTGGCGGGTGTGGCGAATGGGGAGGGGATCCTCGGAGCGACGTCGGCGTCGCTGCGTGGTTTGGGGCCGGGCGCGATCCTGGATCTAGGACGAGGCACGCGCATCCGTGTGGCGGCGGTGCTGCCCGACGATCTGGTCGGCGCCGCAGAGCTGCTCGTGTCGAAGGAGACCGGTCGGCGGATCGGGGTCGAGCAGGATCGGTACCTCCTGGTTCAGCCCGCGCCAGGTCGAAGGCTCTCGACCAGGAAGCTGCTGCGGGATCTCCGTCCACTCTTGCCTTCTGACCTCGGCGTCAACCGCGACGTGCAGGTCCGTGCGCCCGGGCAGACTCCCTACTTCCGAGCCGGCGACGCAGTGCTTCCGCCGGTGCTCGTGAAGGCGTTCTTCGGCGAATTCGCAGCTCGCCCCGGTGACGAGCTTGGGACCCTGGAGGTCGATCCCGCGTGGAGGGCGTCGCATCTGGTGACGACCCACATCCCCGTGCTCGGCACGGTCACGTGCAACCGCGGGATCATCGCGCAGCTCCGAGCCGCGATGGACGAGGTTCGATCTCACGGCCTGGCCGGCACGGTGAAGTCGTTCCACGGCTGCTTCGTTCCACGATTCATCGGTTGGAGCAGCGCCAACATGATCTCGTACCACTCGTGGGGCATCGCGTTCGACATCAACTTGATGGGCAACCTCCGAGGCGCGGCCCCCCATCAGGATCCGCGACTGGTGCGGATCCTCGCGCGATGGGGGTTCCTGTGGGGCGGCACATGGCTCGTGCCCGACGGCAGCCACTTCGAGTTCCACCGCGTCGCGTGATGCGCTCGGCGATCGGCCTCAGGCGGCCGCTTCGCGCCCGGCGTACGACTCGAACAGGTATTCCTGGGCGACCGAATCGCAGGGGTTGCCGCGCCCGAACCGGATGCGCCCGTCGGTGACATCGGCCACGCACCAGAACACGGTCTTGGACGTCGGCGTCCCGAACTCAGGGTGCTTGCAGAGCGATTGTGGTTTCGTCTCGTGATCCGAGAGCAGCTCGCGGAGCCGGTCCATCGTCAGCGAGGCGGCCGGTTCGGCGGCGAGCAGCTCGCGCGCCCGCTCGTAGCGGACCTGCGAGAGCGGTGCGTACTCGGGGTCGCCTTCGAACGGGAGCATCCGATTGCAGACGTAGTTGTTCGTGTGCGCGAGGTGCCCGCGCGCATCGAGTCCCGTGATCTCCGCATCGGTGGCGCTGCCCTCGACGTTCGCCACCCCGCCGTCGGACGACGTGAGCACGTTGTTGTAGCTCGACGCCCGGTCGGTGCGTAGGGCCATGGCGATCATCTGATCCAGGGAGCTCGCACGCATCATCTCCAGGACCTGATGGCTCCGACTGATCCCGACGCGCTCATCGTTGGGGCTCAGCTCGTTGCCGGTGAGCGAGAGGCCGGCCGCGTTCCAGCCAACCGACAACCAGGGGATCCCGCCGAGCTGGAAGATCACCGGATCGCCCGGCACGCTGATCTCGAGCGCGGTGATGTCGTCTTCGGCCTCCGGACGCAGATCGTTGTTGTGAGCCACCAAGAGGTGGCCGTCGCTCGTCGCCGCCGGCCCGGCCACCATGTCCGAGCATCGCCCGTCGGTGCGCGGGCCGTGGGGCTCGTACCAGATCTCCTCCATCGAGACGGCGAAGCACTCGAGGGGGTCGACGCCTGCGCCTTCGGCGCAGGCGTCGAGCTCCTCGATCAGCCAGGGCAGCCGCGGCGCGGTGAAGGCGCGGTACTCGGCGGCGAGGGTGAGCTGGTCTGCTTTCGAGCGTCCGGACGGCAGTTCGTTCCAGGACGTCTCGACGGTCCGCCGGATCTGCTGGCGCCCGGCCTCGCCCAGCTGGTGGCCGACCTCGCGGTGCGTGCCGCGGACGCGGACGAGCTCGATCGTCGGCGGGGTCATCCGTCGAGTATCTCCTCAGGACGTGAGCGCGACCAGCAGCTCCGTGTACGCCGTGAGGTACCGGTCGACCTCGTCGAAACCCGCGGGGACCGGCACGGTCGGTCCCGCGCCCGGCAGGGCCTCCCAGATCCCCCGGTTCGCCATCCAGATCCGGAGCAGCCGCGTGAGCTCGGGGTCGGTCATCGCGTGCGCGTCGGCTCCCGTGCGTGGGTGGGGCCCGTACCACTGGCCGGCGCGAGGACCGAATCGGTACGACGTCCAAGGGAGGCCCGCGTCGCGGAGCGCCGCATCGATCCCGTCGGCGAGGATCCCGCCCAACGCGGTCGTGTGTTCGTAGGCCGCGGGGACCAGTACCCGGGTGAGCGCCGCGATGGCGGCCGCCGCCGACAGCGGGTTCCCGAAGAGCGTCCCGCCGGTTGCGATCTCCTTCGTGTGGTCGAGCTCCCCGGCGAGCACTGCGCTGACGCCGTATGCGCCCATCGGGATGCCGCCCGCCACCGCCTTGCCGATCGTGACCACGTCGGGCTCGAGTCCCCACAGGGCCGTCGCGCCACCCTCGCCGACGACGTGCGTGTGGGTCTCATCGAACGCCAGCACGGTCCCGCGTCCCCGCGTCGCCCGGCGGAGCTCGTCGTGCCAGCCGGGCTCGGGCGGCAGGAAATGGATGTTGTTCGTGAGGGCAGGTTCGGTGAGCACGATCGCGACGTCGTCGGATCCGAGCGCCGTGCGCAATCCCTCGACATCGTTGAACTGAGAGATCCGGACGCGGCCGGTCACCCCTTCCGAGAGGCCGCGCTGCACCGGTGCCCGCCGTCCATCCACGAGGTCGACGAGCCCCTCCTCGAAGTGCCCGTGGTAGTGCCCCTCGAACAGCAGGACCACGTCGCGGCCGGTCGCCGCTCGCGCCAGGCGGATCGCTTCGGTGTTCGCCTGCGAGGCCGACAACGTGAACTGCCAGTGCGTCTGCAGCGGGTAGCGGCGCGCGAGCTCCTCCGCGACGATGACCGACTCTTCGGTCGGGAGCAGGAACTGGGTGGAGCGCGCGACCCGTTCCTGGACCGCGCGGACGATCGCGGGGTGCGCATGACCGCAGAACATCGCCAGGTCGCTCGCGTTGAAGTCCACGTAGCGGTGCCCGTCGACGTCGGTGAAGGATGCGCCCTCACCGCGATCGACGTAGATCGGCAGGTCGTTGTCGGAGGCCATCCACGCCATCGGCGTCCCGTTCGGCATGTGGGCGGCGGCCCGGGCGAGGAGCTCGAGCGTCCGCGGTCGCTCGGCGCGGAACCACGCGAGCTCCGCGTCGTGCAGCTCGCGGATCCGATCCCGATCGAGGTCACCCAGCGCCGTCACGTGATCCCGAGGCTACCCCGCAACGCCAAGCCCCGGAGCGCCTATGTCAGAGGCGGTGCCTATGGTCGGGCGATGGCTACCCGACCAGCCGTCCGTCAGCGTGGGTGCGCTCCATGACCGTCGCGGGGATCGCGGTCCTTGCGCTCGCGGCCGGTCTGACCATCGGCGTGTTTGCCGCCCTCGTGACCATCGCCCGTCGGCGACCGGCGGATGAACGCGGGCTCCGCGAACAGGTGCAGCTCCAGGCCGGCGAGCTTCGGCGCATCGCGGACCAGGGTGCGCAGCGCGACCTCGCCTCGGAACAACTCCGACAGGGGCTGGAGGGTGCGCGCCGAGCGCTGGAGGAGCTCCGCACGCATGAGCAGGACCGCCGAGCGACGGACGGGGAGCAGCGAGAGGTCGTCAAGCGATTGGCCACGGTGCTCGCAGGCGGGGCGTCGAAGGGGCGGGCGGGGGAGTTCATCCTCCGTGAGCATCTCGCCGAGCTCCCGCCGGGCATGCTCGTCACCGACTTCCGCGTGAACGGCAAGGTCGTCGAGTTCGGCCTGCTCCTGCCGGACGGCCGCCGGCTGCCGATCGACTCGAAGTGGTCGGCGGTCGCCGAGTTGGAGGCGTTGGAGTCGGCGCGGGACGCGACCGAACGCGATGCGTGCGCGCGGGCCGTCGAGCGGGCGGTGACCGCTCGCGCGAAGGAGGTCGCCCAGTACCTCGATCCGGCGGTGACCGCGCCGGTCGCGGTGGCCGCCGTTCCGGATGCTGCGTATCGCGTCTTGAAGCGAGCGCACGCCGACGCGTACGCCAAGGGCGTCATCATCGTTCCCTACGGCAGCGCCCTGCCCATCGTGTTGTTCCTCTATTCGCTCGTGCGGCGCTTCGGCGACGCCGCCGATGTGCAGGCGGCTCTGTCCGACGTCGCCGCCGTCCTCGACGGACTCGCTTCCATCGTCGAGAACCGCTTCCAGAAGGCGGCAACCATGCTCACGAACGGGACCGACGAGTTCCGTTCGCTGTTGGGCAAGGCGCGGGGGTCCATCGCCCGCGCCGAGGTCCCGGCCACCGGCCGGGACGACGCCGACAGCGGGGACGGCCCGCCGCTGACGATCGTGGGGTGACCGCAGCCGCACCGCCCGGGCGATGTAGATCGCCCGCATGGCCGAGGCTCCTCGGCTCGGAGCCGGTCCTCACGCTGCGACCCCCCAACGGCACGCCGATGCGCGCGTTTCGGCGCGGCGCGGTGCGCGTCGGATCAGCTCGCTCCTAGGAACACTCCTCAGCCATCCCGTTGACGCCCTCGCGGGCGCTCGGGCAACCGTACGGAGGAAGATGCTCACGCAGCGTTCGAGGGTCGGTAGGCTGGAAGGGTCATGGCCGAACGAAGGTTCGCGAGCG
>WNGI01013428.1_pt1 | contig 10521 bp, 10 predicted proteins | sample 5400621 | NCBI WGS metagenome assembly WNGI01 (sample SAMN13153374, study PRJNA577476) | soil metagenome | isolation source: 20 cm soil or saprolite under Garry oak tree replicate 1 | place: USA:California | collected 2016-06-15 | reverse complement strand
TTTCGTGCATCGCTTTCGCGATCTCCTGTCCGAGCGCCTCGTCTCGTTTGTGCTGTCGGAGTGCTATGAGGCGGACCCGACGTTCGACTACGCCACCGTTCGCCGCCGCGAAGGGCCGATCTGGAAGATGGTCACCGAGAAGCCGCAGCATCTGCTCGACCCGCAGTACGCAACATGGGACGAGATGATTCTGTCCACGGTTGATGCGGTGATCGATGAGGCGCCTGTCCGACGTAGCCTTGGCGAAGTCGGAAAGAAGGATCGGTCGACACCGCTCGCGGATCGCAAGTGGTCCGAGTACAACGTCATCGCCTATCGACACCCGCTGTCGCCCGCGCTGCCGTCCTTCTTCAGTCGATGGCTCGACATGCCGAAGCGGGCGTTCGCCGGCGACATGTTCACGATTCAGGTGCATTCCGGAACGCTCGGCGCATCGGAGCGGATGGTCGTCTCGCCCGGCCGTGAAGCGGAAGGCATCATGCACATGCCGACCGGACAGAGCGGCCACCCGCTGTCGCCGTACTACGCGAACTCGCACGACGCGTGGGTCAACGGCGACCCGACGCCGTTTCTTCCCGGACCTGCCGAACATACGCTGACACTCACGCCGTAAGTCAGTGCCGCAACGTGAAGCCGGTGAGCATCGTCACGCGTGTGCCGGACTTCGTCGGCACGACCGCGAAGTTCATCGGGACGTTGAGCACGCCGGTCCGGATCGTGATGCCCGCCGCGACCGCCAGCGCGACACCTGCTGGCGTCACGTTCGGCCCGACGCCGAATTCGGCGCCTTCATGCGTGCGCAGCCCGACGAGCCAGCTGAGACTCGGAATCGCGACGCCCTGATCGAGTCCACCAAGCAGAAAGACCCACTCGTTCAGCGCGGCGACGCCACTTCCCCTGCCGTAGAACTGTTTCTCGGACTGCCATCCGAATTGTGAGATCGCGCTTCCGACGTTGATGTTGTTCTCGTGAAGCTTCGACACCACGCCGGGACTGAGCATGGTGACGCCGAAACGGGGACCGGACAGGTGGAGCTCGCTCGCCGGAGGCGGCGCCTCTGCGCCGGTCTGAGCCAGGACTGGTGATGCACACGCGACAAAGAAAAGTGAAGCAACAACGACGTTACGCATATCGAACCTCCTGCGCGTAACGTACCCGCCGCTGCCTCCACGAGTCCTGATGAACGGGCTGAAAAACGCTGAAAGCCGCGCTACGTGGCTCGATCCCGAAGCGTGGCAAGCATTTGCGCCCAGGCGTTGCGATGAGCGGACACATTGAGCAACGGGTCGACCCCGAGATTCCAGCCGGCGGGGCCCGGCTCGGCGTGCGCCAGCATCTCGGAGCAGAGCCGCGCAGCTTCGTCGTGTCTGCCTTCAGCCGCAAGGGCGACCGCCTTCGCGATCGCCGCGTCAGCCGTACCGAGCGGCGCGGACCCTGCGGGTCCGCGATCGAGTGCGGCTGCAGCGAGCGGGTGATTCGGCACGCGCTTCAGCGTTTCTTCAAACGCGGCGCGCGCCTGTTCATGCCGCCCGTTGCGATGATGAATCGCGCCGATCGAATACCAGCTGTTCGCGCAGGATTCGCGCGCGTAGAGCTGACCCTCGCGCTCGAACTCGAGCTCGCGCGCCAGCTGGTCGAGCGCGCGGTCGTCCTCTCCCTGCGCGGCGAGCACGAGCCCGTGCAGCAGATGCAGGCCGACCGCCTTGAAGCGGCTGGTATCGCGGCGCTGCGCGTCCTGTGACGCGCATCCGGCGCGCAGCGCGTCGAGCGCCGCATCGAACGCCTGACGCGCGACGAATACGGTGGCGGCAAACCAGTACGCGAGCGCCAGGCCCGGGCAGAGCGCGAGCACGCGATGCGCCGCGTGCAGCCGCTCCTCGCCCCAGCTCACGGACGCCAGGCGGAGATGGTGATGCCAGTTGTTCGCATCGAGCATCACCGCCTTGCGGCCCGCGGCGACGGCCTCCGCCGCCGTGCCGCCGCGATGCAGCACGAACGCGAGCGTGCTCCACGCCTCGCCTGATGACGGATCGAGCCGACATCCTTCGCGCGCATGATGCGTGGCGAGCCGTAACGCCTCCACATCAGGCGCCGCATCAGCCCGCGTCGACTCGAACGCGAGGATGCAGGCGTTCGCCATCCCGACGTGGGCGGCTGCATAGTCCGGCTCCGCACGAAGCGCCTGCGCAAACGCGGTACGCGCGCGCACGACCGCGTCCCGATCGAGCGTCTCGAGCGCCCCGCGCCCTTCGACAAACGCCCGATATGGCGCGAGGAGCGCATCGAGCGAAGCGTCGGATTGCCTCGCCTTCCCGCGTTCAACCGGCGCGCTGAAACGATATCCGCGCCTCGTCAGCGTCTCGATGTATTGAGATCCGTCCGGCTGATTACCGAGCGTCTTCCGCAGACTGGAGATCGCCTGCTCGATGCTGTTGTCGGCGACCGCGACGTCCTTCCACGCCGCCTCGATCAATTCGTCCTTGGAAATGACCTGCCCGGCGTTGGCGGTGAGCAGCGAAAGGATTTCGAGGTGGCGGTCGGAGACCAGTACCGGCTCGCCGTCACGGATCAGGCGGCGGCGAGTGGAATCGAGCTCGAAGGGACCGAAACGGTAGCTAATGTGTGTTTGCGGCGATCGCACGTGACGCGCTGACGTTGACCCCGTTAATCATCTCGTAGTCATACGTCATCGTCATCGTCGAAGTGCCGGCGAGGCGGATTTGCGCGGTCGATTCGACGCGGACGGGAACGCGCAGTCCCGCGACGCGCGCGTATTGCTTGACGACGTCGACGCGGCGCGTCCAGAAGGACGGGCTTTTGGCGAGACGCCCTTCGACGCGAACGAGATCGGCGTCGGTGTCGGTGATGTAGACAGCGCCGTCAATCAGCGTGATGTCCTTGCGCTTCGGGCGCGCAAAGAGCTTCACGAGCCCGGGTTCGTTGGCCTCACCGGCCGTCAGCTCGTAGTTGACAGAGGTAAAGCTCGATCGACTCATGTCGCCGTTGGCGAAGATCTGTTCCTCGTTTTCGAGCATGCTCCGAAACACGCGTCCCCGAATCAAATCGCTGCCACCCTCGTCGATCACCCGATAGTGGAAACCCTCTGCCGTAAGTTCCACAGCGATTTCCATCCAGCCGTCCACGTTGAAGCGCTCGTTGCGCCCCTCGAGGCGGCGCGTACCGCGGTAGGTGTTGAGCGGTTCGTCGGCGCGGCTGAGGAATCGGTTCAATACCGGCGCAAACGTGGCTGGAGTGGATGCAGGCTCAGCAGTCGCGAGTGCTGTAAGTGCCGTCAGTGCAACGAGAAGAACGGCGAGGCGACGCATGGCACTGCGAGCTAGTGCAAACGGGACGCCGGGTTATTGTTGAGATCGGAATTACGAAATCGGGCTAGATCAGCAACGCATCCCGGGCGCTGATTACACGATCGAGGGCTTCGTCCGTCGTTCGCCCCATGGCGGTCATGTGGCCCATCTTGCGCCCCCGGCGAGGTTCTGTCTTGCCGTACAGATGCAATTTCACGTCGCTGAAGCGCGAAGCGGCGGCCCAGTTCGGTTCGCCATCCTCCCAGAGCTCGCCAAGCAGATTCGCCATCGCCGCCGCCGGCGTTAACAGCTTTGTCGATCCCAGCGGCAGCCCGCAGATGGCACGCACCTGCTGCTCGAACTGACTTGTCACCGCCGCGTCAAAAGTGAGATGCCCGGAATTGTGCGGCCGTGGTGCGAGCTCGTTGACGAGCAGCTCCCCTTCGGTGTCGAGGAAGAACTCGACGCACAGCACGCCCACGTACTGCAGCTCTTCGAGGATGTGACGCGTAATCTCCGCCGCGCGCGCGGCGAGCGCGGGCGTGATCGCAGCAGGTGTGGTCGTGACATCCAGGATGTGATCACGGTGCCGATTCTCGAAGGGTTGATAGTGCTCCATCTCCCCATCGATGCCGCGGACGCCGATCATGGAGATCTCCGTCTGCAAACCGATGAACTTCTCGACGACCGCTTCCTGATGGCCTATCGCCGTCCAGATGTGTTCGACGTCAGCGGGCGTGGTTACTTTATGCTGACCTTTTCCGTCGTAGCCGAACGCCGCGGTCTTGATCACCGACGGCGTGCCGACGCGCGCGACGGCGTCCCACAGTTCGTCGAGCGACGCCGCGCGGCCGAACGGCGCCGTCGGAAAACCGCGGTCCGCGAGGAACTGCTTCTCGCGCGCACGCTGCTGCGCGGTGTGCAACGCGGCGCCGCACGGACGAACGGGCGTAATCGCCTCGATGGCGTCGATCGCATCGATCGGCACGTTCTCGAATTCGAAGGTGACGACGTCCACCTGCCGCGCGAAGGCGCGTAGCGCCTCCAGATCCTCGTATTCGGCGACGACCTCGACGTCGGCGACCTGGCCGGTGGGCGTATCGGCGTCGGGAGAAAACGTGTGCACGCGGTAACCCATGCGCCGCGCCGCAATCGCGAACATCCGTCCAAGCTGACCGCTTCCCAGGACGCCGAGCGCAGCGCCCGGCGCGATCACCTTTGTCACGGCAGCCGTTCCTGCCGGACCTTCTGCGTCTGGTCGCTGCGGAAGTCGCGCAGCCGCGCACGCAGATCGGGGCGCGAGTTGGACAGGATCGACACGGCGAGAAGGCCCGCGTTGGTCGCCCCCGGCTTACCGATGGCGAGCGTGCCGACGGGAACGCCGCCCGGCATCTGCACGATCGAAAGCAGTGAATCGAGTCCTTGCAGCGCGGCGCTCTGCACCGGCACGCCGAGGACGGGCAGCACCGTGTGCGCCGCGACCATCCCTGGAAGATGCGCGGCGCCGCCTGCGCCCGCGATGATCACCTCGATGCCGCGCGACTCGGCTCCGGTCGCGAACTCCGCCATCCAGACCGGCGTCCGGTGCGCGGAGACGATGTGCTTCTCGAACGCCACGTCGAACTGCTCCAGCATGGCCACGGCATGCTGCATCGTCTCCCAGTCCGACGAGGAACCCATGATGACGGCAACCAGTGGTTGAGGCATGCGGAGGTGGGGGAACGGAAATTTTACCCCGTCCCCCCGTTCGGCGGGATTAATCCCGGACGGCAAGCACGATGAGCCAGAAGGTGGCGATAACGGCGCCCGCCGATCCGAGCGCGTATGTGTTCGCGCGCGAGCTCGACGCCGCCGCCGATGAATGGATGCACCCACTGGTTCTCGAAGAACTGATAGAGCGCCGTCGCACCAACCGTCGTCTCGCGCAGGTTCTGCTCGCGATATGGGCCGTAGATGCGCCCTTCGCCGGCCGTACCAACGTCGAATTCAGTCTTGAAATGCGGCGTCCAGTAGCGCCCGACCGTGGCGTCGATCGCCGCCACCGAGTACCACGAGTCGCAGAGACACGGAATCATCTCGGTTTCTGTTGGACGCCATTCGTTCTGCGCGTAACCGCATGTATGACGAACGCGGCTGTCATAACGGCGACGATGAACGGTCCGACAGCATTTCGGCCATACAGGACAATCCCGTTGGCGATGCTGTCAGTAAAGCCAATACCGATATCGCTTAATTGGTATCCGTCCACGCCGCACCAATAACAAATCCCATTGCCGCCGCTGCGCTGACCGCTGTCCACGAACCAATGGTTAGCGCGCCGACGCCACCGATGACCGCCGCGCCGATGACGCCGAAAGCGCGCCAGTCTTGAACGCTGACCGTACTTGGGAAAGGCGCGCGAAGCCACCAACGAAATCCCCATGCGGATACGGCCAGGAGGCCAAACAACTTCACGACTCGAAGCACATCGGCCCTCTCTTCACCACGAGTTAGACCCCAATGAACCGCAATTGGTCCGTGCCGGAAGCAACCGGTGGCTCGCGAACGTAACCGGCGAATATCCAGATCTCTGTGTCTCTGTGCCTCTGCGGCTTGTCATCAGTGAAAGTCGTTCCCAGTCACGGAATAGCCTCAAAGACTCCCGACTCGCGATTCTTCCTCACCTTGCTCCACTCGAAATGCCGGCCGTTCATCGCGATGTAGACACCCGGCTTCAGCACCTGCACCAGTGACAGCGCGCTACCCAGGTTGAACAGTCCATCGGACGAGCCGAACGCGTACGGGATCATCGCGCCGGTGAGGACGATCGTCTTGTCCGGCACGCTGCGGGCGAGCGCGGCGGCGGTCTCGACCATCGTATCCGTGCCGTGCGTGATGACGATGCACGATTCCTCGCACTGCTGGCAGTTATGGACGATCAGCTCGCGATCCGTGTCGGTCATGGCGAGGCTGTCGATCATCATCAGCGTGCGCACGCTGACGTCAACGCGCGAGCGGCCGAGCCGCAGCATCTCCGGCAGGTGCGTGTCCGTGAACGAGAGCTGCCCTTTGATCTCGTCGTACGTTTTGTCAAACGTCCCGCCGGTGACGAAGATGCGAATCATGGATAGTAGTATCTCAGCGTGACGGATACCGACGTTCGCGAATCAACCGACCATCTCGTCCGCGGCATCGGCCTCGGCGAGGCGACGGCGCTGAACATGATCGACATGATCGGCGTCGGTCCGTTCATCACGATTCCCCTGATGGTCGCGACGATGCACGGTCCGCAGGCGATGGTCGGCTGGGTGCTCGGCGCCGTGCTCGTGATGTGTGATGGGATGGTGTGGGCCGAGCTCGGCGCCGCGATGCCGCAGGCCGGCGGACCGGTTCGCTACCTGCGCGCGATGTATCCGGGCCGCGCCGGCCGCTGGCTGTCGTTCCTCTTCGTCTGGCAATTGACGTTCAGCGCACCGCTGTCGATGGCATCAGGCTGCATCGGCTTTGCACAGTACGCGGGTTACCTGTGGCCGTCGCTGATGAACACCATCACCTCGGCGAAGCTTCCCATTCCGATTCCCGGCGCCGGCGACACGACGATCGAGTTCGCGATCACCAACGGCACCTTCCTGGCGATGGGCGTCGCCGCGTTCGCCGTGCTGCTGCTCTACCGCCGCATCACGGTCATCGGCCGGATGGCCGCCTTCCTCTGGATTGGCGTCGTCGGCACCACGCTGTGGATCATCGGCTCGGGCGTCACGCACTTCAACGCCGCGCAGGCGTTCTCATTTCCGCCGGGCGCGTTCGAGCTCACGCCCGCGTTCTTCACCGGCCTCGGCGCCGCGCTGCTCATCGCCGTCTACGACTACTGGGGCTACTACAACGTCTGCTATCTCGGCGCGGAGATTCGCGATCCGTCGCGCGTGATTCCGCGCGCGATCCTGCTGTCGATTGCCGGCGTCGCGGTGATGTACCTGACGATGAACATTTCGATCCTTGGGTCGATGCCATGGCAGGAGGTGGAGAAATCGACGTTCATCGCCTCCGACTTCATGGCGCGTATATGGGGTCCGACCGCCGCCAACATCGTCACCGTGCTGATGCTGTGGACGGCGTTCGCGTCGGTCTTCTCGCTGCTGCTCGGCTACTCGCGCGTGCCGTACGCGGCGGCGCTCGACGGCGACTACTTCCCCGTCTTCGCCCGCGTGCACCCGAAGCTGCAGTTCCCGCACGTCTCGCTGCTGGTGCTCAGTTCCTCGCGCAGACGCTCGGCATCATCGTCCTGCGGACGACGCGGCCGGATTTCCCGCGGCCGTTCCGGATGTGGCTCTATCCGGTGCCGGCGCTGCTCGCCTTCATCGGATACCTCTACACAGTGGTGATGCGGCCGAAATCGCTCCAGTCGATCTGGCTGGCGGTGCTCGTCGCGATCGTGGGGACGATTCTTTTCTTCGCTAGATCGCGCGAGCGCGCTGCTGCCTGAGCGCGTCGGCGTCTTCGATCTTCTTCCGCGCCTCCTGTAGCCACGCGCGATCGCCGTTCAGCAGGTCGCGTGACACAGCGAGCGCGCGCGCCGTCTCCTCCGGCGCGGGGCCGCCTGGCGTACGCCGGACCTCGACGAATTCACGCGCGCTGACGGCGCTGGTCCGCATCTCTCGCGCACGTGCGTGCGCCTGGCTGAACGGCAGATCCTCGTCGCGGACGAGACGATCGGCGACCTCGGTCAGCGTCGTGCCTCCGCGCTCAGCACCTTCGCGCATCCGCTCGACGTCGAACTCCGCGCCGCGAACGGTGGCCGAGAGGAGCGCGACCGCCCGCTGCGCGTCGTGGAACATCGACGCGACGAGTGGCTGCAGATCGTCCTCGGTGTCGACGATGTCGCCGAATGGCGTGTTGTGGACGGCGGTGACGACGGCGACGGCCTGGCCGAGCGCCTTGCTGCTGATCGATCGCGCGTGTTCGAGCGCAACGGGATTGCGCTTCTGCGGCATGATGCTGCTCCCCTGGACGAGGCCGTCCGCGAGCCTGATATAGCCAACCTCCTGCGTGGACCAGAGCAGCAGATCCTGCACGACGCGGCCGAGCCCCGCGAGCATCACCTGCGTTGCGGAGACGCTCTCGAGCAGGTAATCAACCGTGGCGATGCTCCCATAGGTGTTGCCGGTCGGCTCGTTGAAGCCGAGCAGATCGCTGGTGAGCTTCCGATCGATCGGAAATCCTGTCCCGGTAATCGCGCACGATCCGAGCGGGCTCTTGTTGGTGGACGCGTAGGCGGCGCGCAGGCGCACCTGATCGCGTTCCAGCTGCTCGATCACCGCGAGCAGGTAATGCGCGACCGTTGTCGGCTGCGCGGGCTGGGTGTGCGTGTGGGCGGCGAAAATCGTCTCGCGATGACACGAGGCGAGCTCGATGAGCGCCGCGCGCAGGTCGAGCACCGCCTCCGCCAGCGCCGCAATGAACTCCCGCTGCCGCATCCGGAACATCGTCATGTCGATGTCGTTGCGGCTGCGTGCGACGCGAAGACGTCCGGCGACGTTTTCGCCGCACGCCTGCACGAGCGTCCGTTCGACGTAGTAGAAGAGGTCTTCGCACGCCTGGTCATAGGTGGCGGCCTCGATGTCGGCGAGCGGAATGGCGTCGAGCGCCTCGCGCAGGACGTGCGCGTCGTCGGCGCGGATGATGCTCTGCTGCCGCAGCATCACGAGATGCGCGTAGTGGATGGCCACGAGTGGAGCGAGAAAGAGGGCCTTCGCGTCCTCGAAGTTCTCGCGCAGGACTCGCGAAACGTATTCAGGATCGAAGCCAGCCATCGAACATCCGCCGCTGCGTGTCGGTCGCGGACGGACTCATGTCGAGCCGCCACCCCTTTGGCGGTTCGGTGCCGAACGTCACGGGAATGCGTACGAGCTGCTCGCGGCGCGCGACCAGGAACGTCACCTTGTCGCCGGCTCTGTATTGCTCGAGACGGTTGTCGAGACGGTCTGCACGCACGCGGAAGTCGTCGAGGGCGAGAATCTCGTCGTCGACGTTGAGGCCGCCGGCGTCGGCCGGTGAGTCCCGCTGCACCGTCGTGACGACGAGGCGCCCGTTGTCGTTTCTCGTGCCGATGCCAAGCCACGGCCTGGTGCGTTCGGGCGACGCGGTGGTCGCCGCTTTGAATCGCAGGCCGAACGTGTCGAGTGCCTCCGAATAATCGAGCTCCCGGGTGCTTTCGACCGACGATTCCCAGAACGATGTCAGGCTCACGCCCGCAATCTGTTCGGCCACCGCGCGGAATTCCTCGGGCGTGTACCCCTTCGGTCCCGAGAACCTCTGATAGGCCGTCCGCATCACATCGTCGAGCGACTTGCTGCCGTTGGTCGCCTTGCGGATCTTCGCGTCGAGCAGGAACGCGATGACGGTGCCCTTCGTGTAGTAGCTGATCGACGTGTTGTTCGAGTTCTCGTCGGGCCGGTAATACTTGATCCACGCGTCGAACGACGCCATCTCCGCCGACTGCACGAGCCGGCCTGGCGTCGTCTGCAGCAGCTCGATCGTGTCCGATACATCCTCCAGGTACTCGTCGCGGGTCTGCAGCCCCGCGCGCGCGACCTGCAGATCCGCGTAGTAGTCCGTAAAGCCTTCGGCAATCCACAGGCTGCGCGTGGTGTTCTCGTTCTCGTAATCGAACGGTCCGAGCTCCGCCGGACGCAGCCGCTTGATGTTCCACGCGTGGAAGTACTCGTGGCTGGCCAGCTGCAGCCACGCGAGGTAGGCGCGGCGCGTCCGCGTGGCCCAGCGATTCGTCATCAGCACCGTTGAATTCTTGTGCTCCAGGCCGCCGCCCGACTCCGTGATCATGTTGAAGAAGATGTAGCGCTCGTAGGGCAGGGATCCCCACAGGTGACGATCCTGGCTGACGATCTTCTCGAGATCTTTCGCGGCGCGCGCGCCGTCGAACACGCCCCCTTCACCAACGTTCACCAGCGAGTGCTTCCTGCCGTCCACCTCGAAGTCGTAGACGGCCGGATTGCCGATGACGATCGGCGAATCGACGAGCGTGTCGTAATCGGGTGCGCGGTAGCGGTGATCGCCGCCGGACATCGCGGTGAGCGCGGTGATCGATCGTTTCCACCCGGACGCGGGATTGATGACCACCTCGTGCGGCCGCGGCGACAGATCCGCGAGCGTAATGAACGTCGGCGCGCCGTTGAGCAGCGCGAAGTCGTTCTCCACCCAGTTGGTGCGCACCGACATC
>WNGI01012969.1_pt1 | contig 10521 bp, 12 predicted proteins | sample 5400621 | NCBI WGS metagenome assembly WNGI01 (sample SAMN13153374, study PRJNA577476) | soil metagenome | isolation source: 20 cm soil or saprolite under Garry oak tree replicate 1 | place: USA:California | collected 2016-06-15 | reverse complement strand
CGCTAGGCCGGTATCAGCTCGAAGGTCGCCTGCTCGCCGTCCGTCAGCGGCTCTGACCCCTTCGACGGCTTGACGAAAGCTCCGTATTTGGTGCGCATCAGTCGCGACATCGTCCGGGCCTCCTCGGGGTCCGTCACGTGGCGAGGCTTCACCTTCACCGTTTGGCCGCCGACGCGCAGCTCGGCTTCGCCCCGTGCCATCAGGTTCTGCGGCCAATCGCGCCGGAAGCCCTTGCCCGAGCGCACGAACAGCTTCTCGCCGTCAGTAGTGATCCAGATGGTGACCTTGTTCGGTTTGCCGGTCTTGCGTCCGTAGGTGGTGAGGGTCACCTCCTTCTCGCGCGCCGCTGCGTCGAACACATTGGGCGTGGTCACAGAACCGGGGCCGTCGGCTCGATGTTCTGATTCAGCCGGAAGACGTTGGCCGGGTCGTAACGGTCCTTGAGGTCGACCAGGCGGTCGTAGGTTTCAGCGCCGTACGCCTGGCGCACTCTCTCCCGCGGCTCGTTCACCAGGTAGTTGGCGTAGGCGCCGCTGCCGAGGTGCGGCTGCAGCACCGCGAAGCCGTCGCGCGCCCAGCGAATGTTCTCCTCGTCCCGCCCGGCGTCGGTCCACTTCGCGTTCACCAGCAGGTTGTACTTGGCGCCCGCGAAGCTTGCCGCGTTGGCGCCCGGCGGCGTCCGGTGCAGCGCGCCATGGAGGTGCTCGAGCTGGACCTGGCTGGCCGGCGATTTCGCCGACATGAACACTTCGTCGAACGCTTCGATAGCCGCCGGTGTGAGCGGCCCCATCGCGTTCGTCTTCCAGTAGTTCCGCAAGCCCCACGGCGAGGTCGCGTCCAGCATGCGCTGCGACTCCACGTACGAGCGCGTCGCCAGGCCGTCGCGCAGCGGGGCGAACCGCGACCGAAGCCGGTCGAAGACCGGAGCTGCAGCTTCATCGGGGCCGCAGAAGCAAGCGAACACCGAGGCCACGGGATCGGCGTCTGGTGATCGGTGCACGACCAGGTCGAAGGCGAGCTCGTCCGGCGCGCCGCCGGTGAACTCGTCATAGAACTTCAGGAAGTCGCGCGAATAGGCGAAGTCGATCAAGCCCGACACGACGCTCCCGAGTGGGTGCAGGGCGAACTCGAAACTCGTGACCACGCCGAAGTTGCCGCCTCCCCCGCGCAGGCCCCAGAGCAGATCGGAGTTCTCGTCGGCTGACGCGCTCACACGCTCACCTGACGCGGTGACAAGCTCGGCGGCGATGAGGCTGTCGCACGTGAGGCCGTAAAGCCCACGCAGGACGCCGATGCCTCCCCCGAGTGTCAGGCCGGCGACTCCTGTGCTGGATACGACTCCGCCCGGGGTGGCGAGGCCGTGCGCCTGCGTCGCCGTGTCGAAGTCGCCCCAGGTCGCTCCGCCCTGCACGCGGGCGCGCCGGCGCAAGGGGTCGACCTCCACGCCGCGCATGTGTGAGAGGTCGATGACCAGCCCGCCGTCGCACACGGCGTTGCCCGCCACGTTGTGCCCGCCTCCCCTGACCGCGACCTCGAGTGAGCGCTCGCGCGCTTGCGTCACAGCGGCCGCCACATCCGCTTCGTCCGCGCATTGGACGATCAGCGCCGGACGGCGGTCGATCATGCCGTTGAACACGCGCCGTGCCTCGTCATAGCCTGCATCGCCCGGTCTCAGGGTCCTGCTCATTTCGCGGTCGCCAGCCTAGACGACAGCATTCGCGGCGCGAGCGAGCCGACCACGGCCATCAGCACTGCGCCCGCAAGCGGCGGCCAGAACGCCGGCGGGATCTTGCCCGTCGCGTCGACGATCATGCCCGCCGAAAACGGACCGACGAAAGCGAGCAGATAGCCGGTGGTGTACATGACCGCGGAGTAGGTCGACGCCTCGCTCTCATCGGCCGCGAGGAGCGGCGGCAGCGCAATGGAGGCGACGAAGGCAGCGCCGGTGCCGAGTCCGACCATGAAGACCAGCGGGCGCACGAGCTCTGTGAGACCGAACAGCAGACCCAGCGATCCGATCACCGCCATGCCGCCGGCCGCGATGTAGAACCACGTGGACAGCGCGAACTGCCAGCGCACGAAGGTCAGCGCGAAAAGCGGGACGATCGGGAAGAAGGTCAGGAACAGAAAGGTCGTGGCGATGTCTGCCGCGGTGTGCCCGCTGAGCAGGAATGGTGTCCAGGTCGCGACCGTGTAGTACACGAGGTTCTGGAATGTGAAGAGGGCCGCGACCTGCCACACGCGCGGGTCGCGCAGCACCTTGCCGAGGTTGACGGGCGGTGCGGCAGTCTCGTCACGCGGCGTGAAGCGCGCCCAGAGCAGAGCACCGATGGCGGCGACCGCGGCCCACACGAGGAACATCGCACGCCAGCCGATGACCTGCGAGATGAATGGCGACAGCGATGCACCAAGGACGTTGCCCATCAGTAGGCCGTTCGCATAGAGGTTGCTCGCCCGCGTGATAGACGCGGGAAACCAGCGGCGAATCAGCACCGCCAGGGGCGGCTGCGCGATCGCGATCGACAGTGTAAGCAGAGCGGCGCCGGCGAAGACCCAGAAGGCTCCGGGCGGCAGCGTGATGGCGGCGCCGAAGATCGCGAGGCCGGCGGCGCATGCAGTCACGAGGCGCCGCGCGCCGAAGCGAGTGGCCAAAAGGGCGCCGGGGATCGATGCGATGCCCAGCGCGAGCACCGCCACGGAGGTGATCGAGCCCGTGGCGAAGTAGCTCAGGCCCAGGTCGGCGCGCATCGCGGGCAGGGTGGGCGGGATGGCAAAGAGGAGCACGCGCAGGTTGAACGCGGTCAGCCAGATCAGCCCGAGGGTGGCAACGTCCTTGCGCAACGAGGTCGCGTCAGATCCTTGACGAGTCCGGGACCGGGTTGTGCTTGCGCACCCACCTGAACACGTCGCTGGTGGCGAGCTGGCCGCCAGTGACGTACAGCACGTTGCCTGAGACCCAGCCTGCCTCGTCGGAGAGCAGGTAAACCGCCGCCGCGGCCACGTCGTCGGGGACTCCAACTCGGCCCAGCGGATAGAACGACGCGCGGTCGGCCCGCTGCTCTTCGGTTTTCAGCCATGGCTCCGTGAGACGCGTCTCGATGACGCCCGGTGCGATCGCGTTGACGCGGATGCGGTCGTTGCCGAGCTCGTATCCGAGCACCTTGGTGATGTTGACGAGCGCCGCTTTGGCCGAGCCGTAGATGCCTTCTGTCGGCGCGGGGAACACTGCGTCGATGGAGACGATGTTCAGGATCGCGCCGCCTTTGCCCTGCTTCGCCATGTGCCTGGATGCCGCCACCGCCGCGAACAGCGGCGACCGCACGTTGAGCGCGTACATCTCATCGAAAGCTTCCAGGGTCGTCTCCGCAAGCGGACCGATCGAACCCTGACGCTCAGTGATGCCGCCCGCGTTGTTGACCAGGATGTCGAGGCCGCCCAGCGCCTTGGCGGCGGCGTCCACCATCTCGACCGCCTTGCGAGTGTCACCCATATCGACCACGTGCACCGATGCTTTGCGCCCGTGGGCGCGGATCTCGCCGGCCACGTGCTCGAGCTCATCGCGGCCGCGAGCCGCGATCGCAACGTCAGCGCCCTGCTGCGCCAACGCGAGCGCGATCGCGCGACCGATGCCACGCCCGCCACCGGTGACCAGCGCCTTCCTGCCGTCGAACGAGAACATGCGCGACCCTCCTCTCTTGCGTTGAGTTAGGCCATGGTAGCTTTGGCCTCGATGTCGCAGCCTGTCGGCACGCTCATCGTCGGAGGTGGGATCGCGGGCTGCGCGCTCGCTTACTACCTGGCCCAGGAAGGCGAGACCGATGTGCTGCTCGTCGAGGCCGACGAGCTCGGCAGCGGCTCGACAGGCGGATCTTTCGGCGGCGTGAGGCAGCAGTTCAGCACTCCGCTAGAGATCGAGCTGTCGCGGCGCGGCCTCGATTTCTGGCGCACCGCCGAGCGAGTCTTCGACTCGCCGGTGCCGTGGCACGAGAACGGCTACCTCTTCATGAGCGGCAACGCAGACATCGTCGCCAAGCTGGCAGAGGCGGCCAAGCTGCAGCGATCGATGGGCCTGACCGACGTGGATGTGCTCGACGTGGAGCAGATCAAGGAGCTGACGCCCTGGGTCGGCACCGACGGCCTCCTCGGCGCGACCTACACGCCGCACGACGGCAAGGTCACGCCAACTGATGGCGTGCATGCGCTCGCGAAAGCTGCGAGGGGTCGCGGCGTGCGCATCCGCGAGCACTGGGACCTGAAGTCTCTCGAGAGGTCAGGTTCCGGGTGGCGTGTCACCGGCCCCGAGGTCGTTGACGCCGGCCGCGTCGTGCTGTGCACCGGCTACTGGTCCAGCGACCTGCTCCGAGCGTTCGGCCTCGAGCTGACGATTCATCCAGTTCCCCTGTACGCGGCCATCACCGAACCGGCGCTTGCCGGTCAGCTGGTGCCGCTGACGATCGATCTCGACACAGGACTCCTGATCGAGCGCGAAAGCGGCGGCCTGCTGATCGCGGTTCTGCTCGAGGAGAACCCGCCCGGCTATGGGCACGTGCAGATGCTCGACCACTACGCAGACCTGGCGCGCGTGCGCGCGCCGTCGATCGTCGACGTGCCCATCGCCAAGCACGTGGTGGCGAACGTCGACCTGGGCGGCGACGGACATCCCTATGTCGGCGAGGTCGAGGACGGGCTCTGGATGATCGCGGGCTTCGGCGGCCATGGCGTGATGCACGCGCCGCCGGTGGCGCAGCTGCTCGCAAAAATCATCGCCGGCATGCCGGACCCGACCCTCGACATCTCGTCGCTGACCCCATGGCGCAAGCTAGGCGCCGAGTCGGAATGGATGGTGGCGTCCAAGAAAGGCTGACCCTATTCCGGCGGGAGCGGGAACTTAGCCCTTTTCGTAATGCACGCCCGTCGGCTCGATCCTGAAGATCTGCCGGCGCTCACCCTCGAAGAACCACGGATATTCGTCAGCGTTCATGTACCGCCGCGCGAGCGCGTTCATGTGTTCGCGCCACCCGTCCTCCGACCAAGAGACGACCCTGCCCGTGATGTCCAGGTGGCGGTACGGATTGCTTGGATCGACGATCGACAGCGCGACCGCGGGCCGCTCGCGCATGTTGGCCGCCTTCACGCGATCGACACGCACGTCGACCAGGATCGTGTTGCCGTCGTGGTCGATCCACAGCGGCGTCACGTGTGGCGTGCCGTCGACGCGAATGGTCGCCAGATGACCGAGGGCGTCGCCCTCCAGCAGGTCGATCATGTCCGGCGGGATCTGTGCCGACGCCACTAGCCGAAGCATACTTACAGCCGGGATGAAGGCCGCCGCGCACCGACCGCCCGTTCCTCCCGACCGACTTCGGCTGGGACTCATCCTCCCGACCTGGACCACCACGAACGTGCGCTGGTCGGAGGTGGTGGAGATCGCGTCGGTCGCGGAGGAGGTCGGCTTCAACTCGGTGTGGGTCAGCGATCACCTGCTGCTGCCGAGCAACAACGCCGAGCTCAAGCGCAGGGCGGGCGTCGATTTCCCCGACGACCCGGACGTGGAGCTGGAGGGCTACCTCGAGTGCTTCACCACAATGGCCGCGCTGGCGGTGGCGATCCCCAGGCTCGAAATCGGCTCTTTCGTCGCGAGCACCGGTTACCGCAACGCAGGCTTGATGGCCAAGATGGCCGTGACAATCGATGACATCAGCGGCGGCCGCCTCATCCTTGGTGTCGGATCAGGTGACTCGGAAGGCGAGCACCGCACGTTCGGATTTCCGACCGAGCAGCGCGTGGGACGTTTCGAGGAAGCGCTGCAGATCACCAAGAAGCTGTTCGCGAACGAGTCGGTCGATTTCGACAGCCGGCATCACCAGCTGCAGGGCGCGAAGCTTCTGCCTGGCGCGCAGAGAAAGGGTGGGCCGCCGATCATGATCGGCACCCTCAACCCGAAGGCGCGGATGCAGCGCCTGGTGGCGGAGTACGCGGACATCTGGAACGGCTGGCTCGGCTACACCGACGCGAGCCCTGAGTCCGCCCAGAAGCAGCTGGAGATCATCGATGGCGCCTGTGTCGAGCACGGCCGCGATCCCAACACCCTCACGGCCACGACGGCCGTGCGCGGCGCCATGCCTGGCTCGGGCTACACGCCAAGGCTGGATGAGAATCCGCTGCAGGGCTCGCCGGGGCAAATGGCCGAAACGCTGCGCGGCCACGCGAAGCTGGGCGTGGCCGAGGTGCAGGTGGCGCTCACCATGGGCGGGCCTGAAGGCGTTCGCGCTTTCGCACCGGTGATCGAAGAGCTCAGGACCAAGAGCTGAGGCTCGACCACGTCGCATTCGCGGTCTGGGACCTGTCGAAGGCGTCGAACTTCTGGTCCGACTCCATGCATGGCGCGTACCGCCAGGGCGACGCCGACTGGAGCGGCGGCTTCGCGTTCACCCAGTTCTCATTTCCCGGTGGGGGCCGCGTGGAGCTGCTCGCGCCGGGGAACGATCCGAGCGGGTTTGTCGTCAAATTCCTGGAGCGTCACGGGGAAGGGGTCCATCACCTCACCTTTGTGGTCGACGACCTGCAAGCAGAGGTGCAGCGGCTGCGCGCCGCGGGGCACCGAGTGTTCGGCGAGAACTACTCGAATCCGCACTGGATGGAGGCTTTTGTCAGCCCCGGACTCGAGGGCAGCCGGGTGCTGATTCAGCTGGCGCAGTCGGACCAGACGCCGGAGCAGCAGGACGAGGACTGGCGCCGGCACCCGCTGGATACGGTGCTGGAGGCGGCCGCCCGGTTCCGCTAGCTAACGGAGCAGGTGCTTCTGGATCTTCCCGGTCGGAGTCTTCGGCAGCTCGGCGATGACCTCGACGATGTCGGGCACCATGAACCTTGGCACGCGCGGCCGCAGGAATTCCCGCAGCTCGTCGGGCTCCAAGGTCATCCCTGACTTCAGCACCACCACGACCTTCAGGTCGTCTTCGGTCGAAGCTGATTTCACCGCCACGGCGGCGCACTCGAGCACAGCCGGATGCGCGTTGACCTCGCGCTCCACCTCGAACGACGAGATGTTCTCGCCGCGCCGTCGGATGTAGTCCTTGATCCTGTCGACGAAGAAATAGTTCTCGTGCGCGTCCTTGCGGAACGCGTCGCCGGTGTGCAGCCACAGGTTGCGGAACAGGCGAAGGCTGGCCTCCGGATTGCGGTGGTACTCGGTCGCCAGGAGCCACGGCTCGGATGAGCGCACGACCAGCTCGCCGACGGCGCCGACCGGAACATCGCGATCGTTCTCGTCGACGATACGGATGTCGAAGCCAGGCACCGGACGCCCGGCGATCCCAGGCTCCGTGACCTCGTAGTCGCTGATCAGCGGAACGTTCACCTCGGTCGATCCGTAGCAGGTGCACACACGCACGCCGAAGCGACGGCGGAAGTCATCGACGTCGTTTATGAGCGGAACCACGAGCATCCGCTCCATCGGGTTGTCGACGTCGTCCGGCTTCGGCTCCTGGCGGGCGAGGAAGTTGGCCATCGCGCCAAGCAGGAACGAGACCCTTGCGCCGGACTCGCGCACCGTCGACCAGAATTCGCCGGCGCTGAAGCGGCGCCGCACGATCGCGGTGGCGCCGAGGCGTAAACGAGCGCCCACTGGCCGGCGATGTGGAACAGCGGCAGCGGCGCGAAGTAGACGTCGCCTTCCGCCAGCTGCATCGCCTCGCCGGCGTGCTGCGCATAGGTGAACGCCTGCGCGTGGGCCACGCGCACGCCTTTCGAGGGGCCGGTCGTGCCTGACGTGTACATGATCGCGACGATGTCGTGCTCGGCGGCCGCGACGATTGCATCGCGAGGCAGCTCGGTGGTGCTTTCGAAGATGTCCTCCCAGTCCCGCGACCCCGAGCCGACGATCATCAAGCGCCGGAGCGCGCCGCGGTCGGCGCCGAGAGCCTCGACGCGCGAGACGTACGCCTGATCGATGAGAACGAGCCACGCGCCGGAGTCCTTCACCTGGTGGCGCAGGATCTCGCCGACGTACTCGGTGTTGACGGGCACCTGGATGGCTCCTATCAGCGCCAGCCCCAGCCACGCGTCGACGAACTCGATCGTGTTGTCGAGCATCACGAGCACCGCCTCGCCAGGCTTGACGCCCTGGGCGGCGAGCGCGGCCGCGGCCCGGCGGGCGCGGGACCAGAGGTCGCGGTAGGTGTAGGCGCCGACCCCGAAGTCGACGCCGATCCGGTCGGGCCACCGCTGGGCCGCCGCCTCGATGGTCTGGCCGACCGTGCGCCCGGTTTTGACCGTCGTGGCCATGACCGGAATCGTAGCTACGGATAGGCTTTCGAGCATGGAAGAGGGATTGCAGGGCAAGGTCGCGTTGGTCACTGGTGCTAGCCGCGGCATCGGCGCCGCGATCGCGAAGGAGCTGGCGCAGGCGGGCGCCCATGTGGCGCTCGCGGGCCGGGACGAGTCGACGCTGCAGGAGACCGCCCGTTCGATGCCGCGCGGCAACCACACGCTGGTCGTGAAGGCGGACGTGGCGGACACTTCCGACCTCGACCGGCTGGTCGGCAAAGTCGTCGCGGAGCTCGGCGGCGTCGATGTGCTCATCAACAATGCCGGCCTGATGCCACCCGCGAGGCAGATCTACAACGTCGACGTCGACGAGTGGCAGACCGTGATGAACATCAACTTGCGCGCGCCGTGGTACCTGTCGAAGCTCGTGCATCCGCACATGAAGGCGCGAGGCGGCGGCGCGATCGTGAACGTGTCTTCCACGTCGGGCCTGCACCATGACATCGGGCTGGGCGTCTACAGCATCTCCAAGGCCGGCGTCGTGATGCTCACCGAGGTGTGCGCGAAGGAGTGGGCGCGCGACGGCATACGCGTGAACGGCATCGCGCCAGGCATCGTCAAGACCCAGCTCGCAGGCTCGATCATCGATTACCTGAAGACTCGAAACATCAAGCCGAACCCGATGAACATGTACGGGGAGCCCGAGGACATCGCCAAGCTCGTGCGATTCCTGGCTTCGGACGAGTCGCGCTACATGACCGGGTCGGTCATCCGCATCGACGGAGGTGAGCTGCTGTGAAGGTCGGGTTCGAGATCAAGGATCACGTTGCGACCATCACGCTCAACAGGCCCGAGAAGCACAACGCGATGGACAATGAGATGTACGGAGCCATCTCCTCGCACCTCGGTGAGATCGACTCCAACGACGACATCTGGGTCGGCGTGGTGACCGGCGCGGGTGAAAAGGCATTCACCGCGGGCGCCGACCTTGTCGGCATGCACGGCACGGCCGAGAAGGCCGAGGTCGGGTGGTCGTCGCCGCGGTCGACGCGATTCGACCTGGGACTGGAGGTGCAGAAACCGCTGATCGCGGCCGTCAACGGCTACTGCCTGGCCGGCGGCCTCGAGCTGGCGCTGGTGTGCGACATCCGCATCGCCTCCGAGAAGGCGCAGTTCGGATGCCCTGAGGTGAAGTGGAATCTGCTCCACGGCTACGGAGCGCAGCTGCTGCCGCGCATCGTCGGCACGTCGAACGCCATGTACATGCTGCTCACCGGGCAGTTCATCGACGCCACAGAGGCGCTGCGCATCGGGCTCGTGAACGAGGTCCTGCCGCCTGATCGCCTCATGAGTCGCGCGTATGAGCTTGCGGCCATCATCTGCGACAACGGGCCGATGGCCATCCGCATGACCAAGGAGCTCGCGCTGCGCAGCCGCGACCTGAGCATTCCCGACGGCATCCGCCTCTACCAGGCGCTGAACCGGCTGGTCGAGCTGTCCGACGACCTGGAGGAGGGCACGCGGGCTTTCGCTGAGAAGCGCAAGCCGGAATTCAAGAACCGCTGATGGGTTCCCACCCCGAGGTCGTCATCCTCGGCGCGGGGCTGGCGGGCATGACCGCCGCCTACCACCTGCGCGATCGCGATGTCGTGGTCATCGAGTCTCGCGATCGCGTCGGCGGCCGGACTCTGTCGGGCGAGCACGACCGCTACTGGTACAACTCGGGCGCGCAGTTCGTGTGGGATGCGCGGACCGTGGCGCAGTGCAGGGAGCTGGGGCTGGAGGTGCTGGGCGGAGAAGGCGCGCTCTCCGCGGTTTTCCTCAACGGCAAGCTGGCCATCGCGCCCGATGCCAACAGGCTCTTCATGAAGATGCCGGTGTCGTGGGTCGAGAAGGCGCGATTCGCGCTGACCATCATGCGCCTGCGCCGCATCGCGTCGCGTATGCACGGGCTCGACGCGGACCTTGACGCGAAGTCGCTCGCGGATGTCATCGGTCCGACCTCGGACATCACGCGCGACATCCTGGAGATGGCGACCACGTCCGGCACGGGCCTATCGACGCAGGAGGTGTCCGGCGCAATCGGCCTCGGCTATGCGATTCACCTGTTTGGGGGTGACGTCAATTCGACGCTGAAGGCGGTGCGCGGCGGCACGCAGCAGATCTCTAAAGCGATCGCCGAGGCGATCGACCCCGAGCGCCTGATGCTGGAGTGCAAGGTCGAGTCGGTTGCCGCCTCGGGCGGCGGCGTGA
>WNGI01015167.1_pt1 | contig 10522 bp, 10 predicted proteins | sample 5400621 | NCBI WGS metagenome assembly WNGI01 (sample SAMN13153374, study PRJNA577476) | soil metagenome | isolation source: 20 cm soil or saprolite under Garry oak tree replicate 1 | place: USA:California | collected 2016-06-15 | reverse complement strand
AAACGCGGCCAGTTTCATTGCGCGATTTGAGTGGGGAACCAGCGTGAGTGCTGCTGCCCCAACAGTCATCCGCACTAAGAATTTTGTTGCTGACGCCGCCGCCGTCATTCTAGAGCAGGCGCGCAAAGCTATGGTGGAGCGCAACGAATTTCGGATCGCGCTCTCAGGCGGGCACACACCAGCCCCGGTTTACGCCCGAATTGCGGCGGAGGCGCATGATCTTCCGTGGGAGTCGGTCCGTTTCACCTTCGGAGACGAGCGTTGCGTGCCGCCGGATGATCCGCAAAGCAACTTCAGAATGGCACGCGAAAATCTTTTTGTGCCTGCTGACGTTCCTGAAAAATCGATCATGCGTATGCGCGGCGAAATCGATCCGCAAATCGCAGCGCAGGAGTACGAAGACCAACTGACCGCCATCGCTAGGAGGCGCGGCGAGCCAATTTTTCAACACGATTTGATTCTTCTGGGTCTCGGCGACGATGGCCATACGGCGTCGCTCTTTCCCGGGACGTCTGCGTTGGACGAGATGACGCGTCGTGTCGTCGCAAATTTTGTTCCCAAATTGAACGCGTGGCGCTTGACGTTCACTTTTCCGCTCATCAATCATGCGCGGCACATTCTGTTTCTCGTCGGTGCGTCGAAAAACCCCCAGCTAATCGAGCGTGTGCTCGCAGGCGACCGGCAATTTCCCGCCGCGCGAGTGCATCCTTCCGCGGGCGAGGTGACATGGATGATTGGGGAGTAACACTGATTCGTGCGAACGATCATCGTTACAGGTTCTGCGGGATTGATTGGCTCGGAAAGCGTGCGGCGTTTCGCGAGAGATGGCGCGCATGTCCTTGGGATCGACAACGACATGCGCGCACAGTTTTTTGGCGCCGAAGCTTCCACGAAAAAAACGCGCGACGACTTGATCGCGAACTTTCGTGATTACGAACATCAGGACATCGATATTCGCGACGCCGCCGCGGTAATGGATTTGTTCAAACAGCATCGCGGCACAATCGAAGCCGTCGTGCACACCGCGTCGCAACCCTCACACGATTGGGCCGCGCGCGATCCACAGACTGATTTTACTGTGAACGCGAACGGCACGCTGAATCTGCTCGAAGCGGCGCGAAAGTTTTCTCCCGAGGCGCCGTTCATTTTCACGTCTACGAACAAAGTCTATGGCGACACGCCGAACGGTTTGCCGTTGCGCGAACTCGAAAAACGCTGGGAAATAGAGCCGGGCCACGAATACGAGCCCGGTATTTCGGAGACGATGAGTATCGATTACACCAAGCATTCGCTTTTCGGCGCGTCGAAAGTTGCGGCGGATATTCTCGTCCAGGAATACGGGAGATATTTCGGGATGCCGACCGTTTCGTTTCGTGGCGGCTGTCTCACCGGCCCGGCGCACGCTGGGACCGAACTGCATGGTTTTCTCTCTTACTTGATGATCTGTGCCGTGAGCGGCCGACCGTACCGCGTTTTCGGCTACAAAGGAAAACAGGTCCGCGACAATATTCACAGCTTCGATTTAGTCGAAGCGTTTGCCGAATGCATTCGCGCACCGCGCGCAGGCGAGGTTTACAACATCGGCGGCAGCCGGCACAGCAACTGTTCCATGCTCGAAGCGATCGAAATGTGCGAACAGATCAGCGGCAAAAAGTTAGACTGGACCTACGAGGAAGCGAATCGCGTCGGCGATCACATCTGGTGGATCAGCGACGTGCGAAAGTTCCAGGCGCATTATCCAGACTGGGAGTTTCGCTATGGGATGCGCGATATCCTCGAAGAAATTCACGGCGCGGTTGCACAGACTTCGTGATGCGAGATCGAAATCCGTGAATCGATTCACGATTCACGATTTAACGATTCATCATGTAACGATGTAACGGTTAGTACTCTTCCCCCTCATCCGTCTCAGGCGGCACTACTCGATCCTCGATCCCGTAGGCATGAAGCATCACCGCGGCGAGATAGAAGAAGAAAAGGCCGAGTCCCCATCCGGCAGAGGCAAAGGCAGCAAGGAAAACAAAAATGCCGACCGGGATCGCACCAAGCATCCAGAGAAGGCCCGCCAGGATGTGTCCCTTATAGATGTGTCCCAGACCGGGAATGATACTGAACATGACTGCGACCATGTCGCTCGCTTTGCCTTCCGCAGTTTGTGTCGCGCCGCGCACCCAATCGCAGCGGTCGCAGCGTCCGGCATCTCTCGGCAGAAGGTGCCCGCAATATGGGCACGGCATTTTATCGCCTGTGGTCGGTTCGGGTGCCGCCGTCGGCGCATCCGTGTATTCCACCTTCATACTTGTCGAAACTCACAAGCTAGACCGAATTCGTCAAGCAAACAGAATCGGAACAGAGTGACCACGGACGACGCGACTTAAGCAGATTTGAAGAGCCTTTGTGTCGGACTCCGCTTTGGCTTCCACATCGGTGACATCCGCGTTATCCGTGGTTACGTGCGCTTTTTGCTTTTCCTGACACTCGCCTCGAATGCTTTTGGCTCGGGACTCGGCTCATATGCCAATCTGGTTATGGCAGATTCTCCGGGCGCAGCGCGCAACGGAGTGCGCGTGACTTATCTCGGCACGAACGGTTACCAATTCGAATTCGGAGGCCATGCCTTGTTTGTGGATCCGTACTTCTCGCGCGTGGACCTTTTGAGCGTAGCACTTGGTTCGCGGATTGAGCCAAACCTCTCTCGCATCGATGATGGACTGTGCCAATTCGCGCCAAACCCAGACGCGATTCTGGTGACGCACGGACATTTCGATCACCTGCTCGATGTCCCCGTTGTAATGGCAAAGACACGGGGGCGTCTGATTGCGTCCGCATCCAGTGTCGACCTTGTCAAACGCGCGGGCGCATCGTCCGGCGACGCAGTAAGACCCGGGGACGTGCGGCGAATCGGGCCATGGAAAATTCACGTGTTACCCGCGACCCACGATCGCCTGTTCGGCAAAGTGCCATTTGATCAACCGCACTCGCAGACGGGGACGCCACAACGTGCTGCCGACTGGATTTGCGGCGAACCGCTTGCGTTTTTGATCGAAGTGAACGGCCAGCGCATTTATGTGGACTCCGGAGGGACACCTGCGCAATTGCCCCCTAACGATCGTGTGGACCTCGCCATCGTGGGAGTGGCGTTGCCGGATTCGCGCGCACGACTGCACGCGGCGCTCGAACGCTTGCAGCCGCGATATGTTTTGCCCAGTCATCAGGACAATTTCTTCCGACCGCTGAGCGCCGGATTTCAATTTGGGCCGCTTACAGATTTTCCTCGCGTTCAACGCGAATGCGCGCAGCAAAATGGCGGTCATTTAATTCTCCTGGATTATTTCGTGAAACAGTTGCCAAAAACGATTGGCAACGCGGAAGATGTTCGGCAGTTGGTGCGCGCGTCAGGTTCGGTCGCGGCAAATTGGATCGAAGCGGGTGAGGCACTGAGCAAGAAAGACTTTCTCATGCGGGTGAAGATCTGCCGCAAAGAAGCAAAAGAGAGCCGGTTGTTTTTGCGTCTGATTGATGCGGGTTCATCGCAAAACACCGCATCTGCTCCAAACAAACTAGCAGCCGAGGCGCGAGAGCTGACGCTGATTCTCTCGGCAATTATTTCGAAGAGTGAGCGATCGCACACGCGAATTTTGACCTTGATGATTGAGATTTGTCTGGGATTTGGAACTTAGGATTTGAGATTTCGCACGAGAAACTGAATGAAGATCAAATCACTTCAATCTTGTGACCACCGCAGTTGAAAGAGGCGCATTTCGCCCACGTCACGGGCTCTTGCTTACAGCCCTGGCGCCGGTGATCCCGCAAATTCTCGGGAGCGCCTTCAATATTTGGTACAACGTAACGGTTATAGAACCGATGCTTACTCCTGCGTTGCGACAACGTTTCTTCAGCACGGTCGTCGTTTACAACGCTCTCATTTACCCCGTCGGTGTTTATCTTTGGCTGAAACGAATTTTTTCGTTTCGAGACCTGTTTCATCGGCTTCAGGGAGATGTCGGCGGTCAGACACCGTCGCTGAACGAGCTGACGCAAGCGCGTCGACGGTTGACTCATTTGCCCTGGTTTGCAGCGGCGATTTGCGGCGTCGCCTGGTTCTTGTGCATACCCGTTTTTGTCGGCGCGCTGCTTCAAGTCCAAAATCCGTTAGATTCGCGATTGCTTTGGCACCTACCGATTTCGTTTTGTGTCTCGGGTTTTATCGCGGTCACACATTCATTTTTCCTAGTTGAGCTCGCCAGTCAGTGGGGGTTGTTTCCTGTGTTCTTTCGTGACGAACGCGCTTATCGCACGCCGAACATTTTCACGCTGTCGCTGCGCGGCCGCGGAATCGCTTGGGCGATCTCGGCCTCCATCTGCCCGATCGCATCGCTGTTGTTGTTGCTGTTAGCGCCGCGTTCACAGGCAACAAACGCAGCGTGGCTCGCGGTTTTTGTCGGTGTAATCGGCATTGCGTTCGGAATTTTCACCGCGCTGATGATGAGCCGGCTGGTGGCTAAACCGATCGATCAACTGCGCACCGCAGCCGATGCGGTTTCGCGCGGAAATTTGGCCGTCGATCTTCGTGGCGCAGGCGCGCGACGTGCAGATGAATTTGGCCGATTGCTGTGTGAATTCGATCAGATGGTTCACGAGCTCAGGGACAAAGAGAAATTGCGCCAGACATTCGGTCTGCACGTAGGCAGACGCGCGGCGGAACGCATCCTTGCCCGCGACCCGGGATTGAGCGGCGTCGAAGAAGAAATCACCGTCATGTTCGTCGATATGCGTTCGTGGACGGCCCGCGCGAGCGCGTCACCGCCTGGTGAAATCGTCGAGATCATGAATGATTTTTTTCGCGTAAGCGTGCGCGCGGTTGAGGAGGAACATCGCGGCATGGTCAACAAGTATTTGGGCGACGGTTTCATGGCGATCTTCGGCGCAGGCGACTCCGGTTCGAATCATGCCCGCGATGCGGTTTCGGCCGGACGCAAAATTTTGAGCGCGGTTAACGAGTTGAACGACGAACTTGCAGCGAAAGGCCGCGCGCCGATTCAAATTGGGATTGGAATTCATTCCGGCCCCGCAATTGTGGGCAGCGTCGGTTCGCCGCAACGGCTGGAGTTCACCGCGATTGGCAACACTGTGAACGTCGCGTCGCGAATACAAGGCCTGACGAAGACGGTCGGCAGACCTTTGCTCGTCACGGATGCCGTGCGCGATCGCTCAGCCGATTCGTTCGCGTTCGAGGAACTGCCGCCGCAGGAAGTCCGTGGCATCGAAAGACGTGTGATGATTTTCGCGGTGCCAGTGTAGTAGCGCTTGTGCCAAGCGCCTGTGTTTTGCCTCGGCGTTCGACACAAACGCCTCTACACTCCGATTCATGGCGTCGCTCTCTGAGATTGTCACTTACATCGACCGCTTTCTGCGCGTCCGCGATGTGGGCGACTGGGACAACGCGCTTAACGGTTTGCAGATTGAAAATTCAGGACGAGTCACGCGGATCGGCGCGGCAGTTGATGTTTCTACGCGCGTGCTTCGCGAAGCCACGAATAAGAACGTCGATCTTTTGATTGTGCATCACGGTTTGTTTTGGCCGGGATTGCAGCCGATACGAGGCGCGTTGCGACGGCAACTGCGGCTCGCATTTGAAAATGACATCGCGCTTTACGGCGCGCATCTGCCTCTCGACATCCATCCGAAAGTCGGCAACAACGCACAGCTCGCCGCCGCGCTCGGCCTGAAATCGGCGCAACCATTCCTGGAAGAAAAAGGCCAGCCGGTCGGCTTGAAAATCCGCATGTCGCTGCCGAGCAGTGAACTGGTTAGGAAATTGCGCACGGCAGTAAACGGCTCGGTGAAAGTTTTTGATTTCGGTCCGAAACAGACGCGCGTGATCGGCATTGTGACAGGGGCTGCCGGCTCTGAGATTTATCGCGTCGCAGACGAAAGAATTGACACGTTTATCACCGGAGAAGCGCCGCACTGGGCCGCAGTTGCCGCGGAAGAACTCGGCCTCAATTTTTTGTTAGGCGGACATTACGCGACGGAAGTGTTCGGCGTAAAAGCGCTCGCTGCACATCTATCGAAACGATTCAGGGTGCCATGGGAATTTATCGATTGTCCAACGGGATTGTGAGCGGAGCACAGGCATCTTGTCCGCCACGGGACGGATTCGCCGTAGCGAATCTGTGGGGCGAGCGGGCGTCTCGCCTGCTGAGGAGGACGATTCTCAAGCCGTTGCCTGTAATTCTCAAAAGGGCAGGCAGGATGCCCTCCCGCCGCACAGTCAAGATGGCTGTGTTACTAGCTTCCGTTGCCCCGCTCTCGATTTCCGGCGCCGCCAAAAATCGTTCCGCGATGCCGTTGCTTGGCTACAAAGCCGTGCCGGTGCACTACGGACCGATGAACAAGATGATCATGTCCGTGCGCATCAATGGTCAGCCAGCCAATTTGCTGGTCGACACCGGGTCCAACCAACTGATTCTCGACGCAGAAGCAGCAGAGTTATTCGGCGTGAGGCCATCGCAACGTGGTCTGCGCTACATCCGGTTCACGACGATTCAGGGCGAAGCATTGCCCGTTGGCTTTGTGCAAAACATATCCGCTGGCAGCATGAGTTTTGGCAGCAGCTTGGTCACGCTGCGCAGATCATTGCACGCGGACGCTGCAAATGCCGCTTTCGATGGCGTTCTGGGCCTTGACATTCTCTTTCGCCACAAAGCGCTGATTAATTGCCGCACAAAACTTGTCTTCTTCAAAGTCGATCAAGCTCGGCGGATCAATCTTGGTTCGGTTGCTGGTTCCGAAAAATTCACACGCGTTCCGATACAACGGGAGGAAACCGGCGCGCTGACCGTGCCGTGCTCAATCCGGGGCCAACCGACGCGTCTGCTGGTCGATACCGGCGCGTTTGTCACCATCTTGCACGAAGGTTTCGTTAGATCGCTCGGACTCGCGGTGGAACCGACGCGGATCTTTGCACAGTTCGGCCGCGGAGTGTCCAAACGGATCAACGCGGCGAAAATGGACGACCTCAACATTGGCGCGTTCAAAGTGCCGCCGGAAAAATTTGGTGTCGCTCCGCTGCCTCAGTTCGCATTGCAACAAGGTAGCAGCAAAATCGCCGGAATCCTCGGCATGGACACCCTCTACATCTGCCACGCCATCATCGATCTCGACGGCATGAGCCTGTTCTTGAAATAGGTTTTTAACAACGAATTCACACGAATGGACACGAATGAGGCTTCGCCTTTACTGTAGCGTGCGCTGTCCTCAGCGCATTCCTCAACGATGGCGAATTAATGCAGCCTGGGAAATCCGCTGAGACAGCGGACACTACAGCAATCGAGAAGACAGATTACGCCTTCTTCTTGTTCGCCTTAGCGATTGCCCCGCCTAACTGTTGCGCGCGAGCAGCAGCGCGTTGCGCGTCAGCGCTGCGACCGGTCGCTTGATAAGCTTCGGCCAAATGTTTCCAGGCGTATCGAGATGTTGGCATGAGCCGGGTTGCTTTTCCAGCGCATCCACCGCATTGCGATGGCGTCCTCGCTTTTGATAGGCAACCCCGAGATGCTCCCATACCGGTCCGTAACTGGAATTCAAGCTTGCGCCTTTGCGTAAATATCCGATTGCCGCATCCGTTTGGCCGGCTGTCATCAGGCAGTACCCGAGCTGTGATTGCACCAGGTAATTGTTCGGCAGAAGTTTCGCCGCGCGTTGGAGCGAGGGAATCGCCTATGGAATGCGATTCAGATTGATATAACTGAACCCCAACACCGCGAGCATCATCCGCTGTCCGGCGAAACCTGCGCTGCTTTTGCGATCGCATTCAAAGTCGCGTCAGTGTGCCCCAGAGATTTTTCCGCCCTTGCCAGTTGCAACCACATGTAACCATCCGAGGGAGCCAGAGCGGCTCCTTTTCTTGCATAGGTCGCGCTCTCTTCTTTGCGGCCCAGATGAAATGCGCAATCGCTCAGGACATAATACGCGGCAGCGGCGTTGGGTTGGAGTTTGAGCACCTGCTGGAGATGAGGGATCGCCGCGGCATATTGTCCCTGCGTCGCCTCAACCGCGGCTATTCCAAAATACGCCAACGGAAACTTCGGCTCGATGGTTGTCGCTGTTCGAAACGCCGCCAATGCTTCCGCGAATTGTCGCAGGTCATAAGCAAGAGCACCTCGAAGGCATTGCGCTCCGGCGCTGCGCGGATGTCGTTCAGTGAGTTTGCGGGACAGACCCAACGCTTGCTGGAAGTTCCACGTTCTTATTGCAGCAACTATTTGCGCAGCTAACGAGTCCTTGAATGCAGGGTCGGGTCGCTCCAGAGCCTTGCGGGCCGACGGCTGGATAATCTTTTCCGGCGGCGGCAGCTTGCTTAGTAACTTATCAATCGACGCGTCCTCGGTATTCAGGGATGCGTTGATGCCTAACGACAGGATGTAGCAGACCTGCACAACTCGAACGCCCGCTTTCAGGGGCGCCGATTATAAGGATCGTGCCGCAAAAGCCAAATGAAAAGATGCTTGCCGGTTCTTTGGCTAACTGGTAAGAGAACGACCCCAGTTGAAATTTCGTCTCTCGAGTTTTGCGTCGGTTAGTGCGTTTGCGCTATTTTGTCTTCTGCCGCGCAGCGCAGTCGCCTCGTCATGCGTATGGAAAGTGACCGGGCCAGGCGGCGGTACGATCTAGCTGGGCGGGTCAGTTCACGCCTTGCCCAGCAGCGATTATCCGTTGCCAGCCGCATATGCCCGGGCGTTCGACGCCTCTTCACGGGTCGTCTTTGAAAACGATCCAAAGGCGGGTTCCAGAGAAGCAAAGGAGTTGGTGCGCGCCGGCACGTATCCGAAGGGCGATACGGTTGAAGAATCATGTTGACCCGCGCACCTACGCCTACATTCGGCGGTTCTTCGCGCTGGTGAACCTGCCCGAGAACGAATTTGCGAAGTATCGCCCGTGGCTGCTCAACGTGATGCTCTCGTCTCCTTCGTATGAGCACTGGGAATTGGGCATCGAACGCTATCTTCAGCGCCGCGCCGCAGCAAAGTCCAAACCGGTGTCGGGCTTGGAATCACCGAAAGAGTATAACGCCTTTTTCGTAGACTCGAGCGACCGCGAGTCGGAAGCCTTGCTGTTGATCCTGTTCATCAACGCAACTCGAGAAGGTCCGAGTGCCACCATGGTCAATGCATGGCGCCGTGGCGACGTGGAAACGCTCAACCGAATTCTGTGGGAGTCGTTTCAGGATTTTCCCTCATTGGCCAGACGCCTGATCGACATGCGCAATCAGAACTGGCTCCCGAAAATCGACGCCTATCTCCTCAGCGGCAACGTATTTCGTCGTCGTCGGCGCGGGCCACATGGGTGGACCGAATGGCCTTCTCGCGTTATTGAAAGCCCGCCGCTGCAAAATCGAGCAGCTCTGCCCCTGCACTTGATTCACCACAGAGATCACGGAGCACGCGGAGAGTGTTGTCCTCCGCAGATTGCGCAGATTTTCACAGATTACAAAACGCACTTCCCTGAAGAATCTGCGTGAATCTGCGTAATCTGTGGCTCTTCAATGTTTGTGTCCATCTGTGCGAATCTGTGGCTGAAAAAATTACAAACATCCGTGAAATCCGTGATTTCTCCCTGTACGGGTCCCTCCCCTATGTCATTGCCCCTAGGAAATTCCGGCTTGACATTTGCGCCGCGTGAATGGCAAAACCTTCCGCACCACGAGGATATGTCCGCCCCAGAAAAGCATCCTGCACAAACACGGGTCCTGGTTTTGGAGGAGCACCCGCTCCTTCGGCACGGCATCGCCGATTATCTGAATTCACAACCGGATATCATCGTGTGCGGTGAAGCCGACCACATTCGCGATGCACGCCACAAGCTCAACGAATGTAAACCGCAGTTGCTGCTCACTGCGCTGCGGCTCGGCACCGGCGACAGCCTCGAATTCGTTAAATCGCTTAAGTCCGAGCGCCCCGCTTTGTTGATCCTCGTTTATTCCGCCTTTGAGGAAACCATCTTCGCGGAGCGTGCTCTGCGAGCGGGTGCGGAGGGTTACGTGATGAAAAAAGCGCCGAAGGAAGAGTTGCTCAGGGCGATTCGCGAAATTATGAGCGGCAACATCTACGTCAGCCACGACGTGGCGATGCGCTCGTTCAAAAAATCGTTGGAGACGCGATCAGAAAATCCATCGGCGCGTCCTTCCATTGGCATTGAAAAACTGTCCGATCGCGAGATGCACATCTTCTTCCTGTTGGGCTCAGGGCTTGGCAACAGCCAGATCGCTCATTCCCTCAACTTGAGTGTGAAAACGATCGAGAGTCATCGCGTGAACATTAAGCATAAGCTCGACCTGAGTTGCAGCCGGGATCTCGTTGCCTGCGCCAAAAAATACGTGGAAGTCACTTTCGTACCGTCGACCGACATCATCGGCCGAGGCAAAAAGAAGGTCGTCGGCTTCCCCGCCGCCTGAGAATGTTCGATGTATGATGTTTGAGGTTTGATTCAGCCGGGGAGCGCAGGCGGCTCGTTGTAGAGG
>WNGI01006657.1_pt1 | contig 10522 bp, 9 predicted proteins | sample 5400621 | NCBI WGS metagenome assembly WNGI01 (sample SAMN13153374, study PRJNA577476) | soil metagenome | isolation source: 20 cm soil or saprolite under Garry oak tree replicate 1 | place: USA:California | collected 2016-06-15 | reverse complement strand
GCCGCAGGAAGCACCCAATGCGGTCGCCGCCGCCGTTCTCGAATTAATCCACGCGACGAAGTGACCGGCCCCGCTCACTCTCACGGCTGCGCGCTCGCCCTCTCCAGAAACTTCACCAAGGCAGCGCGATCCTCGGCCGAGCCGATGCGCTGCTCCGGCATCTTGGTGCCAGGCGTATAGGTCATAGGTCCGACCTCGAACAGCTTCGCGACCGTGTCCGGCGTCCACACGATATCGAGCTTCTTGAGCGCGTCGGAGAAATTGTAGCCGGGCAGCGTCGCGATCTTGCGGCCGAAAACCCCGGCAAGCGTGGGGCCAGCGCGGACGCCCTCGTCAGGTTTCAAGGTGTGACAGGCGACGCAGGCGCGAAACACCTCGGCGCCGGGATCACCGGCGAAGGCGGCGAGCGGGTCCTCGGGCGCGCCCATGACGATATTGCCGATCGGCTCGCCGGTCAGCGCGTCCCAACGGCGGATCATCCGGTCGCTGCCGCCGGTCAGCAGCGTGCGCCCGTCGGGAAAAAAGGCGGCCGACCAGACCGGCAGTCCCGGTCCGACGAGCGTGCGTTCCATTTTGCGCGCAGCTCTGTCGATGATCGCGACCGAACCACGCACGCCGGCGGCAGCAATCAGACTGCCGTCGCGCGATAAGGCCACCGAAATGATCGGCGCTTGCGCCGCCTCGATCGCGCCAAGGAGCTCGCCCGTAGGCGACAGCACGTAAACCTTGCCGTCGGCACCCGCGGTGACGATCTCGCCGTCCGGCGCGACCGCAACCGTGTTGAGCGGCGTCGGCAGCGTCGTGACGGTCGACGCGCCCTGGCCCGCAACGGGCGAGATGCGCAGCGTCGCGTCATAGCCAGCGGTGATTAGCGCACGGCCATCGGGCGCAAACGCGACGCCATTGACGTTCTGCGCATGGCCCTCGATGACACGCGGCACTCCGCCGGCGAGCGGCCACAGCCGCGCGGTGTGATCCCAAGAGGCTGAAGCGAGGGTCGTGCCGTCGGGCGATACCGCAAGCGCGACCACCGGCGCTGTGTGGCCTTCGAGCACCATCGACGGCTGTGGCTCGCCCGGCGTCCAGATCGCGATGCGCGCATCCTCGCCGCTGGTGGCGATGCGGCGGTCGCGGAGGAAGAGCGCCGCGTTGACCGCGCCGTCGTGGAAGCGCAGCACCTGCTCGGCCGCGTTCTTCGGCAGCGACCAGCGGATCACTGAGGTGTCGAAGCTGCCGGAAACAGCCTGCGTGCCATCCGGCGAAATCGCGAGTGCACGGACCGGTCCGCCGTGGCCGCGCAATTGCGCTTGCGCCATGTACGGCGCGCCCAACACGAGAAGCGCAATGACAGCAAACACGCGCAACGTCATTGCGAATCTCGAACGTCGGCAGGGCGCATGCCCAATGCGCGGATTTTCTCGCGCACGTTCTCGTCGCGCAGCGCAGCGACAAAGGCTGCAACCGCGGGGCGCTCGCGGCGGCTTTCGACCAGGAGGAAATCGTAGTCTTCCGGCGCGATCGGGATGAAGGCCAGGCCGTAAAGGCGTGCCACCGACTCGATCGCGATACCCCAATCCGCGCGGCGCTGCGCCACCGCGGCGGCGACCGCGTTGTGCGAACGCGGCTGATTGCTGTAGCCGGCGGGCCGCGCGCCCTCGAGCAGCCGGTCGATCAGCACGCGCGTGCCGGCGCCGGCATTGCGGTTGACCATCAGACAGCGGGGATCGGCGAGCGCCGCCTTGATCGCATCGGTCGCGCTGCGTCCGGCGAAGCGGGCGTCGTCACCGCGGTGCACGAAGCCCTGCATGCGCTGCCAGCCTTTCACCAGCGCGAGCCCAGGCCGCAGCAGATGCGCGTTGTAGACTCCGCTCGCGGGGTCGACGAGATGCACCGGCGCAAGATCGCACTCGCCGCGCTCAGCGGCCGCGAACCCGCCCATGCTGCCGACCGCGATGGTGCGCGCGGCAAAGCCGCGCTCGGCGAGCGCCCCGAGCACGACGTCGAGCGCGATGCAGTGGCTGCCCATCACCACGAGGTCGGGCATGGCGGCCGTCTCCCCGATCAGGGTCACGCGGACGCGCGTCCCGGCGTCGAGCGCCGCCGCGAGCGCGTCCACCTCGAGAAAGCCGTCGGCCTGGGAGAAGCTCGTCACGGCCCCCGATCCCTTGGCGGTTGGAAACGCAACCGGCCCGTCGTCGCCTGCTGTCAGCGCGACGAGGACGAACTCCTTGCGGCCGAGCTCGGAGGCGATGCGCACGGGGACCGTTGCCTCCATGCTATGGACAGCCTCCGGCGCAAAACCGGCGCGCGCGCGGATCACCGGCGCGACGAAGGCATGGAAAGTGAAGATCGCGGAGGTGGGAAATCCCGGCAGCACCGCGAGCGGTTTGCCGTCGATCACGGCAAGGCAAAGCGGTTTGCCGGGCTTGAGCGCGACGCCATGAACGAGAATGTCGCCGAGCTTCGAGATGATGCGGTGGGAGAGATCGCCCGCACCCTTCGACGTGCCGCCGGAGAGCACCACTAGGTCGCAGGCTGCGAGCGCGCCGCGCACGGCACCCTCGAGCGCCGCCTCATCGTCGGGGAACGCGCCGAAGGCAACGGCTTCCCCGCCCGCTTCCGTGACCGCAGCCGCGATGATCGCCCCGTTGCTGTCGTAGACCCGTGCGGGACCAAGCGCGTCACCCGGCGCGGCGAGCTCGTCGCCGGTCGAGAGCACCGCGACTTTCGGCCTGCGCACCGTGTCGATTTCGGCGAGGCCGCAGGCCGCGAGCATTCCGATCTCGCGCGACGAGAGGCGCGTCTTGCGGCGCAGGACCACTTCGCCGCGCGCGATGTCGGAGCCTGCATAGGAGATGAACTGCCCGGGCGCGACCGCGCGGCGCACGTCGACGGCCGGCATCCCGCCCTCCTCAACCAGATCGGTATGTTCGATCATGACGACGGCATCCGCACCGCGCGGCAGCATGCCGCCGGTTGCGATGGTGGTCGCGGAGCCCGGCGTCACTTCCAGCGCGGGCGCATGCCCGCAGACGATCACTTCGCCATTGAGACGAAACCGGCGCGGTGCGCCGTCGCTCGCGCCCACCGTGTCGGCGGAGCGCAGCGCAAATCCGTCGACGTTCGCGCGGTCGAACGGCGGCACGTCGATCGGCGCGGTGATGTCGCGCGCCAGCACGCGGCCGAGCGCCGCCGCCAAAGCGACCGTCTCGCTCGACAGCGGCGACAGATCGAGATGCCGCGTAAAGCGCACACGCGCCTCCTCGGCAGACACCACTTCTAGGAATTGCTCCTGCCGCGCCGCGCGGCGAATCGCCGCCAAGAGATCGGCGCGATCGCGCTGGGCCGACTTTGGTTCAAAACGCGCAGTCATGGCCAAGGTCTTATCACGACCTCGCTCTGCGCCGGATATCCTTCGCTGTCCGCATTGATGAGGATCCATCCATTCGCTTGCGCGAGCGCCGCGAGCGGCACATAGCCCGAGGCTATGGGGGTGGCCGAGAGGCCCTCGCAGCGCACCGGCACGAGTTCCGCAAGACCGACGGCAGACGACACCTTGTGCGTGAGTCTCGCGCTTCGCATGGACGGCGTCTCCTGGTTTGCTGCGAGCCGCGCCAGCATGAGGCGACCCAGGACGTGCCAAGCCGCGAGCGCGGCATCGAGTCGCCCCGGCAGTGCCAACACCGGTCGCGCGCCGACGGTTCCTAACGCGGTGGTCTCGCCCGGGAGCAGGGCGACCCCGTGGACAAGCACCTCACCCATTGAGGCGAGCGTTTGCACCGTGACGTCGCGCCTGCCGCTGCCGGTGCCGCCGATGGCAATGACCGCATCGGCATCCGCGGCGGCCAAGGCATTAGCCAGGTCCTCCGGTGCAGCCATGAGGGCATCGCCGCCTTGCGATCCAATGGCGTCGGCGATGTAGCCGATCGCGGCGTCGATCACGGCATCGCTGCCCCGCCGGGGGCGCACAAGGCGCAGCCGCGGGGCGCGCACGCGCACCTCGGCGATGCCCGCCGCCGCGAGCAGCGCGATCTCGACGGCGCCGAGGCGCCGGCCGGCCGACAGCAAAGTTAATCCGCGCGCGCCGTCGACGCCGGCGGCCAATACGCCTTCGCCGGGACCGACGGGAGCCAGCGCTTGCGCCGCCCCCTCGCGGATCGCCACCGCATCGATCGGCGCAACCGCGTCTGCACCGTCCGGTAGGGCCTCCCCGACATCGACGCGCACCGCGAGCGGCAGCGGCGCCGGGGCATAGCCCCCGGCGTCGACGGTGAGATCGGATCGCACCGCCCAACCGTCGCGTAGCGCCCGTGCCGTCGCGGGGATCGGAGCAGGGATGATGACGTCCTCGGCAAGCGTGCGCCCGCGCGCAGCGGAGAGATCGGCCGCGCGCGGCGTCACCGGTTCAACCAGTGCCGCGAGGCGCGCGAGCACGTCGGCGAGCGGCGTCAGGCGGGCGATGCGTTGCGGTCTATCGGGCTCCACGACCATTGCTCGTGTTCGTATGATATCGTCATGTCCCACGAAAGCGATCCTGGCGATCGCCCAAGCGCAGGCGGAAAACGGGACCTCGTGGTCGAGAAAATACTCAATTTGCGCGGGCTCAAGTGTCCCCTGCCGGCGTTGCGCGCGCGCAAGGCGCTGAGCGGATTAAAGACCGGCGACATGCTCATCGCCGAATGCACCGATCCCCTGACCGCGATCGACATCCCCAATCTGTTGCGGGAGACCGGGGACACGATGGTGTCGAGCGTGCGCGAGGGCAAGGTGCTGGTGTTTCGGATTCGCAAGCGCTGACGAGGCCGGCGCGCTTGATCCTTCGGCGTCGATGGCGCTCTCACCCCTTCGCCCGGTTGGTGAGATGAATGACTTCGAGCGCGTTATGGTCGGGGTCGTGGAAATAGGCGCTGCGGCCGGTGAACACGCCTTCGGCGCGCTCCTCCTCCCGGAACACGTCCACGCCCTTGGCTTTGAGCTCTGCCACCGTCGCGTCGTAGGCATCGCCGTCGACCATGAAGGCGTGATGGATAGTGTCGGAAAATCGGCCGCGGCTCGTGTCGCGCCCAAGCAGGACATAGTCGGTGCCCGACCTAAGAAACACGAAGTGCGGATTTTCTTTTGGCACCTGCGCCACGAATTCGAGCCCGAGAATCTCGGTATAGAAGGCGCGGCTGCGGGCGAGGTCGCTCACCGGAATGGTCACGTGCAACACGCCTTTGGTCTTGATCATGCGCACCTCCCTGGCCGCGACGGGATTGCCGCGTGCACTAGCTAGAGGCTCCGCTCCTTCCCGAGCAAGCGAAAATAGCCCGCAGGAGCCATAAGCGCGTTTACGCGCGTCCATAGCCCCTCGAAGACGGGCGTGAACGCCCTTAAGGACGCGCTATGGGCGAGATGCGGGACCCCGGATTTCGCCGGCGCTCGTCCGGGCTACGAACCCGTGGGTCCCCGCTTTCGCGGGAACGAACGGAGAGCGACTCGACCTAGCGAAACGCGCATCAGCAGCTCAGATGGTTAGCACAATCTTACCGAAATGCTTGTTCTCGCGCATATGCGCCTGCGCCACCACGGCTTCGGCAAGCGGGAAGCGGCGGTCGATCGGCAACTTTAGCTTACCCGCGGTCACTGCATCCCACAGATCGGCGCGCATGCGGCGAGTAATCTCGCGCACCTCCTCGAGTGTTCGGGTGCGAAAGGTTACACCGATATAATCAATGCGCCGCAGAGCATGGAGATCGAAATTGAACTCGGCCTTCATGCCGGCGAGCCTGCCGACGTTGACGATGCGGCCGAGAATCGCCGTCGCTTGCATGGTCTGCGCGACCACCGGCCCTGACAGCATGTCGACGACGAGATCGACGCCCTTGCCGCCGGTGGCGGAGAGCACCGCATCGGGCCAAGAGGCATCTCGGGTGTCCACGGCGAGATCGGCGCCGAATTCCTTCAGACGCGCCCGGCGCGCGTCATTCGTGGAGGAGCCGATCACGAGTTTGGCGCCCATGAGCCTGGCGATCTGCAAACCCATGAGGCCGACGCCCGAGCTTGCGCCCTGAATCATCACACTCTCACCCACGCGCAGCCGGCCGGCGGTGATCAGCGCGTTGTGCAGCGTGATGAGCGCGACTGGGAGCGTTGCCGCCTGCTCGAAGCTCATACCATTCGGCATCGGGTTGACGCGCCCCCAGTCGGTGACCGCGTATTCGGCATAGCCGCCGGTGCCCGAGCACATCACACGATCGCCCGGCTTGTAGCCCTCGACCTCGGCGCCGCTCTCGACCACCTCCCCCGCCCATTCGAGGCCGACCGGCGCGCCGATCCCGCCATGGCTGCCATGCGGGATGCCGCGCGCGGTGGCAAGATCGGCGCGGTTGAGCGCGGCGGCGCGCACCTTCACCAGCACCTCGTTCGGCCTCGGTTGCGGTTGCGGTATGTCGCGCAGCGCCAGTCCGTGCTCGCTCGCAACGGCGGCTTTCATCACCCTCTCCGTCGATGTCTCATTCCGAATTCTTGCCCGCGTTGTTGCCGGGGCAGTCTACATGAGAACGCGTCTCCGCGTGCTATCGATTGTTGTCGAGACCGCGCGAGGCGTGGGGCTTGGCGTGATGCGCCACGCTCAGGTCCTACGTAGCCGCACGTCTTGCGCTCTGCTAGCGTTCGGGGCGGAAGGCAAGCCGTGGGAGGCACCGTGCAAGAGCAAGTCGCGACCGCCAAAGAGACCAAAGCGTCCGAGCCCCAATACAAGATGAAGGTCGAGAAGGACGTCGACATTCCGATGCGGGATGGCGCCAGGCTCAAGGCCGACGTGTTCCGGCCGGACGGCGATGGGCAATTTCCCGTGCTCATCAATATGGGCATCTACCAGAAGGACAAGCTCTGGATTCCGCCGCCTGATCTGGAGGAGAAGCCGAACCCGCACATGAATTGGGAGACCGTGAACCCGGAATGGTGGGTGCCGCGCGGCTATTGCTGCGTGCGCGTCGACGAGCGCGGCTCCGGCAAGTCGCCCGGACAATCGGTCCTCTATTCACCGCAGGAGGCGATCGACTTCTACGATGCGATCGAATGGGCGGGGCATCAGCCTTGGAGCAACGGCCGCGTCGCCACCATCGGCATCTCGTTCTTCGCACGCACCCAATGGTGGGTGGCGAACCTCAAGCCGCCATCGCTCGCCTGCATCATGCCGTGGGAAGGCGCTGCCGATCAGTACCGCGACATTCTTTATCACGGCGGCATTTTCGGCTCGGGTTTCATTGTCGGCTGGTTCACCACCCATATGGCGCACCACCTGCTGGGGCGCGCCTACCAGAACAATCCCGACACGTTTCAGGACAACGTGCTCTGGCGCTTCATGCGCAACAGCCTGGACAGCGGCGTGTTCAAGAACCAGCAGGTGCAATGGGACAAGATCGATGTTCCGATGTGGGCGATCGGCAACTGGTCGGGCATGGGATTGCACCTGCGCGGGGCCACCGAGGGCTACATGCGCGCCGCCTCGAAGCACAAGAAGCTGCGCATCCATTGCGGCACGCATTATCATCCGTTCTACAGCGAGGATGGGCGGCACGACCAACTGCGCTTCTTCGACTACTGGCTCAAGGACATCGACAATGGCGTGATGGAGGAGCCGCCGGTGAAGCTCGCCATCCGCACCGGCCACGGCGCGTATCATTTCCGCCACGAGAACGAGTGGCCGATCGCGCGCGCGCAATGGACCAAGCTTTACCTCGACCTGTCCACGCCAGGCGCCGAAGGCAACGGCATGGTCGGCACGCTCGCCAAGACCAAGCCCGCCGCTCTCGCCAAGCGCAGCTATTCCGCGAGCGGCGCATCCCATGCCGGGCACGCCTCGGCCTCCTCGACGTCGCTCGCGACCGGCAGCGGAGGCGGAATTTCGTTGGTGACGCCTCCGCTCGATCAGGACACTGAAATCACCGGTCCGCTGGCCGCCCAGCTTTGGGTGTCGAGCACGACCGAGGACATGGATTTATTCCTCACGCTGCGCAACATCGATCCTGCCGGCAACGACGTGCTGGAGGTCGGGCAGCAGGGACAGCCGGTGCCGGTGGCGAAGGGCTGGCTGCGGGTTTCCCATCGCGAGCTTGATCCCGGATTGTCGCTTCCCTATCGGCCGTATCACAAACATCTGCGGCGGCAGTGGCTCAAGCCGAACGAGATCGTGGAAGTGCAAGTGGAGATTTGGCCTACCTCAATGGTGTTCAAGCAGGGCCATCGCATCCGCCTCGACATCCAGCCGCGGGACGGCATCGGCAGCGCGCCGTACACGCATTACCACGCGGATTACAATGTGGGGGAGAACACGATCTATTCCGGCGGCGACACGGAGTCCTGCCTACTGGTGCCGATCATTCCACCGAAATAGGCCTTGCGAACCATTTGCCAACCGGCGCGCGACGTCGATGACGATCTCGCCGCAGGGGCGGCCGCAACAACTTAAGGGAGGGGATTCATGGCGACGTCGATCAAGCGACGCGAGCAGGCCAGGCGCGTAGCCGCGCAGCGTGCCCGCTCCAAGTCGCACAAGCCGAGACGGACCGCAGCGAAGCTAGCGAAGTCCAGGGGGCCCACGCCCAAGCCGATCGTCATCGACGTACACGCCCATGTCCTCGTCCCGGAAGTGATGAAACGGACGTTCGAGCATTTGCAATATGCGCGTGCGGTGGCGGGAAACATGCCCGAGCCGCTGTTCCAGCGCATGACCGAGGTGCCGCTGCGGCTGCGGGAGATGGACGCAACCGGCGTCGACATGCAGGTCATTAGTCCGAGCATCATGCAGCAATGCAGCTACGGCTTCGAGCCGCAGGAGGCGCTCGAGCTGGATCGTCGCAGCAACGACCGCGTCGCCGAAATCGTCGCGCAGCATAAGGATCGGCTGATCGGACTGGGCTCGCTGCCCCTGCACGACGTTGCGCTCGCGGCCGCCGAGCTCGAGCGCTGCGTGCGCGACCTCGGTCTGCGCGGCGTCATCATTTCATCGCACATCGACGGGATCGAGTTGGGCGACGCGCGCCTGCGGCCGTTCTGGAGCAAGGCGGAAGCGCTCGGTGCTGTCATCTTCATCCATCCCGCCGGCAGCACCGAAAAGCGCATGCTCCGCAATCGGCTGATGATCACCGTCGGACAGCCATTGGAGGAAGCCTACGCACTATCCTCGCTGATCTACGAGGGCGTGATGGATCAATTCCCCAAGCTGAAGATTCTGGTTGCCCATGGCGGCGGATATCTGCCGTTCTATGCCGGACGCCACGATAATGAATATCGCTATGGCCGCGCGCCGCAGCTCAAAGGCGACTTCAGCAGCTACCTGCCCCGCTTCTTCTATGACACGGTGCTGTTCAATCCGGACATGCTGGAATTCCTGGTGACCAAGGTCCCTTCCAGCCACGTCATGCTGGCCTCCGACTACCCGTTTGCGGAGAAGCAGCCGGTCGAATATGTCCGCCGCGCCAAGAAAATCGAGAAGAAAGAGCAGGACGCAATTCTCGGCGCCAATGCCGCGCGGCTGTTCGGCATTGCCGTTTGATCGTGCATCGTAAAGCTACGCGGGCCGTCCTTCGAGGCGGCCGCTTCTCTCCGGCACTGGACGGATTTTAGATGAGCGACGTCGAGATTGTTCTGCATCCAATTCCGACAGCGCAGAGCAAGCCATACATCATCGTGTTCGGTCCCGATCAGCATCTCTGGTTCTGCGAAAGCGGAACATCGAAGATCGGGAGAATGAATCCAAACAACGGCAGCTTCACCGAGTTTGACACGCCGACGCCGAACAGCCGCCCGATCGGCATCACGCCTGCGCCCGATGGGGCGTTGTGGTTTTGCGAGAACGCCGGCAACAGGATCGGGCGGATCGCTACGTCAGGCGCGATCACTGAGTTTCCTGTTCCCACGGCTGACGCGGGGCCGGACGGAATCGTCGCGGGTCCGGACGGAAATGTGTGGTTCTCCGAGGCCCACCTCAGTCGCATCGGCCGCATCACGCCCGCCGGCGCGGTGACGGAATTTTCGCAAGGGCTCACGCCGGGCTGCCGGCCGCTTTCGCTGGTGGTCCGCGATGGCGCGCTCTGGTTCAGCGAATACGAAGCAGGCCAGATCGGCCGGATCACCATGGATGGCCGGATCACCGAATACAAAATTCCGACCCCGAACAGCGAGCCGCGCGCCATGGCGGCGCATCCCGACGGCAACATCTGGTTCGTCGAGACCAAGGCCAACGCGCTCGGCCGTATCGATGCGGAAGGCCGCGTCACCGAGTGGCCGGTGAAGATCCCGAACGCGTCCTTGCGCGGTGTCACGGTGGCGCCGGATGGCGACCTCTGGTTCACTGAAAACTTTGCCAACAAGATCGGCCGCATGGCGCCGGACGGAAAGGTGATCGGGGAATATGCGATTCCCCTCGAGGGCTGCGGCGCGCGCGCCATCATCGCCATTCCCGATGGCCGGCTGTTCTTCTCGGCCCACGACGCCGGCGCGATCGGCGAAGTCGTTCCGCGAAGGTAAAAAGTGG
>WNGI01009209.1_pt1 | contig 10526 bp, 9 predicted proteins | sample 5400621 | NCBI WGS metagenome assembly WNGI01 (sample SAMN13153374, study PRJNA577476) | soil metagenome | isolation source: 20 cm soil or saprolite under Garry oak tree replicate 1 | place: USA:California | collected 2016-06-15 | reverse complement strand
CCGTACACAGACGGAAATCGAAGCTACAGCTCGCGAAGCGCAAGCGATGGGAAGTCAATCGCTGGCAATTAAAGCCAATGTCTCGCAGCCCCGTGATGTTCAGCGAATGGCGGAACTGGTCGGCAGTCGTTTCGGCCGCCTGGACGTCTTGGTCAACAACGCCGCGCTGCGCATGAATCACCTGGGCAAGAGAGATAGCTACTACATTCCCTTCATAAACCTCAGTCTCGATGACTGGGACTCTGCGATGAATGTAAATCTCCGCGGTCCATTCTTATGTATCAAGGAGTGTCTGCCGCTGATGCAGCGGAACGGCGCCGGGAGCATCATCAACATCTCGGCCGGCGGCGGCAAAAAAGGCATGGCTGGAAGAGTGCCCTATTGCGCCTCGAAATTCGGTTTGGAAGGTTTGACTCAATGCCTGGCGTTGGAATTCCACGCCTACGATATCGCCGTCAATTCCTTGTCTCCCGGCAAATATTCGATCCTGACCGATCCGGAAAAAATCGATCAGCTGAAAGGCAATCCCGACCTCATCTTTTTGCGCCCGGAAATAATGGTACCGCCGGCGCTGTTTCTCGCATCGCAGAACGGGCGCGGAGTCACCGGACAACATATCGAAGCGACGGAATGGATTTCTCAAAACAACTGCGGCGCGATCGAAGACTGGCTGGCAAGAATTTGACCTTCAGATCATCGTGCAAGGAGCGAAAACATGGCGATCAAAATCTACAAAGAGAAAATGAAATACCTCGACAAGCTGCTCGTCGAGCTGCCTCAGAAAGTCGATCCCAAGGATTATCGCGCAACACCCAATGTCACGATCACTTGGTTGGAAAACTGTTCCGGCAAAACCAAGATCCGCGACCAGGAGCTGATCTCCGATGAAAATGATCACAGCACCGGCTTCGGCAAAGGCGTCAGTCCGGCGCACACATTTTTAGCGGGCTTTGGTTTCAGCCATTTTACTCAATGGGGCCGCGCCGCCGGCGTTCTCGATCTCGAGATCGATTCCTTAGAAGAACAAGTGCGCGGCTGGTTCGACCGGCGTGGAGAGTATCTTTACGAGCTCGGCTACGAGCACAAGGGCTTCGAGGAAATTACTTTCGAAATTAAAATCCAGAGCAAAGAAAGCGAAGAAAAAATCAGGGAATTCATCAAATGGGCGGATCGCTCGCCACCCCACGCCACGCTCAGGCGCGCGGTTCGCTTGATCGGCATATTCCATCTGAATGGCCGGCATCTCACCACCGCAGTCTATCACCCGGATCGAACGGAATGGCGCTAACGACTCTTTGTCTTTGATGAGAAGAGACGAAGCAATTATAAAATCGGCTGGCGAAGATTATCAGGCGCGCTAGTTTCAGAATCAGAACTGATTAAAAAGCGAAGCTGAAATTAGTCCGCAAACAGTCCCGCCAAAAGGAGGCGTCATGATTCGAACACGCATTTACACGCATTTGCGATCTGCTCGGCATTCCCCATCCGATCGTATTGGGCGGCATGGGCAACGCGACCACCGCGCCGCTGGTCGCCGCGGTCTCCAATGCGGGAGGCTTCGGCACACTCGGCACCTCCGCCTTCGACGCCTCGACCCTCGATCGCGAGATCGCCTCAATCCATGAGCGCACCGACAAACCGTTCGGCATCAATCATCTGTTGTTTCAGATCAAGGAAGACATGTACGCGGTCACGCTGCGCGCTCGACCTGCACTTGTCGCCTTCGCCTGGGCGCGCAAAGACCAGAATCTGCGCGACTACTTTCAGCGCGCCCACGACGCCGGCTGCAAGGTCATGTACATGGCCGGCGAAGTGCCCGAAGCTTTGCGTGCCGCTGAAGCGGGCGCCGACGTCTTGGTAGCGCAAGGGACGGAAGCTGGCGGCCACGTCGGTTGGATGGCGTCGTTGCCGCTCGTACCCATGATGGTCAAAGCCCTCGCGCCCTTGCCGGTGCTTTGCGCCGGCGGCATTGCCGACGGCCGCGGCCTCGCGGGGGCGCTTGCGCTCGGCGCCGAAGGCGTGTTGCTTGGCACGCGTTTCCTCGCCACCCACGAATCACCGCTCCATGCGAATTTTAAACAAGCGATCGTCGATAGCGACGGCCACGACACCGTGCTGACCGAGATACCCGATCTCGCCAGCCAACGGGTCTGGCCCGGCGCCATGTCGCGCGCGCAGCGCAATAAATTTATCGAACGCTGGGCCGGACGGGAGTGGGCCGTCCGTCAAAACGCCGCCGAAATCGGCAAAGAGTTAGCCCAAGCGCGCGCCGCCGGCGATATCGAAAACGCCTCGCTCTCTTTCGGCCAAGACGCAGGCTTGATCGACTCGATCAAAAGCGTGAAAGAGGTAATCGAAGACATCATCGCCGAAGCCGAGGAGATCATGAGAGGCCGACTGCAAGCGCTTTTGCGATAAAGCCCGTTCAGCACACCGACTGTATGCGCTGCCGTAGCTTTCTACCTGAAGTCTAGTGAATCGTGTTTGTGTCTCGGGCATGAGCGCGATCAGACTCCGCGTAGCAGATTGAACGCGGCGTCAGGCCGTGCCTACGAATTCCGCGGCGGAATCGACTCCTTATAAACCACATCGACGTCCATCTTTTGATAGGCCGCAACGAAACCGTTTTTATATTCATGACCGCAATAATGCGCCGGAATTGGGATCAAGGATTTTGCTTTCGACGTTCCAATGACTCGACGGTCCCGAAGGCGTCGGGATATTCCCGATCGCGTCATTTAGTCGGATCATCCAAGAGTAACGATCATGGATCGCAACCGAAATTGGCTAGCGTGGAAACGGAGCGGCAAAGCTAAATTACCAAACAAAGCGGGCGGGCAATTTGCCGAACGGCAAGCTACGGCTCGCGAACAATCACGGAGCGCCGCTAGCAGGGCATGCCGAAGCGGAAATTTCTTTGAGGAAACTTACGGTTCGTTCTCTAACATTTGCCCTCGGTAGAAAATGGCCTTGATCCGGATACAGCACAATACGGGGATCGGTTCCTCCCGCCTTCAGCCAATCCCGCAGCAAGAGAGCTTGGTTCACCGGTATCAATTTATCCTGCTCACCATGGAGGATGAGCGTTGGCACGTGCCATCTCGGTCCGTCGCCAAGAAGGCTCAAGAGTTTGGGATTGGCGTCGTGGTTGGGATTGAGCATCTGCCGTACCCAGAAGCTCGGTGTCTCGCGGTAAAGCCGGTTGAGGTCATACGCGCCAGAATAAAGTATCGCCCCGCTCACCCCTTCCACATCATTCAACATTGCGGCGGCGACAATCGCGCCGCGCGACACGCCGTAAAAGAACACGCGCCGTTTATCGACCCACTGAATCTGCCTGGCAAACGCGACGCCGTCCTTCACGACTCGCCGGGTGATTTCCTCGGTCGGTCCATTGGCGACTTCCGTCGCCCCGTAACCCGGGAGTGAAATTGCCACGCTGGCGAAGCAAACCTCGCTCGCGAAAGCTTCGGCGGTAGACAGAACCTGTTCGGCCCCTCGCCCGCTGAGACTGTGACCATGCAGCAAGACGACCAGAGGAAACGGACCCTTGCCGCGCGGGCGGACGATGTAAGCTTCGACATTTCCCCCGGCGCTTGGGTAAAAGAGCCGAACGGTTCGCTCCGCTTCGATGGCGCTCAACTGCTCATAGGGAACGACCTGAACGCCGTTACAAGCAAATAAAACCAGCAAGCACAGAGCAACGAACCCGGTTTTGTAGCGCATCCCTGGGAATTAACATTCCCGGCAGGAAATTCAAGCCGATCGAATCGTCCGTCGTTATATCAGCGCTTCTAGATTTCAGGCATTCCCCTGCAGGCTCGACCCTCTAAGGAGTCACACTCTCGCCGAACGTCGATGTGAACTTTTGGGCGATGTTATGAATTTCGCGATGAGAAAGTACGATGGGGTCGCAATGAAAAACGAAGCATGGCAAATAGCCACCGGTGTCGTCGTTATTTTGCTTTGAGCGCGGCAGATACTTCCTTTATAAGCGACCAGTCGACGATTTTTTCCATAGGGACGCCAGCGGGAACTTCAGCCATGCTCGCAACATTTCTCAATCCCTTCTCGGTTGGAAGCCCGCTGTCCGGCCAGATGTCTCTCAATCTATCATAGGCTTTTTGCGCCATCTCTAAATTTTCCAGCCCGATGAATTCTTTTAGCAGCGGCACCACCTCGTCCCGACGCGATTTAGTAAAGGCGATTCCTCTAAGAGCGCCGGTTAAAACTTTTTTTACTTGATCGGGTTTTTCGCGTAGCAGGTCATTGTTAACGATAATACCGAGGAGAGGAAATTCCAAAATATCTTTAAGATAAACAAGCGGCCTGAAACCGTCCTTCTCGAGGTATATTTCAAGAGGAGTCATCAACATCGCGGCGTCGACATTGCCCGCTTTGAGACCCGCCAGGCTGTTTCGCGCGTCTCCTAAACTGGCGGTTTTTACTTCTTTCGGATCAATCTTGAACTTGTCCAGGATCATCAGCAATTCGCGATGGACTGTCCCTCCCGGCTGGCTGATGGCCACCACGCGGCCGCGTAGTTGCGCCGGAGAAGTTATCTCAGGTTTGACCACCAGAACATGATGGGTTTTGTCGGTAAACACCATAACGAGTCGCGCCGGCAGGCCGCGCGCGATCGCCGTGAGCGAAGAGCCTGTTTGCGTGATGTAGCCAATCTGTTTTGACGCCAAAGCCGCGAGAGACGTGCGCGCTTGCATATAAACAGGCAACAACTCGAGACCTTGCTCGCGGAACAGCCCCTTTTTCCAGGCGACGTATAATGGGAACCAAGTTGCTGAGTTTGTCGAAACGCCGATGTGGATCGGCGTCAACGTTTGGGCGAGGCCGCCGTGGTTGCCGAGTGAAAAAACAACCACGATGAAGCAACAGATAATATGTTTGGCGTGGCGCATGGTGCCGCCGTTTCGACGAAAGGTCAAAGGCTTGATCCGTGCCCATTGGCCCGCGGTGTGAGCGCGGTCCAATTTAAACTATGCAGTGCGCGTCGAAAGATCCAAGAGCAGGCCGTCAGGGTCGGCGATTGCAAATTCGCCGACCTTGCAGCCGTCGATGTCTTCTTGTGTGATATGTCCGAACACGCCGCCGGCTAATTCTTTCGGCGCGGAGCCGGGATTGGCGCGGCCGAATTCATCGAGGTCCTTTTTCACTTCTTCGATGCTCTCCACCGCGTAGCCGAAGTGGTCGATGCCTTCCCGCATGCTCATATAGGAGTGATTGCTCGTGCGTCGGATCACGAGATCCACCGCGCCGTCGGTCACGCTGAGCGCGTCTTCATCGTAGAAAGTTTTCCCTTCCTTGAGATCAAACACTTCGTGATAAAATTCCGCAACGCGTTCAGGCTCCGCAGATCGGATCGCGATATGATTGATCTGCCGCGGCTGCTTCCAGCCGTCGTCTTTATAGCCTTCCTGCACTTTCGGATGTTGCTTCCATGAAATATCGAATTGGGTTCCCGCCGGATCATGACTTCGAAACACCGCAAAGGCCACTTGCTCCAAACCTTTGGTGACCAAAACCTTTGGATATTTCTCCTTGAGTTTTTCAAGGATGACGCCGACGTCGTCCACTTCAAAGCCGAAGTGATCGAGGGCGGAATGAAAACCGGGGCGCCTTCGCAAAACCGCGAGACCGATCACGCCATCGCTGATATGCCCGTGATTGGGTTGATTAAAACTCTCCGTGATTCGTTTCATGCCGAACACGGTTTTGTAGAAATTCGCCATTCCAGTCTGATTCTCGGTATACAGAGCAAGATGTCTAATTTTAGCCGACATAACTTCTCCCTTCCGCTAGAACGCCTTCTCCATCGGAACCCGGCATAACAAGCCACCCAAGTTGTCGTCAACGGCTTTAAAACGGCACGTCTACTTTGATGAAATAAAGGATCACCTGCAACTGCGCACTCGGCCACCTGCCTCATCGCCGAAACGCCGGCATGACCTCATTGACGAACAGACGGAGAGTTTTTAGCCTCAATCCGCGAATCCGCAATAACACGTTCGATCCAACTCGCCGTTCTGCTGATCGGATTTTCCATACGGATTAAAACTGCCAATTATTTTACCCGCCTATCGCCACTGGTGGAGAAAACACTGTCGGTCCTTCAACCTTTGATTCGAGAGCTTTAAGCGCGGTTTGGATAATTTCTTTGCGCAGGCGTGCATCGAGCTCTTTGGACAAATTCGGATCACCACATGGATGTGGGATACTAACCCCTTTGATGATGCGGTTGGCGCGCACCTGCTGCGCCACGGGAAACATCGCGCTGATTAATGCCACCGGTAATCCTGCCTTCTCAAGTTCCTTGCTCATCACAGCGCCGCTGCGACTGCAAGTTCCTCACGTGGCGACGAAGAGAACTCCTTCGACGTTGTCTTTTTTTAAGTCCGCGGCGATTTCCTGACCGATGCGGCGCATGACCGTCGGCGAACCTTGGTTTCCGGGAATAACGTAATAAGCCGGATAAAGTTTTCCCGGACCGATCGCGCCCTCCGCTTCCAGCGTACGCAGCGCGTCGAGCGGCACGCCGTAATGGGGATTCTGATTCATGTACGCCACGTTGTAGCCACCGTGCACCGCTTCCCATTTTCCCGGCTCGAGTTCTTTGAGCTCGGCGATATTGTATTTGCGCCAGTAGGTATTGCGATAAGTTTTGAACTTATCCGGATTGCCCCACGGCACCACGCCGCTGGTTGTCACTACGGCGATGTTGCGATCTTTTACTTGATCGAGTGGCGGCGCCGGCGGCGCGTCGTCCCACACTTCCATCGGCAGCTCGCTCTCGAACGGCTGGTTATTTATTTTCTTGAGCAGCATTTCGACCGCGCGCGTGGCGCCGCGGCGGTCGGTTTTCTCAATCCGTCGAATACCGCGACCGATGTAACCTTCTTTGGCCGCGGAACCGATCTCTTCGCCGCGCGCTAGCCGGATCGCAAAGCGCGCCAAGCGGGCCAGCGCGTCGTTCATCCCTGTCGTCGCTTCCGCGGTCGGCAGGCAGTAAACCCACGCATTGACAAATTCGCGATAAGCGCCGACGCCCGGGTTCTCCTCGTGCATCGCGGTTATGCAGGGAATCCCCAGCGCGTTGGCCACCGCATTGCAAATCTCGACGCAGGATAATCCGTAGCGGCCGGAGTTGAACGCCGGTCCCGCTACCAAAACGTTGGGCTCCGCCGCACCCACGGCATCGAGAATCGCTTTGAGCGCTTCTTCTTTGTGCTCATGAAAGTAATTATCGCCGACATACACCGTGCAAGCGATCTTGCCTTCGTCGCCAAGCTTTTGCTCCAAACCGCGCGCCGCGCCGGCGCTGCCTTCGATCACGCCCACCGCCAAGCCAGCTTTTTCCTCGCCACCGAGGCCGGCAAAAAATTGATTGACGACATGAACGATTTTAATCATGGCAATCGCCTCCTTAATATCGAGAAGAGTTCAAAACGTTCAAGCAGTTCAACCGTTCAACCGTTTTGAACGAACCGCAGCGGCTGAACGACTGGAAACTATTAGTATTCCGCGCATCTAAATTCCTCTTGCCCCCAAATATCCGCCCCGCCCATCATGACATCACGCGCCTCCAGTGACAAAGCGCCGCGTGCCGGCACCCGCGCGGCGCCGGGAAAGGGAAAAATTTTGATCTGTTCGTACGGACCGATGACTTTGTCCATTGCCGGCAGCTCGACGACTTTATCGAGGCTGCCCGTGCTCACTATCGCATTCGCTTCAGCGATGTAAAACAGCACGGGGCTATCTTTGCCTTCCTTACCGCCATTCTCATAAGTGACCAAGGTTGTTTTAATGCCGTTCTGCTCGCATGCCCGGACGGTGAGCATCACGTCGACGAAGGCGTTGCCGCCGCCGATCCAGGTCACCAGCGCGCCATCGGCGCCCATCGCTTTGGCCAGTCGCGCGGCGTTCTGCGCGCCGACTTCTTTGCCGTGGCTGGTCTCAAAGCGAATGCGCTGCAAGACCACGCCGCCGAAGTTCAAGCTTTTGCCGTGCGCCGCGTACAACTCCAAAACCAAAGGATGGTTTTGCCAATCCCACGTCGTCGGGTAATAGCCGCGCCCCGAGCGCGTCGTATCCACCGTCACCGCCCCGTCAAAAAGCTCATTGGGATGAACAAACGTAGACATCGAATTACGCAACGAGAGCCCATAATAACCGACGCCCGAATGCACGTGCTGCGGGTCGGTGATGCACCCTTGCACCAGCATTACATTCGGCAGCGCCGGATCTTTCTTGCTCAAGTCATAAGTTGCGATCTCTACCGGCGAAAGTTTCGCCGTAACTTGGCCGAGCCGCTGGGCAACTTTATATTCAGCTAATTGAACCGCGCTGTGAGCGTCCAGTTCACCGAGGCCCGGAGCGATTTTAAAGCTCAACACCAAATGCAAGTACGAGCTGAACCGGGAAATCTCCGCGCCCGGCCCCGACATGTCGAGGATCGCGCTTCTTTGCACCGTCGTGCCGGCACGGATCGTGCCTTCGTACTCCGCCGCCGCGATGACGGTCATGCCGGACAGCCGATGAGTTCGGCCATCGCCGACGTTTTCGACGGCGCCTAAAACACCGGGAAAAACCTGGCCGCTGCCCGCCACTTTAAAGCGCGGCTCGACCATATCGCGTATGCCCGTGATGCGCGTCTTTTCGCCGGGCACAGCCACGGCCAGCGTTGCATCCGTGATCCGCGTATCTTCGAGGACGAGAGCGATCAGCTCACCCTCGTCGACATCGAGGATTTCACTTTCGTATTTGAAACGACTCCCCAAGCGAATCTGTTTTACCGGAAATTCTGCGAGTTCGAGTCTCATCATTTCTTTCAAGGTTCAAACCGTTCAAACCGTTCAACTCCCCCCACCTCTTTCCTCCCCCGCGATACGGGGGAGGATAAAGGAGGGGGCTTGAACGATTTGAACGGCTGGAACGTTTGGAACTGTTCAGCCTTACGGCGCCCCCATGATCTTGCGAAAGTCCTGAATATAGTTTTGCAAATTGGCGCCGAGCTTGGGGCTCACGACGAAGTCCGGCTTGACTTGAAAATCCTTAAACTTGCTGCGCACCCCTTTCATCGCGCTGCCTTTGCCCAACGTCGTCGCCAGAAAAGACTGAGCTTCATCCGAGAGCACCCAATCGACAAAGAGCAAAGCGGCGTGCGGATGGGGCGCGTTCTTCGCCGAGAACAGGCCTTCAGGTTTGACGATGGTCGGCGCGAGCACTTTGAATCCCAGCGGCGCTCCCTTCTCTCGAATCGCCGCCGAAGTTTCACCGTTGATCGCGATCCCGAGGGGATATTCGCCCGAGGTCACCACTTGTGTCGTCAATGTGCCGCCGCGTCGATAGCTCAAGTCTTGTTTGGCAAGCTTCGACAAGTAAGCGACTGCCTTTTCTCGCCCCCAGCTTTCTTCCAGAGCCGCCAGAATATAGCCCGCTTCCGGATCGAAAAGCATTTTGCCTTTCCAGGCGGAGTTAAGCAGTTCGTCGTAGCTTTTCGGCGCCTGTTCCGCCTTGACGGCGTTGGTGTTGTAAATCAGCGCCGTGGTCAAATAGTACATGCTGTGCCAGTAACCTTCCGGATCGTAAGTGCCTTCGTAAAAACGTTTCGCACCGGGGACGGCGTACGGCTGTACCAGATTGGCGTTCAGCAATTGATAACCGTAACTCAGGTCGACCTGAATCACATCGACGGCGTGACGTCCCGCCCGCGCCTCGGTCAAAGTGCGGCTCAGTATGCCGTCGCGGGGTGAAAAGTAATGCTGCAGCGCGATCGACCGATAGCGCGAGTTGAAAACGCGCGCGAGCGGCAGAAACTCGTCGATCGGCAGCGTGCCGTAGTAAACTAATTCTCCTTCGGCCTGCGCGCCCTTGAAAAGATAGTTGAGTCTGTCTTGCGGCTTGAGCGATTTTACTTTGGCCGCTACCTCGGCGATGGTCGCTGCGAAAACTAACGGTGGCACGACCGTCAAGAAAAAGACCAGAAAAGTAAGGCACCCGAAGATAAACTTAACGATTCGGCTCATGTGTTCGATTCCTATTTTCGCGTCGACTTTCAAAGTTCGATGATAGCTGACATCCGTTTAACAAATCACCGAAGCCAGCGTCAACGTATCACGAGTCATATCTGAGCGCACTATCGCCTAACCAGAGCGCAGTCGCCAATATTCAAGGCGGGACAAGTATGAATTAAGGTGCGCCACGAGTCTCCCGCTCTATCTGACTCTTACGACATTCTTTCTACCTCCATCTTCACTCGCCCACGGGTCGTGTGATATAGAGTCGTTCGCCAAACAATGCAGGTCGTGATCCCCACGAGCGCAATCAAGGAGGGAAACATGAAAAACAAAGTATGGATGTCACTGGCCGTTGTGATGGTGCTGCTGTCGCTAAGCTGGGTCGCCAGCTCGCAGGAACAAAAAAGCAGCGTGACGTTTTTCATCACCAGTGTCGGTTCCGGAAAGGGCGCGGACCTCGGCGGTCTCGCGGGCGCGGACAAACATTGCCAGGCG
>WNGI01030744.1_pt1 | contig 10527 bp, 11 predicted proteins | sample 5400621 | NCBI WGS metagenome assembly WNGI01 (sample SAMN13153374, study PRJNA577476) | soil metagenome | isolation source: 20 cm soil or saprolite under Garry oak tree replicate 1 | place: USA:California | collected 2016-06-15 | reverse complement strand
CGGCTTCAGAAGCACCCCAGGAAACATCACCATCATTCCCTGTCGAACAGTCAAAGTCACTGCTCTCAGCTGATGTCTCTTCTTCAGGGATCCAGTCTTCCGGTGGCATCATCGCCTCGCTCATTCCGTCCTCCGTAGGCCACAAATTCGTTGGCGTATGTGTTGCGTTGAGCGACTCGATCGTCCAAGTCGTCCTCTCTTTCCTCACACCGTCTCCCCTGTTCAGTTTTAGATGCTCGCTCGCGCCGACTGCTCTGGCTAAATGCTCTATCCATCCTCCGCACATCACTGCGATATCGCTTTCAAACCAGATTTCCTCTAGCCGGATGAACGAAACACTAAATTGTTGCATCTTTTCCTGTACAGCATCACCGATTTCTTTTAGAGACTTGGGTTTCATGGAAGAAGGATGTGCTTCGTGCTTGTAAGCTGCCAGCAGTTCGTATTCGCCCTTGTTTGACCCCAGCTCGGCGATGATGCGTCTTCCTTTCTGCTCTCGCTCAGCATTGGACATGCTGTCCAGGCGTCGGAAGACCGCCACTTGGGTTGCGCCACCTAGCTCGTCATCACGTCCCCATGGATCTGTCTCCATTGCTTTCCCCACCGATGACGTGCTGACTTGGTAACCCCACTCCTTCGCAGTGGAGTTACACCACGCCTCGAATTCATCCACCGTCCATTCAAATTTGTGGTCTTCGTGCCTGAGGATGCGATCTGTGCGGCCGGTGGGATCTGGGTATCCCAGCCTTGCAGAGGATGGTGCGTCCGGGGCGGTGAACCGGGCGTTAAAGGTATACGATGGTGTACTAATGAGGAAAAGGCGGGGATGGTACACCCCCAAGAGTGTTGGTGCGAATGCGGGAAGGACGTCGGGAGGAAGATGTTCAATCCTGATGTTGAAACGCATTAATAGGAGTAATTTGAAACGTGGAAGTATACTTACATTTCGGTGCTAACGATGGATTCTATGTTGATGAATGCTTCATTGATCTTCTGGAATCCGCCTTTCCAAATTTTGACTTGGAGTTCTTCCCATCGAAGGCTGTGGGTTGTATATGTGGATCGGAAGGTGGCGGCGTAGGATGCTTGTTCGGTCGCAATGGGTTTAGTATTGCTTTTAGCAAAGTTGAGGTCTTCGTCAGAAAGGTCGATACCGTAGAGGAGGGTCGGGTGGAGATATGTCACTTCTTCTGTGAGGGCGTCAGAAGGTGCTGATTGATCGACAACTGGCGATGGTGGAAGAACATTGGGCGGCGGAGGTCTTAGCCATGGAGCAGGTTGGCAGAGAACAGAGAGAAGCTGGCCTTCACCGCATCCGACATCCAGGACCTATGGGGTGGATGGTTAGCTCTTTCACTTTGGGGTTGATTGATTGATCGCGATGATGTTAAGATCATTGTGAAGATGACATTGTGATGATATGACAGCGATACAAGTCTGCTTTACTTGCCTGGGCAACAGATTCTGCTCGAAGAATGTTGAGGACCCAAAGCCTACGCTGGAGGTACAGAGGAGGGTGGAAGGTGACTGGGAGTTCGCTGACGGACTCCTCAAAGTGGTCGTCGATAAGCTCCTCTACCAAGGTATCTTGAGTATTTCGGCGAGAGCTCATGGTGCCTTGGGGAGGGTATAGTGGCGCAGAACGTGAAGGATGCTTATAAGCGGTAAATTGACATCCTCGTGTTCCTAATCTGGGCTGATGGATCGGACACCTATCAGGAAACGTGCCTCTCGTATGTGAGTTTTGGGTCATTTGCTGCAGCTACTCTACTGGCGCCTGGCTGCAGCATGTGATGGAACCGGCTGCCTCGTTTTCGCCTCGTTGCGTTCTGGCCTTCATACGGAGCTGTGTAACCTGTGTGCAATGACAAATCTGGATGAAGGGATATGCTTAGTGGCAAACCAAGAACAAGGTACTTGGGGTCGGTACAAGGCTCGTCATTCAAAAATTCAAATTGTTCCTAGTCGAGTCGAACGCGATATTTATTACTTGATGCTCAAAGAGATTTCCTGTTCACATCTTCGACAAGAACATCAAATTCTAAGCAGAAAACAGGATACTTGGTTATGTACATCCCGTCCTAACCCACGAAATTCGCTACCACCTTTCCAACCGCATCATGGGCACCAGCCAAAGCGATACCTCCCAGATCGAGAAAAGACGGTCAAAGCGCGAATCCCACAAGCCAAACAAGGATCCAGCCACAGAAGTGAGCCTTGGATCGCTCTAGAGGACGGGAACGCGGACAAGGAGGCGGAAAAGCTTATACCGAGCCCGAACTTTTAAGTCCTCAGTGGTTTGTTCTGGAGGAAAAAAACTTGTCGCGTCAGGTTATGCACCTTTGCTGATGTAAGTTATTTCCACGATAGCGCGTAATATTGAATTTGCCGGGTCCGGTTACGATGTTGTCCGAGTCCTGCTGGCGCTTACGGCTCTCACAGCTCCATGTCTCGTCTCTCAAAGCCAGATCCTATTGCCTACCTGAATGACACAGTACTAGGCGCATTTGTTCATGTTTCATCTTCAGAGACCATCAACCACTTGGTTCGGTACCTATCGACATGGGGCGGAAGCGAGTTGCGTAATCTGGAGTGTTTGCTATTTAGATACCCTCTAATCCATTTCTTTTAGCAAATTTTTTATGGTAGCCATCAGCTCTATTACTCTTTGACCCGCTCCGGACAAACATGTTCTTAGGTCATTGAATATATATTGAAATTAACCGTTCCTTTCCTGAATTTGCGGGCTCGTCTTCAGCATCGGGCTGGCAGGAGAAAGGGCCCGACGAGTCAAGCAGCAGGCGCATGCACCAAGTTCGCCGGTATTATCGGCGATGCTAGGACTTTGTGGAGAATATGGGGTAAGCGCTGTGATTGTATCAACCATTGGGAAAAGTCTGAAAGCGCGGCTAGGAATACTTCCCATAGTACAATGGCTCATCTCATTGGAACGAAATCCGCAACCAACACGAAACTTGTTAACCATCGAACGGTTACAAGGTTGGGCTATGCTGGCATATTACCCTCTCGAGCACTTGTACTATCTCCGTTCTCACGACATCATACCATCGAGTGTCCCTTCTCCCTTCTCGTTCTTTTCAAGGACGAAGCGTATTAAGCTTCTCCTTCACTTTGCACATCTTATGGAGGACAAGAAGCTGCTAGAAGCTAGGCAACGTACCCTGCGCAAGGGGAAAGGAACAGGCTTGAATACAGAAGAGAAGCAAGATATGTGTCAGAAATGGGATATGTTTTGGTCGGAAGTTGTGACCAATCTTTCGTATTTCCCCTTTTCTCTTCATTGGTGCGTGACACCTTCCAAGTTTCCTAAACTATGCTCAAAAGACACCATTCAGGTCTCTGGAGAAGGGATTATTCAAAAATGATGTGAGAGTTTGAACAACGTGAGCAGGGAACAAACTAATCTGACTGATTCCTAGGCCTGGGTCAACATCTTCGGTTTCGTAGCTGCTCTTATGTCGTTCAGAAGTGGCTGGAAAGCGACATCTCTGCCGCCCCCGGCTTCAGAAGGCGAGACAAAGGATAAAGAAGAGGTTGCCGACACGGCAGGTTATGATGTAGTACTGTAGCTATGTGTAATAAATGGTTGTGCTCTTCCTGTAACATGTCCAGCCATCAGATATTGATAACCCCCAAATCAATATGGCCTTGTAGTCTAGTGGTACGATACTTGCTTTGGGTTCGTCTTGAATTGCAAGTGGCCTGGGTTCGAATCCCGGCAAGGCCCAATTTTTCTCACCTTATCTTCCGTTTTTACTCGTCTTCTATTTTGTCCATGACGTTGATCAAGCGTACTCCACCGACATTTCCTATACATACTGTACCTATACGTTCCGGCTAGAGTTAGATGGGAAGTGGTGATTCAAACAACCTTCCAACTTCCGAACTGTCATGATCAAATCCGGTCACTTGATGCTTTGCCGCAAGACTTGTATGGTAAGCTCATAACTCGAATGTTACGCGACGCGCTAAATGAATGATTATAGCTTTTGACCCGCCGTGGGAGAATGTTGCGTAAAGTTAATCCTGGAGGCCGGGCTGGAACGTCCTTGCTCGCATCAGTGAGTGGATTAATTTTACCTATTGAATGGCTCAAACCGAAGATGGAACGAAGCTCCAGGGAAAATCAAGAGCGCTCAGCCTATACAGTTCACATCGCCGATGGGAAGAATCTCATCTTGCCCCATAGGGTCATGACTCGATTCACATCACGGATAATGGAAGCGAAATTAATCCCATGAGACAACAGCAAGTCTCTTTATCTGAAATCCAGTTGCAAGCGACAATGACAGGTGCCATGCCATCTGAATACGACATTATCTTCGCAGGTGGTGAGTCGATTGTCAATCACGTCGTCGTAGTTACTCAATGTGCTGTCAGGCGGGGCAACAGCATGCGTAGTGGCTGGACGTCTTGCCGCTGCTGATCCGACTCTGAAAATACTGGTGAGTATCGAGGCGACAAATGGATTCGTACCTTTATAACCATTTTTAACCTTTCAGATCGTCGAAGACGGACCGGACACACGGGATAAAGACGCTCATATTCAGCCGGCAAGATGTTTTAAGAACCTCCGGGATCCAAATTCAAGGACTTTTCTTCACTACGAAGGACGTCCGAGCGAAGCGCTTGGAGGTCGATCACCTGTCGTGACGACAGGCCGTTGTTTAGGAGGGGGATCGAGCGTGAACTGTGAGTAATCCAACCCCCTACTCATAGACAGACCATATATAATATTATCATAGTCATGATGTACACTCGAGCGTCGGCGTCTGACTATGATGACTGGGAGAATATTTACGGAAATCCAGGCTGGGGTTCTAAAGATTTGATTCCCCTTTTGGAAAAGGTGCGATGAATATAACTATTGCATATCCTTTTAGTTTATGTTTCATCTAGGCAGAAACGTTTGATAGGGTTGCCCCATACCACGGTCTGAACGGTCCTATCAAGATCTCGCACCGAGAAGGCGAACCAAACGTCGCTGAAGCATTCTTCGACGCTGTCAGCAAGTACGACAAGAAACGTCATTTCACGGATGACGTGAATGGGTTCTTTTCCTGCGATGCTTATGGGGTAGGGAGTTGTTGAATTTCTAAAGCTATCTGCTGATGATGTCATTTAGAGATGGCCACAGTGAGCAACATATTCAGCAAACCCCGATAATGCACTAATTTCACCTCCATTACAGTTATATCGATCCTATAGCAGGAACGCGGTCGTGTACAGCGCAGCATTACATCTATAACCAGATCGACAAAAACCAGAATCTGGTGGTGTTATGCGAAAGGAGAGTAGTACGAGTACTGTTTGAGTGAGTATGCGTGATAAGACAATTTCCGTAGCTCATGAATTCTCCCAGGGGCAACAAAGCGACGGGCATTGAATACATTGATGGCTCCACCGGCCAAAGAACTGTTGCAAAGGCATCTCGTCTGGTCGTTTTGTCTGCTGGCACTTTCGGTTCCCCGACAATCCTACAAAGGCAAGTCTCGCCAAAGTATAACAGCGGCGTGCTAACAGTTTTGAGTAGATCAGGGATAGGCAATGCGGACTTGCTTAAGAAGCACGAGATAGAAATACTGACTGACCTTCCGGGAGTTGGAGAGCATTATATTGGTACCTCGTCATTGCCCCACGCTTCCTGGCGGGCTTACATCATTTTCCAGACCACAATTCCTGCTTCACGCCATACATGGTTAGCGATGACGCTGATACAATGGATGTTATTTTTCGAGGAGATGAAGAGATGATACAACGTGCGCGCGAAGTATATTCAATTTAATTCGTATTCTGAAAGTTTCCTTCTCTAGCTTTTGTCCAACAATGGCTTGAAACAAGGAAAGGTTTGCTGACGTACACGTAAGCGCCATAATTTTATATGTCCAGTCGTCTCTTTCTTATGGGGTTTTAGCGGAACCGATGCGGGCATCAAGATGAGACCTTGTCTAAAGGATTTGGAAGACTTTGGCGAGGATTTCAAAAGTACATGGGAAAAGTTTTATGTTCCTGCTCCTGACAAGCCACTTGCGATCTTGTGTCTCGTTGCAGGGTGAGCGACCAGACCGGTCTAAAGACTTTGAGCTGACTGGAATTTTAGGATGCTCGAACCGAGTTCTGAGCCCCCGACTAAGAAATACGTAACCATGGTCTATTTCACTGTAAGCGGAATTTGGTGCAAAGGCGATAGATTCTAACAGGTACATATCTAGACATATCCAGCTTCTTCGGGGTTTGTCAATATAACTTCTGGCGGAGACGCCTATTCCCCAGTCGATTTTCACCCAGGTTTTCTTGACGCGTATGTCCTCGCGCATGTCCGACGCCTTGAGCTCTGATTACAGTCTAGACCAACGGACAATGCCATTCTGAGATGGGGATATAAGCAATGCAGGGAAATCGCGCGCCGGATGAGGATATACCGTGGGGAATATAGCTCTAGACACCCGAAGTTCCCGACGGGCAGCCTTGCGGAATGTGGACCCGCCAAAGGCCCTGTTGACATCGACGCGCCTAATATTGTCTACTCAAAAGAAGATGACGAAGTAATTGATCGATTTAACAGAGAAATTCTCTTAACATCTTGGCATTCGGTAAGGCTACCGTTGGTTATGTCTACTCGAGGTCTTATATTGGTGTCACCACAGATGGGCACCTGTGCAATGAAGCTCAGAGAAGCCAGAGGTGTGGTTGACTCCAGGCTGAATGTGTATGGAACACGTAATCTGAAGGTCGCAGGTGGGCCATTAACGCCCTAAGGGGTACTGTACTTTGACTTGGCGATGTTTTAGATTGTAGCATTGCTCCAGCAAATGTTGGAGCGAATACGTATAACACAGCGATTGCTATTGGGGAAAAGGCGGCGGTTCTTATAGCCGAAGATTTGGGAATTAAAGGTGTATGATTCGCTTATTTGTCTTGTATTGCATTACGCCTTCACGCGCAGTATTTAGCAATATACAAAATGTGAGTTGAGTTTATTCCTCTTGAGTTGCCATCTGCATTAGCTGACGTGCACATAGCATCGACCGTATCTTAGCTCGGGAACATGATAGATGAACCAGAGCATTCCGGCGCCACCGCAATGAACAGCCTCATCTATACTATCGCTTTCATTTTGTCCTGCGCGAGGGCATACAAAGCTAATCTCGGAACCAGATTTCTAACAGAATTCTCGAGCCGCCACAATACTGGTTTCGAAGATGACGAGTTCAAGGCACTGTGCGATGTGACACAGGGGGGATGACAGCAGGCGGTATACTAGGTATCATTGCCAGTGGTTCAGTGGTGGGTTGGGTCCGCTGACGGCGGTGTTTGCAACACGCATCGTCATTACTACTCGTTCTTAAGGCACACTGCTTTAGAGGTGCACTAACCACTATCAGGCGAAATTGACGGCAATAACGTAAAACTTCAAACACAACTTCTTCACGGGCCGCGCCCCGGCAGGCCGAGCCAAGCAGAAACATTATTACGCACGCTGATACGTGAAACTTTATCTATTTTTCGATTTTGATCTACATGTGCAAGAGAAGCAAGGCAACATTTATAAAACTCGTGACAAGATACATATTGGGGCATTTAAATTGTGAAAATGAGGTACGGGCTGAATATCATCATTGCAGTAATTACTAAGTAATTACTAATTACCCCTAAGTTGTCTATTTAGACCGCCTTCATTCAAATCAAGTGCATAACGACGATGTCAGCTGCTCAACCTGAATACGACATTATCTTCGCTGGTGGTAAGCTGGTTAGCAATTTCGTCCTGTTGCCACTCAATCCAGTTCCAGGTGGTGCAACGGCGTGCATTGTGGCCGGACGCCTTGCCGCTGCGAATTCTACTTTGAAAATACTTGTAAGCACCAGGGCAATCGACGAATTCATGGCTTTGATATCATTTAGATTATTGAAGATGGACGAAGCACAAGGGATGAGCCTGTCCACAGTCAGCCAGCAAGATTTTTTAGAAATGTTATGGACCCGACTTCCAAAACTTTTCTACACCATCAAGGGCATCCAAGTGATGCGCTTGGCGGACGGTCACCTATAGTATCCGCAGGGCGGTGTCTAGGAGGGGGATCTAGCGTAAACTGTGAGTAACTACGATGATTGGGCAACTCTTCACAATAATCCAGGCTGGGGCTCCAAAGAATTGATTCCACTTTTGCAAAAGGTACAAGTGCGAAAAGCAACTACAAGCCCTATCAATTCACATTTCCGTTTAGGCCGAAACGTTTGACAGGGATGCACCTTACCACGGTTATAATGGTCCTATTAAGGTCTCGTACCGAGAAGACAATATTAATGTCGCCGAAGACTTCCTTGACGTAGCCAGAAAGTACGACAAGAAACGGCAATTTACGGATGACGTTAATGGGTTCTTTTCTTGCGATGCCTATGGGGTAAAAGGTTCATTCTTTGAACATATCTGCTGATGGCTATACAATGAATTTCAGAGATGGCCCCAGTAGGTACTTGATATCTCGCTTCATAAATATGCTAATCTTCGTTTCCTTGCAGGTATGTAGATCCAGCCACAGGGAGACGCTCCAGCGCAGCAGAAAACTATATTTATAATCAAATCGACAAGAATCAGAATCTAGTGGTGTGGTACGAAAGAAGAGTAGTGCGGGTATTATTCGAGTGAGTATGGCTAATGAAGCACGCTTCTTGATTCATAAACTACTTTTAGGGGCCTTAAAGCAACTGGTGTAGAATACCTGGACGGGCCTAGCGGTCAGAGGAATGTTGCAAAGGCTTCTCGGCTCGTCGTTTTATCTGCTGGTGCCTTTGGTTCTCCCACGATTCTGCAAAGGTGGGAATTACTTCAATAAAACAAGGATCGTGCTGATGGATTTGATAGATCTGGGATAGGCAATGTTGACTTGATGAAGAAGCACGGCATCGAGTCGCTGGTTGATCTTCCTGGAGTCGGACAAAATTACATGGGTATACCACCGTTGCTGCAGATTTTTCATTGAGCTAATACAGAATAGATCACAACGTACTTGTCCCACCATACATTGCTAGCGATGACGCTGAAACATTGGACATTATCTTCCGAGGAGACGAGGAGATGACACAGCGTGAGCGAGATATATTTATTTTGATTCGCGTTTCAAGCGAGCATCTTCTCTCTAGCTCTCGTGCAACAATGGCGTAAAACAGGTCAAAATGAGACCTAGCCAGCAAGATTTGAAGGAATTAGGTCAAGAATTCGAGCAAACATGGAAAGGATTCTATGCCCCTGCGCCTGACAAGCCGCTGATAATTATGTGCCTTATCGCAGGGTGAGGCCCGTATCACTCGTAAAGCCGTGCTTGCTGACCGAAGTCTAGGCTGCTCAAACAGAGTTCCGAGCCTGCGGCTGAGAAATATATATCAATGACTTATTTCACTGTACGCAGGACACACTATGGTGTCAATCGATCACGGATATCATATGCTGACGGATACATAGGCATATCCAAGTTCCACCGGATTCGTCAACATAACTTCCGGAAGTGACGCATACTCAGCCGTTGACTTTCATCCAGGTTACTTGGACGTGTACGTGTCCTTACAAAAACGTCCAACGTCCCATGAAGCGACTATTATTTAGATCGACAGATGTTACCATTTTGAGATGGGGGTATAAGCGAAGCAGGGAAATCGCTCGCCGGATGAGGATGTATCGTGGCGAATATATTCCAGGACACCCAAAGTTCCCGGAGGGTAGCCTTTCTAAATGCGGTCTCGCGGAAGGCCCTGTTGACATAAATGAGCCTGATATTGTCTACTCCAAAGAAGACGACGAGGCAATCGATCAATATCACAGAGAATATGTCACGACAACCTGGCATTCGGTATGGTTTACGTTACGACTTGTCGACAACTCATTTTAGTATCACTACAGATGGGCACCTGCGCGATGAAGCGCAGGGAGGATAGAGGTGTAGTGGACTCTAGGCTGAGTGTATATGGGACGCGCAATTTGAAGATTGTCGGAGCGAATACATACAACACCGCCATTGCGATAGGAGAGAAGGCCGCTGTTCTGATCGCTGAAGATCTGGGAATAAGTGGGGTGTAGGCAGTAGAAAGTCTGGCCTCTTTTCCGCCAGTTCTGCCCTTCTTCGTTAGAAAAAACAAGTAACTCAGGATTATTGGAATTGAGTAAGCAGAAAGATAAATGTTGCGGAATGTCAAGGTAAGTCGACACGGAGATCGGCCCGACACGTTGTTTAACCTTATTGTGATGCATAATGACGTAATTGTTGCGTCTTAAAATAGAGCTCCTATTTCCCACAACTACTTCGTCATTGCCGCCACTCGCAATACCTTAGGAGGTCAAACATGCATATAAATACGCACATTACCACCATTCAACTTCTAAAGCACAACTATGACACAAGTCTTTGCACCCACCGAACTGCTCTACTGTATCATCGATCGTGTTTGGGAATTGCCACTCACACCAGATGAACGCATCGATTTTTTGATCGTTTCGACGCTCGTTTCGAA
>WNGI01006651.1_pt1 | contig 10527 bp, 9 predicted proteins | sample 5400621 | NCBI WGS metagenome assembly WNGI01 (sample SAMN13153374, study PRJNA577476) | soil metagenome | isolation source: 20 cm soil or saprolite under Garry oak tree replicate 1 | place: USA:California | collected 2016-06-15 | reverse complement strand
GACAACTTCTCCATTCTCGCTTACGACAGGCGAGCCGATCGAACTTGAAGAAATTGGGCCTGCAATTTCCAGCCGATCAGATTGCCGTGTTGAGATGATCACATCGCGGGGGGCTCCGTCAGTTCCTGCCAGCCCGCTGCCCACCACTCCGACGCGCCTAGCAGGTTCGAGGTTTGGATTCCTGTTCACCGTGAGAAATGGCACATATTTCACATCGGCTTGAAGAACAGCCAGGTCGAGCGTTGTGGAAGCTGCGAGGACCCCGCTCACGTCATAAATTCTGCCATCGGCCATTTTCGCCACGGCGTTGATCCCGCCCTCGATCGCATGCGCTGTTGTAATGAATCTGCCATCGCCTGAAATGAAAAAAGCATTCTCGGTGCGCAGCAACTTGCCAGACGAATCGAACATTGTGACCCAAATGACTGCCGGCCGAACGCTGTTCTCCAGTCGCGACAAATCGAGCGCTGCGGGCTGCCCTGTCTGTGGCGTTTGCGCCTGCTTTGGCGACGCCAAAGAACCTGGCGACTGAACCGGAGTGGGAACCGAAGGTGATTGGGCGGCGGACGGTTCACCAACGATTTGGCGAGTCGATTTTCGGCCGCATCCCGCCGTCGCGAAAATCGCCAGACAAAGCAAGGTAAGCCGGAACGGTCTCATTGGTGGCTACGCCCAGATAGTGTGAAATAAAGAGCATAGTCCAATCAAGCCGACAAGATCGAGCGTGATGAAAATGAAGCGCCAGGCAATCGCGCGCCATCAGATTCAAGAAGCACGCAAAATTTAATGCCGCTTAAAGAACTGAACTGCTCGCTCGTGTTTTTGGGCTGCGGTCTTTGTCTTAAACGTTCCCAAATTCCGGCGCTTTCCTGTTTTCGGATTTTTCTTTCGTGAGTACAAACGATATTTACCGGACTTCAGTTTCCTGATCATGCTGTTTCGTTCCCCAACCTCATGACGTGGGCATTGGCGAGGCGTTTGCACGCGCTCGCGTTACGCTGCAGTAGCAAAGCGCAGCCAGAGCCGCGAGAATCGCCAAATCCAGCGCCAGGTGCGCCGGGAAACTCCAGTTCTGGCTCGCGTGACCGAAACAGCCGCACGTGATGTCAAGACCGCGAACTTTTGCAGCGATCGTGGCGACGAGGAAGACCACAACGAGCGCAGTCAAAATCGACAATGCGCCACGGTAGAAAAGGCGAAAAATCAGAGCGAGACCGCAGAAAATCTCCAACCACGGTAGATAAAACGCGAGCCCGACTCCCACGGCCCACGGTAGAATTTTGTAATGATCGATATCGTGGGCGAGCTGAACCGGGTCAAGTGCTTTAAGCACGCCGGCGTAGATGAAAATTGCGGCAATAATAAGATCGAGGATCCGCCAAACAAACGATTTGATCATTTAACGTTTTAACGATTCTTCTTCAGCCAGGCTTCCCAGCCCCCCTCGAGCACGAACACATCAGGGAGCTGCGCTTCCTTGCGCAGGCGTTCGGCCACTTCGCGGGCAAGATCGCAACTTTGCGAGCTGCAATAAACAACGATCTTTTTCCCCGGCGACCACACGGCCAAAAACTGCGGCAGCAATTCGTTCCAGCGATCTTCGTTCAACAAAATCGCACCAGGCACATGATCACGAGCGAATTGGTCATCCGGGCGGGCGTCGATCCAGACGGTACTGTCGCCCCACTCCCGCGCCCGATCCACGCTTACCATGTCCGAGGGCGGAATTGGTGATTGCCACGAGATCTTGTCGCGAAAATAAATCGCCTGCCCTACGCCGGGAAGTAGCGAGAGCGCTGCCAGAATGAGCGCCTGGCGTGGAAGCGAAAGTTTCAATGCGTTTGACCAGTCGGCGCAGGCGGACGAGCCGGGGCAGTCGGAGCGGCCGGGGCAGCACCTGGGGCTTTCTGAAGAGCCGGAGCAACTGGCGCATTCGGAGCATTCGTGATGCGGGCGGTGGCGTAAAATGTCTTGGGCGAATTCTCGGATTGGATCGTCAAGGTCGAAGCAAGCAGACGGCTCGTTTCGTTGGGTTGGACGTCAACTTTGAATTGTCCCTCGCCGGTTTCCTCCACTTTGGTCTGAAAATCCGGACTCGAAGAGGTGACCTTGATATGTTTCACGCTAAAATCCTTCCCGGCATGCACCGCGATCGTCTTCGGGGCCGGCTTTTCGCCTTGCTTCCAAAACACAAAATTCGGACTGATCTCTAATTCCTGCGGGATAATAGCCTTGAGAGTCAGGACCGTTTTCTGATTCGCGGCCTCGTCAGTCTCCACTGTCACGGTTTTGACCTGAGTGCCGGTGCGATCGCCAATGTTAAAGGTGGCTGTGATCTCGCCTTTTTCGCCAGGCCCAACCTGATCCTTTTGCGATTGCGCAGCCGTGCAGCCGCATGAGGCGTGGACCGACTTAAAATGAATGGGTGTCTTGCCGGCGTTCTGATATTTGAAATGACCGATCGCCTGTTTGTCACCAATCGCCGGGCGCAGTTCAACGGAAGTTTGCTCCCATTTCAATTCGGCGCGCGCAGTTAGGCAAAAAATGAACGACAATGTGAAAGTGAGGATGTGGGTTTTCATGTTTTGGAATAGAATCGCGTAATATAATCAGAGACGGCTTCCCGCCAAGTGCGAGGTGATATGCCGGTCAACGTCGTGTATTTTGCGGTGGAAAGCACAGAATAAACAGGGCGGCGCGCGATCCAGTTGGCCATGTTTTCTAATTTACCTGCGCCCACCGTGCTCACTCTGAGAGGCAGTCCGGCGTCCCGGCAACAGTCCAGGGCCCATTGCGCGTATTCCTGCCAACTGCATTGTCCAGAATCCGCGAAATGCACGATCCCGCCTTCGACATCTCTCTCGAAAAACTGTGGCAACATCTCGGCGATGTCGTGCGTGTAAGTCGGCGCGGAGAACTTGTCCGCGATTGCATCGACGCGTTCTCTTTCCTGTGCCCCCTTAATCATTGCGTCGATAAAACTCGGACGATCCGGTCCAAAAACCCAGGAGACGCGTACCACGAGATTCCGACCTTCTGCAGTCACCACGTTGTTTTCTCCAGCCAGCTTCGATTCACCGTAAACGCTGATTGGAGCCGCTTCATCTTCTTCGGTGTAGGGCTCGCGTTTTTCCCCGTCGAAAACGTAATCGGTGCTGAAGTGAATTAGTCTGGAGCTCTTTTCACCGCAAATCCTGGCAAGAACGCGAGGCGCCTCCGCGTTGATGAGAAACGCCTGATCCGGTTGCGTTTCGCAAAGATCGACCTTCGTGAAACCTGCCGCGTTAATCAAGACGTCAAAATCTGTCTTCTGCAGTTTTTCCCGGACGCCATTCAAATCGGAGAGATCCAGTTGCGTGCGATCAAAGCCGGTGACCTCAAATTTATCGCGATACTCGCGCAACAGTGCCGCGCCAAGCCGCCCGCCTGCGCCCAGAATTACGATTTTCATGCTTGCCTATGTAAGAACCATAGCGACCGGAGTGACTCCGACATCGGGAGTCACACGGTGGTAGAATGATTAGTATCTTCCTGCGCGCTCAAGCAACGGCTCCCACCACGACGGGTTCTCAATGTACCAGTGAATGGTTTCATCGAGGCCTTCCTTGAAATTGCGACGCGTTTTCCAGTTCAGCTCGCGCTGCGCAAATGAGGAGTCGATCGCGTAGCGGCGGTCATGGCCCAGCCTGTCGGTCACAAACGAAATCAGGCTGTGGGGTTTGCCCAGTTTATCGAGGATCATCTTTACAAGATCGATGTTCACCATCTCCCCGTCGCCACCGAAATTATAAATCTGGCCAGGTTTCCCCTCGAAAAGCGCGGCCACGATGGCGGCGCAATGATCCGTAACATGGATCCAATCGCGAACATTCAAGCCGTCACCATAAACCGGGAGTGATTCGTCGCGCAGCGCTTTGATAATCATGAGCGGAATCAATTTTTCGGGAAACTGATATGGTCCGTAATTGTTCGAACAACGGGTCACCAGCACTTCCTGGCCGTAGGTTTTGTAACAGGCAAGCGCGAGCAGGTCGGCGCCAGCTTTGCTGGCCGAATATGGCGAGCTCGGATCGAATGGCGATTGCTCGGTGAATTTACCAGTGGGACCCAGAGAACCATAGACTTCATCGGTGGAGACCTGAATGAAGCGCTGGACGCCGTGCCGGCGTGCGCAATCGAGCAGCACACTCGTGCCGATGACGTTTGTGTGAATGAAATTGAGCGGATCGTTGATGCTGCGGTCCACATGCGATTCAGCTGCGAAATTGATAACCGCATAGAATTGATGCTCCGTCATGAGCGCATCCATCTGATCGGCATTTGCGATATCGGCTTTGAAAAACTCGTAGCGTTCGCCATGTTCTTCGACCACGCCATCCAGATTGGCGAGGTTGCCCGCATAAGTGAGCACATCGACGTTGGTCACGTACGCGGGCTTGTAATGTTGCAAAATATACCGAATAAAGTTGCTCCCGATGAATCCACAGCCACCGGTTACAAGGATGCGCATGGCAGCGCGTACTAGCAGCGCCGAAGGCGCCGCGCCAGCAGAATATTCTCCCGCGGTCTCGGGACTGCGCGATTACCTGGAAACGTGGAAAGCCCGCCTGGCAGAGACAGGCTGGGCTCCCTGGTTAATCCTGGGACTGGCAACGTTCCTGCGTTTTTTCCTGCTGGGTATCAAGCCACCGCATTTCGATGAAGGCATCAACGGCTGGTTCGTGGATCAGGTCGTGCATAATGGATTTTATAGATATGACCCAACGAATTATCATGGGCCGCTGCACTTTTACGTCCTCCTGTTCTCGGAGAGTTTACTTGGCCGGAATGTCTGGGCACTTCGGCTGCCCGTCGTGCTGGTGAGCATTGGCTGCGTCTGGCTGGCATTGAAATTCGAGCCGTTGGTAGGAAGAAACGTCAGTCGAATAGCAGCGCTGGCCATGGCGGTTTCCCCCGCATTTGTTTTCTTCGGGCGATACGCCATCCACGAAGTGTGGCTGCAATTCTTTTCCACGATGTTCATCCTGGGACTGCTCGGCCTTTGGAAATTGGGGAGGGTGAATTACCTCTGGTACGCAGGGATGGGAATAGCCGGCATGATTCTGACCAAGGAAACCTATGCGATTCATGTCGCCTGCGCGGTGATTGCCATTCCAGTTCTGATGGTTTCCTGTGCTCTAAGTCGGGTTCCCGACACCAAGCCAGCGAAGCAAACGTGGAGCTACATCGATCTGGCGATGGTCCTCGGTGTGGGCGCAGTTGCGATTGTCGTTTTCTACTCGGGATTTTTTCTTAACTGGAATGGCGTTAAAGGCTTGTATCAGGCGTTTAAGGCGTGGACCGAAACTGGCGCCGCCGGTCACGGGCATGAAAAGCCGTGGGATTACTTTTTGAAATTGATGGGACCTCTCCCTGACGTGGGAGGCAACGATTCCCCAATTCAGCGTCTTCGAGATGGTCGGGCCGACGCATTCGGCTACGAACTGCCAATGCTAGCCGGATTAATTCTTTGCGCGTTTTGTCAAAAGTTTAAGAATCTCAGTCTGCGTTATCTGGCGATCTACGGCGTGGGAACCTTGATTGCCTATAGCTACGTCAAATACAAAACGCCCTGGTGTATTATCAGTTTCGGGTGGCCGTTCCTGTTTATCTTTGGCGCGGCGATTCTGCTGGTTCGCCCAAAACATCTGCAGACCGCATATCGCACCGTCGGCGTCCTATTATTCATTTCGCTTGGTTCATGCATTTGGCTGAACTATTTTCGCTGTAGCTCGCCTAATGAGCCTTACGCCTACGTCCAGACATACAACGACGTCTTTAAACTAACCAAACCGCTTCTTACGCTGGCAAAGCGGAATCCGGCCTATTATCACCTGACTGGCCATCTGATTCGCACCAGCACTTATCCGCTACCGTGGATGCTCGGCGACTTTGATCGAGTCGGCTATTACGAAGGAGGAAACATGCCAGCGAATCTCGACGGTGATTTTCTCCTCGTACAGCAAGACAAAGTTAAAGACGTCGAATCGAAGTTGAAAGGCACGTATTACACCGACACGGTTACCCTTCGCAACTATCAGGATCCGTCCAAGGTTTACTTCAAGGCCGAGGTCTTCAAAGAAATTTTTCCGGGTAAAGCACCGGAGTTTGTCGGGAAAGGACCGGCTAAATAACAGCTTATTTCGATGAAGTGGCTTTCGGCAGGTCTAACTTTTGTAAATTTGTCGGTTGTTTGCGGCCTCCTTCTGGGAATGGCCGGCCACGGCCTGAATGCATTGAGCGCGGCTCTCGCGCTCGTATGCGGTGTTGCCTTTGCCGTGGCTGCCTGGCTGGGAACTTCTGATCCTGGTAAAAAAAGCGGTTCTGAGCCAACCCTGTCCAAGCCTACCTGGCCCTACGGAAAAATCTGGTTCTGGTTGGTGGCCGCATTTTTCGCCCTTTTTGCGGTGCGATCGTTTTGCTGGCTGCTCTACATCGACGGTAGTGAATTGAAAATTCAATCCCCCAATAACCTTGGTGACCTTTCCCTCCACATCGCCATGATCAGGAATTTCGCGAGTGGCGTTCGGGTCTGGCCAGACAGCCCGATCTACGCCTTTAGCAAACTAAGGTATCCGGCGGGGATCGATTTGTTCAACGCTTTGCTTTGCCTCGTTCACGTCGATCTGATACCCGGACTGGTTTGGACTGGATTGCTTTGTTCGCTGGCAACGTTTTATGCGTTTTTTCGATGGGGCGGCACGTTTGGCGTAGCAGGTTTTTTGTTTAACGGGGGAATAGCTGGCTTCCAGTTTTTAAAGACGCTGAAGTTTTTGGACTATCAGGGTGGCAACAAAATCGCCTGGAAAAGCATTCCGCTTTCCATGTTCGTGACTCAGCGCGGATGGCTTTATGCAATTCCGGCAGCGTTGGTTCTGCTGTGGCATTGGCGGGAGAAATACTTTCGTGAGACTCCCGTAGCCCCGACTCGTCGAGACTTGGCAGCACCAGGGGTATCCTCTACTGAAGCGGCTGCGAAGACTGAGACGAAAAAAACGGATGCCCTCGAAGCTCAACCTCCAGTTGCGGACGATGACGCCGGTCCAGCCACCACGGTCAACACCCGCGGCAATAGAAAGGGACCTCTACCCTTTTGGGTCGAAGTCTCCCTATACGCATCGATGCCACTTTTTCACGTGCACACCTTTATTGCTCTGACGATCGTCCTCCTTGTTGCGCTGTTGTTTGAGCGGGTATCGTGGCCCAAAATTTTCAGCGAGGCGCCGATACGCAAACACGCCATTGCGCTGTTTAGTGCTGCTTTAATTCCTGCGACGTTTTTCGTTTGGCTGGTTACCGACCAGTTCCATGCGAAATCAATGGTGAAATGGCATCCGGGCTGGGTGCAGGATTCGGCGGACTTCGGCGCGCCCTTCTTTCGGATGGGTGGCGCTGCGAATTTTGGATCTGCCACGGCGTTCGGCTCACTCTTGCAAAAAACATGGAACGGCGTGATCGCACCGTTCTTTCAATTCTGGCTAACAAACTTTGGATTATGGGTTCTGCTCTCGCTGGCATTGGTAGGTTTGTGTGGCTGGCGCGTTTGGAACACTGGGTGGCGCTGGGGTAAGAAACCTCCGGCGGACATCGCATTTGTGTTATCGGCGGTTGTGATCTTCGCCATTGGATACTTTGTTCAAACCGCGCCGTGGGATTGGGACAATCTCAAACTGATGGTTTGGGGTTACTTTCTGATTCTTCCATTTTTGTGGAGCGATTTGATCGGGCGCTGGGCCTTTCCGGAACGAGTAGTTACCTGCATTGCACTCTTCGCTTCCGGTTTTGTGACGTTGCTGGGTGGCTTGACTGTCGGGCATCCGGGCTTTGGACTCATTGACCGCGCAAGACTTGATGCAATCGGCACTGCGGTTCGGCCTTTGCCGGTCGAGGCTCGCTTCGCCGCTTACCCGACCTATAATCATCCGCTCTTGCTCCAGGGCCGCAAAGTCGTTCTGGGTTATCCGGGCCATCTGTGGACCGAAGGATTCGATTACGACAATCCCAATAGGCAGCTCACGGCCTTAATGCGTGGAGCCCCGAACTGGCGCCAAGCCGCTCAGGCTCTGGGCGTCCGCTACATTTTCTGGGGTCGCGAAGAGACGTCGAATTACCAGGGGAGCACTCGTCCGTGGGAAACGACGGCGCGTCGCATAGCGTCGGGCGACTGGGGCGCAATCTACGACCTGGCGCCCGAATCTCCTTCTCGTTAGGAGCGTCTCTTGGAGGCGGCAACTTTCCGGCGCAGTCGAAATGGATGCGCAAGAAAAACAAAATAGATCGCGCTGACAAGATCGGAGAAACTGCACGCAGGACTCGTTAGGCGCAGCGGGCCACTGCGCAAGGCTGCAAAAACGCTTTCGAGGGTCAGCGCAGAGGGCATGGGAATGCTCGTGTAGTGGCGGCCAAACGCGTGCAGCCGATGCGCGTCGGATGTGGCGATTAATGGTTTATCAAAACGCGACGCCACTCTTTTGGCACGGCGATTCGGATTAAAAAGGCCTACGTGAAAATGGCAGAACTCGATGGCGTCGAAGCAATCTATCTCTTCAAATAATCGCGATCCAATCGAGCCGCCTAACATATAAAAGGGATGCGGCGCAATTGTAAAAATTGAGTCGCCGCGCTGCGCCCGCAGCCGCCGTAGGTCATCAAAGCTCTTCAGCTCCGCCATTTCTTTGGCGGCCACATTTAGCACGATGACGTCCGCGCCCTGCAGACGCATCTCCGCCGCGGGGATAAGCAAAATACCCATGGCCGCTGCATCGGAGAATACTTCCTCTCGATTAAACACCGCATCGTGCAAGGTGATCGCAAGGACGCGAAAACCAAGTGCACGAGCACGCTCTAACAATTGATGCGCAGAGTAATCCACAGCGTCTTTGGGATCATCAAGCGTATGAATGTGCAGGTCGATTTTGATCCATTCTTGGTCCTCGCTCGTAATCGTGCTCATGCTCCTGCTCGCTTCAGAAAGCTAACGACTGATCAGTTGATTTCATATCGGTGCACCCGCGTTCGTAATTTGTGCTGGTTCCGTTCGATTACGAGCAAGAGTAAGACAGGTTGCCAACGGGCGCAGATTGAGGGAAGATTTTCAGCGCATTTCCAAATTCAAAGCTCGGGTGGTGGAATGGCAGACACGTACGTTTGAGGGGCGTATGCCGAAAGGCATGCGGGTTCAAGTCCCGCCCCGAGCACCAAATCCCGGATCAATTTGTTCGTTCGCCAACAAATTGTTCGACTTGGCTTCTATCGCTTACCGATTCCGTTCGCTTTTCTAAAAAATCGCGGGCGATTGCAGCAAGGAACGCTTTGCCTGCCAAATTCCAAAGATCGACAAGAAACCACCGGATCGCGTACTCGCGATTTCCAAGGTCTGGCATTTGGCTCTTAACAACCATGCCTTGAGGTGTACCATCGCGAATGGCTGCTACGACCTTTCGAGCGAGCTGAATGCGGATGATCAGATGCAAATACTCACGATGCGTGAGAGCCGGCCAGCAACCCTCGCGAATGAACGCGCCGACAGCCTTTTCTATTACAGGCTTTGCCAATCCTTGATCGACTCGAAGGGAAGCGATGCTCTTCTCATCAGCAACGCGAGCGTGGCCGATGTGTTTGGCAATGCATATATCAAAGTACACATGCTGCGCGGCTAAACGGTTGTCCCACGCCTCGAGCAGAGGGTCCTCGGATGGCCGATGAGGCACGCGAGGCGGTGGCTCTATTACGCTAACTGATTGATACCACTGCTGCCATTCGTCAAGCGTGTGCATTGGTAGTGAATGTCGAGATGTCTAACGAGGTCCTCGCAAAAGCGAAATCATGGGAATTGCGTTCTTATCGAAAACCTCCGAGTAAGGCGAGCAAAAAAACTCAACGATTCTTGGGGGAGGCCGTCTACCGGAGGAATGAGCTTCTTCGGAGACGATCAGTCAGGCGAGCGAAAGCTGCGTGCGATTTGGTAACGTGTTGATGAGTTGCCGCGGCGACCGTCCCACCAATTAGAACTTTCAGGGCTGTTTCGGTTCCGATAGGCTTCGCGCAATATGGAATCGCTTTATCTTGTCGGCCTCGCGGTGCTGGCGCTGCTTGCGTTCGTGCTGGCTGTTGTCCTTTTCAATTTTTTTGGTCTCTGGCTCCGCGCACGGATCGCAAATGCGCCGGTGAGTCTCGGTAAAATGGTTGGAATGCGACTACGAAAAGTACCTGTCGGTTTGATCGTGGATAACCGCATCACCGCGGTCAAAGCAGGTCTGGATGTTCGCAGCGATCCGCTGGAAGCGCATTACCTCGCCGGCGGTGACGTGAGCCATGTGGTTCTTGCCTTAATTGCCGCTGATAAGGCAGGAATCTCGCTCGATTTCAACCGAGCCTGTGCCATCGACCTCGCCACGAAGGGAACTGGCAAGACAGTCCTGGAAGCGGTGCGCACAAGCATCAATCCGAAGGTGATCGACGCTCCGAGCCCAAATATGGGCCGCACGA
>WNGI01016610.1_pt1 | contig 10529 bp, 10 predicted proteins | sample 5400621 | NCBI WGS metagenome assembly WNGI01 (sample SAMN13153374, study PRJNA577476) | soil metagenome | isolation source: 20 cm soil or saprolite under Garry oak tree replicate 1 | place: USA:California | collected 2016-06-15 | reverse complement strand
TAGTCGGCGTCACCGGCGAAGCCAGCTTCCTCCAGCAAATGAAGGCCTCATCAATTCCGATCGTGTTCAACACGGGGGTTGACCCTGTCCGAGTAGGTCTTGTGGCCAGCTTGAACCGCCCGGGCGGAAACGTGACAGGCATCAGCACCTTGGTTTTTGAGTTGATAGAGAAAGATCTAGGTCTGCTGCACGAAGTCGTCCCCAACGCTAAGACGATCGCGATGCTCTTCAATCCGGATAATGCCGGTGATGAACTCAACCAAGCGCGCGAAGCAATGGACAAATTGGGACGGCAACTTATTATCCTCAAAGCCAGCATCGATAGCGAACTCAAGGCGGCGTTCAAGTTACTGGACCAGCAGCGGGCCGATGCTATCCTGGTTACAACGAGTCCTTTCTATCTCACCCGAGCAAAGCAGATTGCCGCGCTCGCCGCTCAATATCGTGTGCCCGCAATCTATGTCCGGCGCGAGTACGTCGAGGCGGGCGGTCTGATGAGCTACGGCTATGACATTGCTGATGGCTATCGCCTGGTGGGAACATACGCGGGTCGCATTCTCAAAGGCGATAAGCCGGCCGATCTGCCCGTCGGGCAGCCGACAAAATTTCAGCTAGTCATCAATCTAAAGGCCGCCAAGGCGATCGGGTTGATGATCCCACCAACACTACTCGCCCGCGCCGACGAGGTTATCGAATAGCGATACATTTTGCTGCGGTGCACATGTCGCTTCCTGGCAGACTCGGACGAGCCAATCACGGCCCGGCACGTCCGTTCATTGGGGCGAAGCGGTCAAGGCGACTCCGCGCTCGAAATGACGCGATGGACCCAAAGCCGGCGTCCATATGCATCAATTTGGGCGGCTGACGGCGGCTCACGAATGAATGATGGATGTACGCTCTCGAAACCTGGGCGGGTCATCACCAACGAATTAGCAGGGATCCGACTCATGAAGGCCGAAGATCTGATAGTACTGCAGGGAGTGACCCAGGTTTACGATCGGTCGGAGCGCGTCGCTAACCCCGCCGAGAGCCGCGTCCGTCAGTGCCTCCACCACCAGGAGCGCGTCGAACGTGCCGTCGCCCGATCGCGTCGCCCTTTCGGTCGTAGGGGTGGCAGTGCCGACTTTGTCCGATTCGAAAAAGCGCGCCGACACTATTCCGTCCATCGTTACGATCTTGTCCATTGCGGCCATGACGGCCTCGGTGTCAGGCTGGGCACAAACGAGCGGAAGGACAGTGCCGCCTTCGCCGTCCCCCGCCTCGTGAACAACACGGCCTCCGGCACGTCTGAAGTCTTTCAGTACCGGCATGATGCGGCGCGACCATTCGGTCGGCGCATTGAGGCGCGCCAAGTACGCTTCACTGGCGATCACGTCGGGATGCCGTAGCCGGTAAAGGATGAAATAGCCCGTTTTCTCTTCCTTTTCGGTGCGAAACACCCGGACACGGAGGAACCCTGGCACACTCAGGCGTTCTTGGGTGTGCTCGCGCGTGAGCCAATGAAGATAATCGGTCTCCGCTGCGGCTGGGACGTCGTTGAAGATGCCCAGGAATCCCTGCCCCGTGCTCATGTAGCGCCTCGTGGTACTTGACCTATTTGCGCGCGAGAGGTGGAAAGATCCTGCGCAGCGGCCTTGGACGCAGCATACGCAAAAACTAATGCAGGGCCGAGCGTCACCCCGGGGCCAGGGTACGCGCCGCGCATGATCGAATGCATGTCATTGCCGACGGCGAACAGTCCGCGAATAGGGCCAGCCTTTCCTTGAACGCGGGCGTCCGCATCGGTGAGCAATCCAGTGCTCGCCGCAATATCGCCGGGATAGAGGCGTACCGCGTAAAATGGAGGTGTCTCAATCGGACCGAGCGTTGGATTTGGACCCACTTGTGGGTCGCCGAGGTTGCGCTCGTAAACTGTGGTACCACGTCCGAAGTCCTCGTCAATTCCGGTGCGAGCGAATGCATTCATCCGAACGATGGCTGATTCAAGAGTAGCGCCGTCGACCAGCAACGCGTCGGCCAATGCATGCACCGTCGGTGCTCTCACCAAGTAGCCATCATCTACAAGCCGCCGGATGCCCCTTCCACCCGGCCGGACAATCCCTAGTCCATACGCGCGCACTGCCCGGTGATCAGCAATGAGGTAAGCCGGAATCGAGGGCCGCTTTGCGTGGGCGGCGATCATCGCTTTGGCAAACAGATTGTAGGACGCGCTTTCGTTCAGAAAGCGGTGGCCGAATTGGTCAACGACCAGAGTGCCCGGCTTTGCCCGATCAAGAACGAAATGCGGAAAAATGGCTTGCGAGCCGTCTTTCCGGTTTCTCACCGACACGGGGGCCCAGAAAGCGTGTCCCTGCCCTTCGGGACCAAGAGACGCACCCAGCGCGAGTGCGAGCTCAAGGGTGCGGCCCCTACCTGGTGCGGTGGGAGAGAACGAGGGTACGTCGGGCATCAGCTTCCGGCGGAGGTCGGGATTCCGATTGAACCCGCCGCCCGCAAGGACGACGCCCGCTCGAGCGACGAGGTTCATCTTTGCGCCGGCGCGCTGGACCGTGACGCCAACCACGCGTGATTTGTCGAGAATCAGTTCGAGCGCGTCGGTCTGACACCAGATGGGCACGTTTCGCTCGTTCAGGGAGGCGAGAAGCCGGCCAATCAAGGCGTTGCCCATGACCAGGCGAGTGCTTCGAGTTCCCTGAAGGAGAGCTGGGACGTGCCGCGTGAGGAGGCGAATGCCGTGACGAAGGGACGCGATCGAGCGCGTTGATCGCATCAGGTGCCAGATGTCGGTTCTGTCCACCATCATGCCGCCGAACAGCGTGAACTCCGGAATTGGCGGTCGGATGAGTTCAAGGGCCACGCCAAGTTGTCGGCCATCGAACGGGAGCGGTTCGAGCACGCGCCCGCCTGCGGTCGCGCCTTCAAGGTGCGACAGGTAGTCGGGATGGTACTCGAAGGCACGCAGGTGCAGCTGCGAACTGTGCTCAAGCGTCTCCACCGCTTTAGGGCCGAGCTCAATGAATCGCCGCAACATCGGTTTCGCTGCTTCATCCGCTACAGCTCCTGCGAGGTAAGCCAGGGCATTTGCGGCAGTGTCCGCTGGGTTGACCTTCCGGCCTGCCGCCGTATTGGGAACCCACATCGAGCCCGCGGAAAGCGCAGTTGTGCCGCCGACGTATTCGGTGCTTTCAATGATGAGTGGCCGCAGCCCGAAAACCGCAGCAAACAGCGCCGTGGTGAGGCCAGCGCCACCACCGCCGAGCACGATCAGGTCATGTGTGATGCTTCCGTTCACGTCGGCAATGCCATTCAATCCGTGACCTCGGGCCCCGAGCCCCTGTTTCGGTCGTAGTCGGCAGAACCCCTCCTCCTGTATTTTAGCCGATAAATCGTGCAATATCGGATAGAGCGTCGTCTAGCCAACGGTAAGACTACGAACTGGTGCTGGGGGTGCGGGGGCGCTCCCACTACGACGGGTCTGCATGAAATGACGGACACAATCGGTGAAACGGTTTACCGACAGATCAGGCAGGACATCATCTTCGGCCGGCTGCTTCCGTCGCAGAAGCTCAAGCTGGAAACACTCCGGGCCAAGCACAACGCGAGCGTGAGCACGCTGCGCGAAATCCTGAACCGGCTCTGTTCAGGGTGACCTGGAATGGGAGGGCAACGGTGTCGCGGCTTATCACAAGCTGGCCGTCCTCGAAGGGCAGATGGCAAAAGGCCACCGGTCGGTCGCAGAGCTGTGGAAGCGGTACGACCGGGAATTCCATCGCGCGCTGGTATCGGCCTGCAATTCCGAAGCTCTGCTCGATATCCATGGTTCGGTCTACGACAAATATCTGCGTTACCAGATGGTGGCGAACATGTATCGGGGCGAGGTCGCGGCGCGGGAACATCGACAGCTTCTGAACTGCGCCCTCAAACGCGACATAGAGGGCGCAAAGAAGACGTTGGTCCGTCACGTAAAGGACTGTGTCGAGACCGCTCTCTCGCGCGCGGACAAGACATGGCTCCTTAATGTTGGGCGTCCTCGGATTGATGAGCGCCAGCCACCCCTTCGGCAGCCGCGGCCGGCAGGTCGGGATCGAGCCGTTGCGCGTGCATCCCAGGGGACCTCCAGTCGCCGAGGTTTTCGCAGAAAACAACCCTGATCCGTATGTCAGTCGCCACACGCATTGAAACGCCTGGAGAAACGGCATACCGGCAGATCAGGGCCGACATCCTGTTCGGCCGCCTCTTGCCGAGCCAAAAGCTCAAGCTTGATGGGCTGCGCGAGCACTACGGCGCGAGCGTCAGCACCTTGCGGGAAATTTTGAGCCGCCTCTCGTCCGAAGGCTTGATCGTCGCCGAGGGCCAGCGCGGGTTCGAGGTTGTGCCGATCTCGGCCAAGAACCTCAAGGAGATTGCCTCTCTTCGGCAACTGCTCGAGGCACATGCCCTCGAACAATCGTTCGAGCAGGGCGATGTCGAGTGGGAAGCGCGGGTTGTCGCGGCCTACCACAAGCTCGCCCTCATGGAAGAGCGGATGGAAGCCGGCGACCGCAGCGCTACAGAGGCGTGGAAAAACTACGATTGGCAATTTCACCAAGCGCTCATTTCAGCATGCGGATCGCGTCTCTTGATGCAGACCCACGCGGCCGTCTTTGACAAATACCTGCGGTATCAAATGCTTGCGCTGGGCTATCGGAGCGGCATAGCGGCGGCCGAGCATAAGCAGCTGCTCGAATGTGCATTGGCGCGCGATGCGACGAAAGCCCGGCGCGTGCTCGCTTTACACATCACGGGGGGCGTCGAACACGCCCTCGCAGCTGGGACCATCAGCTAGCGTCCAGCCGTGCTTTTATCCGACAAAGCGCACAATCTCCGACATTGTCCATTTTATCAATTGACTGAACCATTCGTTTCGGCATCATTGCATCCAGAAGAAGGGCCCACCGGCCCAAAGAGGAGGATTCATGCGGCACCAAGGTACGACCCGCCGCGCGGCATTGATCACGGCCGCCTCAGCATTGGCTCTCGTGACCACTCAGGTGTCCGCGCAGAGGAATCGGAAGCTGCGCTTCAGTTCGGCCTTCACCGAACAGGATCTGCGCGCAGAGGCCTACAAGAACTTCGCGGCAGCGATTAAAGACGATTTCGATTTCGAACCGTATTGGGGAAATACTCTGTTCAAGCAGGGCACCGAGCTCGTCGCGCTCCAGCGCGACAACCTCGATCTGTGCAATCTCGCGCCCGCCGACATCTCCAAGCAGATACCAGCATGGTCGCTGCTGACGTCGGCCTACCTGTTCCGCGACACCGACCATCTCAAGAAAACATTCAAGAGCGACGTCGGCCAGGAATTCATCAAGATGGCCAAGGATCAGCTCGGCATCCAGGTCATCAGTCCGGTTTACTTCGGCTCCAGGAACGTCAATCTCAAGCCGACGAAAGAGATCAAGATGCCTGCCGATATGGCGGGCATCAAGCTGCGAATGCCCCCGGGCGAGTTCTGGCAGTTTCTCGGCGAATCGCTTGGCGCAAACCCGACGCCCGTTGCGTACGCGGAGCTCTATACCGCACTTCAGACGGGCACGGTCGACGGTCAGGACAATCCGCTCGTCGCCAGCAAGCTCATGAAATTCGACGAGGTCACTTCGCAGTTCGTGCTCACCAAACACGTGATCGGCTACGACGTGATGTCCATTCGCTCGAAAATCTGGGATGCGATGAGCGCGGTGGAGCAAGAGAAATTCCGCGTGGCAGCAGAGAAGGCGATGGATGAGAACACGGCGCGCTTCAACGCGCAGGAAGCCGAGGTGATCGAGTACTTCAAGAAGGAAGGAAAGAGAGTCTACGAGCCGGATCAAAACGCCTTCCGCGTGTACGCACAGAAGAAGTACGTCGAGAAGTACGGAAAGGACTGGCCGAAGGACGCGCTCGAGCGGATCAATGCCGTAAACTAGCGAGCGTTTAGCTTTGGGTCCAAACCGCTTGAGGTGTAGCCCCGATGAGGCTCCAAGCTGTCGAAGTGGCGCGGTGGCTTCGGCGACGAGTGGAGAACGTCGCGGTGGCGTTACTGTCCGTGATGTTTGCGACCTTTATCCTACAAATCTTCTTCCGTTATGTGCTGAACAATCCCGTCGGTTGGTCCGAAGAGGTAATCATCACCACTTGGTTGTGGAGTGTGCTCTGGGGCGCCGCTTTCGTTCTCCGCGAGTCGGAAGAAATCCGCTTCGACATCATCTATTCGAACATCGGGGAAGGCGTGCGTCGCGTTTTCACGGCGGTCAGCGGCTTGGTCCTGATCGTTCTGTATGGCATCTCGCTCCCCGGCGCGTATAGCTACGTGAGCTTCATGCGCGTCGAGCGCTCGGCCTATCTGCAGGTACCGATCAGCTGGCTCTATTCGGTGTACGTCATCTTCGCCGTCGCTTGCGTAGGTCGTTATTGCTGGCTGGTCTATCAAGCGGTCCGCGGCGCCCGATCGCCGGCGACCGATCCGGCGCAACTCGTCGACTGATCCGTGCCCGTCTCGCCCTTCGCCCTTTGCATCGTAACGATCGTCTTTCTCGGGACGCTCGGGCTGCCGATCGGCCATTCGATGATCGCAGCGTCAATCCTTTACCTGCTGCTCTCAGGACTAGACCTCGGCACCGCCGCCGAACAGATCCTCAACGGGCTGTTCAGCAGCTACGTTCTGCTTGCAATTCCGCTGTTCATCCTAGCCGCCGATCTGATGAACATCGGGAGCCTGACCGATCGGCTGCTGCAGTTCTGTCTCGTGCTGGTCGGGCGTTTTCGCGGCGGTCTCGGCCACGTGAACGTGGTCGCCAACATGATTTTCGCGGGCATGTCCGGCTCAGCGATTGCGGATGCGGTGGGCGTCGGTCGCATTATCATCGGAATGATGACGAAGGACGGGCGTTATCCCGTCGCTTATGCGGGCGCGATCACGGCTTCGGCGGCGATCATCGGGCCGATCATTCCGCCCTCGATCCCGATGGTCCTTTACGCGCTGATTTCTGACACCTCCATTGGTTATCTATTTCTGGGCGGCTTCGTGCCGGGGATCATGCTTGGCATTGCCTTCATGTTCATGAATTCCGTCCTCGCGCGCCGCCGAGGCTTTCCTGTCGAACCGCCGATCGCGCTCCAAGACGTCCCGCGGATCACACTCCGTGCATTTCCGGCATTGATGCTTCCGGTGATCCTGCTGTTCGGCATCTATGGCGGCGTCATGACGCCGACCGAGGCGGCCGCCGCAGCTGCGTTCTACGCGCTGCTCGCGTCGACCGTTCTTTATCGAGCGGTCACGTGGAAACAGCTCTACGAAGCGATCCTTACCAGCGGAAAAGCGACGACATCGATCGGGATGCTGATCGCGGGCGCGCTCGTGTTCAACTATGTCGTAACCGTCGAGAATGTACCGAAGTCCCTCGCTGCGCTCCTCAGCAGCTACCAGCTTTCGGCCCCAGGCTTCCTCTTGACGGTCAACATCACTCTCCTGATCTTGGGCTGCCTACTGGAGGGAAGCACGATACTCCTCGTCATCGTGCCGATCTTTATTCCGACAGCGAAGGCGCTCGGGATCGATCTCGTGCATTTCGGCGTCGTCGTCGTTGTTAACATTATGATCGGCCTGCTCACCCCCCCTTATGGATTGCTACTTTTCGTTCTCGCGAACATGACCAAGCAACCCCTCACCGCGATCGTGCGCGAAGCGGTGCCGTTCGTAATACTGGCGATTGTCGTGCTTGCGCTGATCACGATGTTTCCGGAGTCGATCCTCTGGCTGCCGCGAGTGTTTGGATACAAAGGCTAAAAGCGAGGGCTGAACGCATGTCCAAACCGATTTACGTCCTCAACGGTCCGAACCTTGATCGCCTGGGTAAACGCGAGCCCGAAATCTATGGTCATACGACACTGGTCGAGGTCGAAGCGATGTGTCGGGAGGCGTCGCCTAACCAGCCGATCGAGTTCCGGCAATCGAATCGTGAATACGAACTGATCGAGTGGATTCACGAGGCGATCGACCGCGGCGCCGGTATCGTGATCAATCCTGCGGCTTTCACGTTCACCTCGATGGCGATCATGGACGCCCTGAAGATGTTCCGGGGTCCCATCATCGAGCTGCACATCTCGAACATTCATCGGCGCGAGCCGATCTATCACAGGTCACTCGTATCCCCCGTCGCGACGGCTGTTATCGCGGGATTGGGGGCCGATGGCTACCCAGTCGCAGTCCGCGCGATCGGCCAGCTCATTGGCGGCTAGGCTCAGACCATGGAGTCACTGCCTCACAAAAACAGAGTTCTCGTCGGCCTGATCGGCGCGAACATCATGAACTCACTGTCTCCGACGCTGTTTTCCGAAGCGTTCGCGGCCGCCGGGATCGACGGGTTCTATCATCTCATGGACGTCGACCACCTGCCGGGGCGTCCGCTGGCAGACCTCCTGGACGCGGCGAGAACGGCTGGGTTCGCGGGCGTGAACATCACGTATCCGTTCAAGCAGGAGGTCATGGCATTGCTGGACGTCGTCAATCCCGGAGCGAGCGAAGTGGGGGCGGTGAACACCGTCGCATTCGGGCCGGACGGTCGGAAGACGGGCTACAACTTTGATCGGTTAGGCTTTCGACGCAGCTTCGAGGACGGTTTGCGGCGGGACCGCGCGACGGGTGCGACGGCGGTCCTCGTCGGCGCGGGCGGCGCCGGTCACGCGGTCGCGTTCGCATTGATGGACTTGGGCGTCTCGCTGCTCCTCATTCACGACCGTGACCCCTCGCGCGCAAGCGCCCTCGAAACGGCGCTCACTAAGTCTTACGGTCGTTCGCGCTGCCGGGTGGGCAGTGATCTCGCAGCCGATATTTCGGCAGCGGACGGCGTTGTCAATGCGACGCAGGTCGGGATGCGTGGCTTCCCGGGCAATCCGATCCCTGTATCCGCGTTGAAGCCAATCCATTGGGCCGCGGACGTGATCTACACGCCGTTGGAAACAGAATTCATCAAGGCCGCTGCGGCGAGAGGCGCGCGCCCGCTCAACGGCGGCGGGATGTGCGTACATCAGGCGGCCGAGGCGTTCCGGCTGTTCACGGGAGTCGAACCGGATGCCGCCCGGTTGCAGCGAGCGTTTGCCGAAGCCGTTGCGATCCGCGATGCAGCATGGGCTCTCTCCGCTTGAATCCGGAAGATCGAGGTCGGACATGAGAACGTCCATTGCCACCGTTTGTCTCAGCGGCCGTCTGGAAGAGAAACTTGCCGCGATAGCCGCTGCAGGTTTCCGAGCCGTAGAGTTATTTGAAAACGACCTTTTGTCATGGGGCGGTACAGCGGCCGATGTGGCGAAAATGGTCGCAGATCTCGGGTTGGAGATCGTGACATTCCAGCCATTCCGCGATTTCGAAGGGATGCCGGACTCTGAACGGTCCCGCACATTTGACCGCGCTGAACGCAAGTTCGACCTCATGCAGCAGTTGGGCTGCAAGCTCTTGATGGTCTGCAGCAATGTCTCCCCCAACTCAGTCGCTGGCATCGATCGGGCGGCGACGGATTTCCGAGAGCTTGGGGAGCGGGCCGCCAGGCGAGGGATGCGTGTCGGCTTCGAGGCTCTCGCTTGGGGGCGTCACATCAACGATTACCGCGATTCCTGGGAGGTCGTTCGGCGTGCTGATCATCCGGCCGTGGGGCTCGTGTTGGATAGCTTTCACATCTATTCGCGCAAGACGGAGCTCAACTCTCTTCGGTCAATACCGGGCGACCGAATCGCCCTTGTTCAGCTTGCCGACGCGCCCTGGCTCGAAATGGATGTCCTGTCGTGGAGCCGGCACTTTCGATGCTTTCCCGGCCAAGGGGATTTCCCCCTCCTGGAGTTCATGGAAGCCCTCCAGGCGACCGGTTACGACGGAGACATCTCGCTCGAAGTTTTCAACGATCAGTTCCGATCCGGGTCACCGCGCTCTGTGGCCGTAGATGGACAACGATCACTGATCTATCTGATGGATCGATTGCGCGCCAAAACCGAAAAGACCGTGCAGGGGTTCCCGCCACTTCCGCCACGGTCGAAATGTCTCGGCGTCGAGTTTATCGAGTTCGCCGTCGACGACCGCACTCGAGACGATCTCGGGGCATTTTTCGTTGGTCTGGGGTTTGCGCAGACCGGGGAGCACAAGTCCAAGGCGGTGAGCCGCTGGACACAGGGCGCCGTCAATCTGGTCATCAATAGCGAGAAAGAAGGGTTCGCCCATTCGCACTACGTAACTCATGGGCCCTCGATTTGCGCGATTGCGTTGAGGGTCGAGAACGCGTCCGCGACTCTGGACCGCGCCCAAAAGCTCCGCGATATGCCGTTCCGCGGCAGCATCGGGCCCGGGGAACTCGAAATTCCGGCCGTTAGTGGGATGGGAGGAAGTCTGCTTTATTTCACAGATCCCGCGACCGAGCTGAAAGATATCTGGAGCGTCGACTTCGTCCCGATCGCGGCAGCGGCGTCGGATGCAGGTCTAACACGCGTCGATCACATTTCGCAATCGATGCATTACGAGGAAATGT
>WNGI01007276.1_pt1 | contig 10529 bp, 7 predicted proteins | sample 5400621 | NCBI WGS metagenome assembly WNGI01 (sample SAMN13153374, study PRJNA577476) | soil metagenome | isolation source: 20 cm soil or saprolite under Garry oak tree replicate 1 | place: USA:California | collected 2016-06-15 | reverse complement strand
CGCCCGTCGAGGTGGTGAAGCTCCTGAGCAGCGGCCAGCTCCAGGTTGGCTTGCTTCCCGCGGCCATCGCGGTCGAGGCGCTGGAGGGGCGCGGGGCGTTCGCCGATTCCGGCAAGGTGCCACTGCGCGCCGTGGCGGTCGTCGGCGGCGACCTGCTCGTCGTGCTGGAAGGGTTCGCCGGCGAGCGCGCGCGAGAAATCGCGCAGGCGCTGGTCGAATCTCGCGGCGAAGGACCGCTTGCGAAGAAGGCTTCGCTGCGAAGTCCGGCGCCGGTTCCCTTTCATCCGGGCGCGCTCGACTATTACGACCGGCGGAAGGGCGGCTGACGCACGACGCGCTCAGCCGCTGTCGGCTACGCTTCCAGCGCGAGCATCGTCACTTGACCGGACTGCGTCCCCGCGACGAGCGCCACCTTTTCCCTGGCGAATGCAAGCGCCGTGATCGCTGTGGCGCCGAGACTGTGCGTCGCCAGGACCGCTCCGCTCGACGGATTCAGGATCTTCACGCTCCCGTCGGCGCACCCGGCCGCGAGCGCCTGCTCGCCCAGGAACAGGAGCGCCTTGACCCCGCGGCCTCCGGCGTTCGCGGTCGCCTGCTTCTGTCCGTTCTTTGCCCAGAGGACGACCTGGCCCGAGTCGTCGGCCGATGCGAACGCTTGCCCCTTCGGCGTGGCCGCCAGCGCGGTCACGGCAGTGCGATGATGCCCGCCTTCGGCGACCTTCTCCGCCTTGGGCGTCAGCCGGTGCACCTGCACGGTGCCGTTGATCCATCCGATCACGAGGAACGTCGCGTCCTCTGAGAACGCAAGCGCGGTCACGCGCGAGCTCATTCCGGCGATCTGGACCAGCATCTTCTTGGTCATGACTTCCGCCACGTGCACCTGGCCCTGCTGCAGGCCGACAGCGACCTTCGCGCCGTCCGCCGTCATCGCCACCGCGCAGGCACGGTTCGAAGCGTCCACTGGCAGATCGACCTTCAACCCGGAAACGAGATCGGCCGCGAGAATTCCTTTGTCGGTCACCATCGCTGCCTTCGGATTGCTCGAGGCCGGGGCCGAGTGCTCGAACGGCGGCAGGCGGACGGAGCTGACCTTGTAACCGTCGGTGTCCAGCTCCCAGATGGCGCACTCGCCAAACTTGGTGACGACGGAGAGCCGCCTGCCATCCGCCGTGCATTGCAATGAGGTCACTGCCGACTTGTGCCCCGGCACCGCGACCTTGGCCTGCTCCAGCACCTGCTGCTCGACGGGTCGGATGACGGTGTGGAAGGCTCTTTTCTTCCGGGATTTCGTGATGCCGCGCGTGAACACCAGGCCGCCGCCTGCAGCGACCATTCCCAGTTCCGGCGAAACGCTGGTTCCGATCAGCACTCCCGCGGCCAGCGCTCCCAACGCGATGGTTGCAACCGGCACTGGATTCGGTGCGACCACCTCGACTTCGCTTTCCACGACCACGGGGCCGTCCTTCATCTCCTTCTTCCAGCGCGTCTCGGTCTTCTCCCCGGGCCGCGTCCACACCACTTTCCACTGCGACGCGAGGTCCGCCGCCGTTCCGCTCTTCGACGCCTTGTCGCTCCACCGCGGCTTCTCCGGAGCCCTCGGCGCGTCAGCCTTCAGCTGCAGCGGCTTCAGCCCTGCGGACCTGGTGAGGACGGCCTCCAGCCGAGGCAGGTCCTTCACCGGGCGCGGCACCATCGCGGCCAGCGTGCCGGCCAGATACGACACCTCGGCGTTCTTGAGCGCGGCGAGATCGCTCCAGATGGGGCTCTTGCCGGCCTCATTGAAGTCCTCGCGGACGAAGAGGAGGTTGTCGCCGGTGTTGTACTGGTCCCAGAGCTTGCGATCGACCTCGAGCGCCAGCAGCGAGAGGTAGATGACGAGCGCGGAGAACCGGTCCAGATAGGGACCGTAGTCCGTGATGCCGCGCTTCGGATGCTGGTAGGCGCGGTGGCCGATCTCGGTGGCCTGCCGCCCGATCAATGCCGGGACCCACATGCCGTCGTAGTCGATGAGCAACAGCTCCTTGCCTCTGACCAGGATGTTCCCGTGCTGCAGATCGCCGTGCGCGAACTTTCCGACTTCGATGTCCTTCACCAAGGCCCGGAACTTCTCTCGCAGGGCTGCGAGCTCCCTGGGTTTGTCCAGCACGCCTTCGACGAAGCGATCGAGGTTGGGACCCTGCACCCACGCCATCTTTACGATTGGGAACGTGCCGCCTTTGATGCGGAGCCCGTCGGCCAGATAGAAGAACTTGGTGCAATGGTCCGCGCGATTCTTCTGTAGATGTTTCGAGATTGCCGCGTAGCGCTCGGCGTGGTCGGAGATTGGCCGCAAAAAGCAGCGCACGGCCCAGACGTTCTGGCCCTCGGTCGCTTTGTACGCGACGGCGTTACCGCCTGTGGCCGGCTTGGGCATGCCGAAGCGGTCCTTCTCGATCTGCGCCTTCTGCAGCTCGGAATCCCGGAGGGACCGTTCCGGATACTGAAGCGCCTCGTGGTAGTCGGTGAGATCGGGCCAGGTGGCCATCTAGCTCGCGCCTCTCTCCCCGCCGTTCCGCCGCAGCCGAACCAAGGTCATGTCGTCGTTGCGCGTTCCGTCCTCGCGCGCCTGCGCCACCAGAGCTTCGAAATCCTCCCGCGTCCGGATTCCCTCGATCGCGTCCCAGGCCGGTTCCCCTCTCTCCGCGCGCCGCAGAAGCCACGCCGCCAGCGCATCGGAAGCGAAGAAGAGGATGTCCTCGGGCTCCAGCACTCCCTCGCTCACGCGCACGTGCGGGAGCGGGTTGTCGTCGATCTTCTTCAGCGAGCCGACCAGGAACGGGCTCGAACCGAACTCCTCGGAGCGCGTCAAGGGAAAGGCCTTCGCGAGCTCCCGGTTCGACGCCGGCCCTTTCACGTGCAGCAGGCAGCAATCGCCGATGGCCACCGCGCGCCAGCCGCGATTCACCGCGTTCAGCGTGGCGCCGACGAACGCGGCATACGCCCCGCGACGCGCTTTCTCGGCGGCGTACCAGGCCAATGGACGGCCGCGGATCTTTCGCCGCCACAGCCGTCGAATCGCTGCCAGGTGATTGAAGAAGTCGGGGCCGTGCGAGCGCCCGCGGACGAACCTCTCCACCAGCAGCGCCGCCCAGAGCGCCGAGAAGCTGCTCTCGGTGGCTCCGTCGGCCACCGCGACGCGGCAACGCGTGGGCGAGTCCGAGCCACGGATCGCCCACGCGTCTTCGTACTCGGACGGGGCGTTCCCTGCCTTCTGGCAGGAGAACGCCTCGACCGAGAAGAGCGCCGCGCTGACCGGGTGCAGAGCGTCGATCACCGGAGGTTCGCGGGCCGGGTTCCGATGTCGAGGAACTGGATTACCTGCATCGGCTGCGCATTGAAGACGAACCCGCGCGCTCCCTCACCGGCAGGCATTCCCAGCTCCTTGGCGCGACCGATCATGAACGGCGTCAGGCTGCTGGACATCTCGAAGAGCTGCTTGGCGAACTTGTCCGGCAGGCCTTCGTCGCTTGCCGGCAGCTCGATGGGATTGCCCGCGGCCGAGGAGAGGTGGATGTTGAAGACCAGGCTCGCGCCGTCGTCGCTTCCCAGCGAGCAGAGCGCCTTCGCCTCCGGGACCGGATCGCCGTCGGTCGCTTCGCCGTCGGTGATGTTGATCACGATGGGGGGAAACCCCTTCGCGTGCTCGGCGACCCATCTCTGTACGATCTCCGCGGCCATCTTGAAGGCGGAGCTCATCGGCGTACCGCCCACGTGCCTGGGCTCGAACCAGAGCGGGAACTTCACCGTCTGCTCCACCAGGCCGCCGGCGCCGTCGTCGGCTTTCTTGGTGCGATCCTCGATGCGCAGCGGGTTGTTGGCGAGGTCGCTGATCGGGATCAGGTCCTTGCCGGTCAGCGGCCCGTCGAACGCCGACTTCACCACGGTGTCCTGGCCGTACCCGATCACTCCCACGTGGAAGTAGTCGTACATCGAGTCGCCTTTGGCGCAGCGGATGGAGAGGTTGTGGATGAGCTTGTTGATGATGGTGGCCAGCTCGTCGGCCTTTCGCCGATCGCTGCTGCCACCGAACGGATCTTCCATCGAGGCCGACTGGTCCAGAAGGAAGATGAAGCACCCCGGGTTCTTGCGGCTGATCTCAGCGCTGTACATGCTTGCTCCTCGTTTTCGCCTTCTTCGGGCGTCGTTTGACCTTGACCTTGTTGGGCTTGATCTTCTTGGAAGAGACCAGCACCTGGCTCTTCTTCGCAGGGACGTAGACCTGGCTCTTCCTGGCAGGGACGTAGACCTGGTTGCTTCGCTCGACGTTCGCGATGAACGGTTTCATCTGGATGACCGCGGGAACGGTCGTCCCCAGTTGCTCGCCGAGCGGCCCGTGGCGGAGGAACCAGCCGATCAACCCCAGCGCGATGAGCGCGACCCCCGCGTGAAACAGCTCGAGCGTTCCACCAACCCTCGTTCCTCCGCACGCAGGACACGCGGCGCCCGATCCCCTTTGCGGAAACCAGGTCAGACGACATGCGCGGCACTGCAGGAGGCTTCTCGTCAGCATCGGGTGGTTCCGGCCACACTAATACGGCGGCCCGCGCCGTCCACTGCGCGGCTTGCGCACATTCGCAGCTACTGCGCGAGCGTGTGCCGCGCTGGTTCCCTCGAGTAGGAGCAGCGCCTCCACCGCTTCCGTCGGGCGTGATCGATTCCTAGCGGAGCAGCCCGCTTCGAGGGCAAGCTGTCCCCTTCGAGCACTCGCTTCGAACGTCGAGTTCCAGCCGCGAGGGGATATGTCGGACGCGAAGTCGCATCATCTTGGCCGGGAGCGGATCGCGCGGGTATTCCGCTACCTCAAGGCGCTCAACGAGCACCGCAATCCGGCCAAGCGGGACTTGTCGGAACAGCCTTGGACGCTCTGGTTCCGACAGCTTCCCGACCATCCCTCCATCCAGCGGCGTCTCTCCAACGGGCACGAAGAGACCGACTTCGTCCTCAAGGTCGGCCGGCCCACGTTCACGCAGGCGCCGCAGCCTCCGATGCCGATCGTGGATTGGCTCGAGGGCGACTGGGAAGATCCCGAGGGAGAGGTCCGGGTCTCCGAGACCAAGGCGAACGGTGTCGAACCCGTCCGCTTCGACGCGGAGCCTCGACGCGTAGAGGCATACGAGCGCTGGAAGACGCAGCACCAGAACTGGGCGAACATCGAGCGGCCCGCGCGCGCGGCGATGAAGATCTTCGAGCAGCTCTACGAGTTGTACGGCCGGATCGAGCGCGAGGCCGAGCACATCGAGCTCGTGCTGGGTAACGGGATCCTGAGCTGGAAGCGGGGAGAGGAAGGCGAAGGCAGCATCTATCACCCCATCCTGTTGCAGCGCATCCAGCTCGCCTTCGATCCGAGCGTGCCCGAGTTCACGCTCATCGAGACCGGGAAGGAAGTGGAGCTGTATTCCGCTCTCTTCCGCTCCATGCCGGACATCGAGCCCAAGGTCCTGGCGCGCTGCCGCGAGGAGCTGGATCGCGGCGGGTTCCATCCGCTGGGCGGGAACGACACGCTGGAGTTTCTCCGCCGGTTCGTCGTGCAGCTCTCGCCGCGCGGGGAATTCGCCGAAGGGCCGCCGGAGAAAGAGGCCGAGGATCCGAAAATCGGCCGCGCACCAGTGCTCTTCCTCCGCACGCGGACCCTGGGCTTCGCCACCGCCATCGAGGGAACGCTCGAGGATCTCGACAGCCGGCAGGACCTTCCGCTGGCGCTTCTCAAGATCGTCGGCCTCGATCCGCCGTCCGCCGAGGACGAGAAGGCGGAGACCTTCGAGCCGGGAGACGAGCCCGAGGATGTGCTGCTCAGCAAGCCGGCGAACCCCGAGCAGATCCGGATCGCGGTGCGTCTGGAGCGCGAAGGATGCGTGCTCGTCCAGGGGCCTCCGGGGACCGGGAAGACACACACCATCGCGAACCTCATCGGTCACCTGCTCGCCCAAGGCCAGAGCGTCCTGGTCACGAGCCACACCACCAAGGCGCTGCGCGTCCTGCGCGATCACGTCGTCGAGAAACTGCGGCCGCTGACCGTGAGCGTGCTGGAGAGCGACATCGAGAGCCGCAACCAGCTCGAGGGCTCGGTCTCCACCATCATCGAGCGCCTCACCACCGGGAATCCGAAGAAGCTCGAGGCCGAGGCCGAGCAGCTCGCGGCGCAGCGCAAGGAGCTCCTTGCCCAGTTGCGCAAGCACCGCCAGGACCTCTTCAACGCGCGGGCCGACGAATACCGCGACGTGGTCTTCCTCAAGACGAAGCTCTCGCCGATGGAAGCGGCCCGCAAGGTCGCCACCGAGGCGCAGTCTCACGCCTGGATTCCGGCTCCCATTCAGCCGGGCGCGCCGCTGCCGCTGTCGGCGGCGGAGATCGTGGAGCTGTACGCGAGCACCGAGGCCCTGAGCCGGGAAGACGAGGCGGAGCTGGCGCGGCCTCTGCCGCAGCTGAAGTCGCTGCTCTCCCCCGAGAAATTCGACAAGGTCGCCGAGGAGCACGCTCATCTGTCCAGGGCCAGCCGGAACTATCGGAAGGACCTGTGGAAGACGGCGCTGGATGACTCGGCCACGGCGGCGCTGGACAAGCTCCTCGCCAAGGCGGTGAAGGCGGTCGAGATCGTCGACCGGGACCGGCGCTGGAAGACAGCCGCGATTGCCGCCGGCAACGAGGGCGGAAAGCAGCGGGTCGAGTGGGATGAGCTGGTCGGGATGATCGACCAGCTGATGGACGAGACGGCCAATGCGAAAGACAACGTGCTGCGCCACGCTCCCGCTCTCTCCTCGAGCATCCCGCTCGAGGAGCAGCTGCAGATCGCCGAGGAGATTCTCGCCTATTTCAAGAAGAACAAGAGCGTCGGCAAGCTGGCCCTGCTGACCCACGGCGCGTGGAAGCGCTTCATCGGCGAGAGCAAGGTCGCGTCGGGCGAGCCGAAGAGCGCCGCTCACTTCCAGGCGCTGCGGGAGCAGATCCAGCTCGCGATCATGCGGCGCAATCTCGGGGGACGGTGGGACCGCCAGATGGTGCCTCAGGGCGCTCCCGGCTGGGCGTCGCTCTCCGAGGAGCCCGAGGCGGGCGCCGCCCAGTTTGCGGAGGAGCTTCGCCGGTGCGTCGCCTGGCACGCCGAAGAATGGCAGCCGGTCGAGAACGAGCTCAAGGAGCGGGGATTTCTCTGGCGCGAGTTTTTCGGTGAGCAACACGGCGAGGGACAGCTGCAGCAGCTCAAGGAGATGGTCTCAGTCCAGTTGCCGCAGGCCTTCCAGGCGCGCAAGGACATGGCGCGTTTCGGCGAGGTGGACGGGCAGCTCCAGGAGCTCCGGGGCGCGTTGACGGTGCCGCAGGAAGGGCCGCCGGCGCCGGTGCTGGCGAAGCTGTTGCGGGCCGCGGAGCGACTGGACCCGAGGGACTATCGCGAGGCTCACCAGCGGCTCGCAGCGCTCGACGGCCAGCGGAAGACGGCAGCGACGCGGCGCGAGCTTCTCGCCGCCCTGCAGCCGGTGGCGCCGGCCTGGGCACAGGCGATCCAGGAACGCCGTGCGCCGCACGACAAGTCGTCTCCGCCCGGAGACGCTCACGCGGCCTGGCTGTGGCGGCAGCTGCACGACGAGCTGGAGCGGAGAGGGAAGGTCTCGCTCCCGGCGCTGCAGAAGGAGATCGACCGGCTCGGACCGGAGCTGAGGAGAGTGACGGCCGAGCTGATCGAGCGCTGCGCGTGGGGAGCTCAGGTGCGGAGGACCACACCACAGCAGCAGCAGGCATTGGTCGGGTGGCTCGACATGGTGCGCCGGATCGGCAAGGGCATGGGCAAGCGCGTTCCCCGCCTGATCGTCGAGGCCAGCCAGAAGATGACCGAGTGCCGCTCGGCGGTGCCGGTGTGGATCATGCCGCTGGCGCGCGCGGTGGAAACGTTCGAGCCCACGACGCGCTTCGACGTCGTGATCACCGACGAGGCGAGCCAGGCCGACGTGATGGCGCTGATCCCCTTCTACATGGCGCGCCGGGTGGTGGTGGTGGGAGACCACGAGCAGGTGAGCCCGTCGGCGGTAGGCCAGGACGTCGCCGTGGTCCAGCAGCTCATCGACGAGCATCTGGAAGACATTCCCAACTCGGTGCTCTACGACGGCCAGATTTCCGTCTACGACCTCGCCCGGCAATCGTTCGGAGGCGCCATCTGCCTCACAGAGCACTTCCGCTGCGTCCCGGAGATCATCGAGTTCAGCAACCACCTCTGTTACGGCGGCAAGATCCGCCCCCTGCGCGACCCGAGCAAGGCCACCTTGAAGCCGCACGTCATTGCGCACCGGGTGGAGAGCGGCCGCTCGGTGAACGAGACCAACAAGCCAGAGGCGATGGCCATCGCCTCTCTGATCCGGGCCGCGATCGATCAACCCGAGTACAAGAACAAGAGCTTCGGGGTGGTCTCGCTGGTGGGAGACGACCAGGCGCTGGAGATCGAGCGCCTCCTGCTGCATCACCTGCCGCCGGCAGAGTACGAGTCCCGCAGGATCCTGTGCGGAAACGCGGCGCAGTTCCAGGGCGACGAACGGGACGTGATGTTCCTCTCCGTGGTGGACAGCGCCCACGCGGGTCCGCTCCGCCTGCGCAGCGAGCCGATGTTCAAGCAGCGCTTCAACGTCGCGGCGAGCCGGGCGCGAGACCAGATGTGGGTGATCCACTCGCTCGATCCGGCCGACCTGAAACCCAAGGACCTGCGGCGCCGGCTGATCCAGCACGCCGAGGATCCGGAGGCGGTCAGGCTCCTGCTGAAGCAGTCCGAGGACTCACCCGAAACGCCGCTCGAGCACGAGGTGCACAACCGCCTCTTCGAGGCCGGCTATCGCGTGCTGCCGCACTGGCGGGTCGGGTACTACACGATCGATCTGGTCGTCGAGGGCGCTGGTCGCCGCCTGGCCATCGAGTGCGACGGTGACAAGCCGGCGGCGGAGGAGCAACTGCGCGAGGACATGGCGAGGCAGGCCATCCTCGAGCGGCTCGGCTGGAGCTTCGTCCGCGTGCGCGGCAGCGAGTTCTTCCTGAACCCCGACAAAGCGATGAAACCCGTTCTCGCGCGATTGGGCGAGCTGAAGATCCGCCCCGAGAGCGGCAACGCCGAAGCGCCCCAGACCGGGAAGGAGGTCCTCGAGCGGCTCGGCCGGCGCGCGGCGGAGTACCGGCAGCACTGGCTGAGCGCCGCCAAGGCGCAGTTGGCACGAGCCGGAAACGGCGTGCAGGAACGCGGGCGCAAACCGTCGCGGGCCGCGAAGAAGAAGCGAAAGCCGTCCGCCCGGAAATAGGCTGCGATGGTGGCCTGGTTCTCCCGTCTGGTGTTTTTCGTCGCGGGGGCCTTCAGCGCGCGCACGTACGCGCGCGATTTCGCGCGCAACTACATCCGGCACCTGGTGCGGGAGCGCTTGCAAACGGGCTTGATCATCACCGGCCTCCAATTCGCCCTGCTGGCGGCAACGGCGTACGGCGTCCACCGGCTGGGCAATCCGCTCGGCGGGCGCCTGCTCGGGTCCGCCCTCGTCTGGGCTCTCATCGCCTACAACGCGATTCGGTTTTTCACGAGCACCGTTCCCGACATCGTGGAGGCGCGCCGGCATCTCTCGGGCCCATGGGGGTACGTCGTCCGCGATTTGCTCGGGATCTCGATCGCCAAAGAGCTGGTGGAGATGGAGTTGTTCGTTCTCGCCGTCTGCCTCATCCTCGGGTTGTACGTGCGGTTCGGCGCGAGCAGCGCGTTCCATCTGCTCCAGCCGTGGAGCGAACTGCTCGCCGTTCGACGCTGAAGGCCGTTTGACATCCCGGCGCAAGCGGAGCTAACCCGTGTCGCGTACGCGAAAGGGGAAGCCATGAGATTTGCTGGGCGCACGGCTCTTGCTGCCGTGGTCGTCTGCACCGCCGCGATTGCGGCCGATGCCGACAAACCGAAGAAGCAGGCCGGCACGAAGGAAACTGTCTTGGCCGCGGATGAGGTGAAGTTTTCGTCCCTCCGCGTCGTGGTGATCAAGGGAACGTTCCTCTACCAGCCCGAAGGAGGCGAAGAGCGGAAGCTGGAGCCGGGTTCGTACCTTCTGGAGCCTGCCGGCCAGAAACACACCACGGCCTGCGCGGCCGGCACGGACTGCGTCTTCCTGGAAGAGATGAACGGCAAGTTCGACATCAAGATGGTGGATGCGAAGAGCGCAGGAAAGTAGACGTCCAGACTTCGTCGGTGCGCCGGCCTCGTCAGTGGGTCGTAATCATCACGACGGCAGCTGCTGCGCACGCGAGCCCGATGGACTGCACCGGCTGCAGCCGCTCGCGGAAGACCAGCCTGGCGAGGAGCACGGTGCTGGCGGGATAGAGCGATGCGAGCGTTGCGACGAGGCCGAGCGGTCCGTCCCTGACGGCGATGAGATAGAGAGCGTTCGCCACCATGTCGATCACGCCACAGGCGATGACCACGGGAAGGACGCTGCGCGGAATGGCGATGGGAACCTTGGCCACCCCCGCCGCCGCAGCGAGCGCCGCCGTGG
>WNGI01006649.1_pt1 | contig 10529 bp, 7 predicted proteins | sample 5400621 | NCBI WGS metagenome assembly WNGI01 (sample SAMN13153374, study PRJNA577476) | soil metagenome | isolation source: 20 cm soil or saprolite under Garry oak tree replicate 1 | place: USA:California | collected 2016-06-15 | reverse complement strand
CGGTCACTCCCGCCGCGAACGATACGGTACGCCGCGAGATCAAGCTCACCCAGGGCATCCCCCAGGAGAAGGCGAAGGCGATCGTCAAGGCGATCAAGGACAAGAAATTCAAGAAGGCCCAGGCGTCCATCCAGGGCGAGGAGATCCGCGTGCAATCGCCCTCGAAGGACGACCTGCAAGAGGTGATGGCGTTCTTGCGAGGCCAGGACTGGGGAATCGAGCTCAGGTTCGGGAACTATCGCGGATGAAGCTCGGCGTCATCTCCCTCGGCTGCGACAAGGCCACCGTCGATTCGGAGCGCCTGGTGGGTGAGCTGGTCGGTCACGGGGCGATGATCACGCCCGACCTCCCCCACGCCGACGTTATCCTCGTCAACACCTGCGGGTTCATCGATGCGGCGAAGCAGGAGTCGATCGACGCCATCCTCGAGGCCGCGCAGCTGAAACGGGGCGGCACCGTCAAGGCGGTCGTCGCCGTCGGCTGTCTGGTGCAGCGCTACCGGGAGGAGCTCCAGGCCGAGATCCCCGAGGTGGATCTGTTCCTCGGCTTTTCCGACCTCCATCGGCTCGTGCCGGCCCTGGCGGAGCGGGGCCTCATCGCCGATCCGATCGCCGCCCATCCGGGTGTGCGCCAGTTCCTGGGCGACCAGGCCCACGTGCGCTACCTCAAGATCTCGGAGGGGTGCGACCACACCTGCGCCTTCTGCGCGATTCCGCTGATGCGCGGCAAGCACCGCTCTGAGCCGCTCGAGCGGCTGGTGCGGGAGGCGCAGGAGCTCGAGCGTCAGGGCGCGCGCGAGATCAATCTCGTCGCCCAGGACCTCGGCCACTACGGGCGCGATCAGGGGCCGGACGGCGCCCAGCTCCCCGATCTGCTCGAACGGCTGCTCGAGGACACGACCGTGCCCTGGTACCGGCTGCTGTACGTCTATTCGGCCGGTCTGAGCGAGCGTCTCGTGGATCTGATCGCGCGCGAGCCACGCATCGTCCCCTACATCGACATGCCGATCCAGCATGCGAGCGACCGCATGCTCGAGCGGATGCGCCGCCCCGAGCGGCTGGAGACCCTGCGGCGGAAACTCGCCTGGCTGCGCGGCGCCATCCCCGACCTCGCCCTGCGGACGACGTGCCTCGTGGGCTTCCCGGGCGAGACGGACGACGATTTCCGCGCGCTGCTCAGCTTCCTCGAGGAGGCGCAGTTCGACCGGCTCGGCGCGTTCGCCTACTCTCCGCAGGAGGGCACGCGGGCGACGCAGTACCCGGACGACGTCCCGGACGAGGTGAAGCGGGACCGGTTGGAAGAGCTGCTCGAGGTGCAGCGCGCCATATCGGGCGAGCGGTTGTCGCGCTTCGTGGGACGGGACGTGCTGGCGCTCGTGGATCGCGTCGCCGACCCCGACGAAGGCGGGGCGACGCATGTGGGGCGCGTCGCATGGCAGGCTGATGACGTGGACGGCGTCACGTACGTGGCCACGGGGGGGTGGGCGCCCCCCGGGAGCTTCCTCCGCGTGCGGTTGACCGCGAGCGAGGATTACGACTTCCGGGCGGTTGCGTTGACGTGACGCGCTCGGCCGAGTTGTTCGACCGGGCGCGCCGTGTACTGCCGGGGGGCGTCAACTCCCCGGTGCGGGCGTTCCGAGCGGTGGGCGGGGCGCCGTTTTTCGTGGCGCGGGCCGAGGGTGCCCGGCTCACCGACGTGGACGGTAAGAGCTACGTCGACTACGTGTGCTCGTGGGGCCCCCTCATCCTCGGACACGCGCACCCCGCGGTGCTCGACGCCATACGCGGGGCCGCCGCTCGCGGCTGGTCGTACGGCGCCCCGTGCGAAGCCGAGGTCGAGCTGGCGGAGCTGGTCTGCCGCCGCATGCCGGCGGTCGAGATGGTCCGCTTCGTGAACTCGGGCACCGAGGCGACCATGACGGCGGTTCGCCTCGCTCGGGCCGCGACAAAGCGCGACGTCATCCTCAAGTTCGAAGGTTGCTACCACGGCCATGGCGACAGCTTCCTCGTCAAAGCGGGAAGCGGCGTCGCCACGCTCGGCCTTCCCGACAGTCCCGGCGTGCCGGCGGCGCTCGCGAGCCTCACGGCCACGGTGCCCTTCAACGACGCGTCGGCGGTCGAGGACGTGATGCGGCGGCGCGGCAAGGAGATCGCCGCGGTGATCGTCGAGCCGTATGTCGGGAACGCGGGCTTCATCGCTCCCGACTCCGGATTTCACGCCACGTTGCGGGCGCAGTGCGATCGATCGGGCGCGCTGCTGATCTTCGACGAAGTGATGACCGGCTTCCGCGTCGCGCCGGGGGGAGCGCAGGAGCGGCTCGGCGTGCGTCCCGACCTCACCACGCTCGGCAAGATCATCGGCGGCGGCATGCCGGTGGGCGCGTACGGGGGCCGCGCGGACCTCATGCGGATGGTGGCCCCCGAAGGGCCCGTCTATCAGGCGGGCACGCTCTCCGGCAACCCCGTGGCGATGGCAGCGGGGCTCGCGACGCTGCGCGGAACCGAGGTCCCGGGTTTCTACGATGCGCTGGAGCGCCGAACCGAGCAGCTGGTCGCGGGTATAGGGGACGCCGCCCGCCGGCACGGTGTACCGGTCACGGTGGGTCACGCCGGCTCCTTGTGGGGCGTGTACTTCACCGCGGGCCCGGTGCGGGACTTCGCTCAGGCGAAGCGCTCCGACACCGCGCTTTTCGCCCGCTGGCACGGGGCGGCCCTCGAGCGCGGGATTTTCCTCGCGCCGTCGGCGTTCGAAGCGGGGTTCGTCTCCAGCGCACACACGGATGCGGATATCGATCATACGGTCACGGCGCTCGACGCGGCGCTCGGGCAGGCGCTGGCTCGCTAGCGGCATCGCCGCCCTGGCGGCGTGCGCCCGACCCGCGGCGCCCGCGATCGGCACCGAGCCGGAGCTCCGCATCGGGCTCGCGGCGGGACGTCCGAGCGTCACCCTCGGGGGCGACGGGGGTGGCGAGCTGATCCTCACCGACGATGCCACCGGCCAGCCGATCGGCTCGATCCCCGCGGGGGCTCGCTGGACCGTGGTGCCGGACCCGGCTGGCGTGCGGCTGCTCAGGGCGGACGGCTCGACGAGCGAGCCGCACGCCGGGATCTTCGCCGTGAACGTGACCGAGGGCCACTTCGCCATGGCCGAGGGCCACGGCTACCGGGGGCGGCTCGACGTCGTGCGCGACGCAGCGGGCGTGCTCCTCATCAACCGCGTACCGGTCGAGAGCTACGTCGCGAGCGTGATCGCGGTCGAGATGGGCTCGCGTCGTCCCGAGGAGCTCGCGGCGCTCGACGCCCAGGCGATCGTTTCCCGGACGTTCGCCCTCAAGAATCGCGGGCGCTGGGAGGCGCAGGGAGTGGACGCCTTCGCCGACGTGCGGGATCAGGTGTACGCGGGCGCCGCGAGCGAGACGCCGCAGGCGTGGGATGCCGTCCGGGCGACTGCGGGGACGGTGCTGCGGTATCGCGGTGAGCTGATCGACGCCTATTTCCACTCCACCTGCGGCTACAGCACCGCCGGCGTCGAGGAAGCGTTCAAGACCGCCGCGCCGCGCCCGTACCTGCGCCCCGTCTCGGATAAGAGCGGCAACGGACATTACTATTGCGACATCTCCCCGCGGTTTCACTGGCGCGAGGAGTGGGACGCGTCGAAGTTGCGCGCTATATTGTCGCGGACGCTTCCGGCGGTGATGAACGTGGCGGGCGATGGGCTGCAGAGCATCACCGACATCGAGGTGAGCCGGACGACGCCGTCCGGACGCGTCGGCGAGCTGCGGATCGTCTTCCCGCGCGGTGACGTCCGCGTGCCCGGCCCCGACGTGCGCAACGTGTTGCGTCCCGAGGCTGATCGGCCGCTCGGCAGCCAGGCGTTCCAGCTCTACGTCACGCGGGACGCCGGGCGGGTCACCCGCGTGGTCGCCGCGGGCGCGGGATGGGGGCATGGTGTGGGGTTCTGTCAGTGGGGGGCGGTGGGACGCGCGCGCGCGGGGCAGAGCTACCGGAGCATCCTGGCCACATACTTCCCCGGAACGAGCCTTGAGCGGGTCTACTAGGGCGGTCGCCGTGGCCCTGGCGTTGACCGCCGGAGCGGCGGACTGCCTGACCGCCCAAAAGATCCTCGAGCAATTCTCCTCCGAAAATCTCGCGGCGAGCGCCTTCGGGTTCGACCTCGGCGTCCTCGCCGGCACCGACATCCGCGGTACCCGCACCGGCGCGCTGCGCCTCGACTTCGGCACCGTGGCCCCGCGCATCCGCGTGCTGCTCGGGGTGGCGTACTTCCGGGCCGACCTGAACGGCGCGACGCTCGCCCGCTTCGCGGACCGGCTGCGGAGCATCGTACACGATCCTGACTCGAACTACACGATCGACCTGGGCCGCGTGACCTGGAGCGACGTCTCGGGCGATCTCGATCTCCAATACGTCATGCCGCAGGGGCGCTCCGTGACCGCGTTCATGGGTCTGGGCCTCAGCGTGCACGTGCGGCGCGGCAGCGGGCCCGCGATCGATGATACGTTCGTGCAAGACGCGCTCAACACGATCACCGCGGGCCTGAATGGAACGCTCGGCGCCGAGTTCGGCTCGCGACGCTGGCGCTTCGCGCTCGACGGGCGCGGCGTGCTCGCCAGCGGGTTGTCCACCGTGGCCCTGAGCGCGGGAGCGCGCTATCGCTGGGCGGGAGCGCGGTGAGCGAGCCCGTCCGCGTCGTGGTCGTCGGCGCGGGGGCCATCGCCCAGGTTGCCCATCTTCCCGCCCTGCGGCGTCTCCCGGGCGTCGAGGTCGCCGCCATCTGCGACAACGACTCCTCCAAGGCGCACGCCCTCGCCGCGCGCTTCCAGGTGGCCGACGCCTACGATGACATCGAGGACGTGCTGCGCTACGCGCGTGCCGACGCGGCGCTCGTGTGTACGCCGAACCACCTCCACGAGAGCCACGTGGTGGCCGCGCTGGCGGCGGGGCTGCACGTGCTGTGCGAGCGCCCGCTCGCCCTCACAGCCGCGGGCGTCGAGCGCGTCCTCAAGGCCAGCGAGCGGTATGGCAAGCGGGTGATGGTCGGGATGAACCACCGCTTCCGCTCCGACGTGCAGGCCGTGCGCAGCTTCCTGGCCGGCGGCGACCTCGGCACCATGCAGGCGGTCCGCGGCGGCTGGCACACCTTCCAGCCCGCGCGGCAACTGCCCAGCTGGCGGCTGCGCCGTCAGGAGGCGGGGGGCGGAGCCGTGCTCGACCTCGGTGTCACCCTGCTCGACCTCGGCCTGTGGCTCTCGGGGTGGCCCGTCCCCAAGCGTGTGTCGGCGCACGTGTTGCGATCGGGAGCGGGAACCCCGGACGGCGTCGAGGAGATGGGCTCGGCGCTTGTCGTGTGCGACACCGGTCTGCTGCTCTCGATCGACGTGAGCTGGCGCCACCTCGCCGAGGGAGAGCGCTTCTGGTTCGACCTGGTCGGGAGCAAGGGCTCGGCCGCCATCCAGCCGCTGCGGATCATCAAGGACGTGCACGGCGTGCCGACCGATGTCACGCCCACGGGCGCTACGGGCCGGGAGACGCAGTTCGCTCAGTCGTATCGCGCCGAGTGGACGTACTTTCTCGCCGTCATCAAGGGTGATGTCAACGCGCCGCCGCCTCGGGACCAGCTGCTCCTCCAGCAGGTCGTGGACGCCGTGTACCGCTCGGCGGACGAAGGGCGTGATGTGATTCTGTGATCGGTCCTCCCCGCCGCGCCAACGGTCCCATCGGGCTCGGCGCCATCGCGCTCGCCGCGAGCTACCCGCCGTTCAGTCTTCCCATCTTGAGCTTCGTGGCCGTCGCGCCCGCCGTGCTGCTGATCCGCCAGGCCGTGCGAGAAGAGGACACCGCGGGCGCGTTCCGCGTCGGGTTCTGGTACGGCGTCGCCGCCCAGGCGCTGGTCCTGTATTGGATGATCGTCGCGCTGTGGCACTTCACGCCGCTTGCCGCGCTGGGCTACCTGGCCACCGTCATCATCGAGGCGCTGTGGAGCGGCGCGTTGTTCTGGTTCGTGGTGCGCGTACGCCTGCGCGTGCCGGAGGCGCCCCTCTGGGTCGTTTTCCCGCTCGTCTGGACAGCGGTGGAGTGGGCGATCGGTCACCAGGGGGACATCCGGTTTCCGTGGCTCGGGCTCGGGACCTCGCTCGCGGACGCGCGGCTCCTGGTGCAGTGGGCGGACGTCGCTGGGGCCCGCGGCGTCACCCTGTGGCTGGCGTGGTGCAACGTGATGATCGTAGAGGGAGTGCTGCCGGTGGTGGGAGCCCGGCGTGCGCTGGTGCGCCGCCTCGTGCCGGTCGCCGCGACGCTCGTCGCGGCCGCGGGCTACGGCACGTGGCGCGAGCGGACGCTCCCCACGCGCGAGCTGGGCAGCATCGGCCTGGTCCAGCCGAACGAGGGGTTCTGGGAGAAATGGGTCCCCGCGCACGAGGACAGCGTCGTGGCGAAGCTGATCATGATGTCGCGCCAGCTCGTGGCACGGCATGGGGACCCGCCGGCCCTCGTCGTCTGGCCCGAAGCGGCGGTCCCCGGCTACTTCGTGAATCGGCCCCAATGGGACGAGGAGATCGCTCGGCTCGCGCGCGACACGCGCGTGCCGATCTTGACCGGTGGGCTCGACGTCGAGTTTCACGGGCGCCAGTCGTACGACTACTTCAACGCCGCCTTCTTCTACGATTCGCTGGGGCGCCGGCTGCCGTACCCCGTGTACCACAAGCACTACCTCGTCCCCGTCGTCGAGCGCGTGCCGTTCATCCCGCCGCGCTGGATTCAGCTGCGCTGGTTCGGCGGCTTCGGCCGGGGACGGGAGTTGCCCCTGTACGGCGGCGCTGGCGGGCGCTTCGGCGTGATGATCTGCTACGAGTCGGCGTTCGAGGACCTGCCGCGCGCCTATCGACGCTTGGGCGCCGATTTCCTCGTCAACATCACCAACGACGCATGGTTCGGGCACACCAGCGCTCCCGCCCAGCACGCGTCGCACCTCGTGCTGCGCGCGATCGAGACCCGCATGGGCGTCGCCCGCGCCGCGAACTCGGGGATCTCCGAGTTCGTCGACCCCCTGGGCGCCGCATACGACGCGACCCGGCTCGAAACCGAAGCCGTGTTGGCCGATCACCTGCGCACGAGCGACGTGACGACGCTGTACGCGCGGCTGGGCGACTGGGTCGGCTTGCTCTCCGTGCTCTCGACGCTCGGCTGCGCCGGTCTGCTCGTGCTGCGCCGGCCGTGACGCGCCGCGTGGGCGTCGACGTCGGCGGCACCTTCACCGACCTGGTCGCTCTCGGGGACGACGGCTCGATCGAGGTCCGGAAGGTGGCCAGCACACCGGACGATCCGGCGCAGGGACTGTTTCGAGCGCTGGACGCCCTGCAAGGGACGGGGGACGAGGGACGAGGGACGGGTGGCTCCGATGCACACGTCCCCCGTCCCTCCTCCCTCGTCCCGATCGATCTCCTCGTTCACGGCACTACCATCGCGACGAACACCCTGCTCGAGCGGAGCGGCGCGCGCGTCGCGCTGGTGGCCACACGCGGGTTCGAGGACCTGCTCTGGCTGCGGCGCCAGGATCGCCCCGAGCTGTACGATCTCGCCCGGGACCATCCGCCCCCGCTGGTCGCGCGCGACCACGTGGTGGGCGTCGCCGAGCGGATGGGCCCCGCGGGGGTGCTCACGCCGCTCGCCGAGGCAGAGGAGGCGCGGGTCGTGGCCGCCGTCCGGGCGCTCGACCCGGCGGCGGTGGCCGTGGCGTTGCTCTTCGCCTTCCGGCACCCAGCGCATGAGCGGCAGCTGGCGGCGGCATTGCGAGCTGTACTCCCCGGGCGTCCCGTCGTCACCAGCCATGAGGTCCTGCCCGTGTTCCGCGAGTACGAGCGGACCAGCACCACCACCGTGGAGGCGTACCTGCGTCCCCGCGTGTCCGCGTACCTCGCGGGGACCGCGGCCGAGGTGGAGCGCCGTGGCATCGCCGCGCTCCGCATCATGACGTCCGCGGGCGGGTCGCTTGCCCCCCAGGCCGCCGTCCTGCGCGCGGCTTCGCTGGCGCTCTCGGGGCCCGCGGGGGGCGTGGTGGGGGCGCGCCTCCTCGGCGACGCCGTCGGGTCGCCCGATCTGCTCACCCTGGACATGGGAGGCACGAGCGCCGACGCCAGCCTCATCGTGGGCGGCGCGCCGCTCGCCGACGGCCTCGGCGCGGTGGCGGGCGTGCCGCTCACCCTGCCCTCGGTCCTCATCGAAACGGTGAGCGCCGGGGGCGGGAGCATCGCCTGGCGGGATGATGGAGGCGCGCTCAAGGTCGGGCCGGCCAGCGCGGGGGCCGTGCCGGGCCCCGCCTGCTACGGCCGCGGCGGTATCCGACCCACCGTGACGGACGCCTGCCTCCTGCTCGGCTGGCTCGACGCTCGCCAGCCCCTCGCCGCCGACGTACGCCTCGATCCCGCAGCCGCGGAGGCGGCCGTGGCGACGTTGGGCCGCGTGGGGCGGCGCGACCTGCGGGGCGTGGCGGCGGGGATCGTGGACGTGGCGACCGCCGTGATGGCGCGCGCGCTCAAGCGCGTCAGCCTGGCGCGCGGCGTGGACCCACGGCGCATGGCGCTGCTCCCGTTCGGCGGGGCCGGGCCCCTGTTCGGCTGCGCGCTCGCCGACGCGCTCGGCATGAGCCGGGTGGTGCTCCCGCCCCACGCGGGGGCGCTGAGCGCGCTCGGGCTCGCGGCCGCCGCGGAGCAGGTCGAGCTGCTGGCGTCGTTCCACCGACCCGTGAGCGGCCTGACGCGGAACGACCTGACCGGGGCGTTCGAGACGCTGGGTGCCCGCGCCACGACCCAGCTGCCGGGCGCCGTGCTGCTGCGTCAGGCCGATTGCCGCTTCGCCGGGCAGGGCTACGAGCTCACGATCCCGGTCGCCGATCCGGAGCCGTTCCGGCTGGAGGAGGCGTTCCTGCACGCGCACCTGGCGCGCTACGGTCACGCCGGCACCGGGCAGCCAATCGAGGTCGTCAACCTCCGGGTCACCGCCCAGCGCCCGACGCCCGCGCCGCGCTTCACCGGCGCGATGGGCGTCCGCAGGGCGAGGGCGCCCGTCGCCCGGAGGCCGATCACCGTGCGTGGCGAACGGGTCACCGCCGACGTCTGGCCGGGGGACGCGCTCGCCACCGGTGTGACGATCGAAGGCCCCGCCATTCTCGCCGGCCCGGATGCGACCGGGCTGCTCGAGCCGGGGTGGCGCGGGCGGGTGCACGCGTCGGGCGCGGTCCTCGGCAGGCGGCGATGAAGCTCGACGCGGTCGGCCTCGAAGTCATGGCCCACGCCTTCGCGTCCGTGGCCGAAGAAATGGGGCTCGTCCTGGTCCGGTCCGCCCTCTCGCCGAACATCCGCGAGCGGCGCGACTGCTCCGCCGCGCTGTTCGACGCGAGCGGGGAGATGATCGCCCAGGCCGCCCACATCCCCGTTCACCTCGGCGCGATGACCGACGCCGTTGCGGCGATCCAGACCCGGAGCCCCGAGGCGGGCGAGGTGTTCATTCTCAACGACCCCTACGCGGGGGGCTCACATCTTCCCGACGTCACCCTGGTCGAGGCCATCGCCGTCGAGGGCGCCCTGGCAGGATACAGCGTCGTGCGGGCGCACCATTCGGACGTCGGGGGCGTCGAGCCCGGGAGCATGCCCGCGGGCGCGCGCACGCTCGAGGAAGAAGGAATCATCCTGCCCCCGACCCGCTTCACACCCGACGTCGAGCGCGCCTTCCTGGCGGGTGTGCGCACGCCGGAGCTGCGGCGCGGCGACCTCGCCGCGCAACGTGCCGCGACGGCCAAAGGCGTGGAGGGGATGCGGGCGCTCGTCGCCCGGTATGGCTGGCCAGCCGTGCGTGCGGCGGCGCGCGATCTGATCGGTTACGCCGCGCGCCGCACCCGTGCGGCGCTGGCCCGCATCCCCGCCACGGGACTCGCGGCGACCGACTGGCTCGAGGGTGACGGCGTGGATGACGCTGACATCCCCATCACCGTGCGCGTGGACATCAGAGACGGCACGTTCCACGCCGACTTCAGCGGTACCGCTCCCGCCGTGCGGGGCAACGTGAACTGCCCCCTCGCGGTCACGCGCTCGGCCGTGCTGTTCGTGGTGCGAACCCTGCTTCCCGCCGACATTCCCACGAACGCAGGCGTGCAGCGGGCCGTCCACGTCGCGGCACCGGCAGGATGTCTCGTGAACGCGCGCTACCCGAGCGCCGTGGCAGCGGGCAATGTGGAGACGTCGCAGCGCATCGCCGACGCCGTGTTTCTCGCGCTCGCGGGCGGCGGGTTGGCGGTCCCGGCGCAGGGGCAGGGGACGATGAACAACGTGACGTTAGGGGACGAGGGACGAGGGACGGGGGACGGGTGGACGTACTACGAAACGATCGGGGGCGGGCAGGGGGCGAGCCGCGACGCCAACGGCGCGTCGGCCGTGCACGTTGGCATGTCCAACACGCGCAATACGCCGGTCGAGGTGCTCGAGCTCGAGCTGCCGCTCCGCGTGCGGAGCTATGCGGTCC
>WNGI01014593.1_pt1 | contig 10530 bp, 9 predicted proteins | sample 5400621 | NCBI WGS metagenome assembly WNGI01 (sample SAMN13153374, study PRJNA577476) | soil metagenome | isolation source: 20 cm soil or saprolite under Garry oak tree replicate 1 | place: USA:California | collected 2016-06-15 | reverse complement strand
GAAAGTCTCCTTGTTTGAAATGTGATTTTTATCCTGTTTTGAGGGGATTTTAGCACAGGTTCTGGGATAATGCTATCTTTTAGCCTGTAAGCATATCACAATCCGATTACAAAATCAGTTAAAGGAGAATGCCAACTACGACGATAAACCGACTGACTCCAGAAAGGTGTCACCGGCGTGTAACTGATCTCAACCGGAAGCTGTCAGATCGGTCGCCAGCAAAACGCTCCATTCTATCTCCTCCGACAATTGCTACAACGTTGAAATGGAGCGTTCTGATGACGGCTAACCATCTGTCATCCTAATTGTAAAGCCCGATAGCTGCGACCCAGGCGTCTCTTGCACCGGGTGTCGCGAGCAGAGACAGAACTACACAGTGGTCTAGCGACGAGGAGTGGTTTCGAGCATGGAAACTTCTCCAGTTTCTTTTTCCGCCAACCGTGCCATACGCTTGATACTCACATACTGCCAGATCAGAAACGCTAATGTGATCACAAAAAGAATGATCGCGCCGAATTCGTCACCTAGATCCGCTGCATCTCCTTTCTCCAACAAGAAGAAGGCAATGAGTTTCATGACCAGGGCAGCGGCAGTAAAGAGGATAGGAACAACAGTGCGGGAAAATTTGTTTTTCCCGGTCAGGTACCAGGCGATAGCGCCAATAGCTAGCAGAAGAAGAACTCCTTCATCGAACTTATGTGTCGGCTCGTCTTCTGTAAAGAACTCCGGGAAAAAGGCCAAACCGCTAATAGCGATAATAGCGGTGCCAACCAGGTTATATCCTCTGTTAAGAGCATCGCGAACAGTCATTTGTAAACCTCCTTTTAATGCATTGAGAACGACTCACATATCCTCTCTACTTGAGAAGAGTATAGGTCTTGGAGGTGACAGGAACATGAACATTCCTTTCCAATTTTGTCATCGATTTGTCATCTGGGTATGTCATAATGGAACTAGAAGAGCAAAGACCGATTGTTTGTATCGTTGAAGCTGTGCATGCCTGGTATGTACAGTATGAGGAAGTTTTCCATGCGCATTCTTGTAATTGAAGATAACCATCGTCTCAATAGCTCCCTTACAGCGAACCTTACCCATGAAGGCTATAGTGTCGATAGCGCCTATGATGGGCAGGAGGGACAAGATCTCGCTGAGATGACAGCCTATGACCTCATTATCCTGGACATTTTGCTGCCCGAGAAAGATGGGCTGGAGGTTTGTCGAGACCTGCGCCGGCGTCGGATTCAGACTCCGATTCTGTTGCTGACCGCGCGTGATAGTGTCGATGATCGCGTCCAGGGTCTGGATTACGGCGCCGATGATTACCTGGTGAAGCCGTTTGCCATGCGTGAATTGTTGGCGCGCATGCGCGCCCTGCTACGTCGCCAGCATCCCTATACAAACGGGCAACTGGAGATGGGCAGCCTGGTAGTCGATCCTGTCACACACACAGTCGAGCGAGAAAGACAGCCGATTGAGTTGACGCCGAAAGAGTTTGCGTTGCTTGAATACTTGATGTATCACAGGAACCAGGTGGTCACACGTGAGATGATCGAGCAGCATATCTGGAACTATGACTTTGAATGCGAATCGAATGTGATCGATGTGTACGTCCGCCGACTGAGGCGGAAAATCGATACCCCGTTTGAGGTCAAATTGCTGACCACGGTCCGCGGTGTTGGGTATCGCCTGCAACAGCCACCAGAGCGAGGATGATCTATGAAACGATCGACACAGCATCACTTCCGCGTTACCCTGGCGCATAGCGTACGAACTCGTCTGACCCTCTGGTATCTGGCAGTGATGGCGTTTATCATCGTCATCTTTGGTGGCAGTCTCTATGCCACTCAAACCTTCCTGAATGTCGATGTAGCCGAGAGCAAGCTGGAGACACAATTGTACCAGGATAGCCAACGTTTCGCGGATACCTACAGGCAGGCCCTACTGGATCGCCAGGCGTCCACGGCTCTTCATCTCAACCAGTCCGCCCAGGAGATGGTGCTGCTGCTGCGTCCAGATGGAAGCGTCCTGGACTCGCAGGGCCCTCTGACGGGCAGCCTGATCCAGCAACTCCAGGCCAGGGCTGAACAGAACTCGGAGGTGATTGATCTCGCCATTCCCCAGGATAACTCCCATCACTGGTGGGGCTGGTGGGCTATGAATAGCACCTATCGCGTCCTGATTACACCGGTGCTGAACCAGAACGCGCGCGTCGCTACCCTGCTGGTGGGATTGCAACGCCCGAATTCCATCCCTTTCCTGGCAATCTGGCTCTTTTGGGGTACTGTAGCCTTGCTGGTCGCGGCGATCGGCGGCTTCTGGCTGGCGGGCAAAGCGCTGCGACCTGTGAAAATGATTACCCGCTTGGCCAACGAGATCAACGCGACCGATCTGCGCCGTCGCCTGCATCTGCAGCGCAGGGACGAGTTTGGCGAACTGGCAGCCACCTTTGATCATATGCTGGGGCGCCTGGAAGCCGCCTTCAAACGCCAGGCGCAGTTCACTGCCGACGCCAGCCATGAACTGCGCACGCCGCTCACTATTATCGACCTGGAGCTCAACCGGGCGCTGACGCAGACGAGCTCGATAAATCCGCTCTCTACGCAGCCAGAAGCATACCGGCAGGTGCTGGAACAAATCCAGGCCGAGACTGAGCAGATGACGGCAATGGTAAACAGCCTGCTGCTGCTGGCGCGGGCCGATACAGGACAAATGACGCTGGACCTGCAAGAGGTCGATCTGAGCGATCTCGCCCTGGCCAGCGTGGAACGCCTGCTCCCGCTGGCTCGCCAGAGCCAGATCACCCTGGCGACTGGCGATCTGCCGGAAGTGCTGGTATGCGGCGATCCTCAGTATCTGGGACAGATGCTGACCAATCTGATCGAGAATGGCATAAAATATACCAGCGGCATTGGGAAACGTGTGTATATTGAACTGGTCAATGAACAGAAACGCTGGGGCGTCGTACGCGTGCAGGATGACGGCCCTGGTATCTCCGAGGAGCATCTGCCATCTCTGTTTGAGCGTTTCTATCGTGTGGATAAAGCGCGCTCACGTAGGCAGAAGGAGCCTGTGCAGAACAGCAAGCCAGATCACGGGAAGCCTGGTGGTAGCGGTCTGGGCCTGTCCATTGTGCTGTGGATTGTCCAGGCCCACGGTGGCGAGATACGGGTGGAGAGCAACATTGGAGTCGGCTCACTCTTTGAAGTGCGCCTGCCGCTGCTGAACAAAGCGGGAGGATGAGGCGTTGATGACAAATCGATGACAAAACAGGATGGCAATGTTCATGCTCTTGTCATACTCACGGCATATACTGATTATATGAACTCAAGCAATGAGTTTGCCGAACAAACGTATGAAAATAACAGAAAATAAGAAAGAGAGGATCTAAATGTATTGGGGAATTGGCTTCTGGCCTTTGCTGCCATTAATCTGGATAGGATTGATTCTATTCTTCTGCTGGGGCACGGGCCGATGGTTCGGTTGGAGAGACAGGCGAGGGCCGATCTCTGCGCCTTTTGACGAGCCTTTTGAACCGAACGCGCTGGAGATCCTGCGTCGGCACTATGCGCGCGATGAGATCGATGCCACCACCTTCGATCAGATGCGCGAGCGATTGGAAAGTTCTGGCCGTCCACGCGATTAGGTTCGGGGTTTGCTCCTGTCGCTTTCCCTATTGCTCTGATCCGACCTCGTTAGAGATTGACGATGTCGGGTCAGTTCTTTATAAGACTAAATGCACCAGCATCAGACATTTTTTGAAAAGGCAAAAGGAATACAATTGAATGAATATGAGAAAGGGAATGGCATGACTCTGCCAGGGAATCAGGATTACATCATGAACTGGAGTATGACGGAACGATCTCCTTGCTATGTCTTGAAGGCACAGGATATCGATGGAATCAAGCATGCACTCACTACTGCGCGCACATGGGGTCTATCGGTGATTCCGCATGGCGCAGGGCATAGCTACACGGATGCAGCATTGAATACCAATGGGGTCATCATCGACGTAACGGGCATGCGTCGTATCCTCTCCTGGGATCCTGAGCAAGGGATTATGCAGGTTGAGCCAGGAGTAACCTTGCGCGATATTGTTCGTGTCGCCCTGGCGGATCGATGGTGGCCGCCAGTTACCCCATCCACAGCGGATGCTACTATTGGCGGATGTGTTGCCATGAATGTGAATGGGAAGAATGCCTGGAAATGTGGCTCTTTTGGCGAGCACCTGCTGTCACTTACGGTGCTGCTGGCTACTGGACAAGTGCTTACTCTTTCACCAGAGAGCAATCCTCAGCTTTTCCAGGCTTTTGTGGGGAGTGGCGGTTTATTAGGGATTATCACCTCCATTACGCTACAACTACAGCGTATTCCCTCAGGGAACGTAGATGTTCTTGTACGGTCAGCCGCCTCATTAGGCGAGATCTTTACAATATTCCAGGAAGAGCAGTCGGCAGATTTCCTGGAAGCCTGGGTAGATGGCTTCGCTGCAGGATGCCATTTGGGTCGGGGGATGGTCACCTGTATAAAGTACAGCGACGGGTGTGATAAGGAGTTCCGTGCGATAAATCCTAGGACTACACCATCTCAAACATTCCGCATACCAGATCAGTTCAAGGCAGGAAGTGTTCGATGTGTCGGCAAGATAGGTCGGCCAGCCGTGAAGAGCGGCGTGCGCATCGCAAACAGTATGACGTATTGGTGGAGCAAATGGTGGGATAGGAAGGTGATTCGGCAGAGATCTCTGTTTCACAGTACCTACTACACGCCAGCAGCGTATTCGGGTTATCGCACACTGCTCCCCCAGGGAACTGAAACATTTCAAGCATTCGTCCCGCGTTTCCACGCAGAGGCTCTTTTCAAGGAAATCATGCGACGATCACAAGAGAACGATTTCATGCCACTCTGGTGCATCATAAAACAGCATCGACAGGATCCTTTCCTCCTTAGCTATCAGGTCGATGGCTTCTCGCTAGAAGTCAATTACCACATTGTCCCCCAGACAGTGCAAAGGCTGCACAAGATGCTGCAGGAGTTGATGGATCGTGTGATTGCAGCAGGTGGAAGATTCTATCTCGCGAAAGACTCTCTTCTCACAAATTCTCTCTATCGCCGAAGTGTTGGGGATGCTGCTGTTGAAGCATTTCTCCATCTCAAGCAGCAGTATGATCCTGAAATGCTTTTCCAATCGAACCTATTTCGTCGTGTGTTCCAGCCATCTCTCCAAGAAATCGAGAGATGTTCCATAGCTTAGAGGGAAGAACAAACATGCAGAAAACTGAAAAAGCCTCGCGCAAAACCTTGCGAACTATTGCTCTTGGAGTTGGTGCTGCGAGCTTTCTGACGATACCACTCGCGCTAGAAGTTCGACTGAAGCAGGCAACACAACCCCTGACAGATGCATGGCAGGATCTGTCTATCGAACCTCGTCGTTCCACGCTGCTCGGCATGAGCTTTCGCTCACCGCAGGTTGCCACGCTTGGATTAGATTTGCGAACCACCCTGTCAACACTGCTCACCTACCCATTTCAGATGATTCGTTTGGGGGCCTACTGGAATCGGATAGAACTTGCGCCAGGGAAATTTTATACCGATGAGATCGATTGGCAGATCGATGCCGCTGAACGAGCAGGAAAGCAGATTATCCTGTGTGTTGGCCCTCTGAAAAATTTTAGCTATCCCGAGTTCTTTGTGCCGGCCCACTATCTGAGACCTCCTTTCCAGGAACATACTCTTATCAAGCCGTTCGCTAACCCATTGCTATTTGCGGCTGCGATAGCATTTATCACTCGCCTGGTGGAGCGGTATAAACAGCGGAAAGGAATTGTTGCCTGGCAACTGGAACACGAAGCTGTGGACCCGCTTGGAGTAGAACACTCCTGGCGGTTGGATGTCGCCTTTGTCAAAAAAGAAGTCGAAGCAGTCAGAAATGCCGATCCTTCCAGACCGATTATGATGAACGGCTTTCTGCCGACTTCTCTGCCTGTACGCTTCTCCCAATGGTGGCGAACGCACGATCAAGGTGACTCACTCGCAGTAGCACAACGTATGGCAGATATTGTAGGGATCGATTACTACCCACGTCACGCGCTGATGACCGTTGGAACTAAAACAGTGTACCTGGATGGTAGCAAGAGTCCCTGGCAGCAGCAGAGACGGAAGCAATTATTCGCATGGACTCGCGCTCATGGGCAAAAATTGATGATTGCTGAGGGACAGGCAGAGCCGTGGGAGGCAGTGACGATCCCACCCAATCCATACGGGCAGGGCATGTACAGTTGTTTGCCGGAACAGGTCATCACCAACTATAACGCCTGCATGCGCTGGTCTCGACGAGAAGTTCCCCTATATGCTTACCTCTTTTGGGGAGCAGAGTATTGGATGCTCCGCAAGCAATGCGCTGACTCCAGCTATCTCCAGATATTTGCTCGAATCCTCGAACATGCCTGACAAGTACCAGTTGTTGAAGTCTCCGGTCTTAGTCGGAACTATAAACTCAGCAATCCCCAAAAGTGAGGATGAGCCCGAAAAAAATTTTTCGGGCTCATCCTCACTTTTTTCCATTACGCACAAACATTAACTTGTAGCTGCGCTGCTCGTATAGACATTTATTTCTTCCATGAGTGCCTTGTGTACCTGATCGATACTCTGGTTGCCATCTATCTCTCTCAATTTCTGCTGCTGGCTGTAGTATTCGAGCACCTGGACAGTTTGATTAAAGTAGATGACCAATCGTCTGCGCATTGCTTCTCCAGCATCATCAGGACGTTGGTAGAGCTTACTTCCATCAAGATCACATATGCCATCTACTTTCGGGGGATGATTTTTGACATGGTAGACATGTTGTCTCGCCTGACAGAAAACTCTACCTCCAAGCCTCTGGAGTAATTCCTCGCGAGATACCTTCAGATAAATTACAAGATCGAGCTTGCGGTTGAAACGTTGTAGCTCTGCATCTAATGTCTGTGCCTGCACAAGAGTACGCGGAAAACCATCCAGCACCACCCCATTCATGCTCTCAGGTTCTTCAATGTGACGAATCACGCTTGAGTTCCCTTCCCTGCTCCCGGTGCCCCGATCAAAAGAATATCCATGGCTTTCCTCCAATGCAAATTTGTACAGATGCCGAATGATACTTGAGATGAGAGTAATTATGGTCGCACCCATTAGGTATAGTATAACAGATACTTCTTTACATTCAGATGAGAAAGATGCCTCCTTGCGTTCTGTCTGACCGTAGGTAGATGCGCGAGCCTCGTTGACAGAACGTCTTCCAAGTCCGGCTGCATCTTTCTAGCTGCCTTTCGTTCTGCCTGACCCGTAGGGTAGCTGCGAAGCAGCGTTGGCAGAACGGGCAAGAACAGCGACAGCAGCGTTTCTGAATGCATTTAGATCTATTACCTGGTCTTCAAACGGCTTCTATCAGTCTTCCTTGTTACAAAGTAGCATTGTGATATCACAAGATCATCACTGAGCTAAAGAGTATTATCACAAAGAGAACACAGAGCAATTTCTGAAAAGCTTTGATGGCACTTTAGTAAATTAAGCTCGCGCTCCTTCTTGTTTTGTGGTAACCTTGGGGCAATTATTATTATTGAACTACCATTTCATGATTATCAATCTTACTCTTTGAAAAAAAAGTTAAGACATTGGGTAATACAGGAGCATCTTGAGGAATCAAAATAGGCGTTTCCACTATGATCCAATATATGTGTTATGCTCGGACATAAACGCTCACAGTGAAAGTTTGTGCTGGTAGCCTGTCTTGCTCCCATGATCTTCGATAAGCAAATTCGATCTTGCTAGAATCTTCCTTCACAGCCTGGAAGTGCCAGGAATGGCTTCCACCATTACCAGGAGTGCTCCCAATGAGATCAAAAGAATTGTCGAGTAGTGTGCATGCTGGTTCCCCGCTTGAAATTGGATTCCAGCGAAACCCCGTTGTGGGGTTTTCATGGAGGATTATCACGAATTCCTCCCCAACATGCAGTTCAATTTCATTTCCATTGGAGTGTTCGTCGAATTGCAGCATGGACATTCACCCTAAAAGGCATTAATCTAAACAACTAACCGGAAGAATTATACCTCAATAAAGACACATTTTGCTCTGACCTCTTGCTTTTGGCAAAAGGAGGTATAATTCAGACATTAAAAAGCAAGACAATGCGCGTACATTTAGTGGCACTATCATCATGTGACCATACTAAAACTATATTGAGAAGGAGGTGGTGGCAGAGTATTAAGCAAACCAGGAAGAGTTTGTAGTTGTTTTTGTCACGCTAGAAATCTTGAGATGATACCATGATAAAGGAGATTGAAATATGCCTCAAATCGCACATTATGGATGGATCCCTGACCTGCCTGACCAGCGGGATTACCAATATGCTGCACCTATAGCAGCAATAGGAACACTTCCAACTAATATCGATCTTACTTCAGCCTGTCCTCCAGTCTATGACCAGGAACAATTGGGTAGTTGCACCGCCAATGCCATCGCAGGCGCAATCCAGTTCGAGCAAATGAAACAAAACCTGGCTCAGATTTTCACACCATCCCGACTATTCATCTACTATAACGAACGTGATATGGAGGGAACTGTCAACTCCGACAGTGGGGCACAGATTCGAGATGGCATGAAAAGCGTAGGTTTGCTGGGAGATTGTCCCGAAGACATGTGGCCATACATCATTGCAAATTTTGCCGAGAAGCCGTCAGATGCCTGTTATCAAACAGCTCTCCAGCATAAGGCGATACTTTACCAGAGAGTGGTCAGGGATCTCATCCAGATGAAAGGGTGCCTGGCCTCCGGTTACCCGTTCGTTTTTGGGTTTACTGTCTATGAGAGCTTCGAAACTCAGCAAGTGGCTCAGACTGGTCATGCTCCAATGCCGCAACACCGAGAGAAAATGCTAGGTGGCCATGCTGTGATGGCAGTTGGCTACGATGATGCCAATCAACGGTTCATTGTGCGCAATTCCTGGGGAACAAGCTGGGGTATGCAAGGGTATTTTACTTTACCATATGCCTACTTTACCAGTCGTAACCTCTCCAGTGATTTTTGGACTGTACGATTGGTACAGTAATGTATAGCTGAAGTGCAAATGTAGCCTGGTTTCTGCTAACACAGAAACCAGGCTGTTATAGATTAGTAGAGGAAAGCTTGTATTATGCGACAGGAGCGACACTCCAGGTGCCGGAGGCACCTGCATTTGGATCACACTGATTTTGCTTGTTCAAGCTGCAATAATCACCGTTGAGAATACCGTTGGATTTCAACCAACCCCAGAAATAGAGCGGGCCATTTTTTTTGTAAGCTTGCACAACGAACTGGATATAGTCGTTTGTATTCACAGAACCAGTGAAATTACCACTGCCCGCCAATGGTGGATTAACCGTGAAATACCCACTAATCGTGCCACTACCTGCCTGTTGTTGAATAGTTAATGCCATACCAGTAATGATATTCGCAGTCGTGTCATCAAGAGTGCCATTGTAGTTTCCTGCCACCTTTGAATAGGGAACAGGAGTCGGAGTAGGTGAAGGCGTTGGACGCGGTGTAGGGACCCTCGTTGGAACTGGCGTTGGCTGCAATGGTGGATGGGGTGTAGGTATAACAACTGGCAAGGATGTTGGAGTAGACTTTGGGTGGGCGGTTGGAACGGCTTGAGTAGAAGCCTGTGTTGGGAATGAGGTAGGAGGAACTGCTGTGGATACCGTAGTATTAGCCCGTACTTGAGATGTTGAGGTAATAGAATTTGTGCCTGAATATTTCGCAAAATACGAATACAACCCTGTCCCAATGCCTGCAAGAACTATAACTAATAATACAATAAGGAACCATAACCAGAATTTCCTTGAGCGACTGGCATGTGCCTGTTTATGAATTGTTAAGACAGCAGGAATAGGAGTGTCTGTGGATTGTTTGGAAGCAATTGACTGAGTTGAGGGAGCCGACAGTGCAAGAACTGCTTTATCTAATGGCCTCCATCCAGGTTGCATATCAATTGCCAGCCAGAACTCTTCAAGATTGGGGTAACGATCATTGCTGTTAATAGACAATGCACGGTGGATAGCATTTGCTACACTCTGCGGTAAATTGAGATCGAGTTTACTGATAGGCTCAAGGGGGTCAGACTGACCACTACCCATTAATGTAATGCGGTAAAGAGCATCGGCTGGAACCGAGCCAGTCAATAATGTGTAAAATGTTGCTCCCAACTCATATATATCGCTACGTGTGCTGGTTCCCGTGCTATACAATTCAGGAGGAGCATAGCCTGGAGATCCCGTACGAAATGCTGTGGTAGTTGCATCGGGGTTGAATTCCTTCGCGATACCAAAATCAACAAGCACAGCATCGTCACCTGATACAGGAACGATGATGTTCGAAGGTTTGATATCACGGTGCAGAATAGGGGGACTTTGATGATGCAAATAATGTACTGCATCAACGATAGGAGCAAGGATCGTTAGAACCTGTTGTAACGAGAAATGCTTACCTGGCTGGAGCTGGCGCAACACTTCCAGATTCGG
>WNGI01010499.1_pt1 | contig 10530 bp, 13 predicted proteins | sample 5400621 | NCBI WGS metagenome assembly WNGI01 (sample SAMN13153374, study PRJNA577476) | soil metagenome | isolation source: 20 cm soil or saprolite under Garry oak tree replicate 1 | place: USA:California | collected 2016-06-15 | reverse complement strand
AGCCCGAGGGCTACGGATCGCTCGAGGCGAGCCTGCTCCACTGCCCGCGCTGCCGCCAGGCGATGCCGGTCCGGAAGCGCCTCCTCCTCGTGCTGCCCGAGGGAGAGAAGCACGAGTACGTCTGTCAGCGCTGCGGCACCTCGTGCGCCTCGAAGCTCGAACCGCACGCCGCGAAGCTGGTCTTCTGAGCCGCGGCCGCATGTTCGACCTGACCGACGTGCCGCTCGATCTCGGGCGGCTCGTCCGGGCCGTGGGTGATCCACGCGCGGGCGCCGTCGTCACCTTCCTCGGGACCACCCGCAATCAGAACGACGGGCGCCGCGTCGTGCGGCTCGAGTACGAGGCCTTCGCCGCGATGGCCGTGCGCGAGATGCGGACGCTCGCAGCGGAGGCCCGCCGCCGGTGGCCGCTCCGCAAGGTCGCCATGGCCCACCGGGTGGGCGTCGTGCCGGTGGGTGAGGCGAGCGTCGCGATCGCGGTGTCGGCGGCGCACCGGGCCGAAGCCTTCGCCGCGTGTCACTGGCTGATCGACCGGCTGAAGGAGACCGTCCCGATCTGGGGGACAGTACCACGCGCGACTGCCGTGCCGCGGCTGGCGAAGCCAGCGCGGCATGCGGGGTACGCGCCCGGCGCGCATCGCTCGATCGGCGGATGCCGCCGCAGCGGTGAAGCCGCCAGCCTTCGGCGTGCTGGACAGGTATCGCCACAGAGGCGTCGGCGGGGCGGGCGTACCTTTGTCTGTCGCGCCGGCTTTGGCCGGCCGCGACATGCGGCGCGCGCGGGTCACCGAGCGTTCCACTCTCGCGTCCGGTCCCGACCCGAGATGTATCTCGCGCCGGTGTGCGCGCACGCCCCGGCGTGGCGCATGGTGCGCGACGAGCGTCCATTCGCGACGGAAGCGGTAGCCCGCTTTCCGTTTGAATTGCCGGAGCGCGTCGGCCATGGTAGTGCCACAACTTCGATGGCCGGGACTCGCTTCGCCGTCACGCTGGCGCTCGTCATTCCGCTGGCGACGGGTTGCGCGAGCCTCAGGCATCCATGGCCGGGGATGCTGGGCGGCGACCGGTCCGAGCCGGCCGTCGACCTGCCGCCGGAAGCCGGTGCCCTCGGTCACTTCCTTCGCGGCGAGGTTGCGATCTCGCGCGGTGACGTCGATGCGGCGGTCCGCGAGTTCGAGCGCGCCGTCGTGGCGGACCCCGACACCGCGCTCCTCCGCCGGCGTCTCGCGACGCTCTACGTCCGGACGGGGCACCTCGACCGGGCGCTCGAGCAGGGCACGGCGGCGGTCGAGAAGGAGCCGGAGAACGCCGAGGGCCTCGAGCTCCTGGCCGGCGTCCTGTCGTCGCTCGGCCGGGACGAGGAGGCGGCCGGCACCTACGAACGGCTCCTCGCGATCGATCCCACCAACCAGGAGGCGTACCTCTATCTCGCCGCCCTCCTCGGCAAGCGGGGCGAGACCGAGCGTGCCGTCGCGACGCTGCGGAAGCTCCTCGCGAGGAACCCGTCGTCGGTGCTCGCACACTATTACCTCGGCCGGATCTACGCGGCGGCGCACCAGCTCGACAAGGCGGAGCATGCCTACCTCGACGCCCTGAAGCTCGGCCCGCAGTCGGAGCTCGTCCTCACCGACCTCGCCGTCACCTACGAGCTCCAGGGCCGTACCGACAAGGCGATCGAGCTCTACCAGCGCATCCTCGCGCTCAATCCGCAGAGCGTCCCGGTACGGCGCCGGCTCGCCGGCATCTACGCGGGGCAGAAGAAGTTCGACGAGGCGCTCAGCCAGTTCCAGGCGCTCGAGCAGACGGCCGACGACCCGCGCGAGGCGCGCATCAAGATGGGCCTCATCTTCTTCGAGAAGGGCGACCTCGACCGCGCCGCCACCGAGTTCAACCTGGTGCTCGCCGCGGCGCCGAAGAGCTGGGTGGTCCGCTACTACCTCGGCGCCGTCTACGCCGAGCGTCACGAGACGGCGCGGGCGCTCGAGGCTACCTCCTCCAGAAGGACGACCTCCCCGAGGCGGTGCGCGAGATCCGGGCGGCGCTCGGCGTGAAGCCCGACGACCCGGAGCTGATGGGCTACCTCGCCTCGCTCTACCGGGAGCAGAAGGATTTCAAGAACGCGATCGAGCTGCTCGAGCGCATGGTGGCGCGTTTCCCCGACAACGACCGCTATCACTTCACGCTCGGCGCCGCCTACGACGAGGCCAACGAGAAGGAGCGCACGCTCGAGCAGATGCGGCGGGCCGTCGAGCTCAACCCGAAGAACGCGGCGGCGCTGAATTACCTCGGGTACACGTACGCCGAGATGGGCGTCCGCCTCGACGAGGCGGAGAAGCTGATCCGCCGCGCGCTCGAGATCGAGCCGGACGACGGCTTCTACGTCGATAGCCTCGGCTGGGTGTACTACCAGCGCGGCGACTATCGGCGGGCGGTGGAGCATCTCGAGCGCGCCGTCGAGCTCGCGGGCGACGACCCGACCGTGGCCGAGCACCTGGGCGACGCCTACAGCCGCGCGGGCCATCCGACGGACGCCTTGCGTATCTACCGCGATGCGCTGTCGCGCTCGAAAGAGACTGGCCAGGTCGGCCGCCTGAAGAGCAAGATCCACGTCCTGGAGGGCAGTGTCCGCGCGGAGGGCGCGCCGCTCTGAGCCCGGGCCCGGGGCTCGCCACCCGCGGTGGGCCCCCTCCTGGGCTCGGGCCGTCCTCGCCGGGCTCCTGCTGACCGTGGCGGGCTGCCTGCCGGGCATGCGGCGGTCTCACCCTCTCCCGCCCGCCACGGCGACGGGCCTCCTCGAGGAGCTCGCCGCGCGGCGTGCGGCCGTGCAGTCGCTCCGGGCGCGCGTTCGTCTGCGGGCCGGGCTCGCCGGGATGTGGGTGCGCGAGGTGCTCCTCGTGCGCCGGCCGTCAAGCGTCCGCATCGACGTGCTCTCGCCCTTCGGCCTCGCGCTGGCCGTCGGCACCGACGGCGGGCTTTTGTGGGCGTATCCGGCGGGGCAGGGGACGCGCTACGAGGGCGCCGCGACGCCCGCGAACCTTGCTCGTTTCCTCGGCACCCCGGCGACCGTCGCGGACGTCGTCGACGTGCTCCTCGGCACGGCGCCACGGCGGACCCCGGCCGGACCGTCCACCCTGCGCGCCACGTCGCGTGGCGAGTACGAGCTCGTCGTGCCGCTCGCCGACGGCGCGCAGCGGCTGCGGTTCGCGGGCGACCCTCTCCGCCTGATCGCGGCGGACGAGACCCACCGTGATGGCGCGGCGCTGCACGTCACGTTCGCGGACTTCCGCGACGGCTTCCCGCACGCCCTCGAGCTCGCCTCCGCGGAGAAGAGTGCACGCGCGAGCGTCGTCTACGATGCCGCCGAACCGAACGCCGCCGTCGACGCGGCGCTCTTCGCGCCGCCGCCGGCGAGCCACGTCGTGCCGCTCGACACTGCGGGTCCCCGCCCGTGACAGCCGTCCCCATCGCACCGGCTCCGGCGTCGTCGCTGCTCGAGGTCCGCGACCTCCGCACCTTCTTCGAGCTCGAGTCGGGCGTCGTCCGCGCGGTCGACGGTGTATCGTTCGCGCTCGATCGTGGCCGGGTGCTCGGGCTGGTCGGCGAATCGGGTTGCGGCAAGACGATGACCGCGCTGTCGCTCATGCGCCTCGTCCCGCGCCCGGGACGGATCGTCGGCGGACAGGTGTGGCTCGAGGGACGCGATCTCCTCGCGCTTCCGGAACGCGAGATGCGTGCGGTCCGCGGCGAGGGCATGGCGATGATCTTCCAGGAGCCCATGACCTCGCTGAACCCGGTGTTCACCGTCGGCAGCCAGATCGCCGAGGCCATCCGCCTGCATCGGCGGGTGAGCCGGCGCGCCGCCTGGGCACGCGCCGTCGAGCTCCTCGACGAGGTGGGAATGCCGGATCCTGTGCGTCGCGCGCGCGAGTACCCGCACCGACTCTCGGGCGGCATGTGCCAGCGCGTGATGATCGCGATCGCCATCTCGTGCGAGCCGCACGTGCTGATCGCCGACGAGCCGACGACCGCGCTCGACGTCACCATCCAGGCGGAAATCCTCGACCTCCTGCGCACGCTGCGTGAGCGCCACGGCATGGCGCTGCTGCTGATCACGCACGATCTCGGCGTCGTGGCCGAGCAGGCCGACGAGGTGGCGATCATGTACGCCGGCCGGATCGTCGAGCATGCCTCGGTGCTCGAGATCTTCGAGCGGCCGCTGCACCCGTACACCCAGGCGCTGCTGCGCTCGATGCCGGGCGTCGGAAGCGAACGGCGCGACCGGCTGGAGACGATTCCGGGCCAGGTCCCGGACCTGCTCCGCCTGCCGAGCGGCTGCCATTTCCGCGACCGGTGCCCGAAGGCCATCAGCCGCTGTGCCGAGGAGGATCCGGCGCTCGAGGAGAAGGCCGCACGCCACACCGCGGCGTGCATCCGGGTATGACGAGCCTCGCTCCTCTGGTCGAGGTCCGCGACGTCCACAAGCGCTTCCCGGTCGGCGGCGGGCTCTTCGGCCGCGCCCGCGCCTGGGTGCATGCCGTCGACGGCGTATCGCTCACCATCCATCAGGGAGAGACCCTCGGCCTCGTCGGCGAGTCCGGTTGCGGCAAATCGACGCTCGGCCGGCTCATACTCCGGCTCCTCGAGCCCACCGCTGGTGAGGTGCTGTTCGACGGACGCTCGCTGCTGGCGCTTTCGGCACGGGAGCTGCGCGCGATGCGGCGCGAGATGCAGATCGTGTTCCAGGACCCTTACGGGTCACTGAATCCGCGCATGCGGGTCGCGAGCATCGTCGGCGAGGGACTCGCGATCCACCGTCTCGGCACCCGCCGCGAGCGCCGCGCGCGCGTCGACGAGCTTCTCGCCCTCGTCGGCCTGCCGCCCGACGCGGCGGACCGCTATCCACACGAGTTCAGCGGCGGCCAGCGCCAGCGCATCGGGATCGCGCGCGCGCTCGCGGTCCGCCCGCGCTTCATCGTCGCGGACGAGGCGGTGTCGGCGCTCGACGTCTCCATCCAGGCCCAGATACTGAACCTGCTGCACGACCTGCAGCGGCAGCTCGGGCTCACGTTGCTGTTCATCGCCCACGATCTCCGGGTGGTCGAGCACATGAGCGACCGGGTGGCGATCATGTACCTCGGCCGGATCGTCGAATGTGGCCCGCGCGAGGAGATTTACAGGAACCCCCGACATCCCTATACTCGTACGCTTCTATCCGCGGTGCCCGTTCCCGATCCGCGACGGAGGAAGCAACGGATGGTGTTGGGAGGTGACCTGCCGAGTCCCGTTCGACCCCCGCCCGGGTGTGCATTCCACCCGCGCTGTGGTCACGCGCTCGACGTGTGCCGGCGTGACATTCCGCCTCTCGAGACGGGGCGCGGCGGGCACGCGGTCGCCTGCCACGTTTTTCCCGCGGAGCGCGTGTCGGCGGCCGACGGCTAGGAGGTTTGACGGATGGCAGACGCGAAGTCGGTGAACGGAAACGCGTGGCAGGAGGTCCGGGTGTCGCTCGGGCCCGACGCCGAGGTGACGGGGAAGCTCTCCTTCACGGTCCCGACGCGGATCGAGGGCAAGCTGAAGGGCGAGGTCCGCGCCACCGACCTGCTCGTTGTCGGCCCTCAGGCCATCGTGCACGCGAGCGTCCAGGCCGAGAGGCTGATCGTGCTCGGCGAGGTCCGGGGCGAGGTCCGGCAGGCGGCTCGCGTCGAGATCTGCACGGGCGGGCGGCTCTTCGGCGACGTCGAGACGAAATGCCTGATCGTTCAGGAGGGCGCCACGTTCGACGGGAACTCGCGGATGGGTCAGCGGCCCGATGCCCCCCCGACCGTTCGCTGAGGCGCGTCAGCCCTTGCTGGCTTCTTCGGTGACGCGGGCCGCGCGGCCCGTGCGCTCGCGCAGGTAGTACAGCTTCGCCCGGCGCACCGCCCCGCGGGCGACCACCTCGACGCGGTCGACCCGTGGCGAATGGACGGGGAACGTTCGCTCGACCCCGACCCCGTACGACGTCTTCCGCACCGTGAACATCTCGCGGCTGCTGCCGCCGCTGCGGCGGATGACCGTACCCTCGAACACCTGGATGCGCTCCTTGTCGCCTTCGACCACGCGGACGTGGACGCGCACGGTGTCGCCCGGCTTGAAAGGCGGGACGTCCTTGCGGAGCTGCTCCGCCTCGATCCGGTCGATCGGATTCATGGAACGCACCCTCTTAGCGGTCGTGGCGTAGCCGGTCAAGGATGATGGCCGCGGCACTACGCACGGAGAGATGGTTGTAGCCGCTCGTGCCGCGGATCGGTTCGAGCACGTCGTCGACGCGCGCGAGCACCTCGGTCGTGAGACCCCAGCCCGTGCCGAACACGAGGAGCTCGGGCGGACCGTCGGCGCCGAGCCGGCGGCGGAGCGCCGCGCAGGACAGCCGCCCCGCACCCTCGCGGGCGCTGGTCGCGACGAGCTTCGGCAGGCGGCCGGTCTCCCGCTCGATGTCGGCGATGGCCGCGTCGAGGTCGTGCGCGAGCCGGACGAGCGCCAGCGCCTCCTTCCGCGTCTCGTTGTAGACGGCGCCGGCGCCGGTCTCCCAGTGGCGGATGATGCGCTCGACCAGCCGGTGGAGCGTCGGCACGGGAGTGGCGACGTAGAAGGCGCGTACGTCGAAGGTGCGGGCGAGGCGGCCGATGTCGTGGACGTCCATGTTCGTCACGGCGGTCGTCACGATCGCGCCGTTCTTGTCGTAGACGGGGTGGTGGAGGAGGGCCAGGTAGAGGTCGGCCATCGCGTTAGCGGTGTAGTCGCGCGGCGAGCGGGCGGCGGCGGGGGCGCCGGCTCGGCTCCCGGTCCTCGCTCCACGCGCGACTCGTAATAGACGCGTCCCCCCGCAGCTGCAGGCTCGCGCGGGAGCTGCGGAGGTCGCCTCGCCGGCGCCCCCGCCGCCGCCCGCTCGCCGCGGGGCGCGGCATCGCTAGCTGTCGTCCTTGTCTCGCCAACCTAGCTTTCTCAAGAAGGCGCGATCCGTCGCGTCCAGTGGGGCGGTGGTGAGGAGGTCGGGACGGCGTTCGAGCGTCAGGCGGAGGGATTGCTCGCGGCGCCAGCGGGCGATGGCGATGTGGTCGCCGGAGAGGAGGATCTCCGGGACGCGGGTGCCGCGGAAGTCTTCGGGACGAGTGTACTGGGGGTGTTCGAGGAGGCCCGTGGCGAAGGAGTCGTCGGCCGGTGAGGCCTCGTTGCCGAGGACACCGGGGAGGAGGCGGGCGACGGCGTCGAGGACGACGAGGGCGGGGAGCTCGCCGCCGCTGAGCACGTAGTCGCCGATCGAGAGCTCCTCGTCGACGTGGGCTTTGACGCGTTCGTCGAGGCCCTCGTAGCGGGCGCAGATCAATAACAGCGAGCGCTCGCACGCGAGCGCTCGCGCGCGTGCGTGGCTCAGCACGGCGCCCTGTGGGCTGAGAAGGATGCGGCGGGGGGAGTCGGTGGCGGTGATGTGCTCGATCGCGGCGACGACGGGCTCGGGATTCATGACCATGCCCTGGCCGCCGCCATACGGGGTGTCGTCGACCTGCAGGTGACGTCCGGCGGCGTAGTCGCGCAGCTGGTGGAGCGAGATCTCGAGGACGCCGCGCTCGCGCGCGCGACGGAGGACGCCGGCCGCCAGCGGCGAGCCGAACATCTCGGGAAAGAGCGTGAGCACATGGACGCGCATGCGTCAGTCGAGCAGCCCGGGCGAGGGGTCGATGACGACGCGGCGGCCCGCGCGATCGATAGCGCGCACGATCTCGGCGACGACCGGGATCAGGTGCTCGCGCTCGGCGGCCTGCACGACCCACACGTCGTTGGTTCCGGTCGCGAACGTCGCCGCGATCGTCCCGACGCGCTCGCCCTGGACCGTGTCGACCCCGAAGCCCACCACCTCATAGTAGTAGAACTCGTCGTCCGCGGCAGGCGGCAGGTCGGCCATGCGGACCAGCACGCGGCTGCCGACGAGCGCTTCGGCCGCCGTGCGGTCCGCGACGCCCGCGATCCCGACCAGCAGCAGCCCCCGGCCGTGCGGGGCCGCCGAGGCGAGGCGGACCTCCCGGCTGGCGCCCCCGTGCTCGAGACGGACGGCGCGCTCGGGGACCAGGCTCGGTGCCGGCGGCTGGTAGGGTCGTACGCGGAGGAGACCGCCGAGCCCGTGCGCGCCGACCACCTCGCCGACCGCGAGCCAGCCCACCTCGGGCTCGGTGTCCGAGGCTCTCTCAGTCCTCTTCTTCGAGGATCTCGAGGATGACCTTGCGGTTCGTGCGGGACGCCGCGGCATTCAGGATGGTGCGGATCGCCTTGGCGGTTCGACCCTGCTTGCCGATCACCCGGCCGAGATCCTCCTTGGCGACCTTCAGCTCGAGGACCGACGCAGTCTCGCCCTGCGTCTCCCTCACCTCGACTGCGTCAGGCTGGCTGACGAGCTGCTTCGCCAAGAATACAACCAGCTCCTTCATGGATATGGCTGCTCCCCGAGTGCCTCACGCCGACACGTCGGCCGTGTTGCCCGCTCTGCGGATCAGCTGGGCGACCGTCTGCGTCGGCCGCGCACCCTTCTTCAACCAGGCGGCGAGCGCGTCGGCCTGGAACCGGACGAGTGCGGGATCGCGGGTGGGGTCGTACAAACCGAGCTGCGCGATGTAACGGCCGTCGCGCGGCGATTCCGAGTCCGCGACGACGATGCGGTACACCGGCTTCTTCTTGCTGCCGTGCCGGGCTAGACGGATCCTCACTGCCATGGGCTCCTCCTTCTGTCTGGTAAGCCAGGGAAGCCCTGCATCATGGGCCCCGAGCCGAGCTTCTTCAGCACCTTCTTCGTCTGCGTGAACTGCTTGATCAGCCGGTTCACCTCGGCCACGGACGTGCCGCTGCCGCTGGCGATGCGTTTGCGCCGGCTCGCGTTCAGGATGTGCGCGTTGCGCCGCTCCTGGCGCGTCATCGAGTCGATGATCGCCTCGACGCGCTTGAGCTCCGCCTCCGCGCCGCTCAGGTCCGCGCCCTTGAGCAGCTTCTTGACGCCCGGGATCATGCCGATCAGGTCGGCGACCGAGCCCATCTTCTTGACGGTCCGCAGCTGGTCGCGGAAGTCCTCGAGCGTGAACTCGTTGCGCCGGAGCTTCTTGGCGACGTCCTCGGCCGCCGCGCGGTCGTACGCCTTCTCCGCGCGCTCGATGAGCGACAGCACGTCGCCCATGCCGAGGATGCGCGAGGCGATGCGGTCGGGATGGAACGCCTCGAGCGCGTCGAGCTTCTCGCCGGTGCCGACGAACACGATCGGCTTGCCGGTCACGGTGCGGAGCGAGAGCGCCGCGCCGCCGCGGGCATCTCCCTCGATCTTCGTGAGGACGACGCCGGTCACCGGCAGCCGCCCCGCGAAACCCTGCGCGGTGGCGACGGCGTCCTGCCCGGTCATGGCGTCGGCGACGAGCAGCACCTGGCTCGGCCGGACAGCGGTGACGAGCGCCTCGAGCTCGCGCATGAGCTCGTCGTCGACCGTCTGTCGGCCGGCCGTGTCGAGCAGCACGGTGTCGGCGCCGGCGGCGCGCGCCGCGGCGACGGCGTCGCGCGCGCGGGCGGTCGGCTCGCCGTCACTCCCGGGGTGGACGGGGACGCCGAGCTGGCGCGCGAGCGTCTCGAGCTGCTCCATGGCCGCGGGGCGGTAGACGTCGACCGAGGCGAGGTAGGGGGTGCGGCCGCGCTCGTCGCGCAGGTAACGACCGAGCTTGGCGGTGGTGGTGGTCTTCCCCGAGCCGTTGAGACCGACCAGCATGACGACGGTGGGCGGCGAGCCGCCGAGCTCGAGCGTCGCCGGGGCGCCGCCGAGCGCCCGGACGAGCTCGCGATGCACGAGCTTGATGAAGTGCTGCTCCGGCGTGAGGCTCCGCAGCACCTCCTCGCCGAGCGCGTCCCGCTTCACGGCGTCGACGAAGTCGCGCACGACCGCGACGTTCACGTCCGCTTCGAGCAGCGCCAGGCGCACGTCGCGGAGCGCTTCCTCGATGTTGCGCTCCGTGATCCTCCCCTGGCCCTGCAGCTTGCGGAGGAGCGAGTCGAACTTCTCGCCGAGGGACTCGAACATCAGGGGGAACGGGCCTTCAGGAAAAGAATACTGTTACTGGAGGGCGACCAACCTGTCAAGAAACCGCGGCGGCAAAAAAACGAGTCCCGGGGCGCGATGGCCCCGGGACCGGTCGGCAACGAATTCAGTTGCGGACACCTACATCATGCCGCCCATGCCGCCCGGGGGCATGGCCGGGGTGGCTGATTTCTCTTCGGGCTTCTCCGCGATCATCGCCTCGGTGGTGAGCAGCAGCCCCGCGACCGACGCCGCGTTCAAGAGCGCCGTGCGCACCACCTTGGTCGGGTCGATGATCCCGGCCTTCATCAGGTCCCCGTACTCTTCCTTCGCGGCGTCGAAGCCGAAAGCGGCCTTCCCGTTCTTCACCTTGTCGAGCACGATCGAGCCTTCCGCGCCCGCGTTGTTGGCGATCCAGCGCAGCGGCTCCTCGAGGGCGCGGCGCACGAT
>WNGI01014172.1_pt1 | contig 10533 bp, 9 predicted proteins | sample 5400621 | NCBI WGS metagenome assembly WNGI01 (sample SAMN13153374, study PRJNA577476) | soil metagenome | isolation source: 20 cm soil or saprolite under Garry oak tree replicate 1 | place: USA:California | collected 2016-06-15 | reverse complement strand
CCCGAGGTCGGCAATGCTGTACGACCCCGAGCCGGTGGGCGTCCAGACAGTGGCATGGGTCACCGCTTGGGCGGTGTCCGAGTACCCCGCGATCACCCCGGCGTCGTTGACATGGGAGGCCGAGCTGAGCAGGCCGCCGGGGAGCGTCCCCAGGTCGGCGACGCCGAAGGATCCTGATCCTGTCGGCGTCCAGACGGCGGCGTGACTGGCGCCCGTGACCCCTGAACTCCCCACCACCAGGCCGGCCGCATTGATGCCGCTGGCGAAGCTGCCTTCCCCGCCGGGCAGCGTGCCGAGATCGGTGATGCGGAAGGACGCCGGACCGCTGCGGTCCCAGAGGACCGCCTTCACCCCGACCGCGCCCGAGACGCTGGAGTAACCAACGCAACGATCTGCCCGGCGGGGTTGACGCCCATGGCGCCGCTCCCGGTACCAGCCGGCAGCGTTCCCAGCTCGACCGCCGCGGTCCCCGGCGCAGCGGCCACCTGCCTCGTGCGGGCCGCCAGGGCCGGCCCGGCGGCGAGGACAACGATCGACACGGCGGCGATGACCGCCGAGACTCTGAACTTCCTCTGCGCAGCGCCCACGTCCTGCCCCTTCCCTGCTTTGCATCTGTACGGCGAACGGGAACAAGGCTACGTCCGGCGCCGGCGACGATCATCAGGGCAGGCCCTGAATGTTCAGGGCCGCTGAAAGCAGGCGCCCCAAAATTCTGTGATCGTTCTACCGCGTAGAGCGCGGTGAATGAAACAAAGAAGTGTAGTGATTCACCTTTCCGAGGCCCGAGTGAAGCTCAGGGGTTGGTTTTGGATGGTGGTGGGAGAAGGATTCGAACCTTCGAAGGCTGAGCCAACGATTTTACAGACCGCTCCCTTTGGCCACTTGGGTATCCCACCTGGTGAGGCGATGCAGGTTATCGCAACGCCGCTCTGACTAGGATAAAGGGCAACAGTCCCCCGGGGAGGTTCCGTTGGCACAGGCGTCGTTCGATGTGGTGAGCGAGTTCGATGCGCAGGAGGTCCGCAACGCGCTCGACCAGGCCCGCCGGGAGATCGGCACCCGCTTCGACTTCAAGAACACCGGCACCGACATCACCCACGACGGCAACACCGCCATCGAGATCCATGCCAGCTCCGAGGGCCGGGTGCAGGCCGCGAACGAGGTCCTCAAGGAGAAGATGGTCCGCCGGAACGTGCCGCTCAAGGCCCTCCAGGAGGGCAAGATCGAGCCGGCCGCCGCCAGCACGTACAGGCAGAAGATCACGCTCGTGAAGGGCATCGACGAGGAGAAGGCCCGCGCGATGAACAAGTTCATCAAGGGCCTGCCCGTCAGGGTCCAGAGCCAGGTGCAGGGCGACAGCCTCCGGGTGACGGGCAAGTCCCGGGACGACCTCCAGGCGGTCATCAAGGCCCTCAAGGAAGAGGACTTCGGCATCCCCCTGCAGTTCACCAACTACCGCTGAGCCGGCAGGCGGCTCGCTGGGAACCTCATGCCGACACCCATGTAAGATGCCCCCGGGCCGCAGTCGGCGGCGAGGCTATCGGGGGTACCGGCTGGTTACTCATCGCTTCGAACCTCGACAGCGCACCCAATGCTCGCGGTAGTCCTGGCGGCGGGCATGGGCACCCGTATGGCACCGCTGAGCGCCGAGTTGCCCAAGGCGCTGGTCCCGACGCTCGACGCACCCCAGCTCGCGTGGGTCCTCGCCGGGCTCCGCCGGACCGGCCTCGACCGGGTCTGGGTCAATACCCACGCCGGCTCCGAGGCCATCGAGCTCGTCGCGGCCCAGGAGGCGGACCGTTGCGAGATGAGGATCAGCGTCTCACACGAGCGGGAGGCCCCGCTCGGGACTGCCGGGGCGCTCAAGCCCATCGCCGGCGAGCTGACCGAGGCGTTCCTGGTGGCGAACGCCGACATCGCCACCGACCTCGCGCTGGAGCGGCTGATCGAGGCGCACCATTCCGCCAGGGCGGCGGCGACCGTGCTGGCCATCCCGGTCGAGGACGAGGCGGACTTCGCCCTGGAGCAGAGCTGGATCTTCGACCTGATCGACCGCCGGGAGGAGGTCCGCTCCGGGCACCGCTACGGGGGCCTGGCGATCTTCGAGCCCGAGGTCCTCGCCTACGTCCCCGAGGGCGAGAGCGGGCTCTACGAGACGGTCTTCAAGGGGCTCATCCGAGACCACAAGGGATTCGCCGCCCTGGAGTGGGACGGTTACTGGCTCGACATCGGCACGCCGAGGGATCACCTGAAGGCCAACCTCGACGTGCTCGCCGGCATGCGGGACCCGAAGCTGGCGAACGATGCCGCCGGCGAGGCCTGGCAGCGGTGGGACGTGATGGCCTTCGTTGGCGAGGGGGCGTCCGTCGAGGATACCGACCTGCGCCATTGCATCGTCGGCAAGCGGGCAACCGTGGCGCCGGGCTCCCGCCTGGAGCGCTGCGTCGTGTGGGCGGGTGCTCACCTTCCCCGGGGCGACTACCGGGACACGATCGTCACCCCGAACCGGCAGCTCCCGTTGCCGTAGAGGTGCCGGGCCCCCTCAGACGAGGGTCGACATCTTGGCCAGGTGGCCTGCCAGGTCGGGCAGGATGCCGACGAGGAGGACCATGACCGTCGAGACGGCGATGGTCGCCTGGAGGAGCAGCGGCACCTTGATGTCCAGCGGCCCGTCGCCGGCGGGCTCGAAGAACATCCGGCGGACGACTTTGGCGTAGTAGAAGAGGGCGATCACCGTGTTGACCGCCATCGCCGCGGCCAGCCAGTACTGATGGCCGTTGATCACCGCACGGAAGATGAAGAACTTGGCGGCCCAGCCCGCCAACGGCGGGATCCCCGCGAGCGAGAACAGGAAGAGCGTCATCACGACGGCGAGGCCCGGTGCCCGGTAGCCGAGGCCCGCGTAGTCGTCGATGAAGTAGCCGCCCTCCCGGCCGTAGGCCACCGCCACCGAGAACGCCCCCATCTCCATGAAGGCGTAGATGAGGAGGTAGGCGATCGAGGCGGCAAATGCCTCGTGGTTGACCGATCCCCCGTTGACGTTCACGACCGCCAGCGGGAGCAGGATGTAGCCGGCCTGGCCGATGGACGAGTAGGCGAGCGGTCTTCGAGGCCACCGAGAGGAAGGCGGCCACCGGGACGGGCGACCCCTCGTAGGTGTCGGGCACCCACCACTGGAAGGGGAACGCCGAGATCTTGAAGCCGAACCCGACGACGACGAAGAAGACCGACAGCACGGCGATCGAGCGCAGCACCGGGGTGGCGGCCAGCCGGAGGGCGATCTCGGCGAGGTTGGTCGTCCCGGTGATGCCGTAGATCAGCGACATGCCGAAGAGCATCACGGCGGTGGAGAGGATGCTGAAGAGGAAGAACTTGAGGGCGGCCTCGTTGGACTTCACGTCGATCTTGCGAAGCCCCGCCAGGACGAACGCCGGCACCGAGACCAGCTCAAGGGATACGAAGATCGGCAGCAGGTCGCGGCTGGAGGCGATGGTGAGCATCCCCAGCAGCGAACACAGGAGCAGGAAGTAGAACTCGCCCTGATGGATCCCGTCTCTCCGGAGGTAGTCGTAGGACATGGCGAGCGTCAGGAGGGCGGCGACGCAGAACAGGATCTTGAGCGTCACGGCGAAGGGGTCCACCACGAACATCCCGCCGAGGGTCGTCCGGACCGGGCCGCCGGCGAGCGCCAGGAGCGCCACGAGCGTCCCGGCGACCCCGAGCAGCGATACCGGCATGATGAGGCCCTTGCGGTCCTCCGGGAGCACCAGGTCGACGACCAGCACCGCGCAGAGCGCGCCGGTGAGGACGAGCTCGGGGGCGACCGCCGCGTAGTCGATCTGCATGTGCGGCCTCAGCCCCCGAGCAGCCTGGTGAGCCCGATGACGGACTGCGTCGTCACGTCGAAGATCAGGCGGGGGAACAGACCGAGGGCGAGGGTGAGCAGGAGCAGCGGGGCCCAGGCCACCATCTCGATCGGCTGGACGTCGACGAGCTTCTTCCCCTCCCACTGGGCGGGGACCTTGCCGAGGTTCACCCGCTGGAGCATCCAGAGGAAGTAGCCGGCGGTGAGCACCGTGCCGATGCCCCCGGCGACCATGTAGGCACGGAACGTTCGGCTGGAGAGCGCCGACAGCGGGTTGTAGGAACTGAGCAGGGCGAGCACCTCACCCCAGAACCCGGCCAGGCCGGGCAGGCCGAGCGACGCGATCGCGGTGAAGGCCAGCAGCCCCCCCAGCATCGGTAACCGCAGCGACATCCCCCCGAGGGCGGGGATCTCCCTCGTGTGGTAGCGCTCGTGGATCGAGCCGGCGATGAAGAACAGCATGCCGGTGATGACGCCGTGGGCCACCATGCCGAAGACCGCGGCGTTGACGCCGATCTGGGTCAGCGTCGCGATGCCGAGCATCACGAAACCCATGTGCCCGACCGAGCTGAAGGCGATCATCCGCTTGAGGTCGGTCTGGGCGAGGCAGTTGAGGGCGCCATAGATGATCGCGATCACCGCGAGGAGCCCGACGAGCGGGGCGTATGTGCGGGCGGCGTGCGGCAGGATCGGGATCGAGATCCTGAGGAATCCGTAGGTGCCCATCTTGAGGAGGATCGCCGCCAGCAGGACGCTGCCGACGGTCGGCGCCTCGGTGTGGGCGTCGGGCAGCCACGTGTGGAAGGGCCACATCGGGACCTTGATGGCGAAACCAAGGCCCATGCCGAGGAAGATGAGGTCCTGGACGCTCGACGGCAGACTGGGCCCGATCCGATGGAGCTGCAGGATGTCGAACGTGTGGGGGCTCGCTCGGAAGTAGAGGGCGAGGAAGCCCAGCAACATGAAGACGCTGCCGAACAGCGTGTAGAGGAAGAACTTGATGGCCGCGTACTCCCGCCGGGGTCCGCCCCACAGGCCGATCATGAAGTACATCGGCACCAGCACCAGCTCCCAGAAGATGAAGAACAGGACCAGGTCGAGTGAGACGAAGGTGCCGGCCATCCCGGTCTCCAGCAGGAGCATCAGCGAAAGGAACCCCTTGGGGTTGTGGGGCTCGGGCAGCCACTTGAGGGAGTAGATGGCGCACAGGAAGGTCATGAGGAATGTCAGCTCGAGCAGCGGCAGGGCGATCCCGTCGATGCCGACGTGGTACCGGGCGTCGATGGAGGGGATCCACGACCGGTTGGTCTCGAGCTGTATCCCGGTCATCCCGATGTGGTAGACGCGCAGCAGCAGGACGCCCACCACGAGTGGGAGGAACGTGAAGGCGACGGACAGGAACTTGATCGTCTTCTCCTGCTCCTTCGGGGTGAACACGATGAGGGCTGCTCCCACAACGGGCAGGAACACACCCAGCGTCAGCCCCCAGTGAGCTAGAACGTCCATGAGAAACTCATCCTTTCCGTCGCCACCCTCAGCCCCAAAATCAGGCCCGAATCAGGAAGACGCCAACGAAGACTGCGATGCCCACAAACAGCCCTGCTGCATAGATCTGCACATTGCCCGTCTGCCAGAACTTGAGACCGTTGCCGGCGGCCTCCGCCCCCTGGCCCAGGCCGTTGACCGCGCCGTCGATGACCGGCTGGTCGACGCCGTTGTAGAGACCTCGCCCGAGCGCGACCGCCCCTGCCCCCGCCAGGTTGATGACAGCGTCCAGGATCTTCTGGTTGGTCCAGTACATGGCGCGGGCGATTGGCCCGGCGATGGGGTGGACGATGCCGTTGAAGTAGAGCTCGTCGAAGTAGTAGCGGCGCTGGAGCAGCTTGTAGAACCACGCCAGCGGGCTCCTCGCCAGGTCGATCCTCACCCGGTTGAGCCTGAAGATCGCCCAGCCGAGCGAGAGGCCACCCACGGCCAGCACCGTCGAGACGACGGCGAGGGCGAGATTGAAGGAGTGCTCCACCTCGCCGAAGCGGACCCAGTCGGCGAACAGGTTGAGCCTGCCCGGCAGGCCGAGGAAGCCCGAGAAGATGGCCAGGAAGGCGAGGACCACCAGGGGGATGGTCATCGCCTTTGGCGACTCGTGCGGGTGGACGTGGGCCGGGTCGTACTTGGGCTCGCCGTAGAACGTGAGGGCGACCATCCGGGCGACGTAGGCGGCGGTGAGGAAGGCGGTCAGCAGCGCCGCGAGGAACACGAACCAGCCGACCGAGCTGCCCGCCCGGGCGGCGTGGTAGGCGCCGCCGATGATGTCGTCCTTCGACCAGAACCCCGCCAGCGGGAACAGTCCCGCAAGGGCGAGCGAGCCGATCACGTAGGTCTTGAACGTGGTCGGCATGTGTTTTCGGAGGCCCCCCATCTTGCCCATCGAGAACGAGTGGACCGCATGCGAGACCGACCCGGCCCCCAGGAACAACAGCGCCTTGAACCAGGCATGGGTCCAGATGTGGAAGACGCTGGCGGTGTAGGCCCCGACGCCGAGCGCGGCCACCATGTAGGCGAGCTGGCTGATGGTCGAGTAGGCCAGCACCTTCTTGATGTCGTCCTGGACGAGGGCCAGCACCGCCGCCAGCACCATCGTGATCGCCCCGATGATCGCCACCTCGTTGAGGGCTGCCGGCGAGGCATGGAACACCCCGTACATGCGGGCGACCAGGTAGACGCCGGCCACGACCATCGTGGCCGCATGGATGAGGGCGGACACCGGCGTCGGGCCGGCCATGGCGTCGGGGAGCCAGACCTGCAGGGGCGCCTGGGCCGACTTGCCGATCGCGCCGCAGAACAGCAGGATCGCCGCCCAGGTGAGCGTCCCCCGGGCAACGCCGCCGGAGGCCACCACCGACGTGATGTGGGCGATGTTGAAGCTGCCGGCGGCGAAGAACAGCACGAAGACGCCGAACATGAACCCCACGTCACCGATGCGGGTGGTGATGAAGGCCTTTATGGCGGCGTTGGAGTTCGCCACCTCCTCGTGCCAGTGGCCGATGAGGAGGTACGAAGTGATGCCCACGCCCTCCCATCCGACCAGCATCTGCATGAGGTTGTTGGCGATGACGAGGTTCAGCATCGAGCCGGTGAACAGCGACAGGCAGGCGTAGTACCAGGTGTAGCGGACGTCGTCGCGCATGTACTCGGTCGAGTAGACCTGCACCAGGAACGACACCGTGCAGACCACCACGAACATCACCGCCGCCAGGCCGTCGATGTGCATGCCCAACTCGACGAAGCGACCCCCGTCACCGAAGCGGAACCACGTGACCGAGCGTTCGTAGACCTGATCCGAGTGCGCGATCTGCTGGAAGAAGACGCCGAGCGAAACCACCAGCGAGGCGGCGATCGCCAGGATGCCGATCTCGTGGCCCTTCCGGGGGAGCCGCTTCCCGAAGAAGACGATGAGGAAGAACGACAGCAATGGGAGGACGGGGATCAGCCAGGCGTAGGGTCTCACGTCGTCACCACTTCATCAGGCTCACTTCGTCGATCGACACCGTCGAGCGGTTGCGGAAGATGAGGATGACGATGGCGAGCCCGACCCCCAGCTCGGCCGCTGCGATCGTGATGATGAACAGGGCGAACACCTGCCCGATGTAGGAAACCGAATGCAGCAGCAGGTTGAAGACGACGAAGTTGATGTTGGCCGCGTTGAGCATGAGCTCGATCGACATCAGCACCAGCACGGCGTTGCGCCGGGCGAGCACCCCGTAGATGCCCACCGAGAACAGGAAGGACGAAAGGACGAGCACCCAGGCGACCGGCATCTACTCCTCCTTCCTTGCGAGCACGACGGCGCCGACCAGCGCTGCCAGCAGGACGACGGAGACGATCTCGAAGGGCAGCACGTAGCGGCTGAAGATCGCCTCCCCGAGCGTGCTGACGGTGCCCGGTTTCGAGAAATGGACCCTCTGGCCCTTGAACGTCTTCCAGACGACCGTCGAGGTGATGGCGAAGATGGCGAGGGAGACGACCGCGGCGAGGGGCCGGGTCTGGCTGTCGAGCACCATCTTCCCGATGGGGGCCCGGGTGAGCATGAGGCCGAAGAGCAGGAGCACCACGACGGCGCCGATGTAGACCAGCACCTGCACCCAGGCGACGAACTCGGCGAGGAACAGCAGGAAGAGGATCGCGGCTCCGGCCAGGACGGCGAGCAGGTAAAGGGCGCCGTGCACGAGGTTGCGCGTCGTAACAAGGCGGACCGCGGCGAAGACGATCAGCGCCGCCACGATGCCGAACACCACCTGCTGCACGCCAACCCACCCTTTCCGGCCGGAGACGCCCGGCGTAGTAAAGAAACTGGCGAAGCCCCGCCGTCTAGCCGCCGGGGCCCTTTGTGCCCTTCCTGGCCCGCAGCTCCGCGGCCTTGGACCTGGCCTCGGCGACCCGGGGGTCCGACCCCTTGGCCATTTCCTCCTGGTACACCCTCTGCCTGACCTCCGCTGCCTCGGCGTCCGACATGCCGGCAGCCGGCCTGGGGGCGGCCGGGGGCGTCGCCGGGGCTGGTTCTGGTTCGGGCACCGGTGCCGGCCGGGCCTCCGGCGGTGCCGGCCGGGCCTCCGGCGGTGCGGACGCGGCTGCAGCGGGCGCGGCTGCCGACGCCACCGGCGGTGGCGCGTCCGCCACCGTGGCCTTCCTGGCCCGCATCTCTGCAGCCTTGGCCCTGGCCTCGGCGACCCGCGGGTCGGAGCCCTTGGCGATCTCCTCCTCGAACACCTTCTGCCGTACCAGACGCCCCGCCGCTGCTCGTTGCTCAACGTACTCGGCTTCCGACATCCCTGCCGGCCTCGCCGGCCCCGGCTCCGTCGCCACCGGTGCCGGACTCGCCGCCGCGGGCGCTGCGGCCGCGGGCGCTGCGGGCGGCGCCTCGGCCGCCGGTGGCGGTGCCGCCGCGACGGGGGCGGCCGCCTTGAGCTCCGGCCCCCTGGCGCCTTCTTCGAGCGGGCTCGGGGGCAGCACCGTGCGCATCCAGTCCTCGAGACGATCCATCTCGTGGGTGAGGCGGGTGATGTCCCCCTCGGCGTACTCGAACTCGGGGCTCCAGAACAGGGCGTCGTAGGGGCAGACCTCCACGCAGATGCCGCAGTACATGCACAGGGCGTAGTCGATGGCGAAGCGGTCGAGCACGTTGAAGGCCTTCGCGCGCTTGCCCTCCCCCTTGGACTCCCGGCGTTCCTTGTGGCCCTCGATGTAGATGCACCAGTCCGGGCACTCGCGGGCACAGAGCATGCACATCGTGCAGTTCTCTTCCTTCAGGGCGATCACCCCTCGGGAGCGGGGCGGGAGGGGAGCGATCTCGTCCGGGTACTGCACGGTCACCGCCTTGGAGACCATGTGGCGCATGGTGATCCCCAGGCCCTTGAGCAGGCCCGTGCCGAACGTGGCCTTCTTGAGCTTCGACTCGTCGTTCAGTGTGGCTCCCCTCCTCTACGTCCAGTGGGCCAGCTTCAGCGCGCCGGTGACGAAGATGTTGACCAGCGACAGCGGGATCAGCACCTTCCAGGCGAACTTCTGGAGCTGATCTTCTCGCAGGCGGGGGAAGGTCCAACGGATCCAGATCAGCAGGAAGATGATGAGGGCAGTCTTGAGGATGAACCATACCGGACCTGGCACGAACCGCAGGAAGGGGAACAGCGGGACGTAGCCGCCCAGGAACAGGGTCGCGGCAAGCGCCGACATCCCGATCATGGCGATGTACTCGGCAGCGAAGAGGCCGAACGCGAACTTCATCGCCGAGTACTCGGTGAAGGCCCCGGTGATGATCTCGGCCTCGGCGACGGGCATGTCGAAGGGGGTCCTCGACACTTCGGCGGTGGCTGCGGCGACGAAGATGAGGAATCCGACCGGCTGCGCCCAGATGGCGAACGGCACGTAGCGCTGCGCCTCGGCGATGGTCACGAGCGAGAGGGACCCGGCCTGCATCGCCACGGCGGCGGCGGCCAGCACCAGGGGGAGCTCGTAGGCGATGAGCTGGGCAGCCGCCCGGAGCCCGCCCATCAGGGAGTACTTGTTGGCGGACGCCCACCCGGCCGCCAGGACGCCGATGACGCTGATCGACGAGACCGCGAGGGCGTAGAAGAGCCCGATGTCGAGGTTGGCGATCACGCCGTGCCGGCTGAAGGGGATCACGACGAAGGTGAGGGCGGCACCGAGCATCGTGATGTAGGGGACCATCGAGAAGACGGTCCTGTCGGTGGCCGCCGCCATGATGTCTTCCTTCTGGATGAACTTGAGGCCGTCGGCAAGCGTCTGCGCCCAGCCGTGGTAGACGCCGGCGTACATGGGGCCGAGCCGGTGCTGCATGTGGGCCATCACCTTCAGCTCCACGTAGCCGACCACCAGGGTCGCCGGCAGCAGCAGCAGGAGCACCCCGAGCTTCAGCGCCAGGAGCACGATGCTGTTCGCGAGGATGTGGTGAAGGGTGGTCACCATAAGAACCACCCCGAGAGGATTTCCCGCTTTGGCTGGCACGGGAATCTTGGTCGATCCTCGCCGGCAAAGCGGAAGAAGCTGGCCGGACGTTGATCGTCGTGAACCCCCGGTACACCAGCCAGACGTGCTTCGTTTGCGGGCACGTCGAGGCCGGTAACCGTATCAACACGGCGTCCCGGTGTCTG
>WNGI01013904.1_pt1 | contig 10534 bp, 8 predicted proteins | sample 5400621 | NCBI WGS metagenome assembly WNGI01 (sample SAMN13153374, study PRJNA577476) | soil metagenome | isolation source: 20 cm soil or saprolite under Garry oak tree replicate 1 | place: USA:California | collected 2016-06-15 | reverse complement strand
GCCCCATCTGCCACTTCGGCATCTTTACCGGGCACGGAGGTTGCCTAGTGCGCCGGTGCCATGATTCGACCTGAACGTTTGACCGTGAAGGCCGCCGAGGCCTTGCAGCAGGCGGGGACGCTGGCGCGCACACGCGGCAACCCCGTCCTCAACGACGCCCATCTGTTTCACGCGCTTCTCTCCCAGGACGACGGCATCGTGGTCCCGCTGCTGCAGAAGGCGGGGCTGAACGTCGCCCAGCTCAAAGCCGACACGGAGCGCGAGCTCGAGCGTTTCCCCACGCAGCAAGGGGTCGCCGTCGAGCCCACCCTGTCGCGTGAACTCTCGCAGGTGCTGGATCGCGCCGACGAGGAAGCGAAAGGGTTGGGCGACGCGTATGTCTCGACCGAGCATCTGCTCCTCGCCCTCACTCAGGAGAAGGGCACGACCGCCCGGCAGCTGCTGTCGGCGGCGGGCGTGTCGCGAAGACCGCGATCGTCGAGGGCCTGGCGCAGCGGATCGTGAACGGCGACGTCCCCGATTCGCTCAGGGAGAAGCACCTCATCGCGCTCGACCTGGGCGCCCTCATCGCGGGCACCAAGTACCGCGGCGAATTTGAGGAGCGCTTGAAGGCGGTGCTGAAGGAGATCACGAGCGCCGCCGGTCGCTACATCGTGTTCATCGACGAGCTGCACACGCTGGTCGGGGCGGGGGGAGCCGAAGGGGCGGTGGACGCGTCCAACATGCTGAAGCCCGCGCTCGCCCGCGGTGAGCTGCACGTGGTCGGAGCGACCACGCTGGACGAATACCGCAAATACGTCGAGAAGGACGCGGCGCTCGAGCGACGGTTCCAGCCGGTATATGTCGGGGAGCCGTCGGTCGAGGACACCATCGCGATCCTGCGCGGCCTGAAGGAGCGCTACGAAGTGCATCACGGCGTGCGCATCACCGACAACGCGCTCGTGGCGGCCGCGACGCTGTCGCACCGCTACATCGGCGATCGCTTCCTCCCCGACAAGGCGATCGACCTGGTGGACGAAGCGGCAAGCCGCCTGCGCATCGAGATCGACTCGCTGCCCCAGGAGATCGACGAAGTCGAGCGCAAGATCGTGCAGCATGAGATCGAGCTGGCGGCGCTCGCGAAGGAGAAGGACAAGGCCTCCAAGGAGCGGCGCGCCCGCGTGGAGGACGAGCTCAAGGAGCTGCGCGACCGCTCGAACGCGATGAAGGCGCAGTGGCAGGCGGAGAAGGAGGTCATCTCCGGCTTGCAGGCGAACAAGGCCGAGCTCGAGCAGCTGCGGGGTGAAGCCGATCAGGCCACCCGGCGGGGCGATCTCCAGAAGGCGGCCGAGATCCGCTACGGCAAGCTGCCGGCCCAGGAGAAGGAGATCGCGGCGCTCGAGAAGCGGCTCGGCGAGATCCAGCAGCGCGGCAAGTATCTCAAGGAGGAGGTCGACGCCGAGGACATCGCGGAGATCGTCGCCAAGTGGACCGGGATCCCGGTCTCGAAGATGCTCGAATCCGAGCGCGAGCGGCTCACGCGGCTCGAGGCGGAGCTGGGCCAACGCGTGATCGGGCAGCCGGAGGCGCTCGCGGCGGTGGCGAACGCGGTGCGCCGCGCCCGCGCCGGCCTGCAGGACCCGAACCGGCCCACCGGCTCCTTCATCTTCCTCGGCCCGACCGGGGTGGGGAAGACGGAGACGGCCCGCACCCTCGCCGAGTTCCTGTTCGACGACGAGCGCGCGATGGTGCGCCTCGACATGTCGGAGTACATGGAGAAGCACGCCGTAGCGCGCATGATCGGCGCTCCGCCGGGCTACGTCGGCTACGAGGAAGGCGGCCAGCTCTCCGAGGCGGTCCGCCGCCGCCCCTACGCCGTGGTGCTGTTCGACGAGATCGAGAAGGCGCATCCCGACGTGTTCAACGTGCTGCTCCAGATCCTGGACGACGGCCGGCTCACCGACTCCCAGGGCCGCACCGTGGATTTCCGGAACACCGTCCTCATCATGACGTCGAACGTCGGGTCGCAATCCTTGTTGGACGCGGGGACCGTCGGCTGGGAGCAAGCGGAGACCAAGGTGCTCGAGCTGTTGCGGCAAACCTTCAAGCCCGAGTTCCTGAACCGCGTGGACGACGTGATCATCTTTCGTGCGCTGTCGCACGACGACATCGCCAAGATCGTGGAGATCCAGGTGCGGCGGGTCGAGGCTCTCGTGGCCGAGCGGAAACTGAGCCTCGAGGTGACCCCCGCCGCGAAGCAGCTCCTGGTGGCGGAGGGCTACGACCCGGTGTACGGTGCCCGACCGCTCAAGCGTGCGATCCAACGGTTGCTGCAGAACCCGCTCGCGCTCGCGGTGCTCGAGGGGAAGTACGGGGAGGGCGACCGCATCCGGGTCGACCGGGCGAAGGACGGCGCGCACTTGATGTTCGAGCGGATTCCTGGAGTGGGGATCCCTGAGCCCGCCCGCGCTTAGGGCCGATCTCGAAGGGATGGGAGTCGCGCTCGCCGAAGCGCGAGCCGCTGCCGCGCTCGACGAAGTGCCGATCGGCGCCGCCGTGCTGCGGGACGGCACCGTCGTGGCGCGCGCCCACAACGCGACCGTGACCCGCCGCGATCCCACGGCCCACGCCGAGCTGCTCGCGATTCAGCAGGCCTTGGGGCACCTCGCGATCGATCGCCTGAGCGATTGCACGCTGTACGTCACCCTCGAGCCGTGCGCCCAGTGCGCCGGCGCCATCGTGCTCGCCAAGGTCGGGCGCCTCGTGTTCGGGGCGTACGACCCCAAGGCGGGCATGTGCGGATCGCTAGGGGACCTGGTGCGCCACCCCCGTCTGAATCACCGGGTCGAGGTCACCGGGGGGGTCGAGGCTCAGGCCTGCGGTGACCTGCTGCAGGCGTTCTTCCAGGCGAAGCGATAGCGGTCAGGGCGCTTTCTTCCCCGCCCGCTCCTCGAGCTTCGCGATCAGCTTTTCGATCTCGGTCTTCAGTCGTCGCAGGGTCGGCAGCACCTTGGGCTCGAGCTCCCGCTCGAGTTCTTTGCCTTCCTCGATGATGTCCTTCATGAGGTCGCGCAGTCGGTCGGCGAGCTCGCGCCAGGTCGGGGTCCTCTGCGTCTCGGTCGGCTCGACGCGCTGGGGCTTCGTGGGCAGGGTGTTCACGGACAGGCCTCCTTGAGAGACCTCACATGATACGCAGGAGACGGGGGCCAGGGTTCATCGCGGACGTCCGGCGCAAGGCGGCCCGTGGCGAAAGCTGGTCACCTCACTTATTTACTACGCGTCTGTGCGTCTACGCGTCTAGTAGTTTGGATAGGTGGCCGAGTGGCTGAAGGCACACGCCTGGAGAGCGTGTAAACGGGTAACCGTTTCGTGGGTTCGAATCCCACCCTATCCGTAGTAAGCTAGACGCACAGGCGCGGAGACGCGCAGACGCGTAGGCAAACACATACCACGCCGTCCTGTGCGTCTGTGCGCGTGTGCGTCTGTGCGTCTAGCCTGCTGGACAGGTGCGTGAGCGGTTGAAACGGCCGGTCTCGAAAACCGGTGTGCCCGCAAGGGTACCGTGGGTTCGAATCCCACCCTGTCCGTGCAGCACGTCGCACCTTGCCAGGCACCGTCGCCCGAAGCGGGGACGGTGTGGGTGATCACGTCAGATGCCTCCTGCGACGTGGGACCCTTCCAGGACACGCGCGGGGGCGGGTGTTGAACCGCCCCTGAGGATGCGCGGGACGACGGCGTCCCACACCAGGGCCAGCGTGTACAGGACCATGGCAATCACGTACAGGGCCCGGAACCCGAAGTACATCGAATTGTATTCCAGCAGGCCGCCGCACATCGCCCCGAGCAAGTTGATCGACATGATGCCTGCGATCCGGCCGCGGGATCCGAGCAACGTGGAGAAGACGATCCCCGAAAAAAAGACCGGGATGGTCAGGACGACCGTGGTCTCCAGGCGGCCCAGCGGCGTCGAGGGCAGGCCCCGCCCGGCGATGAGCCATCCCACCCCGAGACTGGCGAGCAGCAGCACGTAGGGCAGGAGCGGCCGCTCGATCCGCAGCCGCTGCACCACCCAGTTGGCCAGGAACGCCATCACCAGGATGCCGGCGATGACGACGCCGATCACTTGCCAGGAATTGCCGAACGTCAGTCCCAGCTCCGTGATCCCCTTCGTTTCCACGAGCATGAAGCCCGCGCCCAGGAGAAAGAAGGGGGCCTGGCTGAACTGCGGACGCTCGGCGAAAAAGTTGGCCGTCACGAGTAGCGACAGCGCCAACACCAGGCCCACCATCATCAAGTAGGAGAGCGGATAGACGCGTCGCGGCATGTAGAAGAAAGGCCAATCATCGGTCGAGACGTCGGCCCGGAGGGCGGGGTTGGCGTAGAACGACGTCGCGTCCTCGAATCCCGTCTCGTGCAGCAGTTGCGGCGACAGGGTGATCTCTCGATCTCTCGCTTGCAGGAAGATGACTGACGCATCGTAGCCCGCCCTGACACAGACGGGGGGATGGCCGTCGAACGCGTCCTGCAGCATCAGGTAGATCTTCCGCCCCAGCTCGTCGCTCATGACGGAGAACGACAAGGAAAGGATGCCACCCGGCTTGAGGTGGGCGCGCCCCTCGCGCAGCCCCTGCACGGTATACACGAACGAATCCAGCCGGACGCTCGATGCGTGACTGAGCAGCGTGTGGGAATCGAGCAGGCCGTAGATCACCATATCGTAGGTCGAGGGCGTATTCCGGAGGAACGACCGGGCGTCGTTCACGATCGCGCGCACGCGGGGGTCCTGGTAGGGCCGCTCCGGGTGATTGGCCAAGCCGGCCAACAGGATGGCGGGGTCGATCTCGATCGCGTCCACGTGCTCCGCCCCGGAGCGCAGGGCCGCCGCGACGTCGTTGCCCGTCCCGGAACCGACGATCGCGACGTCGCTGGGCTTCCCGTAGATGCGGTACGGCAGCTCATAGTAGTCGCGGATGTACCTGAGCTGGGGATCGACATCCACGTTGCGGTTCGAGCGGGCGAGGTCGTGCACCCGTTGGTAGTAGTGTCCCGCCGCGCGCATAACCATCAGCCCGCGCGGACCCTGCGCCATCTCGAGGAGCTGGTAGGGGGAATAGATCCGCTTCCACAGGGGGCTCACCGGCCAGGCCAGGATGATGATGGCCGCGGTAGCGGTGCCCATTCCCGCCAAGAGCGACGACTGCTTTCTGAGATAGAACAGGAGCGTGGCGAAGAAGCACAGCGCGAACCACACCAGGGGCGGCATCCACAGCCAACTGAGCACCATCATGAGGGCGACCCCGGCCAGGCTGCCGAGCAGGTTCAACCCGTAGCCTCGCAGCTTGTCACGCCGCTCCATCAGCCGGCCGCACACCTGCCCGATGGGAACGAACGCCACCACGGTCAGCAGGAAGACGACCGACAAGAACAGGTAAATCGCGAACGCCTGCGGCAGGCTGCCTGTGGTGGGCAGACCCATGTTGAGCTGTTCGCGGAACGGCAGGACCGTGAGGCAGGAGAGCCAACGCGCCAGCCCGAAGCGCAAACTCATCAGCAAGGCGAACTGCCCGCCCAAGAGCGGGATCGCCAGACTGAGGGGAACGCGGTCGCTCCCCGCCAGCGCATACCCCAGGCCCAGGCCGGCAAAACAGCACAACAGGGAGAAATTCTTGTAGAACGCGAAGAACTCGAACACCGTGCCTTGCCAGCGGATCACGGCCAGCTCGAGGAGCAGGCTGAGGGCGGCCGCGCCGAAGATCGCCAGGTCCGCGTACTGCGCCGGAAACGCGCTCAGGAATTCTGCCTGCTCGCGAGCGTTGGCATCGACGCGGCTCTCCAGCTTCTTCAGGACGGCGTAGAATCCCCAAGTCGCGGCGAGCGCGACGGTCAAGCCGGCGGCCTCGATGAGGAATCCGGGGCTGAGCGCGTGACGCAGGGTCCACCGGTCGCACGTCACCGTCACCACGGGAATTAGGCTGGCTCCCAGGAACGCCAACCCCGTCAATCGCAGGAATGCCCTCGTCACGCGCCTTGTCCTCTCCAGAGAAGACGAGGTACGTTAGGTAGTTGCGACTCGCAGGTCAATTTTGGGCCGCCTTGCTGACTCGCGGACCGACGCCACCAACACCAGGGGAGCGACTGGCGATGCCCCAGCAGAGGCCGGTGCAAGTGGGGGACCGGGCGCCGGATTTCGAGCTGCCCGACCAGTCGGGCCGGCCGGTGCGATTGCGCGACCTGCTCGGTCAGCAGGCGGTCGTGCTGTATTTCTATCCGAAGGACGGCACGCCGGGATGCACTCTCGAGGCCCGCGCGTTCCAGCGACGCTATGATCGCTTCGCCGAGGCGGGAGCCACGGTGGTCGGCATCAGCTCCGACTCCGTGGCGTCGCACCGGCGGTTCGCCGCCGGCCAAGGGCTCTCGTTCCTCCTGTTGAGCGATCGGCAGGGTGCGGTGCGCACGCTCTACGGCGTGGCGAAAACCCTGGGCGTCCTCCCGGGCCGCGTGACCTATGTCATCGACGCTGGCGGCGTGGTTCGACACCTCTATTCCTCTCAGCTCCGGCCCTTGCGGCACAGCCGCGAGGCGCTCGGTGCGATCGAGGACTTGAGCAGCCCATCGGCGTGGCGGCCCAGCTAACGGTCTGGGCCGTGCTGCTCGGCCTGGTGGCGGGAGCGCGCTGCGCGACCGCCCAGCAGCCGCTCGAGACCGCGCCTCCATCCCCCCCGCGGATCCGCTTCATCAATCCGGAGCCGGATGCGCTCCTCGCGGGCAGCAGCGTGCCTGTCGTGCTCGAGGTCCAGGGCGTGGAGATCGCGCCCGTCATCGAGCGTCGCCCGGGCACGGCGCACGTGGTACTCTTCCTGGACCGCGACGTCACGACGCCCGACTCTGCCGTGCCGTTCGGCACACCGGGGATCGTGCACCTGCTGCGGGGGCGGTCGTGGCACACCCTGGATTTCGTCAAACCGGGAGCGCATCGCCTCATTGCCTTGCTCGCGAACCCGCGGCACGTGCCGCTGCAGCCGCTCGCAGCCGACACGGTGCGATTCACCGTCAAGCCGAGGCGGTAGCCATCGCGGCCCCTCCCCCCCGCCCGCCGGTGCTCGTCGCCGCTGAGCTGGAGCCGCTCCTCGGGCCCGACGATCTCGTCGGGCTGGAAGTGACTTGGCTCCGCCGTGACCAGCCGACGCCCGCCGGCGACTACCTCGCGATCGTGCCGCTGCTCACGCGCTGGGTCGGCGGCACCGAGCTGAAGCGCCTCCCGCAGCTCAAGGTGATCGCGAACTGCGCCGCGGGCCACGACAACGTGGACCTCGTCGCCGCCGAGCTGCACGGCGTGGTGGTCACCGACACCCCCGACATCGTCACCGAGGCGACGGCCGATCTCACCTGGGCGCTGATCCTCGCCTGTGCGCGCCGCCTGCTCGAGGGCGTGGAGCTGGTGCGCAGTGGGCGCTGGACCGGGTGGGACCCGAGTCAGCTGCTCGGCCTCGAGCTGCGGGGCCGCACGCTCGGGCTGCTGGGCGCCGGCCGCGTGGGCCAGGCCGTGGGCCGGCGGGCGCTGCCGTTCGGGCTGCGCCTGCTGTACCTGGCGCGCCGTGCCCACCCCGAGTTCGAGGCGGCGACGGGAGCGAGCCGGGTCGATTTGAACACGCTGCTCCGCGACAGCGACATCGTGAGCCTGCACCTCCCGTCCGCGCCGGAAACCTTTGGGATCATCGGGCCCGAAGCGCTGGCGCGGCTGAAGCCCGGCGCGATCCTCGTCAACACGGCCCGCGGCGACTTGGTGCGCGAAGACCCGCTCGCGCAGGCGCTCGAGGAGGGCCGGCTCGGCGCCGCCGGGCTCGACGTCTACTTCGACGAGCCCAGGATCACCCCACGCCTCCGCGCCGCTCCGCGCACCGTGCTGCTGCCGCACCTCGGGAGCGACCCCGGTCTTCCGCTAGTTACCTTCCAGTCCCGAGATGACTCGGCCGGTTCGCACCACCATCCTCGACGCCCGCGCTCTGTCGCGGGCGCTTCAGCGTATGGCGGTCGAAGTGCTCGAGCTGGCGCATGGCACCGAACACCTCGTGCTGATCGGGATCCAGCGCCGCGGCGTGGAGCTCGCCGCCCGCATCGCCAAGCTCATCGAGGAAGACGAGGGCGTGGTGGTCCCCCGGGGCGCCCTCGACATTACCCTCTATCGTGATGATCTCGAGACGGTGGGGCCGAAGCCCGTCATCGGGCCCACCCACATCCCCGGCGACTTGAGCGGCAAACACGTGGTGATCGTGGACGACGTGCTCTACACGGGGCGCACGGTGCGGGCCGCGCTCGACGAGCTGGCCGACTTCGGCCGCCCGCGGCGCGTCTCGCTGTGCGTGCTGGTCGACCGGGGGGGGCGCGAGCTGCCGATCCAGGCCGACATCGTGGGCAAGGCCCTCAAGACCGGCCCGGGTGAGCGCGTGGACGTGCTGGTGGAGGAGGTGGATGGGCGGGACGAGGTGGACGTGGTGCGTCCATGACCGTCGCCCTCGACAAGGACCTGGTCGGGCTCGAGCCGCTCTCCCCCGAGCAGATCCGACTCTTTCTCGACACCGCCGAGCCGTTCAAGGAAGTGTCCGAGCGCCCCATTAAGAAAGTCCCTGCGCTGCGTGGCAAGACGATCGTCAATCTCTTCTTCGAAGCCTCCACCCGCACCCGCATCTCCTTCGAGTTCGCCGAGAAGCGGCTCTCCGCCGACACCGTGAACGTGGCGGCGAGCGGGAGCTCCGTGCAAAAAGGAGAGACGCTCGTAGACACCGCGCGCAACCTGGAGGCGATGCGGATCGACATGGTGGTCATGCGTCACCCGTCTTCGGGTGCCGCGGAGTTCCTGGCGCGGCGCATCCGCTCCAATGTGATCAACGCGGGCGACGGCAAGCACGAGCATCCCACCCAGGCGCTGCTCGACCTCCTCACGCTGCGCGACAAGTTCGGCCGCATCGAGGGGCTCAAGGTGTGTCTGGTGGGCGACGTGCTGCATTCGCGGGTGGCGCGCTCGAACGTCTGGGGCTTGACCAAGCTGGGCGCGCAGGTGGCCGTGTGCGGCCCCCGCACACTGCTGCCACGCGGCATTGAGGACCTGGGCGTGACGGTGTTCGAGCACGTGGAGGAGGCGATCCAGTGGGCCGACGCGCTGAACGTGCTGCGGCTCCAGCTCGAGCGCATGGAGGCGGGGTTCATCCCCTCGCTGCGGGAATACTACCGCGTCTTCGGCGTCACGGCGGAGCGACTGGAGAAGGCGCCGCGCCCCCTCACGATCATGCATCCGGGCCCGATGAATCGCGGCGTGGAGATCGACAGCCGCGTGGCCGACGGGCCCCACAGCGTGATCCTCGATCAGGTGACGAACGGGGTCGCCGTCCGCATGGCGGTGCTCTATCTCCTCGCGGGCGGCAGGCCTGACCTCGCCGACGCCGCCAAGGGAAGCGGGGTGCCGGACTGATGCGGCCCCTCCTCCTGCAGGGCGGCCGCGTGATCGACCCCAGCCGGAGCTTCGATCAGACGGCCGACCTCCTGGTACAGGACGGCAAGATCGCGGCCGTCGGCGCCACGCTGGGCACCCCCGACGGGGTGGAGGTACGCGACGTCCGCGGGGCCGTCGTCGCGCCCGGACTGGTGGACGTGCACGTGCACTTGCGCGAGCCTGGCAACGAGGACGTGGAGACGATCGCCAGCGGCGCCCGCGCGGCCGCCGCGGGCGGGTTCACCGCCCTGTGCGCGATGCCCAACACCGATCCCGTCACCGACAACCAGGCGGCGGTCGGCTTCGTGGTGCGGCAGTCGCTCCGCGCGGGGTGTGCGCGCGTCTACCCCATCGGCGCTGTGTCGGTGGGACAGAAGGGCGCGCAGCTCGCCGAGTTCGGGGAGATGGTTGGGGCGGGGGCGGTCGCAGTGTCGGACGACGGCAAGCCGGTAGCGTCGAGCCACCTCATGCGGACGGCGCTCGAATACGCCCGCACCTTCGGCATCCCCGTGGCCGACCACTGCGAGGAGCCGACGCTCGCGAGCGGCGGCGTGATGCACGAAGGGCTCGTCGCGGCGCGGCTCGGTCTCAAGGGCATTCCCGCCGCGGCCGAGGAGATCATGGTGGCGCGCGACCTGCTCCTCGCGGAGCTGACGGGCGGGCGGCTCCACCTCTGCCACATCTCGACCCGCGGCGCGGTGGAGCTGATCCGGCGCGCGAAGGAGCGCGGGCTGCACGTGACGGCCGAGGTGACGCCGCACCACCTCACCCTCACCGACCGCGCCTGCCAGGCGTACGATACGCACACCAAGATGAACCCGCCCCTGCGGGAGGACGCGGATGTCGCCGCGCTGCGTCACGCCCTCAAAGAAGGGGTGATCGACTGCATCGCGTCCGATCATGCGCCCCATGCCTACGACGCGAAGGAGGCGGCGTTCGATGACGCGCCCTTCGGCGTCGTGGGGCTCGAGACCGCGTTTGCGATCAGCTATACGGAGATGGTCGAGGGGGGGGGCGGCCTCACGCTGCCCGAGCTGCTCGCGCGTATGAGCACTATGCCGGCCCGCG
>WNGI01006644.1_pt1 | contig 10534 bp, 9 predicted proteins | sample 5400621 | NCBI WGS metagenome assembly WNGI01 (sample SAMN13153374, study PRJNA577476) | soil metagenome | isolation source: 20 cm soil or saprolite under Garry oak tree replicate 1 | place: USA:California | collected 2016-06-15 | reverse complement strand
GATCGCCACCGCCCAGCTCTTGCGCAACCAGAGACTGCTTGCCGACGAGCTCGAGGCAATGGTCGCCGAGCGCACCAAGCAGCTCAGCGAAGCGCAGGCCGAAGCCGAGCGGGCCAACCGTGCCAAGAGCCGGTTCCTGGCCAGCATGAGCCACGAGCTCAGGACGCCTCTCAACGCGATCATAGGTTTCTCAGAGCTGCTGACTGACGAGGCGCCGGGGCGTTATGACTCTGCCACACGTCAGCGGTTTCTGGACCAGATCCACGGAAGCGGCAAACACCTGCTCCAGCTGATCAACGATATCCTCGACCTCTCCAAGGTCGAAGCCGGGCAGATGGACCTGCACCGTCAGCCGGTGGTCCTGGCCGACGTCATCCGCGACGTCGTTGCGACCGCCGATCCGCTGGCCCGCACAAAAGGGCTTGTACTCGAAAGCCACCTGGAACCCGGGACCGAACTCTTCGCCGACCCTGTGAAATTGAAGCAGATGCTGCTCAATCTCGTCTCCAACGCGGTCAAGTTCACAGCGAGTGGCGGCGTCGTGAACCTCCGAGCCCGCAGCGACGATGCGTGGGTCGAGATGGCGGTGAGTGATACGGGGATCGGAATCGCGGAGGCCGACTTCGGGCGGCTGTTTGGCGAGTTCCAGCAGTTGGACCAGGGCGGGCGTCAGCGTCAGGAAGGCACGGGCCTCGGCCTGGCCTTGACCAGGCGGTTTGCCCAGTTGCACGGTGGCGACGTCACCGTCGAAAGCGCCCTTGGCAAAGGGAGCACTTTCACAGTCCGCCTGCCGGCGCGTCCGCCGGAGCACGCGCAGGACGAGGAGGTCGACCTCTCGCGGCCGCTTGTCCTCGTCGTCGACGACAACCACGAGGCCGCGGAGATACTTGGGCGTCACCTGGCCGTCGGCGGATTCCGAATGGCAATCGCGCGCAATGGCACCGACGCGTTGAAGATGGCCAGGGCGCTCAGGCCGGTCGCTGTCACGCTCGACATACTCCTCCCCGAGATCGATGGCTGGGATGTACTGACTCGACTCAAAGAGGACGAGGCCACGCGCAACATTCCCGTCGTCGTCGTGTCGGTGGTCGACAATCCCGCTCTCGGCCGGGCGCTCGGTGCGATCGACTACTTCGTCAAGCCGGTGGACGGAAAGGCGCTCCTGTCGCGCCTCGAGCAGTACACGTTCACATCCAAGGTGAGAAGCTCGGAGGTGCGCGTCCTCGTCATCGACGACGAGCAGCTGAACCTGGATCTCGTCCAGGCGCTACTGGAGCCCGCAGGTTTCCACGTGCTGCGTGCGATTGGTGGCCAGGCAGGGATCGAGATGGCGGTCGCGGAGCTCCCGAGCTTGATCCTCCTCGACCTGATGATGCCGGGCGTCAACGGTTTCGAGGTGGTGGAGAGGCTCCGGTCGCAGGAACGAACCCGAACCATCCCGATCATGATCCTGACCGCCAAGGCGCTCACCGAAAACGACAAGCGGTCCCTGAACGGCCACGTCGCCGGGATCTTTCAGCGCAATTCAGTGGCCGGCGCTGAGCTGATCGAGTGGCTCCGGGGGATCGTGCTCAAGACATCACCAAGCGCGACCGGCCATCTCAACTAGAGCCGGCGTCGCGACCCACACCTGAGAGTGGTGGTGTTACCCGCCACCAATAATTGGCCACTCGGAATCGTGGGCGGCTCACGAAAGCTCACGACCCGCCCGTAGCTATATTTATTGGCTCCATGCGAAGGTTGGCCGCGCTTACGCCTCTGACGATCAGGCGCACGGTCGACTTCTGCGTGTGCACCACCTGCTCCTGTAGCTAGCAGACCGCCGGCTTAACCAAGCCGTCCGCCAGCGACTCGTGCGCGTGCGCGCGCCGAGATCACATCGAGCAGGAGCAATCACCGACCACATGAGCATTTCCCTAGCCGTAATCGCGCCCCGCGTGGCGAGCCGCGAAAGCCTGATCCTCAAGGCCAAAGCGCTGGTCATCTTCGGGCTGGCATGGCACACGGTCGAGGCGGGGGCGACCCTGGCCGCGGGGATACCGGCGTCGTCATCGGCGCTCGTCGGTTTCGGTGCCGACGTGACGGTCGAAACGGTCGGCGGACTCATCGTCCTGTGGAGATTCAGCCGGGTCCGAGCGCTCTCAGAACGGACCGAGAGAATCTCGCAGCGGCTGATCGGGATGTCCTATTTCCTTCTTGCCGCCTACGTCGCGTATGACTCGAGCCAGATGCTCCTGTCGAGCGAGCACCCCGAGGCGAGCAGGCTCGGTCTGGTCATCGCGGTCCTCTCCCTGATCGTCATGCCTCCTCTCCGCCGCGCCAAAGGCCGCGTCGGTGACCGCCTGGGCTCGTCGGCGGTGAAGCGCGAGGGGATGGAGAACATGATGTGCGCCTACCTCTCGATCTGCCTCCTCGCCGGCCTGGGCTTGAACGCGATCCTCGGCTGGTGGTGGGCAGATCCAGTCGCCGCCTATGGAGTGGCGGTGATCGCGACCATCGCGGGACGCCGGGCCTGGCTCGGCGTCAACTGCTGCTCTGTTCCTCCGAGCACCGGCCTGCTGCTGCGGCGCGACGACTGCGCCTGCGGCGACGCCCGCTGCTGCGGGACTCCTTCCACATCCAATCACGGAGGTGTTTCCACTTGAGCTCTGAACTCATTCCACTCCTACCCACGGGATGTGGGTGCAACGGCGGCTCCGAGGTCCTGGGCTGCTGCGCCCCGACCACAGCGCCTCCTGACGGGGTCGTCCGCGTCCTCGCGTCGGACGTCACGCGTCGCAAGTTTCTCGGTGCCTGCTGCGCTACGGGATTCGGCATCGTCGCCAGCGGCCCGCTCGCCGCGATCCTCGCCGCATGTGGGTCGGAGTCGGGCGCCACGGCCGCCAGCACGCTGCGGGTCGGCCACCTGCCGGCGGGATGCGTTCAGCACTTGCTTCTCGCGCAGATCAACGGGCTGTTCAAGAAGGCAGGTCTCAACGTCGTGCTGACCCAGTTCAATGGCCCGCCGCCCAACCTGCAATCCCTGGTCACAGGCGCCATCGACGTCTCGCACAACCCGTGGACCACCGTGATCGCCGCCTACAACGATGGGCAGAAGGACCTACGCATCATCGGCGGCTCGGGCAAGGGAGGCATCGAGCTCGTCGCCCGAGAGGGGTCGGTCAAGAGCATCAGCGAGCTGGCGGCGTCTGCGAACAGAGGCCTGAAAGTGGGAACCCTGCGGCTCGACACGCTCGAGCTCGTCACCTACGGAACGCTGCGTGATGCCGGCCGCAGCTACTCGCAGTACAGCATGACTTTCTTTCCGAGCATGGTCGGCATGGGCGACGCACTGATCCACAAGAGCGTGGACGTCGCCTCTCTCGCGCAGCCATACGGCGCGACCGTGGTCTCTTCCGCCAACGGCACCTACCTCAACGACTCCAACCAGGTGTGGGGGCCCGAGGCGTCGGACTGCGTGGTCAACGTCAAGGAGGGCTACCTGGAGAAAAACCGGAGCAAGCTCGAGACGTACCTGCACGTGCTCGACGAGGCGGCAAAGCTTCGCGATGCCGACATCGAAAAAGCGCTGACCCAGCTGCAGCCGATTTACCAGGTGCCGCAGGCGATTCTTGGCGAAGGCCTCAAGCGACAGACGCCGCAGCCGGTTCTCGATGCGGCCGCCATCCAGGGCCTGCACAAGGGCGTCGGCTACCTGATCGACCTCGGCTACCTCAAGAGCGACGTCATCGACAGCGTCTTCGATTCGCGAATCCAGGATGGAGCCAAGCTCGGCGTGGCCTGAGATGGGACTCGCATCCAACCTCAAGGTCTGGCGCGGGCCGGCGCCGCCCTCTGTTGAGGGCGCGTCCGGTCGCCGCGTCCGGCGCTGGAAGTCGTTCGGCGGATTGGTCGCGGCGTGGATCGTTCTCGGCACGGTCTGGGAGGCCGGGGCGAGGCTGGGCGTCCTCGACCCCGCCATCCTTCCTCCACCGTCGCAATTCATCCCCTACCTCATCGCCACATCCGGGTCGGTCGGGCTCGGGGTCAACAAGGTCAGCTACGGAGCCGCGCTCGTCGAGACGGTGATCCGCGTCGGCGTCGGGTTCGGCCTCGGTGTCGGCACCGGCCTCGTCGTGGGGACGCTGCTGTCGGCGATTCCGTGGGCGCGCGTGATCGGCGTCCCCATCGCGCAGATCCTCGCCCCGATCGCCCCGATTGCGTGGATCCCGCTCGCCATCGTGCTGTTCGGCACCGGTGACGGGGCTGCGGTCTTCGTCGTCTTCATGGGCATCGCGGCGTCGATGACCCTCGCCACCGTCGCCGGCCTGGGAAGCGTGCCGGGCGAATACATCAAGAGCGCGCGTAGCCTCGGCAGCCGCGGCTGGCGATTGTGGCTCCGTGTGATCCTTCCCGCGGCCGCACCCGGTGTGGCGACGGCGGTCCGGCTCAGCTTCTTCGCGGCGTGGATGTCGGTCCTCGCGGGGGAGATGGCCGGCATCAATTCCGGGCTTGGGTCGTTGGTGATCCTCGGCCAGCAGGAATTCCAGATGAAGCTCGTGATGGCGGGGCTCGTCACCATCGGACTCCTGGGTTTTGGTTTCGATCGCGTGCTCCTGCTGCTCAGGCGGCGGTTGCTGTGGTGGGAGTCGCGCGGCGCGCGCGCGATCGCGGCCGATGCCTGAGATAAGCATCACGGACCTGTGTCGAGACTTCGGTGAGCACCGCGTGCTCGACCGAGTGGACTTGAAGCTCGGGTCCGGTTCGCTGACCGCGCTGGTCGGGCCTACCGGCTGCGGCAAGACGACCCTGTTGGAGCTGATCGCGGGGCTGCAGAACCCGACCCGCGGCACGATCACTGTCGATGGGGAGGACGTGCTCGGCCCGCGGCGCGACACCATCCTGATCTTTCAGCAGCACAACCTGTTTGATTGGTTGACGGTGCGCGACAACGTCGCCTTCGGGCTGCGCAATCGAGGTCTTTCCAGGCGTGAGGCGAGGCGCCGCGCGATCGAGCAGCTGGAACGAGTCGGGCTTGCCGCATTCGCGGACCGGGTTCCAGGCGAGCTGAGCGGCGGGATGCGCCAGCGGGTGGCCCTCGCGCGCGCGCTCGTGCTCGCGCCAAGGCTGCTTCTCATGGACGAGCCGTTCGGCAGCCTGGACCACCAGACGCGGCGGATCATGCAGCGTTACCTGCTCACGACGTGGCGGCAATCCGGCGCCACGATCGTCCTCGTCACCCACGATCTCGACGAGGCGATGCGCCTCGCCGACCGTATCGTTCTGTTCTCGGCGTCACCAGGCCGGCCGGTCGAGGTGGTCGATGTCCCGGCGGCGCATCCGCGAAACCTGGAGGACGGACAGCTTCGCCACGTGCGCGAGCGCCTGCATGCTCACCTCGAGGAAGAGGTCGCGCTCAGTGAGTTCGCCGGGGCGGAGCTCGCGGCGCTCGCGGAGGCCGGATTCAACTCGATGCCGGCCGTCATGAAAGTTCATGGAGGTTTGCGCGATGGGTCAGCTTGAAGCGACGGCCGTGGTGCGATGGACGGGGTTCGGCGGAACTGTTGAGGGCGCGACCGGCGTGCTTCGCGTCCCTACCGCGACGCAGACCGAGCTGGGCGGGCCGGGCACCGGCACGAACCCAGAGGAGCTGCTGGCTGCCGCTCATGCAAACTGCTTCACCTCGACGCTGACCTCGATCGCCCGTTCTCGGCACGTGGACCTCGAATCCGTCGAGACCAGGGCTACCACTCAGCTGGTGTGGGGCGACGGTCACGATCACCGCCTGTCAAGCAGCAAGCTCGCGATCCGGGTACGCAGCGCAAGCCCGGAAGAGAAGGTCCGGGACCTGGTCGAGCAGGCGGAACGGGAATGCCCGGTCTGTCAGGCGATCCGCGGCAATGTCGCGATGACTGTCGACTTTGAGTTCGAGGCCAGCTCGCGCGCCGCGGTCAAGTGACAGCCGGTAAAGGTGAGGTGGTCATAGGCGCGGGCCCGGCCGGGCTTGCTGTCGCGGCCATGTTGCGGAGCCGCGGTCGTAAACCGATCGTCCTCGAGCGCGCGGGCAGGGTGGGCGAGTCGTGGCGAACCCGTTATGACTGCCTCCGCTTGAACACCGCGCGATGGTGGTCTGGCCTGCCAGGCCTGGCGATCCCGCGCCAGCTCGGGACATGGGTCAGCGCGGCGGACTATGCGCGGTACCTCGAGCAATACGCGACGCACCACGAGCTCGAGGTGAGGTTCGGTGTGGACGTCGCGAGCATCTCGCGGCGTGGGCCGGCCTGGTCGGTCGAGACATCGGCCGGCCTCGTGGAGACAGACAACGTTGTCGTCGCCACCGGCTACGACCGTGAGCCGTTCGTTCCGAGTTGGCCCGGCCTCAAGACCTTTACAGGCTGGCTGCTTCACGCCTCGGCCTATCGCAACCCGCAACCGTTTGTCGGCCGCAGGGTGCTGGTCGTCGGGGCTGGAAACTCGGCCGCCGATATCGCCGTAGACCTGGTGCGGGGAGGCGCTTCCGGGGTATCGATCTCGGTCAGGACTCCGCCTCAGATCGTGCCGCGTACGGTGGGGGGAATCCCGATGCAGAGCGTGGCCGTCGCCTCGCGTCCTCTGCCGGCGTGGGTCGGCGACGCGATTGTCCGCGCCGTACAGAATGTTGTCCACGGCGACCTGTCACGGCACGGCGTGCCCACCCCGAGGGAATCGGTCTCAGCTCAATTTCGCCGCGCCGACGTCGTTCCCGTGATCGATGTGGATTGGGTCCGAAGGCTGAAGCGAGGCGAATTAACAGTCGTGGCCGCGGTCGCGTCCTTCCAATCGCAACGCGTGGTGCTGGCTGACGGATCCAGCGTGACGCCCGACGCCGTGATCGCCGCCACCGGATACAGGCGGGGTCTGGAACGACTCGTCGGCGATCTTGGCGTGATCGACCAGCGTGGCCGGCCGGTCACGGGGGAAGCGAACGAGAGCTTGCCGGGCCTGTACTTCGCCGGTTACACGAATCCGTTGAGCGGCAACCTGCGTGAGCTCGGCCTGCACGCGCGGGTGATCGCCGATCGAATCGCACGCGCTTCGCAAGCCACACCGCAAACCGCTGGTGCGATCGGCATGACGCAGTCGTAACGTCTCCCTATTCGAGCGCAGAGAGTCGGTGCATCGCTCCGGCTGTCGATTCGTAGAGGTTCGCATAGACCTCGTGCTGCTGCTGGTACAGACCGGCTGCGTCCGTATCGGGGCGCGTGACGTCGGCCCTCAACTGGACGAGGGCCGTGGCGTCGGAGACTGACGAATATGCGCGGCAGGCAACGCCTGCCAACAAAGCCGCCCCGAATGCGGGTCCCTCGTCGACGGTGTTCCGGAATACCGGCATGCCGAACATATCGGACTGGAGCTGACGCCACATCGCGCTGCGCGCGCCTCCCCCTGTGGCGCGTATCTCGGTGACCGGCAGGGGCAGGGCCGTGATCAGGTCCAGGCACTGTTTCAGGCTGTGGACGACGCCCTCCATCACCGCGCGCGTGAGGTGGGCGAGGGTGTGCGTCATGTTCAAGCCTACGAATGCGCCCCTGGCGGATGGGTCGAGGACAGGCGTCCGCTCCCCGGATAGATAAGGAAGGAAGAGCAGTCCGCCTGAGCCGGCCGGCGCCTCGGCGGCAAGCGCGGCCATGGCCTCAAAGTCGCTGCCAGGTGAAGCGACATCGCGCCACCATCGCAAAGCTGCCCCGGCCGCAAGCGTCACCCCCATGACGTGGTACGCACCCGGAACCGCGTGGCAGAACGAATGCAGACGGCCGAGTGGATCGACCCTCGGCTCGTCGCTGTGGGCAAAGACGACACCGCTCGTGCCAACCGACGAGCTCACGACGCCGGGCCGGACGACGCCGTTGCCGACCGCCGCCGCCGCGTTGTCGCCACCGCCCGCGGCCACGGCCAGCCCTGCCGGCAGCCCGGTCAACTTTGCGGCTGAGGCTGTAACCGCGCCCGTGACGTCAGGCCCTTCATGCACCGCAGGCAACCAATCGCGCGGAATCGCGAGCGCATCCAGGATCTCCTGTGACCACTCACGACGGCGCAGGTCGAGGAGCAGCGTGCCGGACGCGTCGGACAGGTCGGTGGCGTGCTCGCCGGTGAGCCGCAACCGCACGTAGTCCTTCGGAAGCAAGACCCGATGAAGACGTGAGAACGCGGCAGGCTCTTCGTCCCGGAGCCATACGATCTTCGGAGCCTGAAAGCCGGTCAGCGCAGGATTCCCGGTGATCTCGACAAGCCGCTGCTGTCCCACCTCGTCTGTGATGTGGTGGCATTGCTTCTGGGTGCGTTGGTCGTTCCAGAGCAACGCCGGACGTATGACGCGATCGCGATCGTCGAGGAAGACGGCCCCGTGCATCTGGCCGGTGAGGCCCAGCGCAAGCGGCGGCTGCCCGCACTCTGAGACAACCCTCCGCAGGACAGTCTGGCTTGCGGCCCACCAATCTTCGGGCTCCTGCTCGGTCCAGCCGGGACGCGGCGTGGCCAGCGGGTACTCCTCGGTGGCGGCGACGAGGACGTTGCCGGCGAGGTCGATCGCGATTGCGCGGGCGCCAGATGTTCCGATGTCAAGACCGAGCAGGGAGCCTTCGCCGGGGGTTGCGGTCATCGGCCCCCTGAGCCTACCTGCCTTCAGCTCGAGCCAGGCGACGGCCGCGTTCAACGCATTGGTCTCACCACAAACCTGCAGTCGTCCTGGTCGACGAGGTCCTCGGCTTCTAAATCAACGCCGGTTCTGGCCTCGCGCGCGTCATCTAACCTGTGCGCCGGTTTTCTGAGAATTCGCCGTTACGCCCTCCGGATAAGTGCGCCCACTCGAAACCGAGCGCCCGCCGATCGTCGAGCTCATCGGGGTGAGCCGAGCCTATGGGCTTCGGCACGCCGTTGACGCCATCGACCTCGCCCTTCATCCGGGCGAGCTGACCCTTCTCGTGGGCCCGAGCGGCGCCGGCAAGACGACCCTTCTGAAGCTGATCAACCGCGAGATCCGCCCCACCGGCGGCGAGGTTTGGGTGGCCGGCATCGCGGCGCACCGCCTGAAGTCCTCCCACGTCGCCGAGCTGCGGCGCCGGGTCGGCGTGGTCTTCCAGGACTACAAGCTCTTGCCGCGTTTGAACGCGCTCGAGAACGTTGCCTTTGGACTCCAGGTGGGCGACCTCCGGATCTCGGACGCGGAGGCCCGGGACCGTTCCCTCGATGCTCTCGAGGCGGTCGGCCTGGGCGACCGGGGCGGCGCGTTCCCCCACCAGCTCTCGGGCGGCCAGCAGCAGAGGGTGGCGATCGCACGCGCGGTGGTCGCCCAGCCGCCTCTTCTGATCGCGGACGAGCCGACCGGCAACCTCGACCAGGAAACGGCATGGGAGATCATGGACCTCTTCGAGGACATCGCCGCGTGGGGCACGGCGGTGCTGGTGGCCACCCACAACGTCGAGATCGTCACCCGCCTGAAACGGCGAGTGGTGACGCTGGTGGACGGCCGGTTGGTGCGCGACCAGCCGGCGGGCAAGACGGGGAGGATGGCTTGGCTGGCGTCCTCGTGAAGGGCCGGTTCCCGCGACGCAGGTTGATCCAGACGGTCGCGGCCAATCTCGTCCGCCTGGTGTTCGGGTCCGCCGCGCGTAACTGGGGACGCAACATCGGGAGCACAGCGCCGGCCCTCGGCTCGATGACGCTGCTCCTGGTCATGTCGGGGCTTGTCGGCCTCACAGGTTTTGCCCTGCACAACCTGGAGGTGGTCCAGGCGCGCGAGGCTTCGCTGCTGCACGTCTACCTGCGCGACGACGCCGCCGACCCCGACGTCGTCGCGCTGTGGAACCGCCTGTCGAGCGACCCTCGGATCGCCAGGGTCACCTACGTTTCGAAGGCCGACGCCCTTGCGCGAGCGCACACGATTCCCGGGCTGCCCGAGCTTGCGAATGCCAGCGAGAGCAATCCATTTCCGGCGAGCCTCGACGTTCAGGTCAAGAGCATCAACGACGTGGGAGCGATCGACGCCGTCGCCCGCACCGAGCGCGTGGTCGATCCGCTGAACCCGACCTCGTACGACCGCGGCGCCTATCAACGCATCCAGGCAATTCTGTTTGGCATCGCGGTCGCCGGCTTTGCTTTTGTTGGACTGCTCGGGTTCGTCGCCGTGACCGTGACCATGAACAGCATCAAGGCGGCGATCCTGTCCCGGCGCGATGAGATCACGATCATGCAGCTGGTCGGGGCCCCGCGCTGGATGGTGCGCGGCCCATTCGTCGTCGAAGGCGCCATCACGGGCGCCCTTGCCGGCATCGTCGCGGGCGCGGTCACGTTCGGGCTCGCGATGTCGGGTATCGCCGCGGGATCGCAATCCTTCACGCAGTTCGCGCCCGGCGTAACCACGACCGTGGCCGCGGTTGCGGCCGCCATCGTCATCGGGACCGGCCTCGGCCTCGGCTCGGGCTCGTCGTTGCTGAGCATGCGGAGGCACATGGAGTCATGAGGCGCCTCGTGCTCGCCATTGCTCTCACCTTGTTCGTCCTCGGCGCGGCTCCTGGCG
>WNGI01006643.1_pt1 | contig 10534 bp, 8 predicted proteins | sample 5400621 | NCBI WGS metagenome assembly WNGI01 (sample SAMN13153374, study PRJNA577476) | soil metagenome | isolation source: 20 cm soil or saprolite under Garry oak tree replicate 1 | place: USA:California | collected 2016-06-15 | reverse complement strand
CGTGTTATTAAGTAATAGGGCTATTTTAAGACAGTTGCCAAATATCGGCCTTTTGCGGGCGAAGTGATAGGCATGTTCATTGTTCATCACGACGTAAACAAGAACGTTAAGAATTATATATTGCTTACGGTTATCACACTGTGGATGCTCATAGCTCATATGCACTCACCAGGCATTCCTTTTCACTTCCTGAAAACAGACGTGCACGAGAAGCATACTGAACACCACATTCCTTTCATTGAATGCCGGGTCACCTGCGAGCACGAGACGACTTCGTAGCAGGGGAGATGACGAGTTACGACGTTGTTCATCTACCATCCGGAGAACGAGATAAGACACATCTTGAAGAAAAGAGACATGTGGAAGGCTGAGTGGTAATGACATTTCTGGTATCTGTAACGTGGAAATTTACAAGGTCAGTACTCAGTACACAAGCGCAAGACATACTCAAAGTCACGGTGTCTGTTCCCCATGATGTGCATCCTCCACCGTTGAACGCCGTGCCCACTGCCCAGAAGTCGGCGTACGTGTTGAACCACTCGAGTTCGGACCACGAATACCAAAGCATGAGGCCTCCTACAGGATGTTGAGAAGCTCCGTCACTGCACGGCGTTTGTACCGCAGGTGACCCTCCGCGTTCCGGTAAACCGCCAGGGTCGACAGCATACTGTTGGTTGCGTCTCGGTACTACCACCGGACTCGGAACGTGCAACCCCGCATGTCCCCGAGCTATCGACAGGATCAATTGCATGTCGAAAATACGACAACAACATGCACCCGTGAAATCTACCATCGGAGAACAAAATTGAGAACCGCTTACTTGATCGATCCGGAGCCTAGAATGTTCGCACCGGTCTCCATACCCGCACCAGAATTGGACGACTGCGGTCGGCAAGAGCTTTGGCTCGCTTAACGGACTTCGAAGGAACCATGAGAACAAAAAGCCGTTGGACGTCATGGAACGTGCAAATCTTTGCAAAAACCAGAACCCTTCTATATATGCGAACGTGAAGAGAATCGCCAGCACGCCGAAGAACACCTAGCGTCTTACGCGCATGGATTCTCTCGGCTACATATTCACAAGAACACTTCTTTCCATGAGCGATTTTCGAAAACACCTTCAAGTTCGAAAGCAAGTATGGAGTCGCCTATCGTCGAATGGAAAAGTCAACTTCACATCTACGCACAAGTCGCTAGATTCAAACGTCATCAACCAAAATCAACGGCAACCCATCGTCTTTACTCTTGCTCGTGCTGACGTTGTCCTCCTCCTCTTGACTTTCGCCCCTTTCCTCCCAATCCGACGTCCTCCCATCCATCTCATCAAGATAATGCGATTCGTCAACCTCTTTGAACTTGTCCGCTCTGCCTGGGACGGGAAACGCACGGTTGAGAAGATAATAAATGATGGAAGAGACACCAAAACCGGTGAAGAAGGCTAATTGATAGATACGCGTCGCAGCCAATGGGACGTTTCGTCCAGCTTTTATAGTGACGAGGAGGGTTAGGGCGAGGAACAACGTTGGAGGGAGGAAGAACGTACTGGCACCAGCGAATCCTACAACGTTGATGAGGATTCCTGCAATATACGCTGCATATGCGCTGCGTGGAGGAAAATGACGAGTTAGGTCCTCGAGGGGGTGTTTATTTCAAAAGACGATACTTACCGGAAATTAATACCATACGTGTACCAGTACCACCCATCCCTTTTGGCGTCATACAAGTCAACTACGCGGTAGTGACCTTTCCTTATAATATAATATTCTGTAATCTTTGCGTGGTATCAGCAGATCGCAAACGTGAGCAAGAACAGTGGGGTGCTGACCATGACACCCGCAATCGAGCTCAAAAACACAGAATAGGCAGAAAGATAATTAGTAAACACGCTGCTGCTTTTAAGAAGATTCCACGGCATCATGCAGATCCCTACGATCGCTGCGATGTAACCCCCACGTCTGATGTTCTAAAAAAGAACGTCGGGGAATAAAAACGTGAACTAGGTGTTCGGTGAGGAACGCACGATGTAACGCGGCATGAGAGATGTCAGATCGCAACCTGCACTGATAGAGTTTGCGGATATATTCATGCTTTAGGAGGTACGGTCAGCAAACGTCGAAACCAGGAGGCCGAGACTCACCCAAGCTAAAGATGACGTGTGTTTAGCGGTCTTGGCGGTAATAATGCCATATATGCTTGTGATACGTACCTGTGCGATTATGAATGACGCTGAGATGAACCATACCTAAACAGAGAATCGTCATTTCGACACGACCTTTCTATTGATGAATGGCACACGCACCCCGAATCTCGTCGCATGGGATGGCTTCCCATCCAAGAACATATCCAATAAATCAAGGGGAGACCAAACTGCCTCCCCGTAAATCGCCATGCTGGACGAGCTAACAATAATGCCCAAGAAGCTGACGATCGAAAACGTGATCGGGACCGAGAAGAGCTGGGGGAAAAGCGCAGCGGATGGCGTCGTTGCTCGAGATGCAAAATCCGGGGCATTCCTGTTTCAGATACATTGGTTAATCTCGTCTCCCAGTCACGATTAGTATGCAGGAGCACTTGCACGATGAGAGTAACCATGTTGCTTATGCATGACATGAGACTGACAATCATTGCCCATCCCAACTCGGAGCCGTGCACTGTCGCGGGTTGAGATATGATGGGCCCAACGCCTTTCGCTTTCACGATGCACCAAATGAAGAAAACGATGCCAGCTGTCGGGGCAACGATGGCTTTGACTGTAAAGAGGTGACGACTGGTGATAGCGTGTAAATGTGCGTTCCTTGAATGATGCGAGAGCCAAAATGACAAACTGCAACGTACATTTGATGTATTGGGAACCAGATGGCCGGGAGCGAGATTAACCAGAAGAGGAAGAAGCACATGAAGTCTCGAGTTGTCGTTCCAGACGAGACGGGTAAATGGTTCGCTGTTTAATTCAATGAGCCCAAGTCGCATCGCGGTCGCCGTGGAGAAGAGGGCGTACGGATGTTGTTAACACTTGGCCATATGGACCTGAGCATCACCCTAACACAGTCGCCTCCAATACTTGCTTGCACACCATACCAAATGCTTTATCACTCGGTCAATAGAATGCCCAACGAATGGAAGCAGGACATACCATGCCATTACACCGCGGTTAAATGTGCACCAAAGACTTCCGAACAAACCAAAACTCGTACGGATGACCACGGGGAAGGGAATGTGGAATAGAGCACCTTGACGTGCGTTTAACGCGACAAACGGCCCAACAAAACCATACCCGATCCAGACGCATATCCACGCCTGCCACCATGATAAGCCCAGCTGAATCATAGACGACGCAATCATCCATCTATACCAAAACAAGTCAACCACGGTCATATCTCAGCGTTATTTGTCACCCACGTGTTCACGTTGAAACTATCTGCTATCCAACTGAGGAGCAGTTCATATCAGATTTTGGCAGGGATGTAACCTGATTGCAGTGCTTACAAGAATATAAAGTTCCTCCCCGCCCATTTGCGCTTCTCAGGCGGTACTGGCACCAAATCATCATTCTAACGAGCGATTTGAGCGGATCAAGTAACATCAAGAAACGGGACGCAAGTGTGAAATGAAGGAGGTGAGGCAGCGTCAGCGTCGAACACGTACGCTTAAGAACTGTTGGCTGTACGTTAAGCCGGGGGCCCGGTTCACTTCTAGCTTCTTTAGTAAGTCCATGGAATCGCGTGATTAGGCTTCGGCTGTCTGTCAGCCCTTGTTCAATATCGAGTGATGCCGATGAGGTGATCAGGAAGCGGCCTAGAATCTAAGCAATGATTGTACAGTCACCGAAAGAGACGAGCGCCCTAGCGATGTGTCAAACGGTCCTCCCCAAGGAAAGTGTCACAAAGGGGGAGGGAATTATTAGCATCCAGCGGCGCCCCGTTTTATTTATGCTGGGGCTTCGTTCCATATGGGTAACCAATTACGACCAGACCTTCTTGATTTGTGGCGGCGCGGCAACAGATAGGCACGTCATCAACTCCAAGCTCCTCTTTAAAGGCATCAGAAGCGAGATAAGCGCTGTCGTAAGGTTTTTCAATTCAATAGAAAATGTTTTGAAGGGTACGAACCATGTGGATGATGTGACGGCACGTCGTCTTACAGTCAGAGCTGTCAACTCAGTACCTTGCTGAGTGGACACTTGAAGTTGCTGCAATTCAAATGATAACTTCATGTCCCCGAAGGTGGGATGCGATGAGATGGGGAAGAACTAAAGATTCTCACACGATGCGTTGAGATTGACTCTTCTGGAGATAGCAACGGTCCAAGTTTGGTCAGGCTCCGAGGCGGCTTGGAGTAGCGTGGAGTCGGGCATTGTTGAACCGGAGGGTCGCCGGACAGCGGTGCCGATGGGAGTAAAAATAGTCGGGACGCCAGATAAGATCGGCGGTCCCGGATCGAGCAACTCGAGCGTTCAACAACGAATATCAAGACAGCATAGCTATTTCCGAAGAGCCCGATGATTAGCTGAACAAAAGCCGTCAAGTTGTCAAAGTCATTCCTCACGACCCGCTGAACCTGCCTGATATGACAATAGCGGTGGGCGATCACGCGTTTTCGGGCTTTCTCACATCGAACGCAAAACGGGTATGTTATATAGTAAATAATGAAAGCAACTATGGACAATATCACTAAACTGAAGAACAACCGGTCATGTGCTGCAGAAACCAATGATGATGATAAAATAAATTCAACGGCCTAAGATGCATGCTGCGTGAGACGTAATGCAGTGTGCGGTATTTCAGTAATCCAAACTAGTGAAAGTATGATTGGCATTCGTGATGAAAGAGGTCGGTATCCTATTTTGCGTGAGTGGTAATGTGAATGATGCGCGAATACAATGCATGCAGAGAGAACATGAAATTGAGCAATCGTCCAGCTCGACGGGATAACGGCGTGCAGCGCATGTGTAAACTGTGCATAGAGAAATTAACGGAGAACATATCTGTTTCGGTCGATGAACCTATATATCTTGAAGTGAGACATAAATGTCGGTGCGGCATCGCGCGGGGATTCGCAGGACTTTAGGAACGATACCAATTCGTATGACGGAGGTGAAAACATGCTTTCGGCACGTGTGTTATGTTTCCAGGTCATAGGACCAGAATGTCCTTTTATGCAAGTTCTAGGCGAGGGATACTTCCTGCACGCGTCGTTTTGCTAAACCTTTCGCCTGACGGAGAAGGGGAGGAGAACGTAAACGCAGCATAGATTGCTTTCCTTTCCGGGGTAGTAAACGTTTTGCTTGAGCCTGTCGGCTCTTCAAACGGTGACTTGCGAGATGAGCCAAGCTGCAAACTAGTCGAACTTGGGATGGGTGGAGCATGGAAATCTCGTAATTCTGGTTCGGCGGAAGTTTCCTTTCAAAGTAGTCAACACGCTAGTACGGACCATGCAAAATGTCGTTCGTCACCTTCATCGATTGATACTTGGGCTTGTTCTCTCGAGTATTGATGTCCTGAAATATATCTTCATACGCTTGGGAAACGTCGGCAAGGGGTTTCACGGTTAACTCGTAACAACGGGAATCAATATCCGCCTGTGACAATCGCGATTGAACGGGTTTTTTTGCCTTTGCCTCTCCCTGTCCATCATTGAGCTCGTCACCAACAGCCTCTTCTTCCGCAACTTTAGGCAGTGCGGATAGAGTACGGGGACGTGTCGTCGTTCTCTTCGTGGTGGTTGATTTTCTGGGTTTCGTTATCACCTTGCCCTCCTTCGTCGTAATCCCTGCCTTTGCCTTTGCCACCTTTAGGTTGGTGACAACCGCAACGGTGCGCTCAGAAGGCGCGGAAGCTTTACGCTTCTTGGTAGGAGAACCTTCATCCCTGAGCACGATGCTCAACTCTTTCTTGTGCTTCTTCACCGCCAGTGGTCGAGGCGGATTATGTACCTTAGTCACCAATACATTGGATCCGTCCTTTCGCTTCTTATCCGCAGCGTCAAGGCCCGCACGCTCGCCTGTCACCGGATGAAAGTTCTCCTTATCCGGTGCTGTGATCGGGGCGCTGTCAAGAGAAACAAAATTCTCCGATTTTGATGAGGAAGAGCGAGTCGCTTTCTTCAGCGACAGCGCCAATTTTGGCTGTTTTGGTACGGGTGCTTCCTCGGCCCGGGTAGAAGGGATATCCTGGAAAATGGCGAAAGAACGGAGGACGGGTGGCATTGCGTAGGTTATGGTTAGAACCAACAAGCAAGAAAGTGGGAGACAAGGGAATGTTGAGCGCAATGGCGGCAAAGACGAATGACGGACGAAGAAAGTTTGGCGCTAAAGAAATCGATCTTCGTCGTTGAACACATTGTGACTTAAATTGGAAAGTACTCACGTGACCTTTACCTCGTGTCGAAATTCTCACGTGATGTTCCACCTCATGCTTTTCGGAAGTTTCGGCCTGTGCTAGTTGGTCCGCTCTGCATGTAATGGAACCGATGGGCTGGATTGAAGCCCTGGCGTCAATGTTTGATGGTGTCTCCCGATACTCTCCGAGCTCTTCGTTGCACATCTAGGGAACTGACCTGGATAATCTGACGTCTAACCCTTCCTCGGGTAGATGTTTGAAAAGCCGGGAAACCCAATCTAGTATCTACACGTTGATACCTCATCAGATCAAAACCTGTCAGGAATTTCCTACTCCATTCTAAGCATCGCGTAAACTTCATTGTATGGCTGTGTTCCCTTACGAATCCGCAATAGAGCCGAAACCACGTTCATGAATATGGCCCGCTTTTGCTCACACAGGCGCAATTACGGCCCACAGCATCTGTGTGTGATTATCTCCGCAGTGGGGGCGTCCTGTAGTCCTTCACAGGATGGGATTGTGGCTTTGAACACGAGTTGCCGTAAAGTCGTCTGCCGTGAGTTGATTCACACTCTCTATCACATCTGGTACTCTCAAGGTTTGTAGACGACGTGGACGTTCCCTGATTCCACCTAGCCGTGTTCAACGTTCCAGAAAATTTGTCTCCTCATCGAGAAAGAATCTGCCGCGTGGCCTAAAACCAATCGCTCCACCTTAAACTCGCACTGGGTCTTTCATCACTCGTCCCCCTCAGTTTACAAATCCATTGAATAGCTAACTTTCCGGAGTGTAGCCGCTCTCGTGAGTGTCAACTCTAAACAGCCTTCCATAGATTCCTTTTTTGTCCAAATAGATCATCGGCAAGGTAGACGGATGCGCTTAGTGTGTTTGTATGTGACATCACCTCGTGGTGGCCTCACCTATCAGGGCCGTCAAATCAGCACTTCACCAAGTTGCGTATGGCCATACATAAGGCTGCTGTTTTCGCGTCCTTTTCCGACTCATCCCTTCCTCCCTTTGGTCTGTCTGTTGTTGAACGGCCTGGTTCTCTTCACGAGTTTTCCATCCTCCCGTTCCATATCACATCTTATACTTCTTTTCCGCAGTTTCTTCATTTGCGCCTCATCCCATCGCCCTACTTGTGAAGATGTCTAACAACAAATATCCCAGCGCCGCCCCGAGTCCCGTTCACCCTCCTCTTGGTACTCTCATCGACGGACATTCCCTGGAGCTAGTCGAGGTCCTCGGCGTCGGCGGGTACGGCGTCGTATACCGTGCCATCGACATTGACCCGCTCTCTTTGACGGGCCACCTAAAGTCGTACGCCGTAAAATGCTTAATCTCGCCCCCCAACGCGAGCCCCCGCCAGCGCCACGTCCACATCCGGGAAATCGCATTGCACCAACTTGCCTCGGTGCACCCCGGAGTCGTTACACTCCACAGGGTAATCGAACAGCATAACGTCACCTACATCATTCTCGACTATGCCCCAGATCACGATCTCTTCACGCAGATCTTACGCAACTGCAAGTACCTCGGGAACGATGAGTTAATCAGGCATATCTTCTTACAGCTGCTAGACGCTGTAGAATACTGTCATAACCTGGGCATCTATCACAGGGACTTGAAACCGGAGAACGTTCTATGCTTTGATAGTGGCCTTAGGGTGGCGATCACTGATTTCGGCCTCGCGACCACGGAGAAGATGAGTGACGAATTCAGAACCGGCAGCGTGTATCACATGAGTCCTGGTATGTAATAGCTTCTTATCCCGATTAGTCCATTACGACGTATTGCGCGAGCTTTATGCTAATTCCCCTTTCATTACAGAATGTCAAGGCGGAGAGTTCGCCCCGGACGGTTACTACTCTCCGCAAGCGAATGACGTATGGTCGTTAGGCATCGTCTTGCTTAATCTTGCCACGGGCCGCAACCCTTGGAAGTCTGCCACAGTTTCAGATCCGACATTCCAGGCCTATCTGCATGATCCCGCGACATTCTTGCCTAGCGTTTTGCCCATCTCACGGGCGGCCAACGAGCTTTTGCTCCGTATGCTGGACGTGAACTGGCGCACGCGTATCACTCTGGCGGAGGTCCGACGGGCGGTGAAGATGATGGACTCATTCTATTGCGACGGCGTTTTATTCGAAGGCAGTATGGCTAGATGTCCTTGGGAAGCCGGCATGGACCTCGACTCCGATGAGGAGGAAGAACTCGTTAACGACATTGATGAACACGCAGCTGACGATTGGCGGAAGAAACCGGGTGTATACTCCGTCGACGAAAGTAGCAGCAGCAGCAGCAGCAGCAGCAGCAGCAGCAGTAGCAGTAGCAGCGAAGAATACTGCGACATTAGCAAGGGCAGCAGAGCTATCGCAGACTCGCTGGCCGGAATACCTCCCCGCTCGACAAAGTCTGTGTTGGCCCCAGTGGTCACGGAGACATCCCAATGGAGCGCCGATTCGGCGACGTCGACGTCCGAGATTGTTTTCGCGAGTCGGACGCCTTCCATTGGTTTTGGGGAAGATGACATGTCATCGATTGGCGCGCCTTGGACGGACTTTACATCCTCGAAGGCTACCTGGGGTTGCGAGTCCTCCACGGCCCCCTCACCCATTCACAAATCGACATACGGATACCCGCCGGACCTTGACTTCCATCTTGACGATGGTCTTGTTTCTGACACGTCTCGCGAACCCTATGTCCACGTCGCTCGACCGGCACACGTCGGGCTCGTCTTTTCCCCATCCGGGTCTCATCTCGAAGATGGCTTCGCGGAAAAGAAACCAGAACTTACGCTCGATATGCATCTGGATGCATGGCGACAACTTACGCCCATAACGAACTCTTATTTATCTTCAGCGAGCATGGCCTCTATATCAACACGAAGTTCAGACACGATGCAAACCGCACACGAGTACGGAGATATTACTTCATCCTCTATTTATTTCCTTGCCGACCCCTCGACCCTCCACAGTCCTAAAAGTCCGCGAGACCTTTTGACGATATCTATATCAACCGAAAGCTCAAGATACGAAGACCCCTCGTCAGTCCTGCTCGCCGATGATTATGTTGCGCAACAATTGACACCATCTAGGGACACAGAGATGGCTTCGCCGTCAAAGGGAGACAGCATTTGGCGCACCAGTTCCCTCACCCGCGTCTCGATCTCATCTCCATCCCGATATTCCGTTTCTTCTGCCGGTGCCTCGCCATTGCGCGCCAAATGGTCGGACTCAGACCTAGGCGAGGAGGCCCAGAAACGCAGGATTTCGTTCCTTGATTCCAGCATTACAAGCGATTGGAGTATCACGTTCGGCGCCGCTTCTGTGAAGACGGGAGGAATCAGAAGTCCATATTACACTTTTCGCAGGTCTAACGCCCCTTCCCCCGAGGAGAGTGCGGTGCGGATGACTCAGGAGATTGTAGGTGTTCCTCACGTGGATGAGAGTGATGCGGTCGGTGGTAAAGTCAAAGGGGAAGAAAGTCAGCCCACATTTCACGTTGATGATCATGCCAAATTGACGAATGATGGTGACTCGTGTCTACTTCCTTTAAGGTCTATCACAGAGTCACCGCACGACGCATTACATTCGAACGTTCCAGACTCGCAAGAACGACGACTGGAGCCTCAGCGTTTTCTCGAAGCTGAGTCTATACCCGCCGAAGAGCAGTGCGACCAGGAAGGTAACGCCAAAACGCCAGTGCGAGCCAAACCCGGGCGGCCCACAGCACTCTTCATCGCCATGCGGTTCTTGTCTCGGGCTGGCTCCCCTACACAGCAAAAAACACCACCTCGTCCGCACACGAGCGATTCAACAACGCCGAAGAGATCATTTGGGACACCGGTTACGACTCAAGAGGCCCTATCTTCACCTCAATCATCCCCGCCCGTCGACTCTGCGACACCAACCCCACCTCCTACCAAGGAAAGCAGCCCACCGAGACGTCTTCTTTCGACAAGAGGCCGTTCACCCGTCCGCTCAGGGACCGTCCCCGCACCACAACCAAGGCGCGGCGGCAATTCTCCCGTATCGCGACATCCTAGGCGTGCCACGGTTCACATCGGGTCCATTTTTCACCGACCAGACTCCGAATCGGAGCAGCCTTCCTTTGTTCTCTCCACTCTCGCAGCAGCAGCGGAGGCGCTCTCAGCGTCTAGTCAATCTCCCCTGTCTACTCCAGAAGGCACAACC
>WNGI01008493.1_pt1 | contig 10535 bp, 6 predicted proteins | sample 5400621 | NCBI WGS metagenome assembly WNGI01 (sample SAMN13153374, study PRJNA577476) | soil metagenome | isolation source: 20 cm soil or saprolite under Garry oak tree replicate 1 | place: USA:California | collected 2016-06-15 | reverse complement strand
GCCGGCGCTACGCCGTACGCGCGCCTAGCACAGGATATCGGCGACGGATTCGTCACCGCCGGCAGCAACATGGGACACGACGGCGGCGAGGCGGCGAGCTGGACGCTGGGTCACCCGGAAAAAGTCAAGGACTGGGGCTTGCGGGCGCACTACTTCGTGGCCACCGCAGCCAAGACGCTGAGCGTGGCGTTCTACGACAAGCCGGTCGCTCATTCGTACTTCGAAGGCTGCTCGAACGGCGGGCGTCAGGCAATGATGATGGCGCAAAACTATCCGGAGCTGTTCGACGGCATCGTCGCCGGCGCGCCGTCGATGTTCTACCCCGACATCCTGTTCTGGCTCCTTTGGACCGGCAAGCACCTGACTCCCGTGCTCGGGCAACCGCCCGCCCTGAGCGCCGCGAAAGGCGCATTGATCACGCAGCGTGTGCTCGCGGCCTGCGATGCGATCGACGGCCTCGTCGACGGGCAGATCACGAACCCGCGCGCGTGCAGCTTCGACATCGACACGCTCGGTCCTTCCGGCGAGAACGTTCTCACCGCGCAGGAGCTCGCGACCGTCAAGGCGATGTACGCCGGCACGACGAACGAGGTCACCGGCCAGCAGCGCTATAGCGGCGCCAAGTTCGGCTCGGAAGCTGACTTCTCTCCGGCTTTCGCGGACAACGGGGGCTACGGCCCGTTTATCGGGCACTACGTGTATTCGCTGTTGTCACCGCCGTACGAATGGCGCCGCGACATCAACTGGTCGACGGTCTACGATCAATCGAAGGCGGCGCTCTCGCCCATCACTGCGGCGCCGAGCCCGGACATCAGGGCGTTCACGAGCCGCGGCGGCAAGCTGATCCAGTTCCACGGCTGGAACGACTCCGTCGTGCCGCCGGATGGATCGCTCGGCTACTTTTTCGCGCTGACGCAGTTCGAGAAGCTTCGCCATCTGCCCAAGGACGCTTTCGACCGGCAGGTCGATAAGCTCACGCCTCAGGTGGTCGCGGCGACGGCGCAGGCATTCGGCAGGCAGGTGCAGGAATACCACCGCCTGTTCATGCTGCCCGCCGTCAGCCACTGCGGCGGCGGCACAGGTCCCAACGCAGTCGGCGGCGGCGCCCCGGAGCCAACGGCGGCGTATCGCAACGCCGAGCACCATGTGGTGAGCGCCGTGATCAAATGGGTCGAGGAAGGCGTCGCGCCTGACAAGATCGTCGCCACGCGCTTCGAGGGCGGGGGCGTGACGCGGCAGCGCCCGGTCTGTGCGTATCCCGCGCAGGCGGCCTACAACGGCTCCGGTGACATCAACGACGCCGACAACTTTTCGTGCGTGACGCCGAAGCTGCAGGAGCGCACGATCGGCGCGGGCGACATCTTGCTCATCCAGAACTCGCTGCGGCAACGGGATCTGCTTTTGCCGAAGCGCTAACGTTTGACATGCTCGGGACGGACCCCCAGGCCGATCAGCCGAGCCGGAATGCGGCGCAGCGCGGGAAACCTCTCGAGCATGCGAATGAACAGCGGCGGGGCGAAGCTCGCGTCGCTTTGCAGGGCGCGCGCGATCAGGCGCTTCTGGATCATGAGCTGCAGCCGCTGCGTCACGCGCACCGGCCATTCGCGGCGTTTCTGCACCTTGCGCAGATCATCCACCGACACTCGATTGTCCTTGAGCGGCGTTGCCAGGATGTTGGCGGCCGCCACGGCATCCTGGATCGCGAGATTGATGCCGACGCCGGCGACCGGCGACATCGCGTGCGCCGCATCGCCGATGCACAGCAACCCGGGCCGGTACCACTGCCGCAGCCGGTCGACGCGCACCGTGAGGAGCTTGATTCTCTCCCAGTCGACGAGCTCGGCGGCGCGCTCGGCGAGGAACGGCAGCACCTTGCCGATGCCGGCGCGGAACGCCGGCAGGCCTGCACGGCGGACTTCCTCGGCTGCACCCTTGGAAATCACATAGCCGCACTGCCAGTAATCGCCGCGGTTGAGGAGGATCACGATCCGCCCGGCGGCAAAGCGTCCCATCGTCGCTTCGGGATCGCTCGCCTTCCGCGACAACCTGAACCACAGCACGTCCATCGGTACGCCGAATTCCTCGCCCTGCAATCCGGCCTGCGCACGCACCGTCGAATGCCGGCCGTCGGCGCCGATCACGAGATCCGCGAGGATCTCCTGATTCTCGAGCTTCACTCCGCAAATCCGGCCGTCGCGTTCGACGAGCGAGGTGACCTCCGCGTTCATCGAGAGCTCGAAGCCGGGGTAGCGCCGTGCCTCGCGCGCGAGGAAATCGAGGAAGTCCCACTGCGGCATCATCGCGATGAAGCCGCAGCGCGCCGGCAGGTGCGTGAGATCGGCGATCACGACGTCGCGGTCCCCGACCTTCGCCGAGAACTGCGGGATCTTCTGGTGCGGCAGGCGCAGCAGCGCCTCGAGCAGCCCGAGCTCGTGCATCACCTCCAGCGTCGAGGGGTGAATCGTGTCGCCGCGGAAGTCGCGCAGGAAATCGGCGTGCTTCTCCAGCACCAGCGTGCGCACGCCGGCGCGGGCGAGCAGCAGCCCGAGCATCATGCCCGCCGGGCCGCCGCCGGCAATGCAGACCTGGCGGTTCAGGCGCGCGATAGCGCTGCTTTCACTCTCTCCGCGTTGAGCGGCGCCTTGCGCAGGCGCACGCCGGTGGCGTCGAAGAACGCGTTCGCCACGGCGGCCGGGATCACCCGCATCGTCGGCTCGCCGGCGCCCGAGGGTGCGACCTCCGGCCGGTTGATCAGCACCACCTCGATCGCCGCCGGAGCGTCCTGCATCTCCAGGATCGGATAGCTCGCCCAGTCGACGCTGCTGACCGCATCGCGGTCGAAGCGGACCTGCTCGTAAACCGCGCGCGAGATGCCCTGCACGACGTTGCCTTCGATCGTGTAGCGCAGGCCCTGCGGATTGATCACCAGGCCGCAATCGTGCGCGACCACCACGCGACGCGCCCAGATCCGCCCCGTGCTGCGCTCGACCTCGACCTCGGCCACGGCGGCCACCGCAGTGCCGTTGCGCTCGGCAAAAGCGATGCCCCGGCCCTTCATGGTTCTTTCAGAAGAATTCCTTGCCTGCCATCCGGCCTTTTCGGCGGCGGCTTTGACCACCGCCTGATGCCGCGCCTCGGTGAGATACCTCAGGCGGAATGCGACCGGATCCTCGCCCACCGCGGCGGCCAGCTCGTCGATGAACTGCTCGGCTCCGAAGTGGATCTCGGGCCCGACCGGATCGCGCATATGCGCGGTGCGCAATGGCGAGCAGTTCTCCACCAGCGGCGCGATCGTCTCCCAGGCGAGCAGCTTGTTCTCGAAGCCGTAGGACTCCGCCGGCACGCCGAAGATCTGCGTACCCTTCGCCGGGATGCCGGTGGCCTGCCCGACCAGGCTGTCCGCCGGGTCCGACTCGTTGGTAGCGATGTGCTGGCGCGAGAAGCCCTTGGAGACGAACTCGTAGCCGATCACCTTGCCGCTGGCATCGATCGCCGCGCGCGCGCGATGCACGCACGCCGGGCCCTTCGGGTCCCACGCCGTGCCGTCGGCCCGCATGCCCTGCACCCGCACCGGCTTGCCGGTCGCCTTCGAGAGGAACGCCGCGTCGAGCGCGGCGTCTCCGGCGTCGTTGCGCCCGTAGGAGCCCGGCCCGGCAACCCAGATCGCCCGCACTTTCTCCGGCGCCATGCCGAGCAGCCTGGCTACCCCGTCACGCACGAAGTGGGGCTTCTGCGATCCCGTCCACACCGTGCAGCGGTCGGCCCTGGCGTCGGCAACCGCGCAGCCGGGACCCATGCTGGCATGCGACTGGAACGGCCACTCGTACTGCGCTTCGACGATGCGCACGCCCGGCGCGCTGAACGCCGCTGCCAGGTCGCCCTTCTTCACGGGCTCCTCGCGCTTCACGACCTTGGCACCTCGGATGTGCTCGTGCAGCTGGTCCATCGCCGGAAACGCGCCGTCGAGCGCATGCCAGTCGACCTTCAGCATCTGCGCCGCTCGTACTGCGTCCCACTCGCGTGGCGCGACCACCGCGACGAAGTCCTTCTCGCGCACGACGCGCGCGCCGCGGATCGACTTGATCGAGGCCTCGTCCACGCCTCGTATCTTGCACGCGGCGCGCGGCGGCCGGATGACCCGCGCGTGCAGCATGCCTTTGACGCGCACGTCGGTGACGAACTCGTCGGTGCCGTAAACCTTCCAGGCGACGTCGCGGCGCGCGAAGGACTTGCCCACCACCCTGTACTCCTGCGGCGTCTTGGGCTTGGCCTGGACCTTGATGTCCATGAAGTTGCCGACCTGCTTGTTCCACTCGACCGGGTGATGGAAATACTTGCCGCCCACCAGATCGGCGTAAGAAACGCCTTTCGAGGGGGCGGAAACTGGATAAACGATTCCCTGTTCGACCCGCAACTGGTCCGCGGGAACGCCCAGCCTGCGCGAGGCCGACTCCAGCAGCAGCCGGCGCGCTTCCGCCGCGGCGCCGCGCAGCGGCCGTGCGCCGTGCGAGATGCCCAGGCTGCCCGAGGCGCCACCCTGGTTGCACGAGGTGCCGGTGTCGCCCATCAGCACGTCCACCTTGTCGCAGGCGACATCGAGCTCGTCCGCCACGATTTGCGCGATCACGACCTCGAGGCCCTGTCCCATGTCCATCTTGCCGAAGAAGGCCTGCACGCGGCCATCGGGCAGTACTGCGATCCAGGAATCGAGCTCAGTCGGCACGAGCGCGGGCTTGCCGGCGGCGACTTGCGCCACCGCCCCGGCGATCGGCGGCGCGGCGAACGAAACGACCAGCGCTCCGGAGGTCTTCAGGAATTCGCGGCGAGTCAGAGTCGTCATGATGTTCTCCTCACGCCAGGCTGGCTTGCGCGCGCTTGATGGCGCGCAGGATGGCCACGTGCGTTCCGCAGCGGCACTTGAGCCCGGCGAGGGCGTCGCGCAGCTGCGCGTCGCTCGCCTTCGGGTTCTTCTTGAGGTAAGCCGCGGCGGTCATCACCCAGCCGTTGATGCAGTAGCCGCACTGCGGCACCTGCTCCTCGACATACGCCGCCTGCAGCGGATGCGGCTTCTCCGGCGTGCCGAGGCCCTTGATCGTGGTGACCGTCTTGCCGCTCGCGGCGGAGACCGGCAGCACGCACGAGCGCACCGGCTCGCCGTCAAGGTGCACGGTGCAAGCGCCGCATTGCGCGAGGCCGCAGCCGAAGTGGGGATTATCGAGACCGAGATCGTTGCGCAGGGCGTACAGCAGCGGCATCTCGGGCTCGGCGTTGACGGAAACGCGCTTGCCGTCGACGGTGAATCTGAAGCTCGCCATGGCTCCTCCTAATGGCTCATCGCCGGCAGCCAGGTGGCCAGCGGCGGAAAGATAATGATCAACCCGATCAGCAACAGAACGCAAGCGATGAACGGCATGCCGGCGAGGTAGATGTCGCGCATCGTCGTGCCGGGCGGCGAAACCCCTTTCATCACGAACAGCAGCAGCCCGAACGGCGGCGTCGTGTAGCCGATCTCCAGCGCCAGCAGCATGATGAGGCCGAACCAGGTGAGGTCGAAGCCGAGCGTCTTGGCGAGCGGGAAGAAGATCGGCGCGGTGAGCAGCATCATGGACAGCTGGTCCATGAAGCAGCCGAGGAACAGGATCACGCCGATCATGATGAACAGCATGCCGAGCGGCGTCACGTCGAAGCGGAGCGCCCAGTTCATGAGCCCGCTCGAGGCCCCCGTGAAAGCGAGTACCTGCGCGAAGGTCGCCGAGCCGAAGATGATGAGGAACGCCATGACCGTCACGCGCAGCGCGCCGTTGAGCGACTTGACCAAGGCCCTCCAGGTCATCTCGCCGTAGCAGGCGGCGAGCACGATCACCGACAGCGCGCCGAGCGCCGCCGCCTCGGTCGGAGTGCACCAGCCGACGATCATGATGATCACCGAGAAGACGATGATCGCCACCATCGGGATCACGTCGACGAAGAACAGGCGGATCTTTTCCCGCCGCGACACGGGTTCGGGCGCATAGGCCGGCGCCGCCTCCGGCTGGATCACCGTCCATGCCCAGATCAGCACGCCGTACATCGACGCCAGCAGGAAGCCGGGGACGATGCCGGCGATCAGCAGGTCCGCCACGTCGGTACGGCCGAGGGTCGCGAGCAGCACCGTCAGCGCCGAGGGCGGGATGATCACCGCCAGGCCGCCGACGCCCATGATCGGCCCGATCGACAGGTACTTGCTGTAGCCCCGGCGCATCATCTCCGGCACCATCAGCGAGCCGAGCAGCGCGCAGGCTCCCATGCTCGAGCCCGCCGGCCCGGCGAACGCCGTGCCGCCGATCAGCGTCACGTACGCGAGCCGGCCGCGCACGTTGCCGAGCAGCTTGTCGGCGGCATTGAAGCACTTCGTCGCGAGCCCCGTATGGTAGAAAAGCTCGCCCATCAGCAGGAACATCGGGATCGGCACCAGCGCGAAGCTGGTCATCGCGCCGAAGCCGTTGTTGATCACCTGCACGATGCCGGGGCCGCCGCCCATGAACAGCGCCGCGGCGACGATGTTGGTCGCGAAGAAGGCGATCGCCACCGGGATGCCGAGCATCATCAGCCCGACGCCGAGGCCAAACAGGAGCAGCGCGGCCCAGTACCACTCCATTCAGGACCTACTCCGACTGCCCGCCGAGGCTGCCGAGGAAATCCTCGCGCCGCACGACGAAGCGCAGGAACTCGATGCCCATCATCGCGAACGACAGCGGGATGAAGCCGACCACCATCCAGCGCGGCATGTCGAGCGAGCGCACGTCCTTCTCGTTGTGCAGGAAGTCGCTGATCGTGACTTCGAAGCCGTACCAGGCGAGGATTGCGCAGACCGCGATGCACACCCCGCCGATGACGTAGGTGAGGAGCTTGCGTGGCCGGGGCTTCAGATACATCAGCAGGATCTCGACGTAGATGTGTCCCTTCTCGCGCACCAGCCAGGGCGCGCCGAGGCAGGGCACGGCGAGAAGCGCGTACTCGGTGAACGTGAAGAAGTGGGCCGAGCTCTGGTATCCCAGGTTGCGCAGCACCACGTCGAGGCAGATGACGACCATCATCGCCGCCATCAGGAAGCCGGCGGCGATCGCCATGCCGTAGAGGACGGCGTCGTACGCCTTGACTACATAGCGCAGGGGATCAGCCCGGTGTGAAGAGCTGCACGACCCGCTCGTAGTTCTCCATGCCGCCCGCCTTCTCCGTGCGCTCCTTCATGCGCGCCAGGCTCGCGGCGCGGGCGCCGGCCACGAAGCGCCTGGACGCGTCCGGCGACTGGGCCAGCGTCTTGATGCCGCGCTGGGCGAGCTCCGCCTGCTCCTTCTTCCACAGGTCCTGCAGCGACTGCAGGCTGGCGGACTCGTGCTCGATGGCAGTCCGCTGCAGGATCTCGCGCGTCTTGGGCGAGAGCGAGCTCCACTTCTTCTGGTTCATGATGATCATCAGATCGGTCTCGAAGAAGTCGGGCAGGATGCGGTACTTGATGTAGCGGTCCCAGTTGAGGTCCATCAGGCCGATCTGCGTCCACGCCGTGATGTCCACCGTGCCGCGCTCGAGCGCCGTGTACAGCTCGGAAGAGTTGATGTTGATGACCTGCGCGCCGAGATAGTTGGTGAGGAACGCGTTGTAGATCGGGTTGCCGCGCACCTTGAAGCCCTTGATGTCGATGTGCCCGCTGCCGTCGAACTTCGGCTCCTTGGTCGACCACAGGGTGAAGCGGATGCCGCTGTCCACCCATCCGAGCAGAACCACGCCCATGCGTTTTTGATGGATCTGGTTGAGGAGGTCGGTGCCGCCGTTCCTGCGCGCCGTCGGCCCGTCGACGGTGCTGGCGCTTACCGCGTCGCACTCGGGCACGACCGCGGCGTAGAACGCGCACGGCGAGTAGACCATGTCGACGACGCCGCTGCGCACCGCGCCGGGCTGCTCCATCATGCCGATCGCTTCCGGCCCGCCGCGCACCTGGATCGTGAACTCGCCCTTGCCGGCTTCGTTGGCCTTCTTCACGAACTCGAGGAAGCTGCGCGAGTAGATGAGCGAGGCCGGAAACACGTGGGTTGCCGAAATCGTGTCCGCCGCCGGCGCGGGCGCGCCGAGCGCGAGCCCCAGCGCAAGAGCAACAATCCTCTTCGACATGGCCTCCTCCCGTTGTCCGAACGACGCGCGGCATCTTACCATCCGCAGAATGACGACGGTCTTTTCGGCGTTCGAGCAGACTGCCCGCGCGCACCGCGCCAGGCCGTTCCTGCGGGTGTTGCCTGAAAAGCTGGAGCTGAGCTACGCCGCGGCGCTCGACCGGGTGACGCACATCGCCGCACGCTACCGCGCGCGCGGCTACGGCGCCGGGCACCGCATCGCGCTGCGGCTCGAGAACCGCCCCGATTTCCTGCTGCACTTTCTCGCCCTCAACTCGATCGGCGCAGCCGTAGTGCCGATCAATCCAGACTACCGTGCAGCGGAGCTGGAATATATCCTGGGCCATTGCGAAGCAAGCCTGGTCGTCACGAGAGAAATGCTCGACGGGGATTTTCCGGCTGCCCCCGAGCCGGGTAGCGCAAGCGAGTGCGCCCTGCTCTATACCTCGGGCACCACCGGCAAGCCGAAGGGCTGCCTGCTGAGCAACTTCTACTTCCTCAACGTGGGGCGGCGCTATATCGCCGAAGGCGGCCTGTGCGCATTGCGCGAAGGCGAAGAGCGGCTCATCACGCCGCTGCCGCTGTTTCACATGAACGCGCTCGCGGTGTCGACGACCGCGATGATCCTGAGCGCCGGCTGCATCGTCCAGCTCGAGCGCTTTCATCCGAAGACCTGGTGGCGCGACGTTGCCGAGTCCGGCGCGACGATCGTGCACTACCTCGGCGTCATGCCCGCCGTGCTGCTGAATTTACCTGAGACATCTCTTGATAAAGCGCATTGCGTGCGCTTCGGCTACGGCGCCAATGCCAATCCCGCGGACCACGCCGCGTTCGAGGAGCGCTTCGGCTTTCCGCTGATCGAGGCCTGGGCGATGACCGAGACCGGAGGGGGGGCGCTGATCGCGGCGAGCCGCGAGCCGCGCCATGTCGGCACGCGCTGCATCGGCCGCCCGCCGCCAGCGCTGGAGATCCTGATAGACGAAGAAAGCGGAGAGCTCCTGGTGCGGCAAGCCGGACCTGACCCGCGCCGCGGCTTACGGCGCGCTGCATTTCGTCGATCGCCGCAAGAACCTCATCCGCCGCGCCGGCGAGAACATCGCCGCGCTCGAGGTCGAGGCGGCGCTCGCCGGCCATCCTGCGGTGGCCCAGGTGGCCGTGATCGCAGCCCCCGACCCGGTGCGCGACGAGGAAGTCATGGCCTGCGTGGTCCTCAACCGGAGCAACGCGGTGAGCCGGGAGACTGCCATCTCGATCCAGAATTGGTGCCTGGAGCGGCTCGCCTACTTCAAGGCGCCGGGCTATGTCGCCTTTCTCGACTCGCTTCCCGTCACCTCGACGAGCAAGGTGCAGAAAGCGAAGCTGGCGGACTTCGCTCTCAGTCCGACCGACTGCTTCGACGTCCGGGAGCGGAAGCGCCGGCCATGACTCGCAAGAGCTACGAAGGCGTCGCCGTCGCCGTTCCGGTCACCGTGCCTTACGTGCGCTACTCGATCCGCGCTGCCCATTGGTGGTTGGCAAGATGTATTTCCGAAATCCTCAAGTCTGCGGGGCTGAAGAAGGACGCGATCGACGGACTGAGCGTCTCGAGCTTCACGCTGGCGCCCGACACCGCCATCGGCCTCACCCAGCACCTGGGCCTGTCGCCGCGCTGGCTCGACCACCTGCCGCTCGGCGGCGCGAGCGGCGTGGTCGCCTTGCGGCGCGCGGCGCGCGCGGTGCAGGCGGGTGACGCGGACATCGTCGCGTGCATCGCCGGCGACACCAATCACGTCGACTCCTTTCGGCTGACGCTCGCCAATTTCAGCCAGTTCGCACGCGACGCGGTCTATCCCTACGGCGCGGGCGGCCCGAACGCGAGCTTCGCCTTTCTCACGGCTTACTACATGCGCGTCTACGGCGCGACGCGCGAGGATTTCGGCAAGCTGTGCGTGGCGCAGCGCGCCAACGCGCTGAAGTATTCGCACGCGCTTTTCAAGAAGCCGCTGACGCTCGAGGAGTACCTGTCGGCGCGGCCGATCGCCGAGCCGCTGCATCTCTTTGACTGCGTCATGCCTTGCGCGGGTGCCGAAGGGTTTCTGGTATTGAGTGAAGAGCGTGCAAAAGCGCTCGGCATTCCGTTCGCCTCCCTGATGGGGACCATCGAAAGGCATAACGCCTTTGCCGCGGATCCGGTGCAGATGCGCGCCGGCTGGGCGCTCGATCGCGAAGATCTCTACGCGCAGGCCGGCGCCGGACCGGGCGACATGGACTTCGTCCAGACCTACGACGACTACCCGGTGATTTCGCTCCTGCAGCTCGAAGACCTCGGCTTCTGCGGCAAGGGCGAGGCGCCGGCTTTCGTACGCGAGCACAGCTTCACGCACGACGGCAGCTTTCCGCTCAATACCA